>Ga0209702_10002208_pt1 | contig 34912 bp, 28 predicted proteins | sample FRY01_FD_187210 | JGI IMG/M metagenome (GOLD analysis project Ga0209702, IMG submission 187210) | Freshwater microbial communities from Lake Fryxell liftoff mats and glacier meltwater in Antarctica - FRY-01 (SPAdes) (version 2) | ecosystem: Environmental > Aquatic > Freshwater > Ice > Glacier...
CAATTGATGTCAAAAAGTTGCCTTGTGTTTTGTCAACAATTACAATTCTTTTTACATCTGACGGAAGTTTTACAATAGTGGGTTTGGGAACATTCACTTGCATTTCTTTTACTGAACTACAAGAGAAAATTGTTAATAATGCGAGGCCGAAAAATTGTTTTTTCATTTCTTATAATTAAAAAATTTTTTATCGTTGTTTATTTCCGTTGTGTTTTATTAATTTGTCCCTTCTGTTTCTTTGCGATGGTTTTAAAGTTAACAGAGAACTTGCGTAATTGTATAGTATTATCATGTTTCATTGTTTGCAAATGTAATAAAATTACTTAAAAACAACCTACATTGAGCCGTTTTTTATTGTTATTTCGTGTAATATTAAATTGGCTAAAAATGAGGGGGCTGTTTACCAATAAACTTTAACTAAATCCTAATTTCTATACCCAAAAACCAATAGCGCAAGGCTTGCGGATAATAAAAACGCTCTTGAACAACTTGGCCATCGAAGCCATATTGATAGGAGTATCCGTTGTTGGCAAACGATTGGTTGAAAATATTGTTTACCTGGGCTTTAATGGTAAAAGATTCGATGTTTTTTATCTGAATCTTTTTTGCAAGATTAAAATCAAAGGACGAAAAGGCGGGTAGGGCGTTGTTTTTGTTGCTGCTATTGTCCAAATATTGAAGGCCAACGCGCTTGAAAGAAAGTCCGATGCTTAGGTTTTTGATGTGTTGGTCGGTGTATGAAAGAAAAAGCACGGATTGGGGCGAAAGCGCAATGTGGGTGTTGCTGAAATTCGTTGCTATTTGTGCGGTGCTGTCGTTTGCGGAGTAATAATGGTCGTAAAAATCGGTGTAATTTTTAATTTTATTGCTGCTAATGGAGTAGTTGCCCTCAAAAGTCATGTTATTATTGGGTTTGTATTTGCCCAAAAACTCAATGCCCCTTCGATAACTACTGGCAACATTTCGTCTCAGGCTGCTGCCCACATCGTTAAGTTCGCCTGTCAAAACCAATTGGTTTTTGTAGTTCATTTCGTAGAAATTGGCTTGCGCAAAAACCTTTTTTGTATTGTAAATAGCGCCTGCTTCTAGGTTTTTAAGGTTTTCGGGTTTTGGGGTGCTTAGGTTTTGGTTGTCAATAAAATCGGAACGCACGGGTTCTCTGTTACCAACGCTAAAACTGCTGTAATATTTCAGTTTTTTGCTGGCTTCATACACCAAACTGGCTTTAGGATTTAAAAATAAAAACGATTCGTTTACGTTAATAATGCTCAAATTGTTGTCTGTGCCTTGGGCATTGTAGTTTATTTGGCGTACCTGAATCTCTGCTCCAACGCTCAGTTTTCGGTTCATTTGGTAGTTGGCTTTTGCAAATCCATTGATCTCCGTTTTTTTGCTCTTGCTGTTATAGTATCTAAAATCTTTGCCAAATGCTTGGGCCAAATCTGCCCAAATTATTTCGCCAAAATGCTTTCCATCGTATTGGCTAAAAAGCAAACCAAAATCTAACTCCAGTCGGTTTTTCTTGTAGTTCATGGATGTAAAATTACCGTAAAAAACATTGTCAAGCCATCTTTGTCTAACAAGGTTTGTGCGGGTAAAAGTGTCGTTGTCTGTTGTGAAATTAGCAACACCATAACTCGAAAACTTAGCCCTTTCTTTATACTCTTCATAAAAACCTTTTCCAGTGGTTAAAAAGAAAGACGATTTAAGTTTGACGTACTTGCTCAATAAAAAATTATGGTGCATTTGGTAGTGATTTTGCGCATAATTGTCGGTTTGGTTAGGGTAGGTATAGTAGTTGTAGGTGCGGCCGCTGTTCAATAAATTGCTGCGTTCGTCTCCCGTCAAACCGTTGCGGTCTGCGTAATCGTTCATTCCTTGAACATCGTTTTTAAACCTGCTTTCTGGCGTTCCAAACCAAGATTGATAGGTTTTTTCGGTGCCCCCAAAAGTAACAAACTGCATATTGTATTTTTTGTAGCTATAGTCCATGTTAAACTGAAAAGCACTCAAATTAGAAGATGCCCTGTCTATGTATCCATCCGATTTTATTCTAGAAATACGACCACCAAAACTAAAATTATTAATTTTTCCTGTGCCAAATTGGAGGCTTGTTTTTTGCGTATTGAAAGACCCCAATGTTTGATTAAAAACCAAAAATGGTTTTTTGCTCAATTCAATGTTAGAAATGCTAATATTGGCCCCAAAAGCCCCCGACCCATTAGAGCTGCTGCCAACCCCCCTTTGAATTTGAACACCCGAAGTCCCCGAGGCCAAATCGGGCATATTCACCCAAAAAACACCGTGACTTTCTTGGTCGTTGATAGGCACACCATTAATATTCACATTGATTCTTGTGCCGTCCGAACCCCTAATCCTGATGCCCGTATATCCCACACCAGCGCCCGCATCACTCGTACTATAAGCAGAGGCGGTGTTGCCAATTAGGTATGTAAAATCTTGTCCAAAGTTTTTGGCGGCAAGCTCTTGCTTGTTTATTTTGCTAAAAACAAAGCCGCTGTTTTCTTTGGCTTGGGTGGCTTTTATCATCAAACTTGTAAACTCCAGGGTATTTTCCTTTAAATATATTTTTATGGTGGTGTCACTCCAAGTTTTTAATTCAAAAGAAGAAGAAAAATAGCCCACGCTTGCCACTAAAAAATTAAAACTCGTGTTTTTTGGCAACCCTTGGTTGTCAAAGAGCAAAGCTTTTTTAGGCGGAAAAACAATGGGCGAATAGTTCACCTCAAATTGTTCAATAATCATTGAATCTTGATTGTAAACCAAGGTTTCAATAAAGATAAGTTTAGGTTTTTTTTGGGCAAATGCGTTTTGAAACAAAGCCACAACGAATGCAAAAGCAATTAAATTTTTGTTCATGTTTATTAAAATAAAATTGTTTTGGATTGCAAAAGTTATCTTTTAAAAATTAAAGACAACAATTTTGAAATTGTTTTCCTTGTCGCAGCTATTACGCTTGTCCAAGTATTGTGGGTATTATCTCAGCTTAAGTAAATAAAACTTTAGCACCCCAAAACGGTTGCAAATATAATAGCATTATAGAATTAAACAAATGCTTTTTATTTTTTATGAAAAATTATAGAGACTATTTAAATTTTATCTTAATATTGTAACATGGAAATTCAATTTTGGGGAGCTGCAAGAACAGTAACCGGTTCAAAACATTTATTGCATTTAGATAACGGAAAAAAAATATTGCTCGATTGTGGTCTGTTTCAGGGCGAAGGGAAGGAAACTTTTTCGCTAAATAGTGCATGGGGATTTGAACCCTCAGAAATTGATGTTGTTTTGCTATCCCATGCCCATATTGACCACACTGGCCTCTTGCCAAAATTGGTGAAAGATGGTTTTAATGGACCAATTTATGCCACCGCTGCAACCATAGATTTGTCCAATATTATGCTTTTAGACAGCGCTAGAATACAAGAAAGTGATTTGAAATTTGTGAATAAAAGACGAATGGCAAAAAGGCAAGAATTGCTCGAGCCGTTGTATGATGAAGACGATGCGAAAAAAACATTGTCGTTAATGCGAGAAATTCCACATAAAAAAAGTATTGAAATTGATGATTATTTAACCTTATCAACCTTTGATAATGGACATATTTTGGGCAGTGTTGCTCTTTTTTTAGAAATAAAAACTAAAGAAAATAAAATTTTAAAATTGGCTTTTACAGGCGATATTGGCAGAGAATGTGATGCCATTTTAAACAAACCTGTTCCATTTCCGCAAGCTGATTATATTATTAGCGAAAGCACTTATGGCGACAGATTGCATGAAGCGCAGGAAAATGTAGAAAAAAGATTGTTAGAAATAATAACAAGAACTTGTATCGAAAAACAAGGGAAAATTATTATTCCAGCATTTAGTGTTGACAGAACACAAGAACTTATTTATGCTTTAGATAGATTAAGTTTTTTAAAAAAATTGCCAGTAATTGATGTTTATGTGGACAGTCCTTTATCAGTAAAAGCGACACAAGCTATGGGCAGACACAAAGAAAATTTTAATCCTGAAATTTTAGAATATATTACCAAAGATGGCGACCCATTTTGTTTTCCCAATCTTCATTATGTGAAAGAAGTTGAAGAATCTAAAAAAATAAATACTTCAAAGAAACCTTGCATTATTATTAGCGCAAGCGGAATGGCAGAGGCCGGCAGAATCAAACACCATTTAAGAAACAATATTGAAAACGAAAACAACACAATCTTGTTAGTTGGTTATGCATCGCCCGGTTCTTTAGCAGGCAGAATTAAAGCAGGCAATCCATTTGTTAAGATTTTTGGCGAAGAATTTGAAGTAAAAGCCAATGTTGAGGTGATGGAAAACTTTAGTGCACATGGCGATTACAAAGAAATGATAGATTATTTATCCCATCAAGATGAATCAAAAGTTAAAAAACTGTTTTTGGTGCATGGCGAATACGATACGCAGCTTGCTTTTGCAGAAAAACTAAAAGCAGTCGGGTTTAAGCATATTGAAATTCCACAAAAAGGGGTTAAGTATTCTATCATTATTTAAAAAAAAACGATTTGAGCAAATCCTCCAAATTATTTATTGTTCTGGGTGCTTTTTTTATTACCAATGCCATCATTGCTGAATTTATAGGCATAAAAATATTTTCTTTAGAAAATTCACTTGGGTTCGAGTCTTTAAAGATAAAAATGTTTGGTTTTGATGATCTGTCTTTTAATTTAACAACAGGCGTTTTATTATGGCCTTTTGTTTTTATTATGACAGATATAATTAATGAGTATTACGGCAAAAAGGGTGTAAAATTATTAAGTTATCTGGCAGCCGGCATGATACTTTATGGCTTTGTAATGGTGTTTGTTTCTATTAAAACAACTGGTGCAGCATGGTGGATTGGCAGTAGTATAAATAAAGGAGTGCCTAATATGCAATTGGCTTTTCAGTCAATTTTTGGACAAGGACTATGGATAATTGCTGGTTCTTTGGTTGCTTTTTTGTTAGGGCAGCTAATAGATGTTTGGGTATTTCATTATATAAAAACTAAATCAGGCAACAAAATGCTTTGGCTTCGTAGCACAGGTTCAACCTTGGTTTCTCAATTTATAGATAGTTTTGTGGTTTTGTTTATTGCCTTTTATATAGGTAATGATTGGAGTTTTAAACTCGTAATGGCTATTTGTGTGATGAATTATTTGTATAAATTTGTTGTAGCATTAGCACTAACACCTTTGTTATATATTATTCATTATTTTATAGACAATTATTTAGGCAAAGAAGAAGCCGAAAAAATGATGAAAGCTGCCGAAATGCCGAAATAAAAATAATTTTTAGGCCACTTTTATATTGGGGTTTTTCCCCAACTCGTTCATCATGTTTATATGTGAACGAACGGCCTCGCCAAAAGTTTTAAACTCATTGTGTTTAACACCATAATTTGCAGCAGTTTCTTTTACAATTTTACGAATAGCAGGATAATGAACATGGCTCACTTTGGGGAATAAATGATGTTCTACTTGAAAATTTAAACCACCCAAAGCCCAAGTCAAAAACTTGTTATCAGGACAAAAGTCAAAAGTTGTTTTTAATTGATAGATAGCCCAATCTTCCTCAATTTTTAAAATACCCGTTTCTTGTGCATCTGCATATTCTGCCCCTTCCACTACATGTGCCAATTGAAAAACAACAGACAAAACAACGCCCATTACAAAGTTGTAGAACAAATAGCCAATAATAAATTTTGTGAATCCAAGCATTGCAATGGGCAATGCAATATAGAATGAAACATAAAACAATTTAGTTAACCAAAAAACTATATGATTTTTGGTTGTTTTTTTTGGTAGTGCTGTGGTGTGTATATTATTGCTAAAATATTTTGAAAAATCCATAAAAAACACCCAAAACAAGGTGGAAATACCATATAATAAAAACATGTATTTCTGTTGATTTTTGTGAAATTTGTTATAGGGTTGATTAGGCGACATTCTTAAAAATGGTGGTTTGAAAATATCATCGTCAACCCCATCGACATTCGTATAAGTGTGGTGTAGTATGTTATGTTTTGTCCGCCAATAATGACTTTCTGCACCCAAAAAATTTAAACTGTATCCAAAAAAATCATTAACCGCACTGTTGTTTGAAAAAGCACCATGGCAGGAGTCGTGCATTACATTAAATCCTATAAAAGCTAAAAATACTCCGAATATTGCAAGCAGTAAAAAATTTAAAATGACATTATTTGGCTGAACAAAAACAAGTAAATAATAACAAACTAAAACAACGCTATAAACAAAAGCTGTTTTGAAAAACAATCCTGTATTTCCTCTTTGACTTAAATTATTATTTTTAAAATAATTTTTAACCTGATCATTTAATTCAATATGAAACTGTCTATTATTGGTTGCAAAAGTTATTTGTGGCATGGGTTTAAAAAATCACTGCAAATTTAAACAAATTTGTGTCAAGTTTTGTTCATTAAAATTATGTGAAAATTATAGAATTTTTTAAATAAAATATTTCTAAAATTTGGGTGTATAATTATCAAAATATAATATATATTTGTTGCCATATTATGCAAAGAGACTTAGAGATTTTTAATTTAATTGAAAAAGAAAACGAAAGACAAGAACACGGTATAGAATTAATTGCATCAGAGAACTTTGTTTCCAAACAAGTGATGGAGGCAGTAGGTAGTGTTCTCACTAATAAATATGCTGAAGGACTGCCAGGAAAAAGATATTATGGCGGTTGCGAAATAGTAGATCAAATAGAGCAATTAGCTATTGATAGATTGAAAAAGCTTTTTGGAGCAGCATGGGCAAATGTTCAGCCGCATAGCGGAGCGCAAGCAAATGCTGCGGTTATGCTTGGTTGTTTAAATCCAGGCGACAAGATTTTAGGCTTTGATTTAAGCCATGGTGGACATTTAACGCACGGATCGCCAGTTAATTTCTCTGGAAAATTATACACACCTAGTTTTTATGGAGTGGAAGAAAGTACGGGTAAAATTGATTTCGATAAAATTGAAGCCATTGCTGAAAAAGAGCAGCCTAAAATGATTATTTGCGGAGCGTCCTCATACAGCCGAGATTGGGATTATAAAAAATTAAGAGAAATTGCAGATAAAGTAGGTGCTTTATTATTAGCTGATATTTCGCACCCTGCGGGATTAATTGCAGCAGGATTGTTAAATAATCCTTTGACACATTGTCATATTGTAACCTCAACAACTCACAAAACATTAAGAGGACCGAGAGGCGGAGTTATAATGATGGGCAAAGATTTTGAAAACCCTTGGGGGCACAAAACACTGAAAGGTGAGCCAAAAATGATGAGTGCGGTTTTGGATGGTGCTGTTTTTCCTGGCACACAAGGCGGCCCTTTAGAGCATGTTATTGCAGCTAAAGCCATTGCTTTTGGCGAAGCTTTAACGGATGAATACAAAAACTACATGCACCAAGTGAAAATTAATGCAAAAACTTTGGCACAGGCAATGGTAGATTTAGGATACAAGGTTATTTCAGGAGGAACTGAAAACCATTTAATGTTAATTGATTTGCGCCCAAAAGCAGATGATTTAACTGGAAAATTAGCCGAAAACACTTTGGTAAAATGCGATATAACAATTAATAAGAACACTGTGCCTTTCGAAACCCGTTCGCCATTTGTTACATCGGGTATTCGTTTAGGAACGCCTGCCGTTACAACAAGAGGAATGAAAGAAGACGACATGAAAAAAATAGCCTCTTTAATTGATAGAGCATTAATGAACCATAGCAACGATGCAATTTTAAGTGAAATAAAAAACGAGATTAATCAATGGATGAAAAATTTCCCATTATATGGCTAAATTGTTCCTTCTTGTATCATTTTTAAATTGATATGTTATGCAATTAGTTAAAACACTGCTGTTAACGCTTGCTTTTATTAGTTTATTGTTTCAAAAGATTGTAACTCTCGATAACCCTTTGATTGATACAGTCTTAAAATCACTATATCTTATTATTTTAGTGTTTTGGATACTTGTTTCAATTATTTTCAAAGAAAAAATTGTTTTAAAGGCAAATATTATCCATCCATTTTTGATTATTAGTATCAGATTCTTCAGGCAGATAGCCAGTTTTTTAATAATTGCTGCTGCTTTTTTAAGGTATAAAAATTTTGCATGGGCAGATTACGCAATGCTTTTAGGCATCGGATTAATGGCAACACATTTTTGGACAATATATTATTGCAAATCAAACAAAGAAAACCATTCAGAAATAATAGATGATATAGATTAAAAACTTAAAACTAGGTGTATTTCCCTTTGTGTTTTTCTTTTATGTCGCTTGTGATTTCTCTCACCTCTTGTTCCTTATCCAAATGACTGATAAACAATATATCGTGGCTATCAACAATCAGCATATTATCTAATCCTTCAACAACAATTAATTTGTTTTCTGAGTCTTCTTCTAAAATAAGGCAATTACTTGTATTGTATGTTTCAATGAATTTACCATGTTTCATGTTGCCATTTTCATCTTTATCTCTAATACTGTATAAAGATTTCCATGTGCCTAGGTCGCTCCATCCAAAATTTACAGGCATAATGGCCGCTATTTTTGTTTTTTCTAAAATTGCGTAATCAATAGATATTGCTTTGCAAAGAGGGTATTGGTTATTAATAAAAGTTGCCTCTTGGTCGGTATTAAATTTTTTATGACCTTTTTTAAATAATTCATACATTTCATTTTGATGAATTTCAAATTCCTTTAAAATGTCTTTTGCTTTCCAAATAAAAATGCCACTGTTCCATAAAAAATCGCCACTTTCTAAAAAAGTTTTAGCCAATTCTAAATTTGGTTTTTCTGTAAAAGTTTTCACTTTATAAACACCTTTACAATTTTTTTCTTCGGCTTCAATGTGCTGAATATATCCATATCCTGTGTCTGGTCTATTGGGCTGAATACCTAAAGTAAGCAACATTTGATTGTTAATGACATATTTAAAACTTTGACTTATTTTTTCAACAAAATCTTTTTCATCCAATATTAAATGATCGCTAGGTGCAAAAACAATGTTTGCATTTGGGTTCTTTGCAAAAATCTTAAAACTAGCATAAATAACACAAGGTGCAGTATTCATTGCCGCTGGCTCGTCAATAATATTTGAAAATGGTATTTCAGGTATTTGTTCGCTTACTAATAATGCGTAGTTTACATTGGTTATAACATAAATATTCTCTGGCTCAACAATTGTAGAAAATCTATCAAATGTCATGCGCAATAAGGATTTTCCCAATCCTAAAATATCGTGAAATTGTTTGGGATAGCTTTTTTTACTCAATGGCCAAAAACGGCTTCCTATTCCGCCCGCCATTATTACTACATAATTATCTTTTTTTTTAATCATTCTTATAAAAGTCCTTCTTTATTTAAATCGTGAATATGTATCATACCAAAATATTCATTGTTTTTAGTAACAATTATTTGGCTTATTTTCTTTTCTTTCATCAATTCTGTACAATTGATGGCCAATTCTTGTTCATCAATTGTAATTGGATGCTTGCTCATAATGTCTTTTGCCTTCACATCATTTAAAGTCAAGTTATTTTCTATCATTCTTCTAATATCTCCATCTGTAATCATGCCAACAATTTTATTGTTTTCTATAACGGCAGTTGCTCCCATCCTGTTTTTTGAAATATTTATAATAATCTCTTTAACAGAAGTATTGATGTCAACTTTTGGCTTATAGTTGTTTTCTGCAATATTTCCACAAGTTAAAAAAAGTTGTTTTCCTAAGCTGCCTCCAGGATGGTATTTTGAAAAATCGGACGATGTGAATTTTCTACTTTGTAAAAGAGCGACTGCCAAAGCATCTCCCATTATTAGTTGTGCGGTAGTGCTTGTAGTCGGTGCCAAATTATTAGGACATGCTTCTTTTTGAATCGTTACATCTAATATATAATTTGCTGATAATGCTAAATCAGAATGTTTATTTCCAACAATGGCAACTAAAGCATTTCCGAATTTTTTGATTAATGGACACAATGCTTTAATTTCTGGTGTATTGCCGCTTTTTGAAATAACAATAACGACATCGTTTTTTTGAATAATACCCAAATCACCATGAATGGCATCGGCAGCGTGCATAAATATAGAAGGTGTTCCTGTTGAATTAAGTGTTGCAACAATTTTTTGAGCAATAATAGCACTTTTCCCAATTCCAGAAATAATAACCCTGCCATCAGAATTTAAAATAAGTTCAACGACATAAGCAAAATCATCAGAAATATTTTCAACTATCTTGGAAATTTCACTTATTTCTTGCAAAATAGTTTGTTTCCCAAGTTGAATAATAGTTTTAAAATCGTAGGTTAAAGACATATACAAATCCGTAAATATTGGATGCAAATTTAGTAAAAAAAAATTGATGAAAAATTATTAAAATAAATTTGGTCATATTGTAGATTAGTATTAATTTAGTGTACTAATTTAAAGGTAAAAATAAAGAGACATGAGTATAGCAAATAAGTCAATGAATGCAAAGGATGCACTGAAAAAGTTCTTTGGTTTTGATGGGTTCAAAGGCAACCAAGAAGCCGTAATAAATAGCGTTTTGAATGGGGATGATTGTTTTGTGATTATGCCAACTGGTGCAGGAAAATCACTTTGTTATCAGTTGCCAGCATTGATGAAGGAAGGAACAGCCATTGTTATTTCTCCATTAATAGCGTTGATGAAAAATCAAGTTGATAGCATCAGAGGGTTTGGTGATAGTGACAATATTGCCCATTTTTTAAACTCATCCTTAACAAAAACAGAAATTGCTAAAGTGAAGGAAGATATGCAGCAAAAAAACACAAAGCTGCTTTATATTGCTCCAGAAACTTTGAAAAAAGAAGAAACCATTGATTTTTTAAAAAGCATGGAAATTTCATTTGTTGCCATAGATGAAGCGCATTGTATCAGCGAATGGGGACACGATTTTAGGCCAGAATACAGACGAATAAAGGAAATGGTTAAAGCCATTAACGATGTGCCAATTATTGCTTTAACAGCTACGGCAACGCCAAAAGTGCAAACGGATATTCAAAAAAATCTGGGTATGCAAAAGGCGATTGTATATAAATCATCATTTAATAGACCCAATTTATATTATGAAGTAAAACCAAAAGGCAGCAAAGAAAAGGTTTTTAAAGATATAATTACAGTTATTAAAAATCGCAACGAAAAATCTGGTATTATATATTGTTTAAGCAGAAAAAGAGTCGAAGAAATTGCTGAAATGCTTAGTTTAAATGGAATAAATGCACTGCCATACCATGCAGGATTAGATGCAAAAACCAGGGTAATCAACCAAGATGCATTTTTAATGGAAAACTGTCATGTTATTGTTGCAACTATTGCCTTTGGAATGGGAATAGACAAGCCTGATGTAAGGTTTGTTATTCACTTTGATGTGCCAAAAAGTTTAGAAGGATATTATCAAGAAACGGGCAGAGCTGGCAGGGATGGAATGGATGGCGATTGTATTTTGTTTTATAATCCAAGCGATATAGATAAACTTGAGAAATTCATGAAAGACAAGCCTGTGGCTGAAAGAGAAATTGGCACACTTTTATTGGATGAAACAAGCGCATTTGCTGAAAGTTCGCAGTGCAGAAGACGATCAATTTTAGGCTATTTTGGAGAAGCATTTGAAGAGGAAGATTGTAATAAAATGTGTGATAATTGCAGACATCCAAAACCAAAACAAGAGGTTGGAAATGAACTGGTTTTGCTACTTTCTACTTTAGAATCTTTGAAATCTGAATTTCCGATTTCACATTTGGTAAATTTTTTAATTGGCAAAAGAACTGATTCTATAAAAGACCATGCACACGATAAAATGCCGAATTTTGGTGTTGGAAAAGACAAAGAAAAAATGTTTTGGAACGGAATTGTTCGATTAGGATTGTTGAATGGTTTTATCAATAAAAATATTGAAAAATACGGTTTGGTTAGTATTAATGCAGCAGGACAAAAAGCTATCAAAAATCCTAAAGAATATCAATTGTCTGTGGATACTGAGTATGAATTTGTAACAGACGATGAATTTGAAAATGCAGTTTATGAAAGCATAGCCGATGCTGTTTTAATGAAAGAATTGAAAGATATTTGCAAAAAAATATCTAAAGAAGTTGGATTGCCGCCTTATGTTATTTTTCAAGACCCATCATTGGATGATATGGCGACAAGATATCCAATTACTATGGAAGAGCTTGAAAAAATTCATGGTGTTAATAAAGCCAAAGCAGCTAAATATGGGCAAGATTTTATTAAACATATTGCAAACTATGTAAAAGACAATAATATTGACAGGCCTAGCGATGTTGTTGTGAAAACATCTGGAGAAAAATCAAAGAAAAAAATAGCAATTATTCTTAATATCGATAAAAAAATGGCCTTGTTGGATATTGCCCGAAGCAATGGAATGTCTTATGAGGAATTTATGGAAGAATTGGAGCAAATGGTTTCTAACGGAACGAGCTTAGAATTAAGATATTGTATTGATGAAATTATTGAAGAAGAGTATCAAGAAGAAATTTTCGCTTATTTTAGAATGCAAGAAGAAGACGATTTGGAAAAAGCAGTTTTAGACTTTGATAATGATTTTTCTTTTGAAGAGTTGCAGTTGATGCGCTTGCAGTTTATTAGCGATATGGCTATTTAATTATACACTGTTAGTTACTATATTTCAATTGTTTACAATTATTAACTTAAGTTTGCAGTCATCAATTCTCAGGCATTATATCAATTAGAAAATCTTTTTAAAAAGCTTCAACCTGCTTTGCATTGGTTTTGTTTACAATATGTTAAAAGCAAAGAAGATGCGGATGAAATTGTGAACGATGCTTTTTTAAGTATTTGGGAAAAAAAAGAAACGCTTAAATTTGACGAAAGCCTGAAGTCTTATCTTTATACAACCGTTAGAAACAAAAGTATTAACTTTTTAAGAAAAAAGAAAATAGAATTTTCTTTTGATGATAATATGTATAATGTTTCTAACATTGAAAGCAGTCCTTCTCAAATAATTGAAGGAAAAGAAGTTGCTAAATTTATCAATATTTTTATTGAACAATTGCCCAATAAATGTAAACAAGTGTTTGTTTTAAGTAGAAAAGAACAGATGAGCAATAAGGAGATTGCACAATTGCTTGAAATTAGTCCTAAAACGGTAGAAAATCAAATAGGAATAGCCATCAAAATTATCAAACAAAAGTTAGATAATACCAATAAAACCAAAGCCATAAATTTGAATTTGCCTACTTTTATCGCCTTGTCTTTAATTAGTTTTTACTAACTTGTAGATTTTTATCAAGTTTTTAGCAAACTTGTTTGTGCACAATTTTGATTGTTTGGCTAATTTTGCTTAAATTTGTAACCTTTACGAAAAATGAGAAATATTTTCCTTCTATTGTGTTTGTTACCAATATTTGCTTCTGCACAATTAAAACCGAATTCGTCACCCAAAACTAGTCCCGCTGTTGCAAAACTGGTTGAAAAAGCATTTCAAGAGTATCAAAATTCCAAAGATGACGATTGTAAAAAAACAATTCAACAAATTCAAAAGTTGGACCCTAACAATCGTGATGCTTTTTTAATTTTAGCAAACCTTGCTATGTTCGAAAAGGAATATGAAAATATGTGGTCTAATTTGAATAAAATATTGAAAAAAAATCCTAAAGAAACAGATGTTTATTCAAATTTTGTTATGTCGCATATCAATAATTTTGTGTTGCCTGATAGCATAAAGGCCGTTATGTGCAGGCGTTCTATAAAGTTGAACAGTGCGCAAGCAGAGCCTTATGCAACTCTTGGTATGGTAGCTGCCATTTCTGGATATTATAAAGATGCAATTGTGTTTTTTGAGTTATCTGAAGATAAATATTGGAAGGATATTAACACAAAACCAGTTATTATGTTAACCCATGCTAGATGCCTTTATTCTAATGGTGATACAATTTTGGCTTTAGATAAAGTCAACCAAATTTATGACAAGGCCAAAGGAAGTGATAAATATACTTCTCTGTTTTTGAGAACTAAATATTTAATGGATTTAGGCGACTTAGAAGTTAAACAAGACATTGATACATTAAACACTTATGCTTTCGAAAATATAGAAATAAAAAAATTAAATGTAACTTATTTAAGCCTCAGTAATAAAAAAGATTCAGCCTGCAAATTAGCGAAAATTGTGAGATTCTCTGAAGGTGGCGAAAGTTATGATATTTCGTCATATTGTAGCGATTTAGAAAAATCAATCGACCTTTATCGTAAATATAAAACATTAATTTATTCAAGCAATGAGGCAGATTTAACGCTTAAAATCAGTAGAATGCAATTCATCAGTGGTATTGATTTTAAATGGCAGAGAATGGCAGAAATGGGAGCAGTTAAAATGAACAATAAAGCGCTCGATTCATCTACATTTCTATTTTTCGACTTTACCAATAAAACCGTTAAAGACCTTACAGACCAAACGAGTTTTTGGTTGAGTAAAAATCAATTTTGTGAATTAGAAACCAATCGAATAACAAAAATAGCAGCAAACGGAAAGTTGATTTCTTTTTTCAGGATTGTTGGGCGCGAGCAAATAGAGGTATTTGACGAAAAAAGCAATGAGTTTTTGTTAGATTGCGTTGTAATAAGCGATGGTGTTTCTGTTATCAGCTATTTGAATGATGTCAATAATCCTTTGATTGTAAAGATAAAAACAGAAGACAAAGAGTTTGTCTTAACAAAAATTGAATAATTTTTTCTATTTTTGAACAACTTTTTTCTTAAATAATCGTTTACTAATTATCAAATAAATTAAAATGAGTGTTTTAGAAAATTATATTAATAGATATAAGAATAATTCAGCAATAATTCAGCTGATTGTTATAAATACTGCGGTATTTTTAGTAACGATTGCCTACAATTTAATAGCTTATTTATTTTTTAAATCAAAAAACATAACGGACGCTTGGTTATCCATGCCTTCCAATTTTAGCACTTTTATTATTAAGCCTTGGACATTTGTAACCTATCAATTTAATCATGATGGCGTGTTGCACATCGCCATGAATATGTTGGTGCTTTATTTTATTGGTAATATATTTCTTGATTTTTTTAAACGAAAAGAAGTATTCAAGGTTTATTTATTGGGTGGTTTTTTCGGAGCTATCTTATTTTTTATAAGCTACAATTTTTTACCTGTTTTTAGTGGTCAAAATGCGCTGTTGATTGGTTCAAGTGCAAGTGTTTTTGCAATTTTGTTTGCTACGGCTATTTATGCGCCCAATTTGAGATTATCATTGTTTGGGGTTTTTGAAGTTAGATTAATTTTTATTGCAATTTTTTACTTTATTATTGATATTGCAAGTATTCCTACTTCAAATGCCGGAGGACATATTGCACATATTGGAGGTACTGTGGTTGGAATTATTTATGCTTTTTATAAAAAAGGAATTTTTAATTTTATTTTGTTTCCAGCAAAACAGACATACAAAAAACACAAACCCCAAATGAAGGTAAATGTCAATGCTAAAAATTCTTCAAATAATAACACAAGATTTTCGTTTGATTCTCCTTCTCAATCAGAAATTGATTTAATTTTAGATAAAATTTCAAAAACGGGATACGATAAATTAACGAAAGATGAAAAGGATATTTTATTTAAAGCCAGCCAAAATTGATTCGTTTTATTAGAAAATTTATATTTAGTTTTAATATAATTGCCATTTTTTTGTTGTTGGCCTCTTATGCTTCTGTTTATGTAAATCCACACGAATATTGGTATTTTGCATTGTTGGGATTGGCATTTCCTTTTATTTTTTTTATTAATTTAGCTTTTGTTGTCTTTTGGTTTTTTCAATTTAACATTAAAATGGTTTATGGTATTTTGGCAATTATTATTGGCTATTCATTCATTCCTAGAAACTTTCAGTTTTTCAAAAAAAGCAATATAACGGATGAAAAAACAATCGAAATTTGCAGTTACAATGTTGGTTTATTTGGCTATTTTGAAGGGAAATGGTTGGTTGATGAAACAATTGTAGAATTAGAAAAAAATCCAGCAGATATTATTTGTTTTCAAGAGTTTTTAAATTTGAAGTCAGATACTTCATCCACGATTGATACTTTTTTAAAGACCACGAAATTTAAGTATTTTTATTTTGAAAAGTTGAAAGATGGACGAAAAAGAGGGGAGTATGGAATGCTTATTTTATCAAAATTTCCAATAAAAAACAAGGGTTTGGTTCAGTTTAATCAATACACAGGAAATATGTGTGTGTTTTGTGATGTTATAATTAATGGAGAATTAAGCCGGGTTTATAATGTGCATTTGCAATCTTTTAGGTTTAAGAAAAATGATTACCAGTTTATTAATAAAATTACAGATTCAAAGGTGGAAAAAATAGATGCATCAAAAAATCTTTTACGAAAAATAAAACATGCCTATTCTATTAGAGCCAATCAAGTCGAGGTTTTAACCCAATTTATATCCAACTCAAATTTGCCTTATTTTATTTTAGGCGATTTCAACGATCCGCCAATGTCTTATTCTTATCAAAAACTTAGCAACAACATGAAGGATGCTTTTATTGAAAATGGGTTTGGAATGGGGAAAACATACATTGGATTGATGCCAAATTTTAGAATAGATTATATTTTATATCCTGAAAAACATAGTGGAATTTCTTATTCAACTAAAAAACTAGGAAGCGACCACCAAATGTTAAGAACAAAAATATTTTTTAATAAAGATATTTAGGTTTTTTGGTTTAAATTTGCCCTCTACTATTCTAAAAATATATATGTATTTCGATTTCGAAAAACCAATTCAAGAGTTGGATGAACAACTTGATAAAGCCAAAGAAACGCATGTCAAAGGAAAAATTGATATGTCGGACATGATGCACTCACTTGAGAAAAAAATTGAAGAAACCAAGAAAAATATTTATAGCCATTTGACTGGTTGGCAAAAAGTTCAAATTTCTAGACATGCAGAAAGACCTTATGCCTTGGATTACATCAATGGAATGACCCAAGATTTTATTGAAATACATGGAGATAGAAATGTGAAAGACGACAAAGCTATGATAGGTGGTTTTGGCACAATTGATGGTCAAACTTATATGTTTATTGGTCAGCAAAAAGGTAGAAATACAAAGGAAAGACAATATAGAAACTTTGGAATGCCAAATCCAGAAGGCTATAGAAAAGCATTGAGATTAATGAAACTGGCAGAAAAATTTAATAAGCCTATTGTTACTTTAATTGACACGCCTGGCGCATCACCTGGGTTGGAAGCCGAGGAAAGAGGGCAAGGCGAGGCTATTGCTAAAAACTTGATGGAGATGGCGGTTTTAAATGTACCAATTATATGTATTATTATTGGAGAAGGTGCAAGTGGTGGTGCCCTTGGAATTGGTGTTGGCGACAGGGTTTTGATGATGGAAAACACATGGTATTCAGTTATTTCTCCCGAAAGTTGTTCTTCTATTTTATGGAGAACATGGGATTTTAAAGAAAAAGCTGCTGAAGCATTAAAGTTAACCGCCAATGATATGCTAAAAAATGGATTGATTGATGGGATTATTTCTGAACCATTGGGCGGTGCGCACACCGATATTCCAACAGCAATAGCATCTGTTAAAAAAGAAATAAAAAAGCTATACAAACAACTGAAAGATAAAACAACCGAAGAATTGATTAACGAGAGAATTGAAAAATTCTCAAATATGGGAGTTGTAGAAGAGTCTGCTGAACACTAACTAAATCATTCCTCTAGATTTTATTTCTAGATATTTATTAATTACATTTATATTCAAGTTTTCTGGTTGGGTTAGTATAGTTTGAATTCCCATGCTATTTAATTCATTGACTATCAGCTGTTTTTCATTTACAGCTTGTTCAGCCAATATTTGTGTGTAAACTTCTTCAATTGAATTTGCTGTTCTTTCACTTAAGTTTTTTATATTCTCGTTTTCAAAAATTATAACAACCAATAAATGAAGTTTTTTGATTTTTAATAGGAAAGGCAAAGACCTTTTTACGGTAGATATACTTTCGAAATTTGTGTAATAAAATATTAAGCTTCTATTGGAGATTACTCTTTTAACGGAAAAATACAAAAGTTCATTGTTTGCCTCAGTATATCGCTCTTTTTGTTTATATAATGTTTCTAAAATTAAGCGTAATTGACCATTTTTGTTATCTGCTTTTATAATGTTGCCAATGACATCCGAATAAGTAATAAGTCCAATTCTATCGTGTTTTTTTAATCCTATATTGCTAATTACTAATGCCGAGTTTATGGCATAATCCATAAGGCTTAATTCATTGAAAGGCATAAGCATACTGCGGCTTTTGTCAATAATATTGTAAATAGATTGCGATTTTTCGTCTATAAATTGATTAATCATCAAAGTAGTGTTTCTTGCACTTGCTTTCCAATTTAAATGTCGAATGTCATCGCCAACCGAATATTCTTTTAATTGTTCAAACTCATAGCTTAATCCTTTGTGTTTTTGTTTTTTTATACCATAATTCTTTGATATTTTGGAGAAAGTAAATAGTTCCATCTTTTTCATTTGTTGAATACTTGGATAAACCTTCACTGTTTGATTTTGCTCTATAATAATTCTTCTTTTTATTATTCCAATTTTAGTTTTAACGAATAAATTAATATTGTTAAATTCATATTCGCCTCTTGTTTTTGGGTTGAGTGAATAATCTATACTTTTATTTTCTAAAGCATTTAATTTAAGTTTTACACTAAAATCACGCATCTGAAATTGAAATGGCGGTTCATCAATTACCTCAATAAAAAAACTTCGCTTGTCATGATTTTCAATGTTAATTAGCACCTTATTATAGTCTGATAACGAAAAATAATTTGGAGAAATTCTTTCTGCGGTAATAGATTGTTTTTTATAAAAAAGCCAAATAATGTCAATGATTATAAATCCCCATAATATAAAATATAACACAATTGCAGGCACAAAAAGCAAAGGGAAAAAATATGCAAAAACAAAAAGAAATGCAAATATCCCTTGGCAAACAAATAGTTTTTTCTCTAAATATATGGCAGTAAAAACTTTCAAAATATTATCTCGGCACTTCTATTTTTTTAATTATTTCGTCAATAACATCTTTTATCGAAAACCCTTCAATTTCTTTTTCTGGGGATAAAATTAATCGATGATTCAAAACTGGGTGTAGCGCAAAATGAATATCGTCTGGGCTTACATAATCTCTTCCTTGCATGGCTGCCATGGCTTTCGATGTTTTTATGATGGCTATAGACGCGCGTGGCGATGCGCCTAAAAAAATGTCTTTATTGTTTCTTGTGCTGTCAATTATTTGCGCTATATAGTTAATAATTGCGGGACTAATAAATATTTGTTCAATAATCTCTCTGTTTTTTAGTATTGTTTCGGCTTCAATAACTGTTTGAACATCATTGGTTATTTTTTGAGAAAAATCGCCATGAAATTTATTTAAAATTTCAATCTCTTCACTCAATGTTGGATATTTAATTAAAATTCGGAATAAAAAACGATCTTGTTGCGCTTCAGGTAGTTTATAGGTGCCTTCTTGTTCAATTGGATTTTGGGTCGCCAAAACCATGAAAGGTTTTTCTAATTGGTGCGAAACACCATCAAAAGTAATCTGTTGTTCTTCCATCACCTCAAACAAAGCCGACTGTGTTTTTGCTGGCGAGCGATTTATTTCATCTATTAAAATAATGTTCGCAAAAATTGGTCCTTTTTTGAAATCAAAACTCATTTCTTTAGGATTGTAAACGCTTGTTCCTGTTACATCGGCTGGCATTATGTCTGGCGTAAACTGAATGCGCTTAAATTTTAGGTTAATCGTTTTCGCAATTAAATTAACAGTGAGGGTTTTTGCAATCCCGGGCACTCCTTCAATTAAAACATGGCCACCAACGAATAGGCCAGCAATAATTAAATCCATCATCTCATCTTGCCCAACTATCACCTTGTGCAACTCTGTTTTTATTGCCGAAACATCTGTTTTTATCTTTTCTATTGCTTGTTTTAGTTCTGTGTTGGTATTAAAATTTGTTTCTTCCATATTTATTTTTTGTTTCTGTAATGTTTGTAAAATGTATTGATTAATTGATTTAATTCTATTAAATCTTTCTTGTTTAAATGCAGCACCTCGCCTTTTAAATGCTGTTTTTGTTTTTTGAAAATATTAGAAATAACATTAATTTCTACTTTTGAAATTTTTGAGATATGTTCAATTGTATTGTCATCATATTCTTTGTAATTTATGTTTAATTTGGTTTTTAAAAACAAATTAAATTGTTGCATTTTATAACTTCCCATTGCCGAAAAACTGGTTTTCCTTAAAAATAAAGCGCTAATAGATTTAATGAAATTTTCACTGGTGTTTTCTCTCGTTTCTATTGGAGGGATGCTTTTCTGTTTCCTTTTTAACCCAAAAATTAAAAATAAAATAGCTCCGAAAATCAAAAGATACCATGCCCAGCGCAATGCCGGTTTGCTTAAAATGAAAGATAATGGGGTTTTGTTTTGAGAAAATAATTGTTGTGTGTTTTTCTTGTATTCTTGAGAATATTGGTCAAGGATAATTGGATTTTCAGGCAAATTATTCAAACAAAAGTTTAAATATTGATAGCCAGAATTGTCTTTTAAAAAATAATTCGTAAAAAGCAATGGTGTCGTATTAAAAAATATTGCCCCATTTCCGATTGGCTTTTTTATGAAATTGATTTCATTGTTTACATATCCTAAAATTTCAATTTCTTTACTTTCGTCTTGTTCATATTTTAACTCATCATTTTCAAAATCTTCAATTAAATAATATTTAGGTTTCAAAAAGTTGAAGTTTATTTTTGTAAAAGAATCATTGTTATTAAAGCGGTATCTAAATTTTGCTAAATTACGCATGCTTTCATTTTTTACTGCTACTTTATAATCATAGAACTTATGAATCATCGTGTCAAATTCATTTTGTAATAATGTATCTAAAAAGTTTTGAGGCAATGTTTCTGAAATAAACAAAACATAGTTGCCTTTTTTTGCAAAATTAATTATTGTTTTTTGTTCGTTTTTTGTCAAATAACAATGCCTTCCTATAAAAACATAAGTTTTAATTTCATTCTTTTTTGTAACTAATTTATCAAAATTTGGCTTTTCTTTTGTAATCGAATAAGCTCCTTTTTTTTGTAAAATCAATTCGTTGAAAACTCCAAAATCATAAGGTTGTTTTTTTGTGTTATTAAATGTTTTTTCCCAAATAAAATCCGTCTTTTTGTTAAAATAAAAAGCGATTAATAATGCCAAAATTAAAACCAACACTAAAATTAAAATATCTTTAGCTTTCATAGTTTTTTATCAGTATTTTTAATTGTTCAAAATCATTTATAAATGATTTGTATTCTATTTCTTTAATTTCTTTTTCTCCATAATATAAGGCATCAAAAACAATCGTCAGTGATTTGAAAACATCCTGTGTTTGGCTGATTTTAATTTGATAAACCAAATCAAAATTTGTATTGTATTTTTTAAAATTGATTAAGTTTTTTTTAATCAATTGCTGTATTATTTGCAAATAATTATACCTAAACGCCAAACTAAGGTTTTTGTTGTTTATCGCATTTTCAATGGCCTTTAAAATTTCTTCTTCTTCAGAAAACTCATTTAAGTTATTGACATTAAATTTAGTTTTGCTAATTAAAAGGCCAACATTTCTGCCTTTAAAGGAATACAAAATTAAAATCAAAATACCCGCAACTAAAATAATTACACTAACAATTGCAACATTTTTTGATATTCCAAAATTATAATCAATCTTCTTGTTTTTCTTTTCTTTTTCTTTTGGTTTTTCTGATTCACTAAAATCTAGATTTTTTGAAGATTTCTTCCATTCTAATGAATCTATAAAAAAGGATTGATTATTTATTGCTTTGCATTGCAAAAAATAAAATATAATGACTAACAAAATAAACGGACGATATTTTATATTAAAACTCATTCTTGCTCCATCCCTAAAAGTTTCTTTTTGCTACCTAGTTTGTCTATCGATTTTTTTAAATCTGTTGCTGTTTCGTTTTCAAATATATTTAAGCATGTATAAAATATCTGATATAGAGCCAATTGAAAAAATAATACAAATGAAATAAATGATAAAATTAATCCACTAAAATTTGTTATAAGCGTAAAATCTCTGTCATTTAAGGTAAAATTTGATAGTATAAATTCAAAAATGATATGTTTTAAAGGCAAAACAACAATTAATTGGGATAAAAAAACCACCATTAATATTTGAATTATGAGAATAAGAATTTTTCCCAAATTGTTTTTAATGTTTTTTGTTATGATTTCAAAAAAGGATTGGTTTTTTGCGTCATTTAATTTGAAAATATAGGTCGTAATTAAGGTCAAGAATACAAAAAAGTACGCAAAAATATTCATTTCACTTTTTATATACAAAGTAAATGAAGACATTCCGGCACTCAAAATACAAAATGCAAGTAATTTGTTTTGACTAAAATTTGTTTTAATATTTTTTTTAAATGCAACATTCAAAGCCCAAAATGTAATACTACCCATAATCAAAGCGTTAGAAATTTGTAAATACCATGTGTTGTTTGGTAGAAAAAGAAATTTAGAGTATTTGAAAATTTCGAAAAAATAATTGGTCGATTTGTAGTTCAACGAGCTGTCTATAAAATCTTTCAAATAAAACAAGTAAATAAATACTGATAAAAGAAGAGAAGCAACTAAGATTTTGGATATTCTGGTTTTAAAATTATTTTGAAATAAGATTAGGCTAAAATATAAAATTTCGGAAGATTTTTGATTGTCTAAAGTCGAGAATTGAATGTTTTTAGTTGGTATGGATTTTATTTCATTCAATGCATTAAATTCTATTTTCCTGTATTTGATATATGGAAATACCACAAAATAAAAAAGCATGAGTGCTACACACAATACAATAAATAAAAGCCTAACAACATTTGGTAATTCTGTGTGTCTTGTGATGAATGATTCTATAAATGCTGCAAAAACTATGAATGGGATGGTTGCCAAAAAAAGTTGAACCCCTTTTTTACCCCAAAAAACAAAGGATTCTTTTCTTGTTTGCGTACCAGTTGTTATAAGCCCTTTGCCTAATAAAATTCCTGCAAATGTCTCTATTACAAGTGTTAAAATTTCAATACTTCCATGCATCCAAACCGTAAGGTTAAACTCTGTACTTAAATTTCGTGAGTAGAAAAAATACATAAAAACACCCAACATAATACCATTGCTAATCATGATGAAAACCGAACCGTAACCTAAAATAATGCCAAATATAAAAACCAATAAAGACACCCGAAGATTATTTGTTAAAATGCTAACAAACATCCCCATTTGGTCTTTGTCTTTATAAATGCCAAAGGGATTGCCTTGGTTAATGTTTTCAATGGTTGTATTAACATATTTTTCACCCAAAATGGTTACAGGAAACTCAGGCGAATAAATAGATGAAACAATGCCAATACCCACAGATATTATTAGTAAAACAAAAGCAAACAATAATTCTTGCCTTCCTAGAAATGATATTTTTGGAATGTCTTCACTGAAGAATTGTTTGAATTTTTGTATAGAGTTTTTTTTGTTTTTGAAAATTGATAGCTGAACAGATTGGGCAAGATTGTTTAAATAAACCCTAACCGATCTGTTTTTGTAGAATGTTTTAGAATAGGATAAATCATCAATAACTTCTATATATTGTTTGCGCAATTTTTCTGGATTTTGGTTAAACCCTTTTAGGTTTTGTTCAAAATTTTGCCATTTTTCAAAATTATCTTTTATGAAAATTCGTTCACGCATTAATATTCAGCAATGATAAATATTTTTTTGCATAATTTTCTAATCTTTTGTTATAAGTTTGCAACAATTTATATGAGCAAAAAAGATATTACAACAGCCGAAGATATTGCATTGTGGCAACTTTCATTTTATAAAAAACTTTTAGCGAATGAAATAACAGCACCTAAATTTGAAAACCTTGATTTGCCGGCACACATGCCACGGGTGAATGCTTTTTGGGAATTTGTTTTGTTAGATAAAAGTGGCTACACCACCAATGTTTTTGATAAACACATACACCTAAATCTTGAAAAAATTCATTTTGAAAAATGGATGCAGTTTTTTAAGGAAACTACCAATGAAATGTTTGAAGGAGCCAATGCCAATATTGCTCTAGAAAGGGTGAAACTAATAGCAACAACTTTTTATCATAAAATTAGTGGTGAATACCGCTCGTTCTAATTTTTAATAAACTTAAATGCTTTGTCGTTTATAACACAAGTATAAACACCAGAATTTAAAAAGCTGATATCATAAGTTCTTAATTCAAAGTCATTGTTTTTTAAATTCACCTGAACCATTTTTCCTGCAAAATCATAAAAAGTAATAATTGCGTCCTCTGAATTTTTAGAAAAGATATTTAATTCTGATGTGGCTGGATTTGGAAAAAGGTTAAAATCAATATTTTTTTCATTAATGTGTTTTACAAAATCTGATGTGCTGATTATTTCATTATTGTTTTTAACGATTACTCTGTAAAAACCACTTGAATTATTGCTAACATTTGATTTGAAAAAAGTCGAATTCCCAAAATCATTTATCAAAGAAACTGTTTGCCAATTTAATCCATTTGTTGTAAATTGAATTTCAAAATGTGTAAAATTTTCGACTTTAAAATAATTCCAAGTTAAAAAAGTGTTTTCATTGTCTTTTGCTAGTTTCAAGTTTTGAACTTTCAATGGCAAAGCCACATTCGAGATATTAAAGCCTCTTAATGATGCAATTGTATTTGAATTTGTAGTAGTTCTTGCAAAATCTGAGGTTGCGCCAGCAACATCTTCTGCATATACATAAAAAACAAAGCCCCCGATTTCATCCGTAACACTTAAGCCTGCATCGCTAAAAGCATTTACTGTGTTATTATTATTTGTACCATTTGTGCCTGATGTTGGATTGCAAATGTCTATAATATTAACGGTGTTTGTAGATTGAGCAAAAAAAGTGCCTTTTGTGCCCGAACTTCTAATCCATGGAGCACTTGTTGGCACAAAAGAATGTCCTGTTACCTCACTTGGACAGCCCGAAACAGAATTAGGTTTACTACCCGAGCCATAAAAACCATTGTATTGAGCAACGCCATATTTTACCCCAGATTTATTGAAAAACTCAATCGCTGTGCTTTCAAAAACACTAGCGGCAGTGTTTCCACTTGTGTAAACAATATCAAAATTTGCGGAGGTGATTGTAACATGTGGCGCAAAAGTAACGGTTACTTTATAGCCCCTCACATCGCCCGTAGATGTTCCTCTTGTTAAAGCGTCATTCATTGGGATTTGTCCCGTAAAACCTGTACTTGTTAATCTAACTTCGTGTGTTTGTGGGGCTGTAAGGTTCAAAATATTGCCTCCATAAACATCAAATGTTTGTATCATGTCTGTTGATATTGTAAAATCGTTTACGCCACCACTTGCTAAACAGCTGTTTGTGAGTTCATTCCATGGATTTTGTGAACTAGTGAAGTTTAACAAACTAGAAGTACCGTTGTTTAACGCCAATTCAACATCAGCGCCACTTCCTGTTCCAATATATCTATCTGTAAAAGAGTATGCAGCAAAATCAATGTCGCATTGTGAAAATGAGTTGAAGGCGTTAATTAGAGAAATTACAAAAAGCAGTTTTTTCAACATACTGATTATCAATCAAAAATAATGCCACACTGTTTGTTTTTAGTAAATTTTTATATTTTTTTTTTCAAGTCATCAAGAAGACAATTAATCTGATAGTAAAATGTTTTTATACAATAAAAATAAATAACTATACTAAATTCTAACCAAATCATTTTTAACTAAAACCCCCAACTATATGCCACGGAAGCAATTGTCCATCTCTGGCCACCTGGGACTTTATTCCTTGGTGATTAAGCGTTTTGACAGAATATATCGAGAAGCTACTCAATCTTTTATCCAACCGATTAAAGTCCGCTGCTATATCGGTTGAGCCGACACTTCGCATCGGACAAACCTATGGGTTTATTTTCATTCCGAAGAGCCATAGGCTCGACCAATATTTCAGGGCTGAAATTTATTCCATTTTACATATTAAAAAGAGGTTCTGAATATTCGCAGAGCTCTCTCCGCTCAGCCGGGACAGAATGACGCAAGGATTTTGGGCGGTGAAATTTTGAAAATCTTAATAGGCATTTTTTGTTTTGGTAGAGAAAAAACAAAGGTTTAAAGTAATTTTAAATAAATAAGTCTATTTTATTTTATTCTCATTAAATTTGCAGAGCATTATGTTAGAATTTAAATTAAAAAGTAAGCGCAACTCAAATGACAATACAGTACATTTAGTTGTGGGCAAAGGATTTAAAAAAGACGAAAGTTTTTCTCTTGCAGAAAACAAAGCAATTGTGAAGGCAATAGCAGATAAACGAGAATATTTGATGTTAAACAATGGCGATTTTATGTCTGTAATTGTTTTGATTCATGGCGAACAAGGCTGGAAAACTTCAGAGAAAATTAGAAGTGTGGGTGCTAAGATAACCGCTCTTTTAAACGAAGCTAAATCCGAATCGGTTGCTTTAATGACCAATGATATGTTGTTCTTAAGTCTGGCAGAAGGCATGGCTTTGGCAAATTATCAATTTATAAAATACAAACAATCAAAAGATTTTAAGCCAAATACATTAAAAACAATCCATTTTGTTGGTGTCAAAGCATTAGAGCCGCAAATCAGTGCGCTGCAAATTGTGGTTGAATCTACTTGTTTAGCGCGTGATTTGGTAAACGAACCACAAAGTTTTATGACGGCTTTGCAACTTTCCGAAGAGTTTAAAACACTTGGAAAAAAAGCAGGATTTAAGGTTGATGTGTGGAACGAAGCAAAAATATCTGCTCAAAAAATGGGTGGTATTTTGGCCGTTAACAAAGGAAGTAAGATACCACCTACTTTTAATATCATGGAATACAAACCTAAAAATGCGCAAAACAAACAACCGATTGTTTTGGTAGGTAAGGGCATTGTTTATGACACGGGTGGTTTGAGTTTGAAACCCACCACCCAAAGCATGGATTTTATGAAATGCGACATGGCTGGGAGTGCCGTTGTTGCAGGTGTTCTTTATGCGGTGGCCCAGTTAAATTTGCCATTGCATATTATTGGTCTTGTGCCGGCAACAGACAATTGGATTGGCGAAGATTCTTATGCGCCAGGCGATGTAATTACAATGTATGATGGCACAACGGTGGAGGTTTTGAACACCGATGCCGAAGGCAGATTGGTGTTGGCAGATGCTCTGCATTATGCCAAAAAACTAAAGCCACAGTTGGTGATTGATTTTGCTACTTTAACTGGCGCTGCTGTGAGAGCAATCGGACCTTATGCCTCTGCAATGTTGGGAACGGCAGACGACCAAACAAAACAAAAAATGTTTGAAAGCAGTTATGCCGTATTTGAACGATTGATTGAGTTTCCATTGTGGGACGATTATGCAGATGAGCTAAAATCTTCTATTGCAGATATGACAAATTTAGGAAAAGGCGAAGGCGGACAAATTAGTGCAGCCAAGTTTTTAGAGCATTTTACAGACTATCCGTGGATGCACATAGACATTGCTGGCACAGCATTTAATCATGCTAACAAAACCTATAACCCAATTGGCGGAACAGGCGTTTGTGTGAGATTAATGATAGATTTTTTACAAAAACAAATTAAATAACCTCCCAATATAAATGAATAAACTGCCCGTAATTGGTATTTCTCAAGGCGACCCAAATGGCGTTGGTATTGAGGTAGTGCTTAAAACATTGCAACATGATTTTATTTTAGAAAATTGTGTGCCTGTTTTATATGCAAATCCAAAATCTATTAATTTTTATACCAAGCTATTAAATATTGAAAACTTTAATTATAATTTAATCAATTCAATAAAGGAGGCCAAACCCAATAAAATAAATCTGATTGCATCGAGCCAAGAGCCGTTTGAAATAAACGCAGGAAATGCTGATGAAAAAGCAGGGAAAGAAGCTTTCATGGCTGTTAAAGCGATGCTTGAAGATGCAAAAAAAGGCAACTTGGATGCAATGGTAACCGCACCGCTAGATAAATCTACGGTTAAAACAGACAATGTGTTTACAGGGCACACGGGTTTTATAAGCAGCTATCTTGGTGTGCAAAACTCCTTAATGGTTTTATACAATGATGATATTAAAGTAGGACTTGTAACAGAGCATATTGCAGTGAGCAAAATTGCGGCAGCCATTAATAAAGAAGCGATAGTGGCAAAGTTGAAAACAGCCAATGATTGTTTGAAAACTGATTTCGGGATAACAAAACCTAAAATTGCAGTTTTGGGATTAAACCCTCATAATGGAGACAATGGCGCAATGGGCAACGAAGAAAAAGACATTATTATACCAGCAATTGAAAGTTGCAATAATCAAGGCATCTTTTGCTTTGGGCCATACAGTGCCGATGGTTTTTTTGGTATGCAACACTATAATAATTTCGATATGGTTATTGCCATGTACCACGACCAAGGTTTGATTCCTTTTAAATCAATGGCTTTTGAAGATGGGGTGAATTACACAGCTGGTTTGCCTGTCATAAGAACGAGTCCCGACCACGGAACAGCTTATGATATTGCAGGAAAAAATATTGCCAGCAACTTGAGTTTTACAAATGCTTTGTTCGAAGCTATTAAAATTTATCATCAACGCAATGAAACACAGGTGTTGTTCTCCAATCCATTAAAGTTTTCTGAAATGAAAAGAGAGCGTTTCCGTTTAGAAAAAGGATAGATTTATATGAAATATTTAATTTTATTATTAGCCGTAGTCATTTTTTCAGGGTGCAACAATGAACCAAAACCTGTTGAAAATATTGAATATCCAGAGGATAGCACGCAAACAGAACCTATAATTAAAAAATCTGTGGAGTTTAATCAAGAGAACGCCTATTTGTATGTTCAATCTCAAGTGGATTTTGGCCCTAGGGTGCCTGGTACAAAAACGCATTTGGAGTGTTATAACTATTTGTTAAAACACTTTCAAGGCTTAGCGGACACCGTGTTTGTTCAAAACACAACGGCTGTTACTTTCGATAAAAAAACAATTCCTGTTAAAAACATTATTGCTGCTTTTAATCCTGAACAAAAAAAACGCATCATTATTTGCGCACATTGGGACACTCGCCCATTTGCAGACCAAGATACAAAAGACCAAGACAAGCCGATTTTGGGTGCCAACGATGGGGCAAGCGGTGTTGGAATAATAATGGAGATTGCTAATGTTTTGAGACAAAACAAAATAGAAATTGGGGTTGATTTGATTCTTTTTGATGCCGAAGATTGGGGCGACAACTTAGGCAGGGTAGAGGATAGCTATTGTTTGGGTTCTCAACATTGGGGCAAAAACTTGCACCAAGCCAACTACAAAGCCGATTTTGGTATTTTGTTAGACATGGTGGGGGCGCCAAATGCCATTTTTGGTTTTGAGGGCTATAGTTTAAAAAATGCAAGTCATGTTATTTCAAAAGTATGGGATGCAGCCAATAGTGCAGGATATGGTCAATATTTTCAAAATGTAAACAGAGGTTATGTAACAGACGACCATTTTTATATGATGAAACACACCAACATTCCTGTAATAAATATCATTGATTTTGACGCTTCAACGGAATCTAATTTTGGAAAATACTGGCACACACACGATGATAATATGGATGCCATCGATAAAAAAACATTAAAAGCCGTTGGTCAAACAATGTTGAATGTGTTGTATAATTATTAAACATGGTTCAAAATTTAGTGCATTCGCAAGATACGATTGTGGCTCTGGCAACCGCTCAGGGCTTGGGTGCTTTAGGTATCATTAGGCTTTCTGGGAAAGACAGTTTTTCTATTTGTCAATCCGTTTTTAAAGGAAAAAACCTTGCCGAACAAGCCTCTCATACCTTACAATATGGTTATATTTATGATGGCGAAACGCTGATTGATGAAGTGGTGTTGAGTCTTTTTAAAGCACCAAAATCTTTCACAACCGAAGATATCATCGAAATATCCTGTCATGGTTCGCCTTTCATCATTCAAAAAACCATTGATTTGTTGATTAAAAAAGGGGCTCGCTTGGCTGCGGCTGGCGAATTTACCATGCGTGCTTTTTTTAATGGCAGAATAGATTTGGCCCAGGCCGAAGCTGTGGCGGATTTAATTGCCTCTGAATCAAAGGCCTCTCATGCCATTGCATTGAACCAAATGCGTGGAGGCATTTCTTCAGAATTGGCTGATTTGCGCGAGGCGCTTGTGAATTTTACTGCTTTAATTGAGCTTGAACTAGATTTTGGCGAAGAGGATGTAGAGTTTGCAGACAGAAACGATTTGTTACTCACCTTGCATACCTTGGATGCAAATGTACAAAAACTAATGGTTACTTTTGAGTATGGAAATGCCATAAAAAATGGCGTTCCAGTTGCTATAGTGGGCAAACCCAATGCCGGAAAGTCTAGTTTGCTAAACACTTTGCTAAATGAAAATAGAGCTATTGTTAGCAGCATTGCCGGCACAACTAGAGACACAATCGAGGAGGTTTTAAATATAGATGGGATTCAATTTAGGTTTATTGACACAGCAGGGCTGCGAAAAACCAACGATGAAATAGAAAAAATCGGTATTTCAAAAGCCATCGAAAAAATAGAACAAGCAAGTGTGGTTATCTATCTGTTTGATAAAAATGATACAAGTATCAAAGAAATTAAAAACGATTTGAAGGAAATTTCCGAAGACAAAATTGTTTTTATATGTCCTTCAAAAATTGATTTATACCCAGATTTTGATTGGAACAATTGGATTGCGGATATCAACAATAACTTTACGCATCCCATCACCATTTTAGGCATTTCCTCTTTGGCAAAAGACAAAAGCATAGATACTTTAAAAAATGGTTTGGTTGAAAGCATAAAAGGCAATGTTTCTGCCAATGATGTGATCGTCAGCAATGCCCGACATTTTGAATCTTTAAAAAACGCAAAACTTGCTATTGCCGAAGTACAATTGGCTTTAAAAAACAATGTTTCGGGCGACCAAATAAGCCCGCATTTGAAAGATGTTTTGCATCATATTGGTAATATTACCGGAGCTATCGATGTAGATAAAGATATTTTAGGCACCATTTTTGGCAAGTTTTGTATCGGAAAGTAGTTGTGATTCTTAGATGCTTTTGTCGTTCATGCATATATATGTAATAACCACGCTATTACTAGTATAAAATTGTTGTTTGTTGTTCAACCTTTCTGTTTAATTTCCTAGTAAAAATGAGTTAAATTTTCAAACAATATTTTAGAGTAACCATTTAAACATAAACTATTTGACATAAAAAAGACCTCTAAAAAAATATAACTTTGTAGAATAAAATTAACGAATATGAATATATCGGAACGCAACCTTAATATTATACCAATTCTAATTTTAAAATAGTCCAAACTATTTTAGAATTTTATCCCGAAGTTTCGGGAGTAAATGCCAGCCAGCTCCGCCTTAGAAATTGTTTTTTACAAAATAAAAAGTACAATTTTTGAGCGGAGATATAGCTTGAAAATAGGACAACCAAGCGCAGCGGTGATTGGACTATATTAAAAGCATATTCGGTATTATTAAAAAACTTTGCGACAAACAAGGCTTTTCAAATATTTCTAAAAATCATTAAATACACAAATTAATGTTTTGCAATGATAGCAGGAGAGGAGATGGTAAATAAAACCAAAACCATGACCATTAATCTGATATCAAAAATGGACACAGGCGACTTGGTTTTAGCAAAGTTTTGGGTAAACAACTAGCAATCTTTGGTTTACAAATTGCATTTGACAAAAAATTTAACGGCACAATACCAATCAACTATTTTTATTTTAACACCGAACCCCAAAAATACGGTTTGCTAGACAGCATGGTTTTTACTGTAGATGTTAAAGTTTAAAATCCCCAGAGCCGTTGCAGCCGATTTGAACAAAATAAAAAACAGTAATAATAGCAAAGACAAACCTGTAAAAAAAGGGAAAATATAAATCCTATTTAAAAACTATACCATCAACATAGGCATCTGCTACAAGGTTTTTGTAAAATAGGTTTTGGGTGGCGTGCTGGTAATCATGGGCATAAATTTATATCTCTTTTTATCCGTGCTTCATTCTGTAATTCGGTTTATTAAATATTCATAACCTCTGATAATATTGGATGGATTGAAATCCATCTTTAAAACATCGACCGAACCTACTGTGCTTTGGGATACTTTCTTCCCCCCAAACAATAATTCGAAATTTTTCTTTGAAATTTCTAAAATTTCTTTGTAATTATCTTTTCCTTCAATTTCATTTGAAAACAAAAGTGAATTGACAATCTGAACTTCTCCTCTTTTTAAGGGAATTTTGCATTTGCTTGAAAGGACAATAGTTTCAATATATTAGCTAACTGCTTGTTATGCGTATGTGCTTATCTGTCCGTCATTACTTGATTGCAAATTTCACATAGATAAATGCTTCGATTTTTATTTTCTTAAATTGCAATTCTTCTTCCTTGTAACCATCATATACTCTCAAGCCGTCAACGTATTTAGCTGTCTCATTTGAACGGCTCCCACGACCATATATTCCTAATGTTGGTTTAATTTCATTTTCACGTTCCTTAACAATTAGTGGTTTACCTGCCTGCTCGCCAATTGCTGTCAATAAATAGTCTGCTTTATTTTTAGCTGCTTTAATGGCTAAAATTTTCACTTCCTTTTTTAAGCTGTCGAGTTTAGAGTGATTTACTTTTGCAATATAGGCGTCTGTGATTTCTAATTCGTCAAGTTGCTGAAACACTTTTCCAACGATTGTTGCGTTAGTAACTATTAAAGTATAATCCTTCTTTGTCAACAAGTCTTTTGTCCGCCAATTAACCTTTACAAAGTCAGCATTTGCGTCTGATAAATACAAGTTTGTCAAGTCAATGCCAAGTGATTTTACAAAAGCTTTTAGTTTTTCTTCTTGTTCTTCAATAGTCACTTTGACCTTGTTTACATACCTTTCCCTAATAATAATTCCAATATAAATTTCGTCTGGAATTACTTCGTTTTCAGCCGTTCCGGTTACTTCAATGTAAGGTTGTTCTTCTGTCTTTGGAGTGTTGGTCTGTCCGAAAGTCAATATGGTCGTCAGTAAAAACGCCATTGTCAAAAGTTGTTTTATTCTATTCATTTAGTATCTGTTTTTATGTTAAGGTTGTGTCGTCTTAAATTGCCCATAACGGCAGTCTCCCGAAAAATTGGGACAAGTTATCTAAATACTCCACAAACATACACAAACAATCGGATACTTATCTTTAAAATTTTTCAACAATGCAATTTTCAGTGCCTTGGTTTGAGTAATTTTACAGTTTGACGGCTTTCAGCTTCAAGAAGTTGGCGATTTTTACCATCCCGTATGTACGGGATTGATGCGGAGAACGAATGTTTGATTAACCATCCCGAAACTTTGGGAAAGGAAATCACTGAAAAAACCAACTTTTTGCAAGAAAAAAAAGAATGTGATTTATTTCTCTCAAAAATAATAAAATCCAACAACGATAACTCCATAAGGGGCAGACAATATCCGGTTTCGTTCAACGGGAGTTTCATGGCTTGGCTTGCAGCCACCACGAAACTCTAGCTGTAATGTGCTGTATTTCTTTTCATTTCAATATTGTCGTCCTGTTTTATTTGGGTCTTTTAGATCAACCCAAAAAATATGTATTGGTTCAACTTCGTCTGGTCGTCCGTTATTATTACTGTCAAGTTTTGCAAATACATACATAAAGTCATTGTCAGAGTCATACTCTGATTTAAATACTGAATAATTTTCAGGAATAAGTGCTTTTTGTCTTACACCGTTTATGTCGAATAAATAAAGTCGTCTTAGGTCTTTAAGGTTAATAAATCCATCTTTATTTGTGTCGCCATTGTATACAGAAACAATAAAATATTGTCTACTTATTGGCTTATTATTTAGTGTGTCTTTAGAAAAGGTCGGATAATAAAGTGTCTTAATTAAAACTGGTTTTTCAAAGAAGTTTTTTTGTTTGTTCTCTTTTATGTCGTAATGCGAAATATTTATAAAATTGTAGCCATAAACGCCTTCTAATCCGGGCATAAGATTATTATTCCAATTGTTTCCAGAACTTACTTCTGTCTCTTCATATTTATAATGAAAACTGTTTGAGCCAATGAAAGTCGAATTGTCCTTTTTGTTTATATTAACTTTGTAGATGGTCGTCAACCTTACGTTAGGAACACCTGTCAATAAAACATTGCTTGGTCGGGTTTCAATCTTTAAGGAGTCTCGATTTATTCCATCATTCTGGTCGTTTTCAGAGTTGTCTGAAGTAGGACTTACTTGAAATCCTTTTTCTTCAAGTTTTCCGTTTGAACAACTTGTCATTATACAAACAAGTGTTAGAATTAAAATTGTCGTTGGTTTATTCATGTTGTTGTATGTCGTTTTAGCATTGTTAGTAAAGGCAGTCTGTCTAAAAACTTCCATTTGCTTTGCAAACATAAACATTTTTGAGTGATTTTAAGCACATTTACGAGAGGTTATGCAATTTATTAAAATTATGGATTGGATAGTGTAAAAATTTAGTGTACTGATATATGCTAATTTTAAATTTGTGTAGGGCGGTTTTTTCAAAACCAAAAAGGCAAGCTCTTTTAAGAACTTTTTGGGCAGGTTTTGGTTCTAAGATATTCAGTGTTCTTCGCAAATTGAATGCAGTAAAATCAATACCCTAAAAAACAAACGCGCTAACAGCAAAAAAAAACAAACCCA
>Ga0209702_10002209_pt1 | contig 34912 bp, 34 predicted proteins | sample FRY01_FD_187210 | JGI IMG/M metagenome (GOLD analysis project Ga0209702, IMG submission 187210) | Freshwater microbial communities from Lake Fryxell liftoff mats and glacier meltwater in Antarctica - FRY-01 (SPAdes) (version 2) | ecosystem: Environmental > Aquatic > Freshwater > Ice > Glacier...
GGGCTGGATTCTGCTCGATACACTGATGGGACAGCCAGCTAAACTGATCGGACAACTGCGCCTCGATTGAGCGCACAGCCCCTACCTGGGCTGTTACCTTTGCCGTCGATTTCACCGGGGACGGGCGGCGGAACATCTGGGACGATGACCCGGCAGACGCGCTGGCCTCGACCGCTGCCTATCTGGCAAAGAACGGCTGGACCAAAGGGCAGTTGTGGGGGCTGGAGGTGCGGCTGCCCGACGGCTTCGACTATGGCGAGACGGGCGAGCGGGTGAAGCGGACGGTTGCAGACTGGCAGGCGTTGGGGGTTGCGCCGTGGGATGGCGGGACGTTGCCCGACGACGGATTGGCATCGGTGCTGCTGCCGGGCGGAGCGAAAGGCGCGGTCTTTCTGATTTTCTCGAACTTTCATGTGATCGAGACCTACAACACCGCCGACGCCTATGTGATTGCCGTAGGGCATCTGGCCGACCGGATCAAAGGTGGCGCGCCCGTTCAGGCCGCGTGGCCGCGCGAGTATCGCGCGCTGACCTTGCCGGAACGGATCGAGATGCAGGACCGGCTGGGCGGTGCGGGGTTCGATCCGGGCGGGGTGGATGGCAAGATCGGGCCGTTGACGGTTGCGGCAGTGCGGGCTTTTCAGCGGTCGGTCGGGCTGGTTCCGGATGGCTATCCGAGCACGGACATTCTGACACGGCTGCGCTGATGTTGAAACGGGCTGCCGTTCTCGGGGGGATCGACCCCCCTCACCCGGCCTTGGCGCGTACGGCACTGGTGCTGCGTGATCGGCTGGCATAGCTTGGCGGAAACCGTTTCAGGAGAGCGCCGATGTTTGCCTATACCGTGCCGCCGATGACCCGCACCTTGACCGCGCTGGCCGCGATGATCGCCAAGGCCGAGGCGCATTGCACCGCGCGCAAGATCGACCCGGCCGCCTTGCTGACGGCGCGGCTTTACCTCGACATGCTGACCTTCACCCGGCAGGTGCAGTTGACGGCGGATTTCTGCGCACGTGCCGGAGCGCGGCTGACCGGGGCCGAGGTGCCGTCGTTTCCCGACATCGAAACCGGCTTTGCCGAACTGATCGTGCGGCTGCACAAGGCGCGGGATTATTTGCTGGCGCTGGACCCTGCGGCATTCGACGGCGCGGCGGAACGCGTGGTGACGATCAAGATGCGCGGGCAGGATGTGGCGATGCCGGGGTTGCAGTATCTGACGGTTTATTCGTTGCCGCAGGTCTATTTCCACGCCGCCACCGCCTTTGGGATCTTGCGCCACAATGGGGTCGAGGTGGGCAAGGGAGACTTCATGGGCGCAACGGGAACGTAGGGGCAAACAAGATAAAAACCGCGTTTGTTGTGATCGACATGCAAATGGGGATGACGCGCCGCACCTTGTCTGTGCGCGCGCGCGCCGATCTGCAGGCCGAGGATCGGGTGGCCGACCGTCTGGCGCTGTTTTGCGGGCAGGGTTGGCCGGTAGTGCAGGTACTGTACCCGAAAACGACCCGGAATAGCCGTTTGGGCGGGGGCAACGGGATGGCATGCCGATTCCCTGTGCGGCAGGTCAGGTCGCGGGAACGCTGGCCGCCTGAGCAGGTGTTCTATCGGCGGCAATTACCTGCCCCGCCAGGGCAGCCACCACGACCAGCAACACCGCAAGCATGGCATAGACAACGCGGAATCCGACCGCCTCGGCCGCAAAGCCGATGGAGGACGGGGCAAGCAGGATGCCGCAATAGCCCAGCATGGTGACCGTGGCGATCCCGGCCCCGGGCGCGATGCCCGGCTGGTTTCCTGCGGCGGAAAACATGATGGGCACCGTATTGGCCACCCCAAGGCCGCTGATGGCAAACCCGATCAGCGCCACGACATCGCTTGGCGCCAGCGCCGCCAGCAGCATCCCGGCCGCGCCCAGCAGCCCCGACGCCCGCAATGTCACCACCGCACCGAACCGGTTGCGGATACTGTCGCCGGCAAACCGCATCACCGCCATGGTTGCGGAAAACAGGCCAAACGCAAGCCCGGATGTCGCAACGCCCGCGCCAAAGTCGCGCGCCAGATACAGCGCCGCCCAGTCCAGCACGGCACCTTCGGGCACCATCGAAAACAGCGCCATCGCGCCCAGTATCCAAAGAATGGCATGCCGTGGGAACAGCGCGGTCTTCCGGCGAGGTCCGGCGGTTGCAATCGGAGCCGCGTCGTCGGTGGCCACAAACCGGGCGGCCCCCGCCACCATCGCCGCCACCAAAAACCCCACCAGCACCGCCTGCCAGTGCGACCCGATCCGCGCCAAAACCAACCCCCCCAGCGCGCCCCCGACAAAGCCGCCAAGGCTCCAGAACCCATGCGAGGATGACATGATCGCCCGACCCAGCCGCCGTTCCACGACGATGGCATTGGCGTTCATCGCCACATCCATGCAGCCGATCACCGCCCCCATCGCAGCCATCGCCAGCGCCAGTAGCGCGATGTTGGGCGCAAACACCACCAGCGGCAAAACGGGCGCCAGCAGCATCCCGAACAATACGACCACGCGGCGCGAGCCATAGGCCGCGATCAGCCGCCCCGAGTACAACATCGACCCGACCGCCCCGATCCCCAGACCGAGGATCAGCAGCCCCAGCGTCGATTCGGTGATCTGATGTCGCGGCAACAGCAGTGGGATCTGCGGGGCCCAGGCCCCCATCACCAGGCCGTTCGCCCCGAACATCGCGGCCACGGCCCAACGCCCGATCCTTGCCTGTTGCCGGTCCTTGCCCATGCCCTGCCCCTGATTGTCCCGAGCGGTCATAGGCCAACCCCGCAGCAGGCGAAAGTCCCGCCTGCCTCGCACCAGCAGCCCTCAGATCGCCGCAGCCAGCCGCACGCCTTGATCAATCGCCCGCTTGGCGTCGAGTTCGGCCGCCACATCCGCCCCGCCGATCACATCGACCGCGACCCCTGCCGCAATCAGCCGGTCGGCCAGCCCGCGTTCGGGCACCTGCCCTGCGCACAGCACAACCGTATCCACCGCCAGAACCTCTGGCACCCCGTCGCGGGTGATGTGCAACCCGGCGTCGGTGATCGCGTCATAGCGGACGCCGCCGATCATCTTAACCCCCTTGGCCTTTAGGCTGGCGCGGTGAATCCACCCCGTCGTCTTGCCCAGACCCCGCCCCGGCTTTTCGGATCGGCGCTGCAACAGCCAGACCTCGCGCGCGGCGGGTTCAGGCTGTGCCGGTGTAATCCCGCCCCGGTCGGTATCGGGGTCCGACACGCCCCATTCGCGCCGCCACAAAGCTGCATCCAGCGTCGGGCTGACGCCCTGATGCGTCAGGAATTCGGCAAGATCGAACCCGATCCCCCCGGCCCCGATCAGCGCCACGCGCGGACCGACCGGCGCGCCCTGCAACACCTCGGTGTAGGTCAACGCGCGGTCCTGCCCCGGAATGGCCGGATCGCGCGGCAGAACCCCGGTGGCGATGATGACCCGGTCAAACCCCTTCAGCTCATCCTCGCAAGCTACGGTGTTCAACCGAACCTCGACCCCGGACCGATCCAGCATCGTGGCAAACCAGTCCACCAGCCCGTCAAACTCTTCTTTCCCCGGCACGCGGCGCGCAAGGTTCAACTGCCCGCCAACCTGTGCGGCCCGTTCAAACAGCACCACTCGGTGCCCCCGCCCCGCCGCCGTCATTGCCGCCGCCATCCCGGCCGGACCAGCGCCGACGACAGCGATACGCTTTGGCGCAGGCGTTGGCTCGACACGCAACTCGGTCTCATGGCACGCGCGGGGATTCACAAGGCACGAGGTCATCCGGCCTGAAAACGTGTGGTCGAGACAGGCCTGATTGCAGGCGATGCAGGGAGCGATTTCGGCCACCCGGCCCGTCGCGGCCTTCACCACGAAATCCGGGTCGGCGAGGAAGGGCCGCGCCATGCTGACCATATCGGCCTGCCCTGCGGCAAGTATGCCCTCGGCCACCCCCGGCGTGTTGATCCGGTTTGACGCAATCACAGGGATGGAAACCACCTCGCGCAACCGCGCCGTCAGATGCGCAAATGCGGCGCGCGGAACCGATGTGGCAATCGTCGGCACCCGCGCCTCGTGCCAGCCGATACCGGAGTTGAACATGCTGGCCCCGGCCGCCTCAACCGCCTGTGCGAGCAAAACCACCTCGTCCCAGGTCGATCCATCGGGGATCAGATCGATCAGGCTGATCCGGTAGATCACGATGAAATCCGCCCCCACCGCCGCGCGGATTCGCCCCACAACCTCGACCGGCAACCGCATCCGGTTGGCATAGCTGCCACCCCATCGGTCGGTGCGGCGGTTGACATGGGTCACCAGAAACTGGTTCAGGAAATATCCCTCGGACCCCATCACCTCGACCCCGTCATAACCCGCCTCGCGGGCGCGCACGGCGGCGGTGACGATGTCGGTGATCTGTTTCTCGATGCCATCCTCGTCCAGTTCGCGCGGCACAAAGGGCGAGATCGGCGATTTCACCGCCGAAGCCGAAACGCATTCCTTGCCATAGGCATAACGCCCGGCATGCAGGATCTGCATCGCGATCCGCCCGCCAGCATCCTGCACTGCGCCGGTCACGATGCGGTGGTTGGCGATGTCTTGCGGCGTGAACAGCCCGGCTGCGCCGGGAAACACCCCGCCTTCGCGGTTCGGCGCCATGCCACCCGTCACGATCAACGCCACCCCACCCCGCGCGCGGGTCGCATAAAACTCGGCCACCCGGGCCCAGTCGCCGGTTTCCTCCAGCCCGGTGTGCATCGACCCCATCAGCACGCGGTTGGGCAAGATCACATGGCCAAGGTCAAGCGGGGCCAGCAGGTGCGGAAAGTCGGTCATCGGGGTCTCCCTTTGCGCCAGTTTAGCGAAGGAGGGCCCCAAGTCACCCTCAACGCCGCGTCACCTCGCGCTTTCCTGCTGGTAAAAATATCTCGGGGTCCGGGGCAGCGCCCCGGTCCTGTGACATCAGGTCCCGCGCGGCTTGGCGCGCAAGGTGGGCTCTGCCACCGTCGGATCCTCGGGCCAGGGGTGGCGCGGATAGGTGCCACGCATGTCACGGCGCACATCCGCATAGGTATTGGCCCAGAAGCCCGGCAGGTCCGACGTCACCTGCACCGGTTTCTGGCCCGGCGACAGCAGGGTGATCTTCACCGGCAGACGCGCGATGCCGACCACCGGATGCAGGGTCACGCCGAACATCTCTTGCAGACGCACCTCGATGGCGGGGGTGTCACCGTCATAGTCGATGGGCACGCGGCGGCCCAGCGGCGTCTCGAACTGCGCAGGCACGGCGCGGTCCGTCTGCGCCATGCGGTCCCAGCCGATCCGCGCCTTCAGGGGTTCGCTCAGGTCCAGCGCGCGCAGGTCCGCCTCGGTCCGCACCCCGCCAAGATGCGGCAGCAGACCGTCGTCGGCCAGCAGGGCCGCATCGGTCACCTCGGGCCAGTCCGGGCTGCGGGCAAGGGCTATGCGGGCGCGCAGGCGGCGGGCGGCGGCGGTCCAGGGCAGGCCCAGCAGACGCAACCCGTCCAGTGCCGCACGTGCCAGCGCGTCGGGCGGGGCGTCGGGCCAGGGGCGGTCCTCCAGCACGATGGCCCCCAGCCGCTCCTGACGACGCGCAACCACCCGGCCTTCGCGACGCGACCATTCGCAAAGCTCGTGCCAGCCGATCCGGTTGCCCAGCACGGCGCGCAATTCGGGGTCGGTCAGGGCCACGGCCTGACGCACCTGCGCCTCGCGCGGGTCGCCGTCAAGGTCAGTGGCCACGATCAGCCGCGCCTGTGCCAGCGGCCCGCCGGGGGCCATCGCCGCCCCCTTGCCCCCCGACAGCAACCAGCGTGGCGCCTCGCCCTTGCGGCGCAACCCGATCCGGTCCGGATAGGCCAGTGCCGCCATCTGCGCCAGTGTCAGCCCCGAATCAGGCCCCTTGCCCGACCCCGCATCCGACGCGCCCTTCGACCGCCCGCCGCGCAGTCTTGCCGCATCGGCCCGCACCCGTTCGACCACCGGGCGCGATACGGCAAAGCTGTGTTCGGCCTCAAACCGGCGCGGATCGGTGACCGCCGCCACTCGCAGCGCAAGGTCGGGCGGCGCGCCGCGCAGCGGGTCGCGTTCTGTCATCAGCGCCGCGATCAACGCCGCGCCGGGCCCTGCCACCTCCAGCATATGCGCCAGACGCGGATGCAGCGGGCGCTGCGCCAGCTTGCGGCCATGCGGGGTGATGCCGCCTGCGTCCAGCGCACCCAGACCCGCCAGCAACGCTTTTGCCTCCGTCAGAACGCCGGGATTGGGAGGCGTCAGGAACGGCAGGTCCTCTGCCCCCCACAGGGCCAGTTCAAGCGCAAGCCCGGTCAGGTCGGCCGCCTCGATTTCTGCAGGCGGAAAGGCCGCCAGCGCCCCCTCTTCGCCGCGCGTCCACATCCGGTAGCAGATGCCTTCCGCAACCCGCCCCGCCCGGCCCCGGCGCTGTCCTGCCTCGGCGCGGGTCACCCGTTCGGTCACCAGCCGCGACATGCCGGAACTTGCGTCAAACCGCGCCCGCCGCGCACGTCCGCCATCAACCACCACCCGCACATCCGGCAGGGTCAGCGAGGTTTCGGCGATGGACGTTGCCAGCACCACCTTGCGCTGATCGCTTGGCCCAAGGACCGCGCGCTGCGCTGCAAATTCCATCGCGCCGAACAGCGGGCGCACATCGCAACCGGGCAGGTTCAGCATCGCCGCGACCCGCCTGATCTCGCCCTCGCCGGGCAGAAACACCAGAACGCCGCCCACCGTTTCTTCGACCGCCTGGCGGACCAGCCCCGCCACCGCCGCCTCATACCGCATCGAGCCATCAACGGAACGCCCCAGCCAGCGGGTTTCGACTGCAAACGCCCGCCCCGATGACGTCACCACCGGCGCATTCCCCATCAGCACCGCCACCGGGGCTGCGTCCAGCGTGGCAGACATCACAATCAGCACCAGATCCTCGCGCAAGGATCGGATCTCTAGCGCCAGCGCCAGCCCCAGATCGGCGTTCAGGCTGCGTTCGTGAAACTCGTCAAAGATCAGCGCACCGATGCCGGGCAGGGCCGCATCCGACTGGATCATCCGGGTCAGGATGCCTTCGGTCACCACTTCGATGCGCGTCTGCGCCGACACCACCGCCTCGCCCCTGATCCGGTAGCCGACAGTGCGTCCCACCGGCTCGCCCAGTGTTTCCGCCATCCGTTCCGCTGCCGCCCGCGCCGCCAGCCGTCGCGGTTCCAACATCACGATCCGCCCCCGGATCAGACCCGACGCCAGCAGGTCCAGCGGGACCCGTGTGGTTTTCCCCGCACCGGGCGGTGCCTGAAGCACAGCCATCCCGCACGCAGCAATCGCGGCGCGCAGGGAGGGCAAAGCCTCGTCGATCGGCAGGCTGGTGGTGAAATCTGGCGCGGTCATCGCACCCTTATCGTCGTTTCAGCCGGACCTTGCCATAGATCGTCTGCACCGATGCTTCGACCACTCGCATCACCTCACCCTCCACGACATAGACCACCTCAAGCGGAAAGCTGCTGCGTTCGGCCATTTCTGCGGGCGTGTAGCCCGCGATTCGACGGTAATCTCCGGTGCAGACCGCACCGTTGCCCGACAACGCAAAGACGCTGCGCCGCCGCCCGTCGAACACCGCAATGTCCGCGTTGCATTCCTGCCCCGCGGGCAGATCCCGCAAACCCGCAAACAGCGCCGTGGCCGGGTCCAGCGTGCCACCCTGCGTTGCGGGGTCCACAAGGTCGGGTCCGTCGGGGCGAGGCGAGGTATAGGTCATAACCTGCGGCACACCGCGTTCATAGGTAATCTCGACCACTGATTGCCTGCGCCCGGTGTCAGCCTGTTCGGTGTATCGGGAGGGTGCAAAGTCGCTGGCAACCTGACCTTCTGAACGGGCCTGAAACCGGATGCGTTTGACGATGCCCGCAAGACCGTCCGATCTGATCATCACCCGCACGTCGTAACTGTTGCCCGATACATCGCCCGTCATTGTCATTTCGGCGACCCGGACCCCGGCCATCGTCACATCGAACGTCGCCTCTTCCGCCAGACCCATTCCGGCCGAAAAGCCGCACACCAGCACCATCCCCGGCAAAATTCGCCGAATCACCCTGATCACACCGACACTCCTCCACTGGCCAAACCCCGGATGATGGCGCAAGAAGGCACCAGATGCCAAACACGGATGACAGTTCTGCAAAACAATACCCCCCCTGATGCGCAAAGCCTTGCTGACGCCGTGCGCGGTGGTGATCGGCGCAGTCTCGCCCGCGCCATTACGCTGGTTGAAAGCATTCGGGCCGACCACCGGGCACAGGCGCAAACGCTGCTGGCGGCGCTTGGCACGAACCGGCAGGCGCTGCGTATCGGGCTGTCGGGCACGCCCGGCGTAGGAAAATCGACGTTGATCGAGGCGTTCGGGCTGATGCTGACGGCGCAGGGCTTGCGGGTGGCGGTGCTGGCGGTGGACCCGTCTTCAGCCCGGTCGGGGGGGTCTATCCTGGGCGACAAGACACGGATGGAGATGTTGTGCCGCGACCCCCGCGCCTTCATCCGCCCCTCGCCCAGCCAGACCCAATTGGGCGGCGTCGCGCGGCGCACCCGCGAAGCGGTGGCCTTGTGCGAAGGGGCCGGATTCGACGTGGTGCTGATCGAAACGGTGGGGGTCGGGCAATCCGAAACTGTGGTGGCGCAATTGTGCGACATCTTCGTGTTGCTGCTGGCCCCGGCAGGCGGCGACGAATTGCAGGGCGTCAAGCGCGGCATCATGGAAATGGCCGATCTGATCGTGGTCAACAAGGCGGACGGCGATCTGAAACAGGCGGCGATGCGGACATGTGCCGATTATGCGGGGGCGTTGCATCTGCTGCGCCGCCGCCCGCAGGACCCACCCGGCTATCCCCGCGCGATGACCGCTTCGGCGTTGGATCGTTCGGGGCTGGACCACGTTTGGGCCGACGTGCAGCATCTTGCCGACTGGCGCCGCAGCCATGGCCACTGGACAGCCCGGCGCGCCGAACAGTCCCGCCACTGGTTTGCCGAACAGGTCCGCATGGGCCTGCTAGCCGCATTGACCGTAGACCCGGCCCGCCGTCTGCTGGCCGAACTCGGCGATGCGGTGGCCGCAGGCCAGATCACGCCAGAGGCCGCCGCAGCCCGCCTTCTGACGCAGATTGCAGGTTAGCGCCGACGCGTGCGAACAGGGTATGGTGGTGCTTGATCCATGGCATGCGACGCCCCTACCCTGCATGCAACCGACACACCGAGAAAGGCCCTCGCATGCCCACGCAATCTGACAAAGCCCGCACCTTTGCCGCGATGCACAGACCCGGCGCACCGATCGTGCTGTTCAACGTCTGGGATGCAGGCGGCGCCGTCGTGTTGGAAAAGGCCGGGTCACCGGCCATTGCGACCGGCAGCCACGGCGTCGCCGAGGCTTTGGGTTACGGCGACGGTGAAAAGGCCCCCTTGGACGACGTGCTGTATATGGTGCGCCGGGTGACCACGTCGGTCGCCGTGCCGGTGACGGTCGATTTCGAAGGGGCCTATGCTGTAGACCCTGATGCCGTAGCCACCAACGTGACCCGGTTGATTGACGCAGGCGCCATCGGGTTGAACTTCGAGGATCAGGTCGTCGGCACGAAGACCCTGCATCCGCCCGAAACCCAAGCTGCTCGAATCGCCGCCATTCATGCCGCCGGGGTGGCGCGCGAGGTGCCGCTTTTCATTAATGCCCGGACAGACCTTTTCCTGAAGGCCCCCGCCGACGAGCACGCAAGTCTGGTGCCAGAGGCGCTGGCCCGCGCCGCGCTTTATGCGAAGGCAGGTGCGTCGGGGTTTTTCGTGCCCGGTCTCGTCGATCCGGACCTGATGACCGCCATTGTGAAGGGCACCCCGCTGCCGGTTAACGCAATCGCCAGCCCTGCGCAGCAACCCGCAAGCGTTCTGGCCAGCCTTGGCGTGGCGCGGATCAGCCACGGCCCGTTTCCGTGGAATGCCGCAATGAAGGCGTTTGTTGAAGGCTGGCGGGCAGCGACTGCCCATCAGGTCTGACGGCTTGGCGAACAGCGGAGGGAATAGCGGCCGGGGCGCTGTCGCCGCTTGACGCCCACCAGCTTTGCCCTTAAAGCCCACAAATCAAATTCGGGTGCAGCCTGCGGGTGGGCATCTTTCCGTTTTCTGAAAGACAAGGATCACGACCATGTCGCGCGTCTGCGAACTTACCGGCAAAGGGCCGATGTCTGGCAACAAAGTCAGTCATGCCAACAACAAGACCCGTCGGCGGTTTCTGCCGAATCTGAACGTCGTGAGCCTGATTTCGGACACGCTGGGTCAGACGTTCAAGCTGCGGATTTCCGCCGCCGCACTGCGGTCAGTCGATCACCGGGGTGGCTTTGACGCCTATCTGGCCAAGGCCAAGGACGACGAACTGTCGCTCGATGCCCAGAAGATCAAGAAAGAGATTGCCAAGAAGGCTCAGGTCGCCATCTGAACGATGGTGGGATGAACCCTTTTCGGTTCTAAGCAAAAGGTCTCGGCCGTCGCGCGGTCGGGGCCTTTTGGTTTGCGCGCATCTGTCCTCTTGGTCTTGGCGGGCCGACCGGATATGACGCGGCATGGCCTTTATTCTTCGCTTTTTTCTGATCCTGATCGTGATGGCTGGTTCCGTGGTACTGGTTCCGTCGCGGGGTCAGATGGCGGGATCGTCGCTGGTCGAGATCTGCTGGGACGGCGGAACCCGGACGCTGACGCTGGACGCGCGCGGCAACCCGGTTGGGCCGCATCCGCTGTGTCCCGACTGTATCGGATGCGTGACGGGGGGGCCGCTGCCCGATATAAGTAACGTCCTGTCTGGCGCGGTTGTCCTGCCGCTGACCTTTCCAATGCCGCGCCCGGCGGCGGCTGCGAGGATCGCAGCGATCCATCCCACGGCGCGCGGCCCGCCCTTGTCGGCATGAACGGACACGCTCCTTTCCGATCAACCCACAGGATATCCCATGACATTGACGACCCTACTGGTGGCTGCGGCTGCTACGCTTTGCCTGACCCTGCCTGCCGCCGCGCTTGACGGCGTTCAGATCACCGACGCCTATGCCCGCGCCTCGGCGGCCTCTGGTGCGGTGTTCCTTGTGATCGAGAATCATCAAGCCGACGACGACCGCCTGATCGCTGTTTCTGCGGATGCCGTTGCGGCCAAGGTCGAGTTGCACACCCACAAGGAAGATGCCAACGGCGTCATGCAGATGATGGCAGTCTCTGAAGGGTTACTGGTTCCCGGCGAGGGCAGCCATGCACTGGCGCGCGGCGGGGACCATGTGATGATGATGGGCCTGAAAGGCCCGCTGAACACCGGCGACGTGATCAGCCTGACGCTGACCTTCGAGAAGGCCGGGGTGGTTACGGTCGAAGTGCCGGTGGACAATGATCGCAAGCCCGATGGGATGGGTGGGGCGATGGGCCACATGGGCCACGACATGACCCCCAAGACCGACTAGGGTCGCATACTTGCGCCCGGTCGGACGCAGGGCCCCCCATGAAAAGGCTGCAGCCATGCTTCGTCCGTTAACCCTGCCCGGTGTGCTGTCACCTGGCGAGTGCGCGCAGGTCATTGCACTGGCGGCAGAGTGTCCGATGTCGGACGCGGGGTTGGTGCGGGCCAAGTCGCATGACATCCGGCGGGCGGATCTGGCTTGGCTTGATGACATTCCGGCGGCCGATTGGGTAATGGACCGGATGGTGCGGATCGTGGCCGACGCGAACCGTGGGGGGGCAAACCGCGACGGATTCGGGTTCGCGCTTGATGATTTTGCCGAAAGCGCGCAGGTGGCCAGGTACGGCGCGGACCGGCAGGGGCATTTCGACTGGCATTCCGATATCGGCGCGGGGCCGCTGGCGGCACGGCGCAAGTTGACGGTGGTGGTGCAGTTGTCGGACCCTGCGGCCTATCAGGGCGGGGTGCTGGAGGTTCGACCGGACAGCAATGTGGCGCAGGCCGATGCGGCGCAAGGCACGGCGACGGTGTTTCCCAGTTTTGTGCTGCACCGGGTCACGCCGGTGACGATCGGCACCCGTTGGTCGATGACCCTGTGGGCGCATGGGCCGGCGTTTCGGTAGGGGGCTGCGGCCTTTCGGGTCTTTTTTTTCGCCTGATTTGATTTCAATCAAATCCGGCCTCGCCTGCCTGCCCCCGACAGGCGCGACGGGGCGCAAGGTCAGGCAGGCGTGGCCTGATTTGCCCTACCGTCAAGCCTGCGGAAAATCCCTTGCCTCTTCAGCCTTCAACTTGCGAGGCAACGGCCCGGGTGACGCGGTGCGTCCCCTGATCGGTCCGCAAAAAAGACCACCACCACCGACTCACTGGAACCTTCCCCACACCTGCGCTAGAGTGTTCCTGTAATGTTCCTGCCAGAACGCCAGTCACCCCATGCCCTTTGTCGAACTGTCTGCCACATCGAACTTCACTTTCCTGCTCGGGGCGTCGCACCCCGAGGAATTCATGACGCGTGCCGCCGAACTGGGCCTGACCGCCCTTGCCGTCGCCGATGAAAACTCGGTCGCGGGGATCGTGCGGGCGCATACTCATGCGCGGGAACTGGCGAGAGACGACGGACCGAAAATCCGGCTGATCCCCGCGACGCGGCTGGTGCTGAACTCGGGCTTCACCGTCACCGCGCTGCCGGTGGACCGCGCGGGGTGGGGGCGGTTGTGCCGGCTCTTGACGCTGGGGCGGCGCAGGACGGTCAAGGGAACCTGCGATCTGACCCTGGCCGATCTGGTGGAGTGGGGGGCGGGTAACGCGTTGCTGATCCATCCGGCGACCAAGGGAGGCACTGGCTGGGGCACCCAGGCCGAACACCTGATCGCGGCGTTCCCCGGCCAGTGTCATCTGGTGATGGCCCCACGCTATGACGGGCAGGACGTGGCGCGGTTTGCACGTCTTTCGCGGCTGGCGGACCGGCTTGGCATCCCGACGGTCGCCTCGGGGGTGCCGATGATGCACCACGGCGCGCGGCGCAAGCTGGCCGATGTTCTGACCGCGATCCGGCTGGGGGTGCGGGTGGATGCGCTGGGGCATGCGGCCAGCCCGCATGCCGAACGGCGGTTGCGGTCGGAAGCCGAGATGCTGCGGGTATTCGCCGGACACGAGGCGGCGGTGGACCGGGCGGGCACGCTGGCGGACACGTTGCGGTTTTCTCTGGACGAGTTGCGCTATGAATACCCGTTCGAGGTGACTGGGGGCGAAACGGCGGCGGGCAGGCTGGCGCGGCTGACATGGGCGGGTCTGGACTGGCGTTACCCCGACGGGGTGCCAGAGCGCGCGCGCAGCCAGGTGGTTCACGAGCTGGACCTGATCGGGAAACTGAAATACGAGCCGTATTTCCTGACGGTGCATGACATCGTGGACTTTGCGAGGCAACGCGGCATCCTGTGCCAAGGCCGAGGGTCGGCGGCCAATTCGGTGGTGTGCTATGCGCTGGGGGTGACGTCTGTCAGCCCTGAAATCGGGACGATGGTGTTCGAGCGGTTCGTGTCCGAGGCGCGCAATGAGCCACCGGATATTGACGTCGATTTCGAACACGAACGGCGCGAAGAGGTCATCCAGCATATCTATGACCGTTATGGCCGCCACCGCGCGGGGCTGTGCGCCACGGTGATCCACTATCGCGGCAAGCGGGCGGTGCGCGAGGTGGGGCGCGCGATGGGGCTGACCGAGGATACGCTGTCGGCGATGTCGAGCCAGATCTGGGGCTGGGGCGGGCCGGGGGGCGTCACGGAGGAACGCCTGCGCGAAATCGGGCTGGACCCTGCGGACAAACGGTTGCGGCAGACCATGGCGCTGATCGACGAGATACAGGGCTTCCCCCGGCATCTGTCGCAGCATGTGGGCGGGTTCATCATCACCGAGGGGCGGCTGGACGAATTGGTGCCGATCGAGAACGCCGCGATGGAGGATCGGACGGTCATCTGCTGGGACAAGGACGACATTGACGCTTTGGGGATTCTGAAGGTCGATATTCTGGCGCTGGGGATGTTGTCGTGCATCCGCAAGGGCTTTGATCTGCTGGAAAAGCACCACCATGTGCAATACTCGCTGGCCACCTTTCCGCCCGAGGACCCCGCGACCTATGACATGCTGTGCCGGGCCGACAGTCTGGGCGTGTTTCAGGTGGAATCTCGCGCGCAGATGAACTTTCTGCCCCGGATGAAGCCGCGCGTTTTCTACGATCTGGTCATTCAGGTGGCAATCATCCGGCCGGGGCCGATTCAGGGCGACATGGTGCATCCATACCTGCGCCGCCGGAACGGGCAGGAGGTGGTGAGCTTCCCGTCCGATGCGCTGGGCCGGGTGCTGGGCAAGACGCTGGGCGTGCCGCTGTTTCAGGAACAGGCAATGCAGATCGCCATCATCGGCGCAGGCTTCACGCCGCTGGAGGCCGACCGGCTGCGCCGCGCGCTGGCGACGTTCAAGAAGCATGGCAATGTCACGGAACTGAAAGAGCGGTTTCTGGCGGGCATGGCGGCCAATGGCTATGAGAGCGATTTTGCCGGGCGCTGCTTTTCGCAGATCGAGGGGTTCGGGAGTTACGGATTTCCCGAAAGCCATGCCGCCAGTTTCGCGCTGCTGGTCTATGCGAGTGCGTGGATCAAGCGGCATCATCCGGGGATTTTCGCCTGTGCGTTGCTGAACTCGCAACCCATGGGGTTTTATGCCCCGGCGCAGATCGTGCGGGATGCCCGCGCGCATGGGGTCGCGGTCCTGCCGCCCTGCGTCAACCGCAGCCAGTGGGATTGCGTGATGGAAGAGATGGAAGGGCGGTTGGCGCTGCGGCTGGGATTGCGGCAGATCAAGGGGTTGGCGGAAGACGAGGCGCTGTGGGTCGTGGCGGCGCGGGGCAACGGCTATCTGTCGGTCGAGGATGTATGGCGGCGCGCAGGCGTGGCACCCGTCACGGTAGCGCGGCTGGCGGAGGCGGATGTGTTCGCCTCGCTGGGGTTGGCGCGGCGGGATGCCCTGTGGGCGGCACGGGCGCTGTCGGGGGGGAGCGAATTGCCACTGTTTGCCGGCGACATGGACGGCGAGGGGATCGTGGAGCCTGCAGTGCAATTCAAGGAGATGACCGAAGGCGAGGCGGTGGTGGAGGATTACGTAAGCTTGCGGCTGACGCTACGCAGTCATCCGATGGCGTTGTTGCGGCGGGTTTTGACGCCGGAGGCCGCGTGACCGGTGCAGGAGAGCCGCCTTGGGGGGCATCGAGCCCCCCAAGGCGGCTTTGGTGCGGGGTGCCAGACGGGGTTTCTTGCGGTGCTGGTGGAGCGGGGGGTTTCACACCCCCCACACCCCCGTGGGATATTTTGGCCAGCAGGAAATGGTCACGTCAGAGTCGGGATTCCAGTCAGCCAGGCAAAGCCGTTGGCCGGGAGGGCGAGGGTTGCGCCGGTGAGGGTGGCGTTGGTGGGACCGGTCAGGGTGGTGGGGGTTGTGGTGAGTGATATGGGGGTGGGGGAGAGGTTGAAGATGCAGGTGAGGCTGTCGGCTCGGGTAAAGGCGAGGATCGGTTCTGGGAGGTCGTGAAACCGGGTGGTGCCGGTGATCAGAGCGGTGGTGCTGTGGCGAAAGGCCAGCATGTGGCGGTAGAATTCGAGGACGGATGCGGGGTTGCCGGATTGCACGGCGACGTTGCGCGCGAGTTGCGGGGCTTTGACCGGCAACCATGGTTTTGCGGTGGAGAAGCCGCCGTTCAGGGTGGCGTCCCAGACCATCGGGGTGCGGGTGTTGTCGCGGCCCACGGGTTCGGGCCAGAAGGCGATGCCTTGGGGGTCGGTCAGGTCCTGAAAGTCGAGTTCGGTGTCGGTCTGGCCGAGTTCTTCGCCTTGCCAGAGGCAGATCGAGCCTTGAAGGCTGAGCAGCAGGGCGGCGGACTGTTTGGCAAGCGCGTCCTGCGAGGCACCGTATTTGGCCCAGCGCGAGGCGTGGCGCACCACGTCGTGGTTCGAGAACGCCCACATCGGCCAGCCGTTGGGTGCGCCGGTGAAGAACTCTTCGATCTTGGTCCGGAAAAAGGCGGCGGTGTAGTCGTAGCCCATCAGCTCGAAGCTGTAGCATTGGTGCAGGCGGCCCGGAGCGGTGTAATCGCCCATCATCCGGATGGCATGGTGGTTTTCGCCCATCTCGCCCACCGTGGCGCGGCCTTCGTATTCGTCCATCAGGGTGCGGATGCGTTCGATCCACGCGATGTTCTCGGGCTGGTTTTTCGAGAACAGGTGGTATTGCATCATGTAGGGGTTGGCTTCGGTTTCGGTTTTCACCCGGTAGTCGGCGGCGTCATTGCGCAGCAAGGGGTCGTGGAAGAAATAGTTCACTGTGTCGAACCGAAAGCCGTCCACCCCGCGATCCAGCCAGAAGCGCATATTGTCGAGCATCCAGTCCTGCACGTCCCGGTTGTGGTAGTTGAAATCGGGCTGCTGGGTCAGGAAGTTGTGAAAGTAGTATTGCTTGCGCCGCGCGTCCCAAGTCCAGGCGGGGCCGCCAAACACCGACAGCCAGTTGTTGGGCGGCGTGCCGTCGGGGCGGGGGTCGGCCCAGACGAACCAGTCGGATTTGGGGTTGGTGCGGTTGGCGCGGCTTTCCTTGAAATGGGGGTGCCGGTCAGAGCAGTGCGACAGGACCTGATCGATGATGACCTTTAGCCGCAGGTCATGCGCGCGGGCCAGCAGCGTGTCGAACTCGGCGAGGGTGCCGAAGACCGGATCGATGTCGGTATAATTCGACACATCGTAGCCCATGTCGAGCATCGGCGAAGTGAACACCGGCGACAGCCAGACGACGTCAACGCCCAGATCGGCCAGATAGGGCAGCCGCCGGGTGATGCCCGCAAGATCGCCGATCCCATCGCCGGTATCGTCCTGAAACGACCGGGGATAGACCTGATAGGTCACCGATCCGCGCCACCATTCGTTCATGCCTGCCCCCCGATGCTGTCCGAAGAATGTCTAGGGGGCTTTGAGTTGCAAAGACAGGGGAGAGCCGGAGGTTCACCTTGTTTTTGCACCTGCGGCCCATCAGACTGCGCGAATGTCACGTATCTTGATCCCCACCCGAGGCCCCGAAGATTGGCGCGCCCTGCTCGCCAGCCCCGAAACCCAGTGGCAACGCGGGTTTTCCGCGATGTCGGCGGCTTTGTCGTGGGAGGCGTCACGGGGACTGCCGTCCGAACTCGACGCACTTTTGGGTGGTGCCGAGTTGCTGTTGGCAATCCCTGAACATAAGGTCGCTTTGCCGGGCGGCAGTCGGGAAAGTCAGTGCGACGTGTTTGCTCTTGTGCGGCTTGCCTCGGGCACCTGTGGGGTGGCTGTGGAAGCGAAGGTGAATGAGCCCTTCGGGCCGACAATTGCCGATTGGCTGTCAGAGGCATCACCCGGCAAACAAAAGCGACTTTCTTTCATTTGCGATCTTCTTGGATTGGAAGAACCCGACTCCACACTGCGCTATCAACTGCTGCATCGAACAGCAGCGGCAATCCTGGAGGCGCGTCGGTTCGGAATGGCTGAGGCCGCCATGGTCGTGCAGTCGTTTGCGCCAGATCATCGCTGGTTTGGGGATTTTGCGTCCTTTGGGGCGGCCTTTGGTCATGACGTGGCACCAGGTATCGCAGTGCGCCACCGCTTGCCTGATGGGATGCCGCTAAGCCTCGGCTGGGCTGCCTGCGCCTTGCCCTGAGCTATGCCCGGCCGTCATGGCCGTCATCAGAAAATTGCATTTGACGTCAGGCCCGCCCCGCCTCACCTTGCGCCCCTGCCATTGGAGCGTGCGATGACCAAAGCCCCGCTGATCACCCCGGTTTTGATCGCGGGTTGCTTTATCCTGATGCTCGGGTTTTCGATCCGGGCCAGTTTCGGGGTGTTCCAGATCCCGATCGCGACAGAGTTCGGCTGGTTGCGGGCCGATTTCTCGATGGCGATCGCGATCCAGAATCTGGCATGGGGGATCGGGCAGCCGTTGTTCGGTGCGATTGCAGAACGGTTTGGCGACCGGCGGGCGATTGTGGGAGGCGCGCTTTTGTATGCCGCGGGATTGGTGCTCAGCAGTTTTGCGGTGACACCGGGGCAGCACTGGTTTCTGGAAATTCTGGTGGGGTTCGGGATTGCTGGCACCGGGTTCGGGGTGATTCTGGCGATTGTGGGCCGGGCTGCATCGTCTGAAAACCGCAGTCTTGCGCTGGGGATTGCCACGGCGGCGGGGTCTGCAGGGCAGGTTTTCGGTGCGCCGACGGCCGAGGCGCTGTTGCAGATCTTTCCGTGGCAAACCGTGTTCGTGATTTTTGCAGGCGTGATCTTGTGCAGCCTGTTCGCGCTGCCGTTCATCCGGTCGCCAAAGGTGGCCTCGCGGGCAGAACTGGAGGAATCGCTGGGCGCGGTTCTGAAACGCGCGTTCACCGATCCGTCTTATATCATGATCTTCCTTGGATTTTTCTCGTGCGGGTATCAGTTGGGGTTCATCACCGCGCATTTTCCGGCCTTTGTGACCGAGATGTGCGGCGCGATTGATCCAGGCGGCATTCTGGCGGGGTTGGGGATCACCACCACGTCGGCGCTGGGGGCGATTTCGATATCGGTCATCGGGCTGGCCAACATCGCGGGGTCGATCACGGCGGGGTGGCTGGGCAAGCGGTATCCCAAGAAATACCTGCTGGCCGGGATTTATGTGGCGCGCACCATCACAGCAGCCGCGTTCATCATGGCGCCGATCACACCTGCCACGGTGCTGCTGTTCAGTCTGGTCATGGGGTCGTTGTGGCTGGCGACGGTGCCGCTGACCTCGGGTCTGGTCGCGTATATCTATGGGCTGCGGTATATGGGAACGCTTTATGGGTTCGTATTTCTGAGCCACCAGTTGGGATCGTTTCTGGGCGTCTGGCTGGGGGGTCGGATGTATGACCTGACCGGCGACTATACCACCGTCTGGTGGATCGGGGTCGGGGTCGGCGCGTTTTCGGCCATCGTGCATTTGCCGATCCGTGAGAAGCCTATGGCGGTGCAGGCAGTGTAAGGCTTTTCGTCGAGGTCGCTGTGACATAGAACCGCGCCATGGACCCCGATGTGATTGCCCCCAATCTGAAACGCCGCGTGTCGGGGGTAACCGCGACCGTGGTGCGGCTTATCCCGATTCAGGCCCTGCAGATGGCCGTGGTTGCGACCGGGCCGGGGTTGCCTGCGGGGGTGCCGCATCTGCCGCTGTGGCGGGTGGCGTTTTTGCCGCGTGACCGTTGGCGGGTTTGGCATGCGCGGCGCAATTCCGAGATGGTGCTGGGCTTGTTGCTGCGGTGGGGGATGGGGCGGCGGTTTCGTCTGCTGTTCACCTCGGCGGCGCAGCGGAACCACAAGCCGTTTACCAAGTGGCTGATCCGCCGGATGGATGCGGTGATCGCGACCTCGGCCAAGGCGGCGGGGTATTTGCAGCGGCCTGCGACGGTGATTCTGCACGGGGTGGACACGGAAGTGTTTCATCCCTCATACGACCGCGCGGCGTTGCGGGCGGAATTGGGGTTGCCGCATGGGGTGATCATCGGCTGTTTCGGGCGGGTGCGAGCGCAAAAGGGCGTCGATCTGCTGGTCGAGGCGGCGCTGGAGTTGTTGCCGTCGCGTCCGGGGCTCAGCGTGATATTTACCGGGCTGGTGACGCGCGACAACGCGGCGTTTCACGGGGATCTGGTGGCGCGGATCGGTGCTGCCGGTTTGCAGGATCGCATCCGGTTTCTGGGCGAGTTGCCGTGGGCGCAGGTGGTGCGGCACTATCAGGCGCTGGATTTGTTCTGTGCGCCTGCCCGGTGGGAAGGGTTCGGGTTGACGCCGCTGGAGGCGATGGCCTGCGGGGTGCCAGTTGTGGCGGCGGATGTCGGTGCGTTTGATCAGTTGATCCCCGCGCAGGCGGGCACCGTCGTGCAGCCGGACGACCGGGCTGCGTTGACCGATGCGCTGCGGGGGTGGATCGACGATCCGGGGCGGTTGGCGACGGGGAGCGTGGCTGCGCGGGCGCATGTGGTGGCGCGTCACCGGATCGAAGACGAGGCGGATGCGATCTGTGACGTGTATCGGCAGTTGCTGGCGTGAACCGGATGGGATTTTTGATCGCGCGGACATTGCGGCGCGAGACGGTGTTGGCGGGCATGGGCTTGGCGCTGCCGGAGGTGTTGGCGCGGTTGGCGGGCCGGGTGGCGCTGGTCGGTAATGCGCGCAGTCTGGCAGAGCGGGCGTACGGGGCCGAGATTGACGCGGCGGATCTGGTGATCCGGATCAACCGCGCGCCGATGCCTGCGGTGGGCAGTCATGGCGCGCGGACGGATGTGCTGGCGCTGGCCGTGGGGATTTCGGCGCAGCAGTTGGACGCGCTGGACCCCGCGATGGTGCTGTGGATGTCGCATAAGCGCAAACGGTTGCCGTGGCATGTGGCGCGCCGTGCGGGGTTTGCGCTGCCGCCGGTGGAGGGGTTCGCGCGGTTGAAGGCCGCGTTGGGGGCAAAGCCTACGACGGGGGTGATAATGATTGACCTTTTGGCGCGCAGTGCGGCCAGTGCGGTGACGCTGTACGGGTTCGATTTCTTTGCCAGCCAGTCCCTGACCGGCAGCCGGACGGCGCTTCAAGTGCCGCATGATTTCCCCGGCGAGCGCGGCTTCGTGCAGGCGCTGATGGCGCGCGATGCCCGGTTCACCTTGCGCGCCTGACCGGGGCGGGTTAAGCGAACCTTTCTTGCAGACAGGAGCACCGGATGGGTTACAAGGTCGTCGTCGCAGGGGCCACGGGCAACGTGGGCCGCGAAATGCTGAACATCCTCGCCGAGCGCGAGTTCCCGGTGGATGAGATTGTCGCGCTGGCGTCGCGCAAATCGCTGGGCACAGAGATCAGCTTTGGCGAAAAGACCCTGAAAACCCGCGATCTGGACACCTTCGATTTCCACGGCTGGGACATTGCGCTGTTCGCAGTTGGGTCGGATGCGACCAAGGTTTACGCGCCTAGGGCGGCTGCAGCGGGCTGTGTGGTGATAGACAACTCGTCGCTGTACCGCTATGACCCGAAGGTTCCGCTGATCGTTCCGGAAGTGAATGCCGACCAGATCGTGCATTACAAGAACAAGATGATCATCGCCAACCCGAACTGCTCGACTGCGCAGATGGTGGTGGTGCTGAAGCCGCTTCATGACCGGGCGCGGATCAAACGGGTGGTGGTGTCGACCTATCAATCCGTCTCGGGGGCCGGGAAAGAGGGGATCGACGAATTGTGGAGCCAGACCAAAGGCATCTATGTGCCCGGTCAGGAAGTCGCGCCCAAAAAGTTCCCACGGCAGATCGCCTTCAACGTGATCCCGCAGATCGACGTTTTCCTCGATGACGGGTCCACCAAGGAAGAGTGGAAGATGGTCGCCGAAACCAAGAAGATCCTCGATAAATCAATCAAGGTCACCGCGACCTGCGTGCGGGTGCCAGTGTTCGTCGGCCATTCGGAATCGATCAACATCGAGTTCGAGGAATTTCTCGACGAACACGAAGCGCGCGACATCCTGCGCGAGGCACCGGGTGTGATGGTGATCGACAAGCGTGAACCCGGTGGCTACATCACGCCCATCGAATGTGTGGGCGATTATGCGACCTATGTCAGCCGCATCCGGCAGGACAGCACGATCGACAACGGCATTTCGCTGTGGTGCGTCAGTGACAATCTGCGCAAGGGGGCGGCGCTGAACGCCGTGCAGATCGCCGAAGTGCTGGGCAGCCGGTGTTTGAAAAAGGGCTGAGGCTGGTCTTTAGTTGACCTGAAACCCCGCCCGATTCGGGCAGGGTTTTCACAGGGCGGAAGTCAAGACATGCCGGCCGCCTTCAGCGCCTTTTGCAAATCGCGCATCTCTTCGCAGTTGCCACACAGACCTTGCAGCGTGACCAGATTGGCTTTTGCCTTTGCGCCGTCACCCATCTGGATGAACATCTCGCCTTGATATTCCAGCGCGCCGAGGTGGCCGGGGTTCAGTTTCAGGGCCTTCGCGTAAGCCTTTGACGCGAATTTCAGATCGCCCATTTTGCGTGAGGAAAATCCCAGCATGTTCCACGCATCGGCGTTGCGGGGCTCTGCGCGGGTGATGCCTTCCAGCATTGCGCGCGCCTCGGTGTATTTTTGTTTGTATACCAGCCCCTTGGCCTCGGCATAGGTTCCGACTGACGCCGTGGCCGACGATCCGTCATCACTGCCTGCCGCAAAGGCCGGGGCGGTAAGGGGCGACATGGCCATGAGGGCAATGACGGTGGCAGCGGAAACGCTGTTGAATAATGACATTCGAAGTCTCCCTTTTGACAATTGCATAGCATTTAGACCAAAGCTGCGGGGTTCAACCTTGCGTGATACTAGCCAAGCCGTTCAGCAGCCAGAACTTGCCGGACCGATTGCGCTGTTTTGGTGACGATTTCCTGCAGTTCGGCGTCGGTCGCGTTGTAGGGAGGTGCCAAGATGACAATGTCGCCGCTGAACCCATCAACATTGCCGCCGACCGGATAGCAGATCAACCCGTTGGCCATAGCCCGCGCGCGAATTTTCATGAACAGTTGCAAGGCCGGGTCAAAGGGCTGTTTGGTTAGACGATTGGCGACCAGTTCAAGGGCGATGAAATGACCCCTGCCCCGGATATCGCCAATCGCCTCGACCCCCTGCAAAGCATCGCCAAGCCAGCCCTTGATCCGGGATTCGTTGGCCATGACGCGGGCCACCAGTCCTTCACGCGCCACAATGTTCTGCACCGCCACGCCAGCGGCACAGGCGGCGGTGTGGCCGGTGAAGGTGTGCCCGGTTTGAAAGGCGCCATGCGCTGTGTGCAGCGCCTGATAGACGGCGGTGGTGCAGATCGCGGCGCCCAGCGGTTGATACCCACCCGCAAGCCCCTTGGCGATGGCAAGAATGTCAGGTTCCACCCCGTCACGCTCCAGCGCACGCCATGGGCCGCAGCGGGCGGCCCCGCACATCACCTCGTCGGCGATCATCAGGATGCCGTGGCGGGTGCAGATCTCGCGCACCGCTTTTGCATAGCCATCAGGGGCCGGCACACATCCCCCTGCCGCCCCGACGACGGGTTCAAAGATGAAGGCGGCGATGGTCTCAGGACCTTCCCGCAGGATGGCGGCCTCAAGTTCGGCGGCGCAGGCGGCTCCTGCGGTCTCTGCGGTTGCACCAGAGATCGGGCGGTAGGCATTGGCGGATGACACCTTGATCGACGGGATGAACGCGCCCTCAAAGGCCGCCGTGCGTTCGGCAAATCCTGACACGCCCAGCGCGCCCAGCGTGTTGCCGTGCCACGACCGCTGCCGCGAGATAAATCGGCGGCGGGCTTTCTGGCCGATGGCGGTCTGGTATTGCAGAGCGATTTTCAGACAGCTTTCCACCGCCTCGGACCCGCCGGTAACAAAGACCATCTCACGCAAGGTGCCGCCGCAGTTGGTGCGGATGATCTCTGTCAACTCTTCCAGCGCGTCGGTGGTGAAGTTGTAGCGATAGCCGTGGGCGATCTGGCCGAGTTGGGCGGTGATGGCGGCGTTGACCTCGGCATTGGCATGGCCAAGGCAATAGACGGCAGGACCGCCCGATCCGTCGATGTATTGCTTGCCGGTGGTGTCGTAAACATAGCTGCCCTTGCCCCGAACGACTTTGGGAAGCTGATTGGTGGCCTGGATGCTGGCGGGCTGGGCGGTCATTGGGGGCTTTCGGGGCTTTGGTTGTGGCACAATGAACGATGCCTTGGCTATCAAACAGCGTCCCGGTGCCAGTTGTCCAGCCATTCCACCGAGGTGCAACCCGCAAACCGGGCAAGACGGTCAAGTTCGGCCCCCAATTGTCGCAACCGCTGTGCCCCGAACGTGATGCCCCGTTCCGGCCAGATGGCGCGCACCCGCAAGGCGTCGACATCGCGGTGCGCCTTGACGTCGATGCGGGCGATCAGGCGGACGCCTTCAAGCACCGGAAAGACGTAATAGCCGAAGGTCTGTTTGGGTTCGGGCACAAACACTTCGATCCGGTAGCAAAAGCCGAACAGAAATTCGGTGCGGCTGCGGTCGCGCAGCGCGGGATCGAACGGAGACAGGTTACGCAGTCGCGCGGGAGGTTCGGGGGCGGCATTCGCAAGGTCCAGCACATCAGGGCGAGCAAGCGCGCGGCGGGTCGCACCACTGGCCCCTGCAACGTCGATCTCGATCACCTGTTGCGCGGCGAGGGCTGCCTTGCACCACTCGCGCGCCTCTGTCGGGGTGACGGCTTTCCAAAAGGCGGCGATTTCACCCGGCGTGGCAAAGCCCAGATGGTCCAGCGCACTATTGCAGGCCCAGTCGATCATCTGCTGCGGATCGGACGTGACGCGGCGATGCGCGTCGGGGATCACCCGTTCGGTCAGGTCATAGACCTTCTGAAACCCGTTACGCCGGGTGACCGACAACTGCCCGGTGCGCCACAGCCATTCCAGCGCTGTTTTTGACGGATGCCAGTCCAACCAGCCGCCTTTGCCCCGCACCTAGCCCTGCCCCACGTCCGTTGTGGTGACCGGGCCATGATCCTCGATCCGCCGCAGCATGGTGTCGAACTGGTCGGTATAGCCATCGCGAAACCAACTGCGTCAGTTTTCCTTCAGCCGCACCGCATCGCGGGCAAAGCGGTGATGCCAGTGCGGGAACAGTTCCATGGGCAGGATCGAGGCGTCGTGGGTCCAGTGTTCGAACAGATGACGGTCGCGCTCTAAAAGAGGTTTCAGCGCGGCGTGTCGGTAGGACTGCCTGCGCGACCAAAGGATCATGTGATGAGCGCGGGCAACGGTGTTGATGCTGTCAACCTGAACAAAGCCAATGCGGCTGATAAGGTCGGCCAGAGCTTGCCCGGTGGCAGAGCCGGTGGACTGTTCGGCCAAAGCACGGCGATGTAAAAAAAGTCGGCGCGCGAGTGGGTTGGGTAACAGGGGCGCGGTAATCAGACAGGGTTAACAGACCAAACCGTCGGGTCAACCCCGTGGCGCGGCCACTTCGGGCGCACGCGCACGCTCTGGCGTGCCATGACGCTGCCCGGGAAAGGCGGCGGCGAACCGGCGGGCAAGCAGCGCATAGGGATATCCGAGTTCAGACCCCTTGCACAGTCTGCCGCCGTCGCGGTCTGTGACGATCAGCCCGCCACCGGCCTCGGCAACGTGGTAGCCCTTGGTGCGCAGGCGAAATGACAGATCGGCCCAATCCACGGCATCGGCGAAATCCTGAGCGAGGAGCGACCGGAGGGAAGCGACGAGCCGCTCATCCGCCCTGACGGGCGTTTTCGCTGACCGTTTGCGGTCAAGGAATATGGCGATGGCATCGCGCACCACTTGTCCGACGGTCACATCCTCGGCCCCGGCAATCTGGCGCAGTGCCGTGAGCGTCGGCGTGGAAAGTCTCAAGGTGACGTCTTGGTGATCCATAATCGTAGAGTGCCGCATCAGGGTTAACGCGCCGTTAAAGCCCAGCCTCCGCCGCAATCTGTTTTGCCGATTTGCGCGCACGTTCTGTGGCTGATTTCAACTGACCGCAGGCCGCCATGATATCTTCGCCGCGCGGGGTTCGGATCGGCGAGGCGTAACCTGCATTGTGGATGATGTCGGCGAAGGCGTGAATGCGGTTACCGCTTGACCGTTTGTAAGGCGCTCCGGGCCATTCGTTGAACGGGATCAGGTTGACCTTCGCCGGGATACCGCGCAGCAACTCGACCAGACGGTAAGCGTCTTCCTTGCTGTCGTTCACGCCCTGCAGCATTACATACTCAAACGTGATCCGCTCGCTGTTGGACAGGCCCGGATAGTCACGCAGCGCGTCCAGCAGCGCCGCGATATTCCAGCGTTTGTTGATCGGCACCAACTGGTCGCGCACCTCGTCGGTGGTGGCGTGGAACGACACGGCAAGCAGGCAGCCGATTTCGGTCGCAGTGCGGGCGATTTCGGGCACGACGCCGCTGGTCGAAAGGGTGATTCGGCGGCGGCCAAGCGCAATTCCCTCGCCGTCCATCACGATCTTCATCGCATCACGGACGTTTTCGAAATTATACAGCGGCTCGCCCATGCCCATCAACACGACGTTGGAAATCAACCGCGTCTCAACCCGGGGCGCGCCCTGCACCGGCCATTCGCCCAGATCGTCGCGGGCCAGCATGACCTGGCCTACAATCTCGGCCGCCGTCAGGTTGCGCACCAGCTTCTGGGTGCCGGTATGGCAGAACGAACAGGTCAGCGTGCAGCCGACCTGCGACGAGATGCAAAGCGTGCCACGATCTTCTTCGGGGATATGCACCACCTCGACCTCGTGTCCGCCCGCGATCCGGACCAGATATTTCCGGGTGCCGTCGTTCGAGGTTTGCCGGGTGATCACCTGCGGAAGTTCGATCACGAAATTCGCGGCCAGCAACGCGCGATAGTCTTTCGCCAGATTGGTCATCGCAGCGAAATCGCGGACACCCCAGTGATAGACCCACTGCCAGACCTGCCCGACCCGCATCCTGGCCTGCTTTTCTGGCGTGCCAGCGGCCACCAGAGCCGCGTGCAACTGGTCGCGGGTCAGGCCAACCAGGTTGGTCAACCCGCCTTCGGGCAGTTTGCGCGGCAGGGTCAAGACGTCTTGGGTGATCGGCGCGTGGGTCATGGCGGCTTCCGGCTGAGGGCAATCAGAAGATATAGGTCAAACTGCCCCGAAACGAAAGCGCACATTGCCCCCGAACATGCGTCAGGAAACGCACCGCTTGCCGGCCTCTTCCATCGCGGCGGTAAAACCGCGCAAACTGAAGGTGTCCTTGGTCTGCGTGCCCTTGCCCGATCGTGCGGTCAGCACCGCCGTCGTGCCCTTTTTCAGCGCGGCCAGCAGAGTGGCATCATCGGCAGGGCTGGCGCCCCAAGCCCATTCGCCTTCGGTGAACATCTCGTAGGTCTGTCCGTCAATTGCGGCAGAAACGGTGGACCCCGGCGCGAACGGATAGCCGCCGGTGAAAGACACCTCGCCCGCGTTGCTGCCGGGACGGAACGTCACGAACAACAAGATGTCGCCCCGGCGCACCGATACAGCCTGACCGTCACGGGTGTTCAGGGTTTCTTTCGGCGGTGACACACCCCAACATTCTTTCGGGTCGGCTTCGGTAAAGATGCTCCAGTCGGTCGCTGTGCCGACGATGTTCGTCGATTCCTGGGAAGTGGCGGCGCTGGCCGCAACGGCCAACAGGGCTGCGCATGCAGTGCGCGTCATCCAGCGTGTCATGTGTTTTCAGCCTCCAAGCCGCTCGTGCCTTTTCCTGTGCCGTGGCCGCCTTGGGGGCAGTCTTTTCCTGTGGCGCGGGATTAATCACCTCGATATTCCATGATTACCGCAAAAGGACCAATTTGCGAAAGCCCCTTGGGCGAGAAATCGCGCAAGCGTGACGGAAGGATCAAGGATGACGGCAGTTCCGATGGTAGAATTGTGGCGGGGTGGGTTGCTGGAAAGCAGCCATCTGGGCCACGCGGTGATCTGCAACGACGCAGGCGACGTGGTGCAGGCGTGGGGGGATGCGGGCGCGGTGATCTATCCGCGGTCAGCCTGCAAGATGGTGCAGGCGTTGCCGCTGATCGAAAGCGGGGCTGCCGATGCGCATGGCCTGACCGAGCGACAGGTCGCGTTTTCCTGCGCCAGCCACATGGGTGCGGCCCTGCACCGACAGGCAGCGGCGGACTGGTTGGCGGGTCTGGGCCTGTCTGAGGCCGATCTGCGCTGCGGATCGCACGCGCCGGAAGATAAGACAGAACGCGCACGGCTGGCGGTCGACCACGAGGCGCCCTGCCAGTTGCACAACAACTGTTCGGGCAAACACTCCGGCTTTCTGACGATGAACAAGCACCTGAAGGCCGGGGCAGAATACACCGAAATCGACCACCCGCTGCAGCGCGCCATCAAGACGGCGTTCGAAGATGTGACCGGCGAAGATAGCCCCGGCTGGGGCATCGACGGCTGTTCTGCGCCGAACTTTGCCACCTCGGTCACCGGTCTTGCCCGTGCGATGGGGCGGTTTGCGGGGGCGAGCGATACGGGCGATCTGCGGTCGCGGGCGATGCACCGGCTGACGCGGGCGATGGCGACCTACCCTGAAATGATCTCGGGCGAGGGCGGCACATGCACCGAATTGATGCGGGCGATGGGCGACCGGGTGACGCTGAAGGGCGGGGCAGAGGGGGTCTATATCGCAATTCTGCCGGAACAGCGGCTGGGCGTCGCCCTGAAGATCGTGGACGGGTCGGACCGCGCGAAAGATGCCGCGATCACCGCGCTGTTGATCAAGCTGGGCGTGCTGGAGGCGGATCATCCTGCGGCACGGCGCTGGCTGACCGGGCCGCAGCGCAACTGGCGGGGGCTTGACGCGGCGCAGTTGCGCAGCGCACCCGGCTTTGCGGTATGAAAAAACCCCCGCCTTTCGGCGGGGGCACTGTGCGCAACAAGGCCCGGTGACACGGGCCGAGTGGGGGCAAAGAGCCCGCGCCACCGGGTTGTACTTGTTACTATGACCTGTGTATCTTTGAAACATGGCAGAGTCTGGATCAGGATGTGACCGTTTCGCGGTCTTGTTGTGGCAGACCACCTGCGGGGTTGATTTGTGAACGGGGGTGCGTAAACTTGACCAATGACGGTTCAGACACCGACTCCCTTTCCCGAACCCGACCTGAGCGCCGAACAGGTCAGCTTTGACCGACGTGAATTGGGGATGATCCTGCGGCTATACGGGCAGATGGTGGCCGCCGGGGAATGGCGCGACTATGGGATTTCGCTGTTGCGCGAGGTGGCGGTGTTTTCGGTATTTCGCAGGACAGCCGAGTTTCCGCTGTACCGGATCGAAAAGCGGCCCAAGTTGCGCGCCCGGCAGGGGATGTATGCCGTGGTCGGCATGGACGGGCAGATCCTGCGGCGTGGGCATGAGCTGGACGCGGTACTGCGGGTTCTGGAGCGCAAACTGATCCGGCCGGTTGACTGAGATCGAGGTGGGGGGCCAGCCCCCCACACCCCCCGGGATATTTAGGAACAGATGAAGTCAGGGGCGGCGGATATGGGTGACCGGGCCGCCGTTTTGCGACTCGATGCGGCTGATGGCTGTGCGGATCGGCTCGTAAGCGACGGACATCGTGTGGCCGTTGGCGTGGATCATGGTTTCGGGGTCGCTGACCATCGCCACGTGGCCGCGCCAGAAGATCAGGTCGCCGCGCTGATATGAGGTGTCGTTGACGCAGTGGCCAAGCGTCTGCTGCAGGTCACTGTCGCCGGGGCAGCTTCGGCCGCAGGCGTGGAATGCGAGTTGCACGAGGCCAGAGCAGTCGAGCCCCGCGCGGCTGTTGCCGCCCCAGAGGTAGGGGCTGCCCAGCAGCGTTTCCGCGACGGTGACCGGATCACTTGCCCAATCGTTCAATCTGCGCAGATGCGGCGCGGGGACGAAGCCCTGCGGGGTTTCGGCCCAAATGTCGGTAAGGGTGGTCACTTGCAGCCGGGCGCCGAGGGAAAGGGAGGCAATCTCGGGCGCTTGAACGCGGGGTTCGGTGTACAGATGGCTGGCGGGGGCCGCGATCCAGTGGGTCGGAGCGGGGCAGTCCGCCAGCGCGGCATCGGGGAGCCAGCCGCAATAGCCGTCCTTTTCGGCAAAGCCGAAGCTATGGCCCTGATCGTGGTCGATCACGGTAAAGCTGTCGCCCAACAGCAGTTGGCGGTCGCGGGGGCCGTTGGGGTGTTTCAGCAGGTCTGCAAGCGGGCGCGACAGGCGGCGGCGGGTGCCTTCGGTATAGGCGGGGGCCGCAAGAACGTCGCGCAGGCTGCTGTGAGCGGCGCGAAGGGTGGCGGGGGTCAGGCGGCGGTCCACCCTAGAGCCCCAGCATCGCGGGCAGTCCCATCAGGATCGCCCGTGCACCCTGACCCGCGCCGCCCTTTGGCCGGGCGGGCTGATCGGCGGGGGTGTGACCGTAAATGTCGAAGTGAATATAGCGCGGACCGGTCACGAAGCGGCGCAGGAACAGGGCCGCGGTGACCGAGCCTGCAAACCCGAAACCTGGCGCGTTATCAAGATCGGCGATGCCGGGCTCGATGACCGACTCGTAGGGGGTATGGAACGGCATGCGCCAAACCGGGTCAAAGCCCATCCGTGCGCCGTGTTCGAGGCCCGCGACCATCGCCGCATCGTCGCAATAATAGGGGGCAAGGTCCGGTCCGACCGCGACACGCGCCGCACCGGTCAGGGTGGCCATCGAGATCAGCGCATCCACCGGTTCTTCACAGGCCAAGGCCAGCGCATCGGCCAGCACGAGGCGACCCTCGGCATCGGTATTGTTTACCTCGACGGTCAACCCCTTGCGAGAGGTCAGAATATCGCGCGGCCGCATCGCATTTCCCGCAATGGCGTTTTCAACTGCCGGGATCAGGACGCGCAGGCGCAACGGCAGGTTCAGCGCCATGATCATGTGCGCAAGACCCAGCACCGTCGCAGCACCGCCCATATCCTTTTTCATCAGCAACATGCCCGAGGATGGTTTGATGTCCAGCCCGCCGGTGTCAAAGCACACGCCCTTGCCAACCAGCGTCAGCGCGGGGCCGCCGGTGCCCCATGCCATGTCGATCAGCCGGGGCATGCGGGGCGAGGCGCGACCCACGGCATGGATCATGGGCAGGTTCCGGGTCAGCAGGTCATCGCCTGTGATGACGCTGATCTTTGCGTCGAACCGCGTGGCGAGGTCTCGGGCGGCTTTCTCCAGCTCTGCCGGGCCCATGTCGGAGGCAGGCGTGTTGATCAGGTCACGAGTCAGGAATTCACCCGCAGCCATTGCTTGCAGGGCAGCCGCATCGCAGCCGTCGGGCGCCTTCAGTCGGGCCGCGAGCGGGGCGGTCTTGCGATAGCGGTCGAACCGATAGGCCGACAGCAGCCAGCCCAGCGCAGTCTCGGTGCTCTGTTCGGGGGTCAACTCGCCGGTCAGGTGCCAGTCGCCAACGGGCAAGCCGGCTATGCCCTTGACCAGCCCGAACCGGCTTCGCGACCGAGCGGCATCCGTGCCAAGGCCGACCACCGCACCCAACACACCACCCTCCCCCGGCAGCAGGCGCAGGTCGCCCAACGCCGCCTCGAAACCGGTCGTGGTCAGCCAGTCTTCGGTGGCGGCAGGCAGCGTGGCCAGCCAATCGGCCAAAAGGGCCGGTGCGACGACATGCAACGGGCGGGACGGGACGGTTGGGTAGGCGAAAGCGGCGGTCATCTGAGCATCCTTGCAGGGTGGCCGCCAGCCTAGCGACTGCCGGTCCGCCCGCAAGTGGGCTAGATCTGAGTCTGGTCCAGCAACCCCTTGTCGGTGGACAGTGACCGTTCGGCAATGCGTATCAACCGGGCCCAGACGGCAGCGAACGCGGTGCTGTTGCCCTGATCCAGGCAGACCCGCAGGTCGGCGGCCACCAAACCCAGACTGGTCAGCCCGAGATTTTCGCTCATGCTTTGCAACCGGCGCAACTGACGCGCGAGATCGGTCATCTCGTGCGCCTTCACATGCGCCGCGAGTCCCGTCATGGTCAGCGCCAGTTCGCCCAGCGCCCGCGTGACAACCTGTTCGGCCGAAGCCGTGCCCAGATTTCGATAGATCGTGGCAATCGGTTCGGCATCCTGCCGCACCCGATCGTTTGGCCGCAAAGCGACCACGTTGTTTGGCTTCATGGTCCACACCTGTTCGTTCACACCCAAGGACAACCCTGCGCTGTCGTGCTGAAGAAAAGGTTCCGGGCGGCGCAGAAAGACTCTCGAATTTTCTGCAATTGCAGCCTAACCAGAAAACACCTGTGCAGTGCAGCTGCCGACCGACGCCAGTCAGGATCCGACATGATGGACCAAGCCCGCCCTCTGCCCACCTATCTGGTCCAGCGTTTTCAGGGCTGGCGGGCGACCGCCTATCAGGACAACAAGGCGTGGTATCGCCGTCTGGCGGCCAGCGGGCAGCATCCCCGCGCCATGGTGATTTCATGTTGTGACAGCCGGGTGCATGTAACGTCGATCTTTGGCGCGGACGAAGGCGATTTTTTCATTCACCGCAATGTTGCAAATCTGGTGCCGCCTTATAATCCTGATGGGCAATACCACGGCACCTCGGCTGCGGTGGAATATGCGGTTACCTCTTTGGGGGTCGCGCATATCGTGGTGCTGGGGCATTCGAACTGTGGCGGGGTTCTGGCGTGTCATGACATGTGCTGCGGTCGGGCGCCCGAGCTGGAAATGCAGTCGAGCTTTGTCGGCCGCTGGATGGACATCCTGCGGCCCGGCTTTGATCGGGTGGCGCATCTGCCCGAGGTCGGCCGGACTCGCGCACTGGAGAAAGAGGCGGTGTTGGTCAGTCTGGAAAACCTGATGACCTTTCCGTTCATTGCCGAGGCAGTTTCAGATGACCGGCTGACCCTGCACGGGCTATGGACCGATACCGGCGAAGGTGGGCTGGAGCAGTTCGAGCCCACGCACGGGTTCTTGCCGGTGTGATGTCCTGCGAAGAGTTCTGAAAATCCACCAACCAAGGAGCGAATTGTGCAGGACATCCTGACCCTTGCCGGGGCCAATCTTCTGACGCCGATGATCCTGAGCTTTGCGCTGGGTCTGGCGGCTGCATTGGCGCGGTCGGAATTGACGGTGCCAGAGGCGGCCGCCAAGGCGATGTCGCTGTATCTGCTGTTCGCCATCGGGTTCAAGGGCGGGGTGGCCGTGGCCGATCACGGGGCCGGGCCTGACTTGGTCGCGGCGCTGGCCGGGGGTGTGGTGTTATCGTTCGGGTTGCCGTTCGTTGCGTTTGCACTGCTGTCGGCGTTGACGCGGCTTTCGGCGATGGACCGGGCGGCGGTGGCGGCGCATTACGGGTCGATCTCGATTGTCACCTTCGTTACCGCGACCTCGGTGCTGGCCGGGGCGGGGATTGCCAGTGAGGGGTATATGGTGGCGGTCGCGGCGGCGATGGAAGCTCCGGCCATCGTCTCGGCCCTGTGGCTCGTGTCGCGGTCCGGCACGGGGGCGAGGATGGATGCGGACCTGTGGCGCGAGATTTTGCTGAACGGGTCGATCGTGCTGCTGGTGGGGGCGTTTGTCATCGGGATCCTGACCGGGGCCGACGGCATGGCGCGGATCGGGAGTTTCATCGTGGCGCCGTTTCAAGGCGTGCTGTGCCTGTTCCTGCTGGACATGGGGCTGGTGGCGGGGCGGGGGTTGCGGGGCGTGCGCGGGGTTCTGGGGTTGGGGGCCTTGGTGTTCGGGATCGCCATGCCTGTCGTCGGTGCGGCGGCAGGGCTTGGCGTCGGGCTGGCGCTGGGTCTGTCGGCGGGGGGGGTGGCGTTGATGATGACGCTCGCCGCATCGGCCAGTTATATCGCGGTGCCTGCGGCAATGCGGGTGGCGTTGCCAGAGGCAAATCCGGCGGTCTATCTGACGCTGTCTTTGGGTGTGACCTTTCCTTTCAACCTGACCTTGGGCATCCCGACGTATGTGGCTATTGCCCAAGCCATGACCGGAGGCTGATCGATGCAGACCCATCTTGCCAAACGTGTGGAAATCATCATTGAGGCCCCGATGGAGGGGCGGCTGACCGAGGCGCTGCGGAAGGCGGGCGTGACGGGGTTCACGGTGCTGCCGGTCCTGGGCGGGTCGGGGCGGTCGGGGCAATGGAGCCGCGATGGGCAGTTGGGCCGGGCGGGGATGGTGGCGGTGATTTGCCTGATCAGGCCTGAAAAACTGGACGGCTTGCTGGACGCGGCCTTTGCCGTGGTCGAGCGGCACATCGGGGTGGTTTCGGTTACGGATACGCAGGTGCTGCGGGCCGAGCGGTTTTAGCGGCCCCACCATGGAATCTTGCGATTATTAATGTTTTTCAGTTGGTTGACTGACTGTGTTAAGGTTTTTTTAACCTTCTAGGCCCCGATGGAGGTTACGAGGGATGACAGCAGGGTCAGGTAAAGCTGCCCAAGGCTGGTGATCGCGCCGCCAGCAAACCACCAGAACAGCCAGACGATGCCGCCCAGCGCCCACAGGGGGGCGGTCCAGATCGTGCCGAGCGCCAAGGGGGCGGCGGTGGCGTGCAGGTGGCTTTGGTCTGCGCGGCTGATCCAGCCTGCGACGGTGCGACGGATCGGTTTGGGGGTCAGGCCTTGCAGGCCCAACAGGCTGATCGCGAAATGGGCGGCGGTGGGCAGGACGGTCAGGAACACCATGGAGTAAAGCCACCAGTATTGGCCAGGGTTGGTCTGCATGCCCGCAAAAAGCGCGCGGAGGTCGATCAGGGTGGTGCCGGACAGGGCGTTCAGAGCGGCGAGGGTGACGGTCAGGGTTGCGCCGAGTGCGAGAAACAGGATCAGGGCGATGGCGAGGTCGTAGATGCCGTAAAGGAACGGCAGCTTGGCGCGCAGGCCGAGGCGGATCAGGGTGAGGGTGACGGCGTAGGACAGGACGTCGAAGATGGCGTTGATCAGGGGCAGGACGCCGAGGAAGAGGAAGACGGTGCGGTGCGCGTGACTGGCGTCGGACCACGGAAGTGTCAGTGCCAGTATTACCCACAACGCAGGCAACAGCAGGGTTAGCGCGAGATTGACCTGTCGGTGCCAGTGCCGCTTGGCAACTAGGAGCCAAACAACTAGAACCAAAACTTGAGAAAATAGAAGTGCTGTAACATTTGAGCTGCTAAGGCCAGGCAAAACAATACTCAAGATACCCATGTAAGATATGGCGTAACTCCCAAGCACCCCGCTGCATCGGCAACGTTGCGCACGGTGCCTGCCGTTAGAGTTGCGCGATGATCTCGTCTGGGGGCTGGGTCAGGGTGTCGAGGATCTTGAGCCCCTGCTTTCGGGCTGT
>Ga0209702_10002210_pt1 | contig 34903 bp, 35 predicted proteins | sample FRY01_FD_187210 | JGI IMG/M metagenome (GOLD analysis project Ga0209702, IMG submission 187210) | Freshwater microbial communities from Lake Fryxell liftoff mats and glacier meltwater in Antarctica - FRY-01 (SPAdes) (version 2) | ecosystem: Environmental > Aquatic > Freshwater > Ice > Glacier...
CGCGGCTGCACTCGCAGGCAGCCTTGGTATTGCACCGACTGGCAACATCGATCCTGAGCGTCGCTATCCTTCAATGTTTGAGCCGATTCATGGATCGGCCTTTGACATCATGGGTAAAGGCCTCGCCAATCCGATTGGGACGTTCTGGTCCGTGGTGATGATGCTGGAACATCTTGGTGAGCAAGCTGCCGCCGATCGCTTGATGCAGGCAATCGAAGCGGTGACCGCAAACCCCAGATTACATACCCGTGACCTCGGTGGCCTCGCCACAACGGCACAAGTCACCGCCGCGATCTGCGAAAAACTCAATGCCGAAGAGTTGCATTGAATGTTCACTACGAACGACTTCTGCGTGGCAATATCGAGCTGATTCTGCGCTAGTTATCAGATTGAAGGGCGATTCAGGAAGGTTTAAGCCTGAATCTCCCAATGGGAGGTGCGAATTCGTGACATAATTTTGGGAGGACAAACCCCTTAAAAGCAAATCAAAAATGTCTGAGTCTACGCAGCAGCAAGTCTCCCCTCGCGGCCCATTCGCCGGATTGGTCGTGATCGAATTAGGAAATAGCGTTGCCGCCCCTTTCGCCGGCCAAATACTGGGTGAGCTTGGCGCAAATGTCATCAAAATTGAAAAAGCAGATGGCGACGATGCCCGCCGATGGGGCCCTCCTTTCTGGGAAGGCGCTTCACCTTTTTTTCAAGCGCTCAATCGAAATAAAAAATCGGTTGTGTGCGATCTGCGTGATGCACAACAGGTCGAAGAGCTTCGGCAGTACATCTGCGATCATGCAGACATCGTCATTCAAAACTTACGCCCAGGTCATGTTGAAAAACTCGGCCTTGACGGCAAAACGTTATTAGCACGGCAACCCCGACTGATTTACTGCAACCTGGGTGCGTTTGGTCGCGAAGGACCACTCAAGGACCGCCCTGGCTACGATCCACTCATGCAAGCCTTTGGCGGCATCATGAGCACCACAGGTGAGCCTGGCCGACCTGCGGTGCGCGTCGGCGCATCGATTGTGGATATGGGCACCGGCATGTGGGGCATCATCGGTGTCCTGACCGCTTTACTTGAGCGCCAAGCAAGCGGCAAAGGCAAGATCATTGATGTGTCTCTATTTGAAACAGCGACGACTTGGGTGTCCTTGTTGGCGGCACAATATCTGTCATGCGGTGAAGTCTCCCAAAAACAAGGCTCTGGCGCCGCTGGGATCGTCCCCTACAAAGGCTATCTCACGAGTGATGGCGAGTTAGTGATTGCGGCAGGCAGCGATGCCCTGTTCAAAGCGCTCGCGACCACCGTAGGTAAGCCTGAGTGGATCACCGATCCACGCTTCACAGACAATCCCCGCCGCGTTGAGAACCAAACCGAGCTATATGCCCGACTCGACGAGATTATCGTCACACAAACAACAGAGTTCTGGATCAGCCGTCTAGAAGAGGCTGGTGTGCCCTGTGCACCGGTCAATAATTTAGCCCAGATGGTTGCCCATCCACAGACCGAAGCGCTCGGGTTATTGCAAGATGTCCCGGGCACCAGCATGCGCTTCATCGGACTGCCTTTAAGCTTTGATGGCGTCAGGCCACAACCCTACAGCGCTCCACCCAAACTTGGCGAACACACCGCCCTTCTCTCAAAAAGGACCACAACATGAGTGCTTTTCCTAGTTACGAAACCATTGCCACAGAAATGGTCAGCACCCATGTGCTCAAAGTGACGTTAAACCGCCCGCAAGTCGGTAACGCGATTAACACCCAATCCGGCCACGACCTCCTGGACTTATGGAATCGTCTGACGGCTGATGCCGGCGAAATTCGGTGCATCGTCTTGACGGGCGCTGGCGAAAAGATTTTCTGTGCCGGTGGTGATCTAAAAGAACGTAACGGCATGACCAAACGTCAGTGGACGTTGCAGCACGAGTTGTTTGAGCGGATGTACTGGACCTTGGTGGATCTGCCGATTCCTGTGATTGCTGCGGTCAATGGTCATGCCTATGCGGGCGGCCTTGAGCTGGCGCTCTCTTGCGACTTTATCTATGCCAGCAATGCTGCACGCTTCGCCTTGACCGAAGTCACTCTAGGCATCATGCCTGGCGCGGGAGGGACTCAAAACCTGCCACGTGCGATTGGCGAACGACGCGCCAAGGAAATTTTGATGACAGGCAAGCCTTTTAGCGCACAGCAAGCGAGCGAATACGGGCTGATCAATGCCATACTCGAACCCAGCGAAGTCCTTGCCAAAGCGATTGAAACCGCTGAAGTCATTGCTGCAAATGCGCCACTCTCCGTGCGTCAAATCAAGAAGTCTGTGCGCTATGGCGGACAGATGGAGCTTCGTACAGCATTCCGTTTTGAAATCGAGGCCTATAACCACCTGATCGATACAGAAGATCGTATGGAAGGTGTTGCCGCGTTTAACGAAAAGCGCAAGGCGAATTTCAAAGGTTGTTAATCATTAGGATTAAAGAACATCATGGCAAATCCAAAACTAAATATTTCGATTGAAACCGGTGAAGACTATCCAGAGATTCGGGAAGGTGTAAAGCGCGTCTGCGCCGACTTCCCAGGTTCTTACTGGCGTGGTTTAGAAGAAAAACTGGATTACCCCACAGAGTTCGTGCAGGCGCTGACCGCTTCCGGCTACCTGGGCGCATTGATTCCGGAAGAGTATGGTGGCAGTGGCATGCCGTTACGTGCTGCGGCTGTGATCCTAGAAACCATTCACGCGTCCGGCTGCAACGCAGGAGCCTGTCACGCACAGATGTACACCATGGGGACCGTATTACGTCATGGTAGCGAGGCTCAAAAGAAAAAATACCTGCCCGATATTGCGTCAGGTAAAGTCCGTCTTCAAGCCTTCGGCGTTACTGAACCCACATCCGGTACCGATACGACCAAACTGAAAACACGCGCAGAGCGTCAGGGCGATCACTACGTGATCAACGGTCAAAAAGTATGGACCTCCCGCGCGTTGCACTCTGATCTGATGTTGTTGCTCGCCCGGACGACACCAATTGATCAGTGCAAGAAAAAAAGCGAAGGACTTTCAGTATTTCTGCTTGATATTCGCGATGGTTTAGGTAAAGGCCTCGACATTCGTCCCCTCAAAGCCATGGTCAACCATCATGCGACCGAAGTCTTTTTCGATCAACTGAAAATTCCAGCTGACAATTTAATCGGAGAGGAAGGCAAGGGTTTCAAATATATCCTCGACGGCATGAATGCCGAACGTATCTTGGTCTCGGCCGAGGCCATCGGTGATGCGCGTTGGTTTGCTAAAACAGCAGTCGCCTATGTCAGCGAACGCCGCGTATTTGACCGACCTATCGGCCAAAACCAAGCCGTTCAATTCCCGATCGCCCGTGCACATGCTGAAACAGATGCAGCTGATTTGGTCCTCCGACGCGCAGCTGCCCTCTTCGATGCAGGCTTGCCTTGCGGCGACGAAGCCAACATGGGCAAACTGCTTGCCTCGGATGCTACCTGGCATGCTGCCGAGGCCTGCTTGCAATCCCATGGCGGTTTTGGCTATGCCAAAGAATACGACGTGGAGCGTAAATGGCGCGAGACTCGCTTGTTCCAGATCGCACCGATCTCGACCAATCTTGTCTTGTCATACATCGGTGAGCACATGCTTGGCATGCCTCGCTCGTTCTAAACATCTCACTAACAATCAAAGCATGCGCAATACTCAAGCGCACATGGAGACAAACACATGACTGGATTAACAAAAGCACTTGCAGCCTTTGTGGCGGCTCCGACCTTCGGTGGTCAAGAGCAAGCCGCCTACGCCGTGGCTAAGACGGGATTCATTGATACGATCGCGACAATGATGGCGGGTCATCGCGAACCCGTTGTCGACATTGTGCGCAAATTCTTTGCCGATTCGACGACACCCGCCGAAGCACCGGTTCCCTTTTTAGGTACGATGCATCCAGCGGCACAAGCTGCTTTTATTAACGCAGTGGCCGGCCATGCACTGGACTATGATGACGTGGCGATTTCTGGGCACCCGAGCACGGTACTCGTTCCCGCCATCCTGGCTGAGGGATACAAACTCAATAGTTCCGGTCTGGATGCTGTGCGCGCCTACATTGTGGGTTACGAGGTCTGGGCTGAGCTCGTCAGTCGCGAACCAGAGCAGTACCACTTAAAAGGCTGGCACCCGACGGGTGTATTTGGCGCAGTGGGCGCGGCCGCTGCCGTTGCCTATCTCCACAAACTGTCAGAGGAAGATGCACGGCAGGCACTTGCAATATCTGCGAGTCTAGCAAGCGGCCTCGTCGCCAACTTCGGCACGATGACCAAGCCCTTTCATGCAGGGCGGGCAGCTGCACACGGCATCGAGGCGGTCAAACTCTCCAAGCTCGGCATGACCTCTGCTTCTGATGTCTTTGAGCACCCTGCTGGCTACTTGTTTGCACTCTCCTTGTCAGGCCGTGCCGACCTTAAGCGCCCTGCTGATACCCTCGGCAAAACGCTACGTATTCTGGATAGCGGCCTGTCAATCAAACGCTATCCCGTCTGTTATTCCAGTCATCGCACGATTGACGGCGTACTCGCTATAGTCGAGCGCGAAAACCTCAAGGCAGAAGACATCAGCAACGTGCATCTCACGATGGGTCCTGCTCAAGCATCCATGTTACGCAACAAGCATCCCGTCACAGGTCTGGAGGCCAAGTTCAGTGCACAGTTTGCGGTCGCTTCCGCAGTGGTGGCACGTCAAGTTGGACTGTCCCAACTCACCGATGCGTTTGCGACCCGTCAGGATGTTTCTGACTTGTACGGCAAGGTGACGGTCACCACCGTCGATACCGTTTGTCCGCTTGAACCCGCTTTCGCACTGACAGACCGCGTCGTCATTGAAACAACGAGCGGAAAAATATTCGACTCGGGCGAAATCCGTTTTCCCTTAGGGAATGCCAAGAACCCGATCGATGCAGCTGGCTTGAAAGCGAAGTTTATGGATTGCATCGCAACCGGCAAGACACAAAATCCATCTATGCATGGCGCGGACGCAGGACTCTACGACCGCATTGCAGGACTTGAGTCACTCCCTAGCGTGCAAAGCCTATTTGCAAAATAGCGGCACACGATTGCAAGATGTAGCGTAGAGGCACCCCAATGAGCGACAGTGTCGTGTGGTTCAAAAAGGACTTAAGAATCCATGATCATGCCGCTCTTGAGGCTGCCAGCAGGCGCGGTCGCGTCTGCTGCCTATACATCATTGAGCCTAGCCTCTGGCAAAGTCCAGATGCTTCGGCACAACATTTTGAGTTTTTACTTGAGAGCCTACGAGATCTTTACCTAGAGCTCAAAACACTTGGCGCAACGTTGCACGTTGTAACCGGCGAAGCACTCGATGTCCTGCAACGTCTGCATGCGCACACCCCTTTTGATGTGCTGTATTCGCACGAAGAAACAGGTCATGGCATGAGCTTTGCGCGCGACCAAGCGATTAGCAAATGGTGCCGCACGCAAGGCATTTCCTGGCACGAGCCGATTCAGTTTGGGGTCGTACGCCGACTGCACGATCGCAATCTCTGGCAAGCACACTGGGATCGCCACATGCAACAAAGCTGTGTATCGACGCCCACAAAGCTTGTCTCCATCGCACTGCCCTGGACAGAACCTCGACCGCCTTCGGCAGCGGCGCTGAAGATCGACCCACTGAACCCACCTCAGCGACAAAAGGGCGGACGTCGAATGGGTTGGTCGGTCTTACAAGATTTTTTAGACCATCGTAGTGAGCAATATCGAGGCGGCATCTCCTCTCCTCTATCCGCACCCACAGCCTGTTCACGCATCTCTCCTTATCTGACGTATGGCTGTCTAAGCATGAGAGAAGTCGTGCAGGCGACCATTCAGGAGCTTGCACGTGACGCCTCACTTGAGACTAGAAAAGCGAAAGGACTTCGGGCCTTTGTCAGCAGGCTGTACTGGCACTGTCATTTCATCCAAAAGCTTGAGTCTGAGCCAGCGATGGAATTTCAAAATTTACATCGAGGCTATGACGGATTACGCGAGCATGAATGGAATCCCACGCATTTCGAAGCCCTCAGCCAGGGACGCACCGGTTGGCCGCTTGTGGATGCGAGTGTGCATATGCTCAAAGAATGCGGCTGGATCAATTTTCGAATGCGGGCAATGCTCGTATCCACAGCAGCCTATCCACTGTGGTTGCATTGGCGCGGCGTAGGCGAATGGCTGGCCAGACACTTTCTAGACTACGAACCCGGCATTCACTGGAGCCAGATGCAAATGCAATCCGGCACCACCGGGATCAATATTCCGCGGATTTACAATCCCATCAAACAAGCCCGCGACCATGACCCCCACGGTGTGTTTGTGCGACGCTGGTTGCCTGCCATGAGACAAGTCCCTGACACATGGCTATTTGAGCCATGGCGTATGCCAGCTGAGCTTAGAAAAAACTTCGGCCTTCACGCTGCAGACGATATCTCTACACCGATCGTCGATCTTGAAATCGCCTCCCGCGAAGCCAAACGCAAGCTCTATGAACGACGTGGACAAGCAACCGTCAAAGCAGCGAAAAAAGACATTATCGAGAAGCACGCCTCGCGCAAAACCTCAATGCAGCCACGGCAGTCAAACACGCGTCGACGCAGCGCCTCGACCCCGCCTCCCTCACAACAAACGTTGGACTTTACATGACGATACCCTCGTCGATGCGGGGTCGAAAAAAATCCGATCTGCCTAGCAAAATCTGTCTACGGTGCGCGCGCCCTTTTAGTTGGCGCAAAAAATGGGAACGCGACTGGGAGAACGTAAAGTTTTGCTCAGATCGCTGCCGAACTGGACCAGGAGCCGCAAAATGAGTCGACTGATCTATTGGTTTCGAGCCGATCTGAGACTCGCAGACTCCCCTGCCTTAGCGGCGGCCTGTCGAGCTGCCACGTCTCTCATTCCCGTATATGTGAACAGTCCCCCAGACGTGTCGACGCGCTGGGGCTTCGCACGCTCCAGCACGCAGCGCCAACAGTACCTATCAGAAACACTGACTGCCTTGGATGCACAGCTCAGAGCGCTCGGAAGCAGGCTGATCATTCTTGACGGCCCTGCCCCAGAAGCACTGGCAACCTTCGTTCAGGCAGTACAAGCCGAACGCATCGTATGCGAGACCATCGCGGCGCCCGAAGAGCAAGAGGAAGTGAGCCAACTACGTGCGCTTGGCATAAAGGTGCAAGAGCACTGGCAATCGACCATGTTTGACCCAGACGCATTACCTTTTGACATCGGCAGCATGCCTGATGTTTTTACCGGCTTCAGGCAGCGTATTGAGTCGAATAAATGTTTAGTCCGTACCTCCATTGCGCAGCCCAAGACCCTACCGCCATTGCCCGATACGCTCAAATTTAACGGGCTCGGTATTGGTGCCCCTCATGACCGACCCACTTCAATCGATTTCTGCCCAACCAGCAATGCTGCCAGTACTGCTGCCGGCACTTTTGCCAACACGTCAACAAGCGTTTCTGCCGGCGAGCAGGCGGCGCTGCAATATCTCGCTGAGTATTTTTCAGGGTCCTATGCGAGCACCTACAAGCTCACACGCAATCAGCTTTCAGGCACCCATTTCTCAACAAAATTTTCACTTTGGTTAGCACTCGGCACCGTATCCGCACCCACCATTATCGAGCACCTCAGACGATATGAAGCGCAACACGGCGCTAACGAGAGCACCTACTGGATTTGGTTCGAACTATTGTGGCGCGACTACTTTAGATTTTTACATTTGAAGTATGGACGTGCACTCTACACGCGCCATGGACTGCGCAAATCAGACGATGGCAGAATCCTTGATGAGCTCGCCTCACTCACAACGAGTGGAGCTAGGACCGCCTTTGCGCGTTGGACTGAAGGCAACACCAGAAATAGCCTAGTGAACGCAGGGATGAACGAGCTGCGCGCCACGGGATGGATTTCTAATCGTATGCGTCAGATTGTCGCGAGCTATCTTATTTACGACTTTAAATTAGACTGGCGTGCGGGTGCCGCCTGGTTTGAATCACAACTACTGGACTACGATGTCTATAGCAACCAAGGCAATTGGCTTTACATCGCAGGCTTAGGGACAGATCCACGTGGAGGCCGTCGGATGAATCTTGATAAGCAAGCACTTGAGCACGACCCTGAGGGAAACTATCGAAAATATTGGACCGCAACATGACGACACTTCGTCTGATCTTAGGTGATCAGCTCAATCCTGCCCATAGTTGGTTTAAAACCATCGATCCCAAGTGCCTCTATACCTTGATGGAAATCCGTCAAGAAACGGACTACGTGCGTCACCATGCACAGAAGGTGATTGCGATCTTTGCGGGCATGCGTGATCTTGGCGCATACCTTGAGGCGCAAGGTCATCGCGTGCATTACCTTCGCATTGATGACTCCGACAATACGCAATCGCTGACCGAGAACATTCAGCACTTATTGACTCGCCATGACAGCACGCGCTTTGAATATCAACAGCCCGATGAGTGGCGTCTTGACCAACAACTCGCGGTTTTTTGTGAAACACTCACCATCCCCTGCGCCATGGTCGATAGCGAGCACTTTTTCACTACACGCCATGAGGCTGCTAAGGTCTTTGAGGGCCAAAAAAGCTGGCTGATGGAGCGCTTTTACAGACATATGCGCACTAAACATCGCATTTTGATGCTTGATGCCAAGCGTCCCGTCGAAGGGCAATGGAACTTTGATCACGAAAACCGCAAGCGCTGGACTGGCACACCACCCGAACCAACCGATCAACGGATCCGACACGACCACTCGGCCCTCTGGGCTGCCATCCAGGGCGCAGGGGTGGATACACTCGGCCAGCCACAGGCCGAGCGTTTTGCTTGGCCACTCAATCGCGCCGAGGCCCTGAATGATCTCGAACATTTTATTCAAAACATACTGCCAAATTTTGGGGACTATCAGGACGCCATGAGTGTCGCAAGCTGGCGGATGTTTCACTCTCTCTTGTCCTTCGCACTCAACACCAAAATGCTCTCACCGCAAGAAGTTGTGAGTCGCGCAGAGCAAGCCTGGCGCGATGGCAAGGTCTCAATTGCAACAGCGGAAGGTTTCATTCGGCAGATACTTGGGTGGCGCGAATACATGAGAGGCATGTACTGGCACCATATGCCTGGCTATGTTGAGCACAACACCTTTGAACACCAACACGCACTGCCCGACTGGTTCTGGACGGGTCAAACCAAAATGCAGTGTCTATCCAAGTCTATTGGACAATCTCTGGAACATGCCTATGCGCATCACATTCAGAGACTGATGATCATCGGCAATTTCGCCCTACTTGCAGGCATCAACCCCGCGGCACTCCATCGCTGGTATCTGGGCATCTACATCGACGCATTTGAGTGGGTTGAGCTACCAAACACTGTAGGCATGAGCCAGTACGCCGATGGCGGACTCCTCGCGAGCAAACCGTATGTGTCTACGGCAGCCTATGTTGACCGCATGAGCGACTATTGCAAAGGCTGCCACTACGACAAGAAAAAACGCGAAGGTAAAAATGCTTGTCCGTTTAATGCCCTCTACTGGGATTTTTTTATACGGCACGATCAAAAACTATCAGGTAACCATCGTCTAGGAATGGTCTACCGCCAGATTGAAAAAATGGATCCGAGTGCTATTGAGGCGCTCCAACAGCAGGCTGAAAAAACAAGATCTTCGTTAAACGAATATTGAATATTGGAGCGTCAATCCACATCCAGTAGTCGATCGATCTGGTGCGCCAGCAGCACATCGCGGGCGGATAATCCGCCAGCATCATGTGTGGTCAATACGATCGATACTTTGTTGTAGACGTTAGACCATTCGGGATGATGGTCTTGCTTTTCGGCTAACAACGCCACGCGTGTCATAAAGGCAAATGCCTGGCTGAAGTCCTTAAAAACAAAGCTTCTAAGTAACCGTCCACCCACCCACGTATCGTACTGCCATGCAGGCAGTTCGGCCCGGGCCGTTTCAAGTTCAAGTTCATTTAAGCATGCAATCATCAGTCTAAATCGCCTAGTTAGAGGTGGGTGTCGAGGCAGCGGGCTCTTTGGGTAACAAGGTCACCACAAGTGCTGTACATACGGCAAAGCCAGCCATCACCATCAGCATCACCTCAAAGCCCAAGCTTTTGACCGAGGGGCCCAGCGCCCAAACAGCGAGAGAACTCAGTCCAAGAGAAATCGCTAAACGGATACCGGCGACCCGCGAGCGCATGCGGTCATCCACATAGCGCACCACCATCACGTCAACAAATGGAAGGGCGCCAAAAATCATCACCATTACACCCAGCAATGCCGCAAATAACCACCAGCCCTGGGCATAGGAGGCCAACAAAAATAACGGGATCTGCATCAGCACAATCCCAAGAAAAAGAGGACGGACGGCGAAACGATCTAGCAGCTTACCAACGATCACCTGCATTAATGAAGCGACGGTATAAATCGCAGCAAGCATAATGCCTAAGGTCGCTGGGTCCTCCACAATCCCTTTAAAACGTTCGAGCAGTAGCTGACCGTTCCCATTGGTTGTGAAATTAAAAAGTACACTGCCCGTGGCAGCACTGACGGTCATCACCGCGAGCGCCCGAGCGATAATCGCAGGCGGAAAATTGACTGTAGCCTTCGCCTTTCTTTTGGCGGGCGCCTCAGTCTCAGCGGGGCACACATAAGCAAACCAGATCCCGAAGCCGATTGATAACAGCGCCGGAATCGCAAAGGCGGCTCGCCAGCCGAGCCACTTGATCAAGAACCCACTTAGGACTGCCGCAATCGCTACGCCTAAGTTACCCGCCAAGCCGTTAATGCCGATTGCATAGCCGGGATTGAGGGACTTTTGAACCAGAAACGGAATACCAACCGGATGATAGATCGATGCAAACGCACCCACCAAAGTCAAAGCCGCGGCAAGTTGCCAGGCATTTTGTGTCAAAGCCGCCAATAAAGTCGAGACGCCGATGCCGACAAAAAACACCACCATCATCCGTCGACGTCCCCATAGATCACCGAGTCGACCGGCAGGAATAGACCCCAAACCAAACAGCAAAAAAGCACCAACACCATATGGCATCAGGTCCTCCCAGCTATCGAACCCAAAGTCGATTGCAATCACCCCAACAGAAGCCGCAAAAATCAATAAAAACATGTGGTCGAGACCATGCCCGACGTTCAATAGGAGCCTGACGGCAAGCGAATGATCTCTGGTGTCCGGAGCGGAGTGGGTTGCGTTCATTTTGTATGGATCTCAATCACGCACGGCCAATAATTGAAGCCGTCAGCATGAGCTCCTCGAGTAAGGCTAGAGAGACATCGCCAGATACCGAATACGGATCCAGTTCAGGCTCCTCGGAATACTTTAGAACAATTGAGGTATTGAGCTTGCTCAGATTGACCTGCCCCATCGTCCACCCACCAAAACGTCGCTCTCTGATCTCAGCGTAATGAAGCAGCGCAACGTCCTTGTGACGAGGGTCACGGACGATATGTCCATACAACTCATTGACTTGCCTGCGCCCACCTTCGATGGCCTGCAGATAAATACCCCCGCCGTAGCAAAGGATGCCAGTGATCCCATTTGACATATTGTACTGACGCGCAGAATCCAAAATGGACTCCGTCACCTCAGTGGCACTTGGGTCAAGTGCGCGACTGACATACAACAGACGTACCAACATGGCTAGACCTCTCGGGGAATCAAGGACAAAAATTCACGACGCAAATTGGCGTCTTTCAAAAATGCACCGCGCATGACAGAGTTAATCATACGACTATCCATGTCCTTTACACCACGCCAGGACATACAAAAGTGGGTCGCGCTCATCACCACGGCAAGACCGTCGGGCTGCGTTTTTTCCTGAATCAAGTTTGCCAGCTGAACCACAGCTTCTTCCTGAATCTGGGGCCGGCTCATGATCCAGTCGGCTAGACGCACGTATTTTGATAGCCCGATCACATTGGTATGCTCGTTTGGCATCACGCCGATCCAGACCTTGCCGATCACTGGACAAAAGTGATGACTACATGCACTGCGGACGGTGATCGGACCGACAATCATCAACTCGCTCAGATGCTCAACATTGGGGAACTCCGTCATCGCCGGTTGCGGGCGATAGCGGCCACCAAAAACTTCATGCAAATACATCTTGGCAACACGACGCGCAGTGTCGTTGGTATTGTGGTCAGAGACCGTATCAATGACCAAACTCTCAAGCACGCCTTTCATCTTGCCCTCGACCTCATCGAGCAGCAAGGCGAGCTCGTTAGGCTCAATGAAATCAGAAATATTGTCATTGGCATGAAAGCGCTTTCGCGCTTGTTTTAACCTGTTGCGGATGACCACCGAAACTGGAGTGCCTGTGTCTTGGTCTATATTTTGGCCACTATCTTGGGCTGTATTTTGCTCTGAAGAATTCATAAATAAAAGTTTATTCGCAATGTAATGATCTTGTGGAAGGATCAAACTCAACCGCTACTTGATCCGGCGCTGAATTGAAGGGCGAATTCTGAGAAACCCAACATAACACTTTTCTAAAAACCATATACCTGGAGGGTTTGCAAACAACCAACCGAGCCAGCGCCAAGACCGCAGATTCAGCCAGAGTTCGATAAAACCCGCTGCACCGCTTTTTAGATGGCCTTGAGCGTCGCGCACATGAAAGCGCGCCATCGCTTGCTGACAGTTCAGATCACTGGCCACTTGTCCGTCGACGATCCGACTGACGTCTTGCCAGACGATATTTTCGGCGCCCGCGCATTTCTGATAAAAACCGATTTCTCGTCGGCAAAGCGGGCAAGACCCGTCAAAGTACACAGTGACTTGATTATTTGCTTTCACTTGCACTTTGTCCATAAAGACCTCACGTTCAAAGCCACTTCTGCATGAATAATGCCTGACCTGTTTCAGGGCTTAACGCATACTGCTCAAAACCAAAACGCGCATAAGAACGCATCGCTTGGGTATTGCCACTCAAAACCTCAAGAGTGATCTTGCAACATCCCTGCTCGCTTGCATACGCCTGCAGCGCGGCCATCAAGGCCTGTCCCACCCCTTGTCCACGGCAAGCTGGATCCACTGCAATATCGTGAACATTGATCAAAGGGCGCGCTTTAAAGGTTGAGTATCCTGGGAACGCATTGAGCAAGCCGACAGGCTGCTGCGCCACCCAGGCGATCCAGCTCATTGCGCCCGGAACCTGAGCCAGGTCGTCACATAAGCGGATCTTGGTGTCCTCGGGCAGAGGTGTACCCCCACCCATAGGATCCCGCGCGTACATATCCAATAACGTGATCAATGCCTGCCGATCAACCGAGTCTGAATAGTTCACCACTTTAACGTCAATGCTGCACTGCATGAAAATAACTCCTGATACACGGCGAGGTTTGTCGTGTCCGACCACCTTGAACCGATGGTATAACAACTCGTTTGCAGACCAAAGTCTGCCGCTACAACTCACTTATAAGTCATTAAAGGTTAAATATGTCCGATTCCCTGCCGCTGGAAGGCATACGCGTTGTTGAATTTACACACATGGTCATGGGCCCCACCTGCGGCATGATCCTAGGTGATCTGGGTGCTGAAGTCATCAAGGTCGAACCTCTGGCGGGCGATAACACGCGAAAACTTCTGGGGTCAGGCTCTGGCTTTTTCCCGATGTTCAATCGAAATAAGAAAAGCATCGCGGTTGATGTCAAACATCCCGTGGGCAAAGAGATTGTGCTCAAACTCTTAGGCAACGCAGATGTTTTCAGTGAAAACTTCAAAAGCGGCACGATGGACAAGCTCGGTTTTGGTTACGAGGCCCTCTCCACACTCAATCCCGCGTTGATTTACGTGTCACACAAAGGCTTCTTACCCGGCCCCTATGAGCACCGCACCGCACTCGATGAGGTGGTGCAGATGATGGGGGGCTTGGCGTATATGACAGGCCCTGTTGGGCAGCCCTTGCGTGCAGGCGCGAGTGTGAATGACATCATGGGGGGCATGTTTGGCGCCATCGGTGTGCTAGCCTCTTTGCAAAAACGTCATCGCACTGGCAAAGGTCAAGAAGTCGCCAGCGCCTTATTCGAGAACAACGTCTTTCTCGTGGCGCAACACATGATGCAATTTGCCGTCACGGGCGCACCGGCTAATCCCATGCCCAATCGACTGAGTGCCTGGGCGGTCTACGATGTGTTTACCGTCAAGGATGGCGAACAAATATTTTTATCCGCGGTGAGCGATACACAGTGGACGATTTTGTGTAAAGAATTTGGTTTTGACGATCTAAAAGCGGACGAGCGACTCATCACGAATAACGACCGCGTCAAAGCGCGCAGCTGGCTCATCCCAATCTTGCGGGAAAGATTTGGTGTCCTGAGTGCCAAGGAACTCAGCACACGCTTTGAGCAATGCGGACTGCCCTACGCCCCCATCACCCGTCCACATGATTTGTTCGACGACCCACATCTCCTTGCGACGGGTGGCTTAGCTCCCGTCACCATCGCTGCGGACAATACGGGAGCCGGCAAAGAAATCGAAACCCGCGTTGCCCTATTGCCGATTGCGCTAGCAGGTGAGCGACTAAAAGTACGTAAGGCACCGCCTAAAATCGGTGCAGATACCAAGGCGCTTTTGCTCAGCATTGGCTACACCCAAGACGAAATCACAAACTTAAAAAACTCAGGAGTCGTAACATGGAATTGAACCTCGCGAACAAGCACGTATTGATTACAGGCGGCAGCCGTGGGATTGGATTGGCCTGTGCCAAAGTATTTCTCGAAGAAGGCGCCAAGGTCAGCTTGGTCTCGCGCAGTCAGGAGAATTTAGAGACGGCAAAAAAACTGCTCGCGACACAAGTGCCAGGCAGTGAGCGTCGCATTGCGATTTTTTCAGCTGAGTTACAAAAAGCTGAACCTGCCGCGCAAGCGCTCGATCAGGCCGAACAAGCCTTTGGTCCAGTCGATGTCTTGGTGAACTCCGCCGGTGCTGCCAAACGCACACCGGTGGATCAGCTATCGCCTACTTTCTTTCGTGAAGCGATGGATGCGAAATTCTTTACGTATATCAACATGATTGACCCTGTCATCAAGCGCATGGGCGCACGCGGCACGGGCGTCATTGTTAACGTCGTGGGTGCAGGCGGCAAAACACCCACCACGGTGCATATCGCGGGTGGCAGTGCCAATGCTGCCTTGATGCTCACCACGGTTGGACTTGCCGTCGCTTACGGTCCAAAAGGCGTACGGATCAATGCAGTCAACCCGTCCGGCACTCTGACGGACCGTCTCATTGAGGGACTCAAAGTCAACGCCGAACACGAGAAAATCAGCCAAGAAGATGTTCTCAAACGAATGACCGCACAAGTCCCGATGGGAAGACTGGCGAGCCCAGAAGAGGTCGCGGATACCGTGGTCTACCTCGCCTCAGACCGAGCAAGCTATGTCACAGGTACTGTCATCACCATGGATGGTGCCGCACATCCGGTCGTTGTCTAAGAAGCAACTGCGCCATTAAGCGTGCTGCGTTCAGAACGCAGCACTTCAGCGCTCAGGCACCCATCAACCCACACCCATCATCTCAATATATTGACGAATAATGTATTGGTACGATGGGTCCGCCTTCAAGCCAAGACGACGGGTACGCTCACACTCAAACCGCGCGGGCCAGCCTCCGACTATCTGCATAATCGCCGCATCAGGCTCAACACTCACCAGATCAGCAACTTGATCACCAGCGACCTCCCGCAAAGCCTGCAGCATCTCGCCTACCGTCACACTTAAGGCTGGCAAATTAAGTGCCGTACGTCCACCAAATGCTTCGCGGGTCGCCTCGACAACCGCCAACACCCCCGCAATCGACGTATTCGGCGAAGACAGTGCGACGGGTGTATCCAAACTAACGGGACAACGACTCGGCATACCTGCCAGCGGCTCACGCACGATGCCAGATAGAAAACTGGAGGCCGCGCCGTTCGGACGACCAGGTCTGACCGAGACGGTCATGAGTCTCGCGACACGACCATCGATGAAACCCTTGCGGGTGTAGTCGGCAACCAACTGCTCACACACGAATTTATGAATGCCATAGCTCGACTGTGGCGTGGGTAATGTTTGATCGGTCACCACACTCGGCATGGGAATAGCAGGATCCGAGCCAAACACGGCCACTGAGCTTGAAAAGAAAAAGACTGGCGCACGACCGCTACGGATCTGCTGGGCTCTTAACCGATCGAGCAAGCCACGTGTCGCATCAAGATTAGAACGCAACCCTAAGTCAAAATCAGACTCGCATTCTCCAGATACAGCCGAGGCGAGGTGAAACACTACATCAAAATCACGCTCAAAAAGCGCAGTCATCCGCGCCAACAAATCGCCCGTATCCACATGTACTTTGGGATGATCCAATAGCTCTGGTTGCGTGGGTGCCACGCGATCAGCGAGTGTCACTGAGGACACGGTCTCCCCGCACAAGTGATCTCTTCGCAAAATTTCTCGTGCGAGCAAAGTCCCCAGAAAACCAGCCCCGCCTGTTATTAAGATGTTCATTTTTTACCAAGATGCCTTGAAGTGTTGTCTGAGTTCTTGAATCGCGGACTCGGATATCGGTGTCGCCTGTCGATCGCTGCGTAACCATAATCGCGCCGTTTCCTCAAGTTCTTCGAGAATCGCCATCGCGGACGCCGGCGTTGCGCCCCAGACCTGTGGCCCAAGACGCTCGCACATCACCGCACGTAAAATCAAACCGCGCGCGCGATGGCTACTGATGAGTTGCTCGACCGCATCCGCGACTTGCACGTCACCTGGTCGAAAATACGGAATCAGCGGTACATGCCCGACCTTCATGACGTAATAGGGTGTCAGTGGCGGCACGATATCCTCTGCCCGCCAGACACCGCGTAACGTTAAATCAACCAACCAAGAGGAGTGCGTGTGAATGACACAACTCGCCTCGGGTGCATGCTGATAAATCCGCCGATGCAAAGCCAAGGTTTTACTGGCACGATCACCTGCACGCTGTTCACCCAAATCGTCCACGAATGCGAGCCGTTGTGGGTCTAAAAAACCAAGGCACGCGTCCGTAGGCGTAATGAGAAAACCTCCACCCGACTCCGCCGGCAATCGAACACTGATGTTGCCAGTCGATCCATGCACATAGCCGCGCTCGAACAAGCTGCGTCCAACCCGACACACCTCCTCTCTCAAATGGGCAACAATCGTTTGATCAGCGTGGCTCATTCGGATGCGAGCCTCTCAAATGCACGAGTGAAAAAATCGATGCCTCCAAAATTACCGGACTTCAACGCAATATGCATGAGCGTTCCCGTTGTCGCAGTCCGTGCCGCGCACCACGGCACGCCCGGGTCGATCTGTGCGCCAATCTGTAATTGCGTCATACCAAGCGCTTGCACCACTGCGCCAGATGTTTCACCTCCCGCCACAATGAGTTGCCCCACGCCTGCTGCGACCAACCCCTGCGCCACCCGAGCCAGCGCGCTTTCAACGAGGGCGCCTGCCTGCTCAACACCGAGTTGTTCCTGTACCTGATGGAGAGCGTCTGGCTCAGCGCTGGAATACACCAGTATCGGTTGCACGCCCAGTCGCGGGCGTGCCCAATCCAGCACTTCCTGCACGAATGCCTCCAACGCCTGCGTCCCTTGAGCCAGTACCAGTGGCTTGAGTGCAAAACTTGTACCGCCCCGTTGAATGAAATCAGCAACTTGACCATTCGTCGCACGCGAGCAGCTACCCGAGACGATTGCCCGAGTGCCCTCAGCGGGTGGCAACGCTGCCGCCTGGCGATTAGGTTTGATTGAAAAATTCTCAGGCAAACCGATCGCGACACCTGAGCCGGCGGTCACAAGTGGCATGCTAGACAGCGCAGGAGCGAGTTTGTATAGATCTGCATTACTCAACGCGTCGACAATGGCGATACCGACCCCCTGCTCTCGCAACGCAGAGATACGTGTACGAATCGCGTCAGGACCTTGCGCGACGACCGCATAATCAATCAAACCAACGCGATGCCGCGTTTGAGGCGTCAGTACTCGGATCAAGTTCGGATCGCGCATCGGTGTCAAGGGATGATTCTGCATCCCACTCTCATTTAACAAGACATCACCGACGAATAAGTGTCCCTTGAACACCGTCCGACCTACATCCGGAAATGCGGGTGTAGCAATGGTGAAGTCGCACCCAAGCGCTTGCATCAGCGCATCAATCACAGGACCGATATTGCCCTGTTCGGTCGAGTCAAACGTGGAGCAATATTTAAAGTAAATCTGACGCGCACCCTGCGCCTGCAACCACGCGCATGCGGCAAGCGATTGCGTCACTGCCTCAACTGGCGCAATCGTGCGACTCTTGAGAGACACCACAATGGCATCCACTTCAGCATCGACAGGCGATTCAGGCACACCAATGGTCTGCAAGACACGCATCCCTGCGCGTACAAGATTGTTGGCCAGATCAGTGGCGCCGGTAAAGTCATCGGCGATACAGCCTAACAGCACCTGCTTCATTCGTTCTCCAGCGGATAGACGCAATGGCTTTGCTTAGAGCACGCGGCGTGCTCTCGCCAGAAATTATATGCTTGTCATCTCCCTCAGACCCACTACACTTGTTTCTAGCGTTTATTTCTCCGCTCAAGGTGAATCGTCATGCAACCCTTCAAACTGCTGCTCCAGCCTCGAGACACTTCATCAAAAAGGACACAGGAATCCCCTGCCGCGCTTTGGTATGGGCTTGCCCCAACTCCCTTCGGTTCAGGATTAATCGGCTGGACTGAGGACGGCATCGTTATGCTGCACCAGCAGCAATCGGGCGACCCAGCCATGCAGGATATGTTGGGCCACCGTTACCCAGGCAGCACCCTCAGACCTGCCAATCAAGAAGCCCACAAACTGATGAAACGCGTCTTTAGCCCGACCATCAGCGATGCGCAATCGCAAAGCCTAGACCCAATGCCGTGTCTCGTTCTGCGGGGTAGCCCGTTTCAGCTTCTGGTCTGGCAAGCCCTCATGGCGATTCCATTCGGTGAAGTCAGAACCTACGGCGAACTTGCAACCTCCCTAGACAGTCCGGGAGCTGCCCGTGCCGTTGGCACCGCGCTTGCCTCCAACACCCTCGCCTATGCAGTCCCTTGTCACCGGGTGGTCCGGGCCACTGGCCAGCGTGGGGAGTATCGCTGGGGTGCTGAGCGCAAAGTACAGATCTTGGACTGGGAAGCCCGCCAACTTGCGCAGCCGCTCGCGAGCCGCTAGCATCGGTTTCTTTGAAACACGAAGGACACCGAAGATGAGTCAGCTGTTCACGCCTACAAAAATTGGCCCCCTTACACTTCCCAACCGCATCGTAATCGCCCCAATGTGTCAGTACTCGGCCGAAGATGGGTGTATGAATGACTGGCATTTGATTCACCTCGGTCACATGGCGCTCTCTGGCGCGGGCTTGCTGATCATTGAGGCAAGTGCCGTCGAAGAAATCGGACGGATCACCTACGGCTGTGTCGGCTTATATTCCGACCAGACCGAAGCTGCCATGAAAAAAACTATTGACTCAGTCCGCCATTACGCCTCAATGCCCATCATGATTCAATTGGCCCACTCAGGACGCAAAGGCTCCAGCGCGCGCCCTTGGGAAGGTGGTCAACTTATTGCTAAAAATGAAGGCGGCTGGCAACCCGTCGGACCCTCTGCGACGCCACACTTACCGACCGAGGCACCGCCACTGGCGTTAGACAAAGCAGGTCTGGTGCGGATTCGCGAGGCTTTTGTTGATGCGGCCAAGCGCTCAGTTCGCATCGGTTTTGATGGGATCCAATTACATTGCGCGCATGGTTATCTACTGCACCAATTTTTGTCACCCATTGCGAATCAGCGAACCGATGAGTACGGTGGATCGCTAGCCAACCGGATGCGTTTCCCACTCGAGGTCTTTGACGCCGTGCGTGCGGTCACGCCCAGCACGATCAGTCTTGGTATTCGCCTCTCCGTCACTGACTGGGCTGAGGGTGGCTGGACGCCTGAGGAAAGCGTAGAGTTTTGCAACATACTGAAAGCGCGCGGCTGCGACTTTATAGATATCTCAAGCGCAGGGGTTTCATTTCAGCAGAAAATTCCACTGGGCCCAAAGTATCAGGTGCCTCTGGCCACTATCATCAAAAAAGGCACGGGTCTGCCCACCATCGCGGTTGGACTCATCACGGACGCCAAGGAAGCCGAAGAAATTATCGCTAATGGCGAAGCTGACATGGTCGCCCTCGCCCGCGGGATTATGTATGACGCGCGGTGGCCTTGGCATGCCGCGGCTGAACTCGGTGCCACCGTTCAGGCACCCAAACAATACTGGCGCTCACAGCCTCGCGGCCTGACCACTTTGTTTGGTGATGCAAAAACTGGCGGGCGTTAAACCCGCCAGCAGATCAAGCAAACCTTAGTCGCGAAAGTTATTGAACTGCAAAGGCAGAGGCACATCGACTTTTTTGAGTAAGGCAATGGCATCCTGGAGGTCATCGCGTTTTTTACCCGTCACACGCAGCTTCTCGCCTGTGATTTGCGATTCGACCTTCAGTTTGCCCTCTTTCATCGCAGCAATCAGCTTTTTTGAAATAGGCTGCTCGATCCCTTGCTTGATCGTGATTTTTTGACGGGCACCACCGAGGTTTTCAAGGGGATCTGCCACATCCATCGAGCGCACATCGATCCCGCGCGCACTCAGCCGACTACGCAAAATGTCAATCATCTGCTTCAGCTGGAAGGCACTCGATGCGACCTGAGTCACGACGAAGCCTTCAAGCTCAAACTTCGCATCGGTCCCCTTAAAGTCAAACCGCGTCGAGAGCTCGCGATTGGCCTGATCGACGGCGTTCGTCAACTCATGTTTATCGACTTCAGAAACTACATCAAAAGAAGGCATCACTAAACCCTGTCAGAAAATAGAAGTTCATTTTAGAATACATCGACATCGAACAATCGGGAAGAAAAGTATGGCGGACTGCACGGGCATCATCACCCAAATGTTTATCTACCCGGTGAAATCTTGCGCTGGGATTGAAGTCTCTGAGTCGATCATCAGACCGACCGGGCTGTCCCACGACAGGGAGTGGATGATCGTCGATCAAGAAGGGCAGTTCCTAACCCAGCGCCAGATTCCACACATGGTTTGGATCACGCCCCGTCTGACAGACGATGCACTCTACCTCTCTGCCCCGGAACAAGAGGAAATCAAAGTGCCCTTCTCTCGCACCGGTAAACCCCTGCGGGTGACGGTCTGGCGAGACACGCTGCTCGGCGACGACATGGGGGATGAAGTCTCGGCATGGCTAAACAAATTTCTGGCCGTCCCTGGTAAAAATTACCGCCTCATTCGCTTTTCACCACTCGCCTCTCGCATCTCTGCACGGGAATGGACGGGAGAGTCCGAGGCGCCAAACATGTTTAGTGATGGGTTTGCTCTATTGGTGGTGACCCAGCGCGCACTCGATGTTTTTAATGAACGCCTCGTGGAAAATGGACACGAAGCCGTCGACATGATGCGTTTTCGACCAAATTTGGTGCTAGAAGGCTTGGATGCCCACGAAGAAGACGCGTTGTCACAAATACTGCTCCATACTGCCGCGGGCCCGATTGAGCTCACCCTTGTGAAGCCCTGCGGGCGTTGCCCCATCCCCAATATCGACCCGTATACCGCGACGCGTTCCCCTGAGGTGATGGAGACGCTGGAGGGCTATCGCCGTTTGAGTCGCATGAATGATGCAGTCTGCTTTGGCATGAACGCGATCATCCGTGCCGGCGAGGGCCGTGCTATCCAGGTCGGGCAGCCCTTTGAAGCCAATTTTGCCGTCTGAACAATCCGACTGCATCACCTACGACACCCCTGCGCAAACGTCTACAGACAACGCGGAGTGGTAAGCTTGATCGAACTAATATTGCTATCAAACGTTGCTATCAAAATTGCCACTCAAAATTTGCGCATCAAGTCTGCGCGAGGATGTTAAGACCATGATTATGATGCTGCCATTTTTAACTGCCCTCATCGCAATTGGTCTGACGTTGCGCGGCCGCAGAATGCCCTCCATCATTGCATGGGGATTTACGTTCATCATCTTTCTGGCGTGGCTGCAATATCACATGACAGACAAGCTCAACATTTCTCTCTGAGGTCTGCCATGGACTATTCAAATCGTACCCTAGGGATGAATGGGAACAGCTGGTCATATTGGCTCAACACGATCGCGTTGCTGGCTGTCTGTGGATCTTTACTAGAAGCCTTTTATTGGCAGATTTTCTTTGACGAACTCCCCTGCCCACTTTGTCAGTTACAGCGTGTTGCTCTCACACTCGCGGGTATCGGCATGATGCTCAACATACGCTTTGGCCCCTCTGCCGTGCACTACGCCATCATTCTTGCCTCAGCGTTAGGAGGGGCGTCGGCATCGGTCCGACAAATCTTGCTTCATATCGCACCCGGTGACGCAGGCTATGGGTCCGAATTATTTGGGCTGCACTTTTATACTTGGGGCTTGGTATCCTTTGTGGTGATGATTGCATTTTGCGCAGTGATGCTTTGCCTTGATCGCAATCATCTTTCAATAGAGAGACCTCAGCTGTCCGTCAGAACCTCGGCCACCACCCACATCACAAAGGTCGTGATCGGTCTGTTTTTTCTGATCGCAGCGGCTAACACCATCAGCGCGATCATGGTGTGCCAGTTCGGTTCATGCCCAGACAATCCTACCCAATACCTCTGGAAACTATGGCCCTAATGCTCCATTCGTCACTCAACATTCATGTTACACGTTGGCTTTTAGCGCTGGTCTTACCGGCACTGGCGATCACAGCCCAAGCGGTTCCCACTGTGGCCAAACCCACAGCCTTACCTCATGCAACATCGTCGATTGAAAGGACTGCTGCCTCCTTTCCAATAGAAAAAATTCAGTCACTGCATCAGCCCGTACCAGGTGGCGTTGCCGTCATCGACATCACCGGTCCAGCCCAGGAGCGAAGCGCTGCCCCACCCACGGCTCGCTATCAAAATAACCCTGTGATGGTGATCCGTACAGACGATGGTCGCTGGTTCGCGATCGTAGGGATCGCGCTCTCGAGCAAGCTAGGCACACAATCTCTAGACGTCACTCAAGGTAAGAAATTTATCGCGTACGCGTTTGACGTAAAGGATAAGAAATATCGTGAACAACGCATCACGCTCAAAACAAATAAGCATGTTGATTTGAGTCAACAAGATTTAGCGCGTTATGAACGCGAAAAAAAACTCCAAGATGATGCCTACCAACAGTTCAGTTATCACAATCCCAGTAATCTAATGCTCGACCGTCCTGTCACTGCGCCACTTTCGAGCCCTTTTGGTCTAAAAAGATTTTTTAACGGCCAAGAGCGCGCACCCCATTCTGGCTTAGATTTCGCCGCCCCGACTGGCACCCCCGTTCAGGCCCCAGCTGCGGGTCGCGTGATTCTGGTGGGGGATTATTTTTTTAACGGCAAAACTGTGTTTGTTGACCACGGACAAGGGATGATCAGCATGTTCTGTCACCTGTCTGCAATAGACGTCAAACCAGGCATGCAATTAGCCCGAGGACAAGTGCTCGGCAAAGTAGGTGCCACGGGGCGTGTGACGGGTGCACACTTGCACTGGAATGTCAGCCTGAACGATGCACGGGTCGATCCCGCCATTTTTATTGGAATGTTCACGCCCTAACGGCACGAGGAACACAATATGTCGATTATTTTCATCCGCCATGGCGAGACACTACTCAACGCGGCACGCACGATTCAACCCGCTGATACTCCACTCGCACCGAGAGGACATCAGCAAGCAGAACGTGTCGCAGAAAGGGTTCATGCCCTCAGACCTGCCGCCATCTTGGCCAGCGATCAGCCAAGGGCCTGGCAAACGGCACAAGCGATTGCATTAAAAACTGGCCTAATACCGCTCAGTACACCGTTGCTTTGGGAGCGTAATTTTGGCGACCTGCGTGGACGCCCTTATGACACACTCAGCTTTAATGCCATGGAAATGATCGAAGCCCCTCCCAATGGTGAGTCCATGCAAACATTTCACAATCGCGTGGCCGAAGCATTGGCTTATGCGGCAAAACTGCGAGAAACGCTGGATGGTCCTCTCATTGTGGTGAGTCATGGACTCGTGATTCGCGCGTTACTTGAGCACAACATCACATTAGGTGCTCATCGTCTGCCTGTGCGTATTGGCAACACCGCTATCACCACCGTCAGTGCACAAGCCCCATATGTTGCAGAACTCGTCAACTGCACCGTGCACTTGACGGGCACAGCGCTTGCCGAGGACCCGCACAGCCTATCTGGTGGCTAAGCGCTAGGAACCCACACCTAAGGACGTACGCCGGGCGTTTCAATCGGCATCCCTCTCGCACGCCACATCAAAAACAACTCGAGCTGTACCAACTCATCTGAACCCAACGCGTAAGGCTCAGCACGCACGCCAGTCATACAGTTACGCAACCTGCGTTGCAACGAGCCCACCGTCTGCCATTCGAGTCTATAAATTGGATATCCAGTGGGATGTGCTTCAGGGATCACATTGCCTCCCAGCTTCAAGCCCGCGCGCTCAGCATGGCACTGCGCGCAGGACAAGTTGAGTTGCCCTAGGCGCTGTTCAAACAGAAGCCTTCCCGCTTCGAGTGGCTCTGCATTCTCAGCAGTACGCTCAACGGTAATGGGCATGCCCTTAGAAACATGGCCAATGTAGGTCTCGAGCGACAACAGTGGCTTGGACTCTAATTGAAACGCACTGGACTCTTGTTTAGTCTGACGGCACATATTGATCTGTCCTTGCAGATTCAACAATTTACCGTTAACCATTTTTGGAAAACTTGCCGAGACTCCCTTCATGGTCGTCGCCGCATCGCCATGGCACTGTGCACAAGCGACATTTTTCTTGCCTGCCGACTCGTTCCACAAGGTTTGCCCATCCAAAATCCAGAATGTCGCAGGATTGAGCGCCTCATCGTCTTGCATCGCACGGGTGGCCGGTGACATCAGTTCATAGCCGGATTGCCGTGGTGGCAAGCTTGTCTGCGCCCAGGTGAATGAAGTTAAAAAAACTAAAGGCAACAACAGCCAAGCAACAGACCACGTCATCCCAAACAGGGAAAACCAAGACGCTCGGGCTTGAGTACTCGAGCGACCCAACACATTGCGCACAATCACGTCACGACAAGCTGGCTAGTCAAGCTCGACGCATAACCATTGTCGCCGCTCCATTTGAACTCGAGCATGGCGCTCTGTGTGGCGACCGTAAAAAAACTAAAGGTCGGATTGGCACCCACCGCCGGATGAAGCTCGGCGCGGAACACGTCAACGCCATCATAGGTACAGACAAAATCACGAATGATGTCACGCGGCACCAACACACCGCGCTCTGTATGCCTAAAGCCAGACTCCATATCGTGTTGGACAATGACGCGAATTGGAATGATCTCTCCTTTTTTCGCGGTCTTTGGCATGGAGACGACTACCCGTGAGGTCTTGCTCATATCAACACCTCCTCAGTACAGGCTGCCAGTGTCACCATCGTCTCTGCGTAGCCTTGCCAAAACGATCCATCACTCATCTGCGCAAGCGCCCAGATTCGCTGTGAGTTCATCAGACGGATCCGCGAACTCACCTCGGCACGACCCGCACGCGCACCCAAATAAAAGCTGACGATATTGGGAAGAGGATTGCCTTCGGCAACGATGTGGATCGCCGTCACATGATCCGCTTGCGTCATCGGACTTTCAACGGCAACGGTCATGGGCACGAGATTGCCATTTTCGACGAGTGGCGAAATCTCAAGATTAACGCGACCATTGCGCGGTTTGGCACCACCCAATATTTTCTTGATCGCATCTGTCGCTTCTTCAGGGGTCGCCTGCGCATTAAGCCAAGGCACAATACTGACGGCGCCAAGGGTGACGATGAATGTTCTTCGACTAGTGCTCATGGTTTTAAGCTCACTAAAAATGCCACGACATCTTCAATTTCTTGCGCCGTTAAGATCGTCTTGTCCGCGAACTGAGGTGCAACTCTCGTAAAGTGACCCTTTTTGAAATAGGACGGCATGATGGTGTCGGGATTAAAGCGGCTGGCATCGACGATCCTCGCCCTCAGCTGCGCCTGCGTTAATCCGGCCGCACTCACGGCCAAATCTGGTGCCAAGTTGCCCTGAAAACGCTCTTCAGGAAACGGTCCGCTGTGACACAAAATACACAGGCCGCTTTGGCGACTCAGAACAATAATTCGCCCCCGGCTAACATCTCCGGGGACACCCGACAAGGACTCAACAATCACATCCCGGTCGGTTTGTTGCGCCTGAGTGATCAAAGGTGCCACCAACACAATACATGCTGCCAGTATGCACCTTATCACTCGTTGCGTCATACCAACGTAAAGCCACTATTTTTCAAAGGCACATCCCGCAGACGCTTTCCTGTTGCGCCATAAATCGCGTTCAGCACAGCAGGTGCTGCTACACAAATTGTTGGCTCACCAATACCGCCCCAAGATTTTCCTCCACCCTGAATGATGATGGTTTCAACTTTAGGCATCTGCGCCAGACGGATCGAGTTAAAGGTGTCGAAGTTCTTTTGCTCAACACGACCGTCTTTAATCGTGCACTCTTCTTCGAACAGTGCAGACAATCCATACACAAAAGAGCCAGAGACCTGGCGTTCGATTTGAGCAGGATTGACGGCATAACCACAATCTGTCGCCGCCACGATACGATGGATCTTGACCTTAGTACCGTCCGTGACCGACAGTTCGCACGCTGCGGCAACATAGCTGCCAAACGCCATCATCTGCGCAATGCCACGGTGAACACCTTTGGGGGCTGGCTTGCCCCATCCAATGCCCTCCGCTGCCGCATTCATCGCAGCCAAGTTGCGTGGGAATTTACCCATGTACTTACGACGGAATTCGACAGGATCCATACCTGCCTCTTCCGCGAGTTCGTCCATGAAACATTCGATAAAGATTGCATTTTGGTTGACGTTCACGCCACGCCAGAAACCAGGAGGCACGTGCGTGTTACGCATGGCGTGGTCAATCAACTGATTGGGGAACTCATAACCGATGGCATGCTCTCCACCTTCCATGACACCTTGGAAAACCAAAATATCACGGCCTTTGTCTTTCTCAACAATGGCCGGACGAACGGCAGACAAAATCGACTGTCCTGACAGACGCATATGCACACCAGTCAGGTTTTTGTTGGCATCAAACGCACCCGTCATTTTGCACATCATGACCGGATGGTAGCGTCCCTGCGTCATGTCTTCTTCACGGGTCCAGATCAACTTGACTGGCACGCCGGGCATTTGCTTGGCGATGTTTACCGCCTGTGTGGTGTAGTCCTGGAACGCACCACGTCGACCAAAGCCACCGCCCAGATTAATTTTGTAGACATCACACTTGTCGGCAGTTAGGCCAGACGCCGCAATCACGGCCGCGAGTGAAGCCTCGCCGTCTTGCGTAGGCACCCAAGCCTCACAACGCTCAGGCGTCCACTTAGCCGTCGCATTCATCACCTCCATTGGAGCGTGATTCAAGAATGGGTAAAAATAGGTTGCCTCGATTTTCTTGGCCGCGCCAGAAAGCGCTGCCTTGGTGTCACCACGCTGGTTACCAACAAAAGCCTGCTCAGCTGTCAGACCTTCTTTGAGGATGGCGGCAATCGAGGCGCTCGAGACTTTGGCATTTGGACCCTCATCCCAGACAATCGGCAAGGCATCCATCGCCGTCTTGGCCACCCAGAAAGTATCGGCCACAACAGCGACAGCAGTGTCCCCCACTTTTACAACCTTTTTGACGCCCTTCATCGACATCACTTTGCTTTCGTCATAGCTCTTGAGCTTGCCGCCAAACACAGGAGACTCTTTGATCGTGGCAACCAGCATGCCAGGTAGCGTCAAGTCCATGCCATAGACTTGTTTACCTGTCACTTTATCTTCAAACGTGTCGATGCGCTGCACGGATTTACCAATAATTTTCCAGTCCTTTGGATCCTTGAGTGGGATCTCTTTTGGCACAGGCAGTTTGGCTGCTGCATCGGCAACTTTTCCGTATGTCGTCGTACGACTACTCGGCTTGTGCGTGATGACGCCCTCGGACACAACGCACTCTGCAACGGGTACTTTCCAGCCGTCAGCCGCTGCCTGTAACAGCATCATGCGCGCGGCGGCACCACCTTCGCGAACGTACTTCTCGGAGGTGCGAATCCCGCGGCTACCACCCGTTGAAAACGAGCCCCAGGGATTTTTACGTTTGAGACTTTCGCCAGGAGTTGGATATTCGATGGTGACATTTTTCCAGTTACATTCAAGTTCTTCGGCCACCATCTGAGCCAGACCTGTGATCGTGCCTTGGCCCATCTCGGAGCGCACGACACGCACAATCACTTTGTCATCGGGCTTGATCACAACCCACACACCGATCTCGGGCGTAACGGATGCCGACTGTGCGGCGCTAATAAATGGGAACTGTAAACCCAGAGCCAGACCGGTACTGACGGCTGTTGAGCCAACGATAAAGTGTCTGCGGGAAGGATTCGGGACGCGTGCATTCATGTGAGTACCCCTTACGCTTTAGCAACTGAGTGAATCGCAGCGCGGACTTCCTGAAAACTTCCGCAACGACAAATGTTCGTAATCGCCATATCGATATCTGCATCCGTAGGCTTTGGATTTTTAGCGAGTAAATCTGTCGCCGCCATCAACATGCCTGCCTGACAAAAGCCGCACTGTGGCACTTGATGGTCGATCCAAGCCTGTTGAAGTTTGGTGAGTTTGCCGTCAACGGCGAGGCCTTCAATCGTCTGCACACTCTTACCCGCGGCTGCGCTGACAGGAATCACACAGGATCGGATGGCCTGCCCTTCGAGCATGACCGTACAGGAGCCGCACTGTGCCACGCCGCAACCATACTTCGTCCCAGTTAGACCGACTTGCTCTCGGATCGCCCAGAGCAACGGCGTATTCGGATCGACGTCAATGCTGTGCGGTTTGCCGTTGACTGTTAGTTTTATAGCCATTTGGGAACTCCCAGTTTGGTGTTTGTTGATCTAAAAAAGTAGGCAGCGAATATTCAATTCTCCATGTATAAAGTTACTACTCATCATGCATCAGCATTGCTCAGTGCATACCCTATATTCCAATAAACATAACGCCGCCATGCATAACCAACAAATCATTCTTGCCAGCAGACCCGAAGGCTGGGTCACCCCTGACAACTTCAGACTCATTGAAGGGGAAATCCCTAAGCCCGGCCCTGATCAAGTTCTCATTAAGAACCACTGGCTATCCCTAGATCCCTACATGCGAGGCAGAATTTCAGAAGCAAAATCATACGCACGCGGCGTCAACGTAGGTGAGCTGATGGTGGGAAGCACGGTCGGTGAAATCATCGCCTCCAACGCACCTGAATTTGCAGTTGGTGATTCAGTGCTCGCAGCCACCGGTTGGCAACTTTTTGCAGCCATGGATGCGCGCGCTGTCACCAAAATCAATACACACCAAGTCAGCCCGTCCGCCTACCTAAGCGTCATTGGCATGCCCGGCATCACAGCGTGGACAGGACTGATCGATATTTGTCAGCCCAAAGCAGGTGAAACCGTTGTCGTCGATGCCGCATCCGGTGCTGTGGGCAGTGTCGTCGGGCAACTGGCCAAACTACGCGGCTGTCGCGTCGTCGGTATTGCTGGGGGCCAGAAAAAATGCGGGTACGTGGTCAATGAACTTGGCTTTGATGCGTGTGTGGATCATCGATCACCCGACTTCGCAAAAGAACTCGCTCTCGCCATTCCAAACGGAATCGATTGTTTGTTTGAAAATGTGGGAGGTACTATTTTTGAACAACTGCTGACACACATGAATGTCTTCTCACGCATCGCGCTCTGCGGCATGGTGTCAGAGTTCAACCGAGAGCCGCATGCCTATCGAACCCTGCGCTCCATCCTCATCAATCGCATTCGTGTTCAAGGCTTCATCGTCTCCGATAAACTCGAGACTTGGCCCGCCATCCGTGAAAGTCTTTACGCACTCGTGGTCGAGGGACGCCTCAAATACCGTGAGTCGATCGTCGAAGGACTTGCCGGTGCGCCAGAAGCGTTTGTAGGATTACTCAAAGGGGATAATTTTGGCAAACAGCTCATCAAATTAACCTGAGCTGCTCGGGCATTCACCCGTGCAAGCCTAAGCAGCTTGGCGGGTGAGAGCATCGTTAAAGGAAACGATCCAACAAGCGTCGACTATGTTTGTCAAGTTGCAACATATCAGAAACATAAAACCGCAAGCCATGACTATCCGTGATGATCAGTGAGGATCCACCCAAACGACGAATATCCTCCTCGCCCTTGAGGATAAGCTTAGTGGGTCCGCGATCAGTCACAACTTCCCAAGTGCTAGGCGTGGAATAGGTTGAGACACTCAATAACTGCTGAATCACCGGCATCACCTCACGAGAGACGATCTCTTCGTTGATCAGATGTCGAACGTCCTCTGGGACCTCGGCCAGTCGATCAATCCAGAGCAGTTCTTTACCTTCAGTACTCACGAGTGCCACAAACTCCTGTGGCGCCTGCACAGGAAAGGCACGTATCGGGGTCACGCCCTCATGCACTTGCCCACTCGGCAGTGTCAACACGAGGCGACCCGCGAGGTTGCGCGCCATTTGAAAATCATCCATGCGACGTCTCCCCAGAACTTGGAAGAGGTGGCTCTGCATCGACCTGTCGGGTCTGAGCCTCGTACAGCGCATGATAGTGACTGCCTCGGGCGAGCAAGTCTTCGTGGTTGCCAATTTCGACCACTTGTCCACGATCTAGAACAACCAGGCGATCAGCCTTACGCAACGTACTGAGCCTATGCGCAATCGCAATCGTCGTGCGACCTTGGATTAAATTGTCCAAGGCTTCTTGGATTTCCATCTCCGTCGTTGTATCGACCGAGGACGTCGCCTCGTCCAGGATCAAAATACGCGGATCAATCAGTAACGCTCGGGCGATCGAGATGCGCTGACGTTCGCCACCGGACAAGGCCTGCCCTCGTTCGCCTACGAGAGAGTCATAGCCCTGAGGGAGTCTCAAAATAAATTCGTGTGCGCGGGCAGCCCTTGCCGCTGCAATGATTTCTTCACGAGAGGCCGTTGGTTTGCCGTAAGCGATATTTTCTGCAATCGTGCCAAAAAACAAAAAGGGCTCTTGCAACACCAAACCAATGTTGCTGCGAAAAGAGTTCAGTGAATATGAACGGATGTCCACACCGTCAACACGTATGCCACCTTCGGTCACGTCGTAAAACCGGCAGATCAGATTCACCAGTGAGCTCTTACCAGAACCACTATGACCCACGAGGCCGATCATTTCACCTGCACCGATACTGAGATTAACGTTACGCAACACAGTCCGGCTACCGTAACGAAATCCCACATTTCGGATTTCAATCCTACCGTCCATTCTCTCTAGAGGAACCGGCCGTTGCGCATCCGGCACACTTGAGACGTGATCCAAAATATCAAAAATACGTTTGGCACCTGCTGCCGCTTGTTGCGTATAGGTCACGATGCGACTCATGGAGTCCAGACGGGTATAAAAGCGGCCAATGTACGCGAGGAAGGCCGCGAGCACGCCCACGCTGATTGTGCTTGAGGCGACCTGCATAATGCCGAAAATCCAAACCACCAACAAACCGATTTCAGTCAGAAATGTCACAGTAGGCGCAAACAATGCCCAAACTTTATTGATCCGATCGTTGACCCCGAGATATCGGTCGTTGGCTTCGCGAAAGCGCGCCACTTCTCTTTTTTCCTGAGCAAAAGCCTTGACCACACGAATACCGGGAATCGTATCGGCCAACACATTCGTCAACTCACTCCATGAGCGATCAACTTTTTCGAAACCAAAGCGCAAGCGATCTCGCACAAGGTGGATCATCCAAATGATGATGGGCAGCGGGACTAACGTCGTGACCGCCAACCAGGGATCAATCGACAATAGGATGGCTGCTGTCATCACGATCATCAACACATCGTTGACGAAGTCGAGAAAATGCAATGACAAAAACAGGTTGATCCGGTCCGTCTCACTGCCAATGCGGGCCATCAAATCCCCGGTGCGCTTGCCTCCAAAAAACTGTAAGGACAAGGTTTGCAAATGATTGAATGTCGTCGTCCTGAGGTCGGCGCCGATCCGCTCACTCACCCACGACAGTAAATACGTGCGCGCCCAGCCAAGCAGCCATGCGAGCAAAGCCGCCACGACTAGACCCGTCAGATACATCGTGACTAAGTCGTAGTCGATCGGCTTGCCATTCTGAAATGGAATCAGAATGTCATCCATCAGAGGCATCGTGAGATATGGGGGCACCAGGGAGGCTGCCGTCGACATCAAGGTCAACAGCAAGCCAACTAACAGGGGCACCCTGTAGGGTCGAGCAAAGCGTGCCAGACGCAGTAACGCCCAAGTATCGCTCGGCCCGGCAGGCGCAGCATCACAGACTGCGCATTCATCTTGATCCGGCGCATACGGCGTGCCACAAGCAGGACAGGCTGCCGCATCCACAGCAATCACGGCATCGGGATCACGGAGCTTCTGTTGCAAATTACTGAATAGTTCAACCATGCGAGCGACCGCCGGCACGGTACCGAGCGTGTGCCGCCAGACGCCCAGTCGAGTCATCCCGTCGAATAATTCGATCGCCCCGACACCAGCATGGTCTCGATGCTGCAACGCTTGAGTGACGCTGACCGTCCAGACTAACCAGTCCGCTGAGCCAGGCGCACGCGACAACAAGCGGTGTGAGGTCAAAACCAACACACCTGGCGCAAAAAACAGGCGTTCATCCAAGTCAGGCTCAAGCCAGGCTAGGACGAGCTCGCCCGGCTCCAGCAACGCCATCAGTGCGTCTGACCAACTGCTGGGCAGGGTCGGGCTGAGAGTAGGCTCAGATGTTAAATGAGGGGTCATTGCTGCGGCGGATCGTGCTCGTCAGTCTGGAACGCCGACTGCAACAGAAAGCGGTTCATCGGGAAAATTTGATTAGCTCAAAAATCGGTTAACCCCGCAAGTATAACTACCATATGGCTTAGGCATCGCCCAAGATGAATGAGAGTCACCACCAAAGCCCCATTTTGCTGCGATAATGTGACATGCACAGCATTGTGCAATGCAACAAATTGAATCTACTGCGGCCTTCTTCGTTCCCTATGAGCACATGTGACATCTCGACCCTGCGCAGCATTCATCTGCTAGGGCCGAATATTTGGACCTATCGCCCGGTGATTGAGGTCTGGGTTCAATTTAGCGGGTTGCGGGAGCTACCCCACTCCGACATGCAGGCGGCCTACCAAAGACTGTGCCAAACCATCCCAGCACTGATTCAACCGGGCCCTGGTATCGAAGCATCAAAAGACATGGCTGGCGCGTTAGATCTGGCGGGCGCTCTCGAAGCAGGCATCTGGTCGCCCAACCTCATGGAGCATCTCACGCTTGCGTTGCAGCAGCTCGCCGGCATGCCGGGCGGCTATGGTCAAACCCGCGCCACCTCCAAACGCGACGTCTACAAGGTCGTCGTGCGGGCTTGGCACGAAACCGTGACATGCCAGGCGCTCGAGTTCGCACGCGAACTGATCCTTGACTGCGTTGTAGCTCGGCCCAGCAATCTACCCGCCATGGTAGCGATCCTGCACGACCTACGCCAACAATATTGTTTAGGTCCGAGCACCGCCTGTATCGTCGATGCTGCAGATGACCGTGACATTCCAGCCATTCGTCTGAGTGCGGGCAATTTGCTGCAACTGGGCTACGGCGTAAATCAACGACGCATCTGGACGGCAGAAACCGACAATACAGGCGCCATCGCGGAAACAATTTCACGCGATAAAAACCTGACAAAAAACTTGTTGCAAGCTTGTGGCGTTCCAGTCCCTGTTGGTCGAGAGGTCAAGAACGCAGACGATGCGTGGGAGGCGGCTCAAGAACTCGGATTACCCGTGGTGGTCAAGCCGACTGACGGCAATCATGGTCGTGGCGTCTTTACGAATCTGGCCACAAAACACGAGATCGACAAAGCGTATGCGGTTGCCATCGAAGAAGGCTCTGGCGTTTTGGTCGAGCAGTTCATTCCAGGACTTGAACATCGTTTGTTAATTGTGGGCGGCAACCTCGTGGCTGCCGCAAAAGGACAACACGCGGTGGTGGTGGGGGATGGGCAACACAGCATCCGTTCACTCATTGACGCACAACTGAACGCCGACCCGCGTCGCGGCCACGAAGAAGACCAGCCCCTTAACTATGTGCGTCTAGACTCTGCCGCCATGCTAGAAATCGCCAGACAAGGCTTTGCGCCTGACGACATTCTTGCGGCCGGCCTCGAAGTCGTGATCCAACGTAACGGCAATGTCGCGTTTGACTGTACGACGGAGGTTCATCCGGATATCGCAGCGATCGCCTGCACTGCCGCTCGCATCGTTGGCCTAGACATCGCTGGCATCGACATGGTTGTGGGAGACATCTCCAAGCCGCTTGCTCCACAACGCGGTGCGATCGTCGAAGTCAACGCAGGGCCAGGCTTACTCATGCATCTCAAACCCGCCCAAGGACAGGCGCGCCAAGTCGGTCGCGACATTGTTGGCTACACGTTCCCCCCCGGCGATATGGCCAGAGTCCCTGTGGTCGGCATTACCGGAACAACGGGCAAGACCTTGACGGGCAAACTGCTCTTCAGACTGTTCGCACTGCACGGATGGCGAACTGGCCTAGCATGTAGCGAAGGCCTATTTGTAGACAAAAGACGCCTTCATGCAGGCAACTGTGCCGATCATGCCAATGGACGCAGGGTTCTTTTGAATCGCGAAGTCGAGGCAGTCATTATT
>Ga0209702_10002211_pt1 | contig 34893 bp, 28 predicted proteins | sample FRY01_FD_187210 | JGI IMG/M metagenome (GOLD analysis project Ga0209702, IMG submission 187210) | Freshwater microbial communities from Lake Fryxell liftoff mats and glacier meltwater in Antarctica - FRY-01 (SPAdes) (version 2) | ecosystem: Environmental > Aquatic > Freshwater > Ice > Glacier...
TCAGGTAGATGAATTGGTTGGGTCATTAAATTTTGATAGTTGCTCAACTGACCGCTGCATCTATCAAAATTGAAAACATCTATAATTTCTGTGCTAACAGCTCCTAAATAATTACCAAATTTTGAAAAAACCATTTCTCCATTAAAGCCTTGATAGGGGAAAATATTTGAGTAATAGGATCCAATTGTTTGTTTCGAAGGAGGACTAATTCCACTTGAATCTACTAAAAACACATAAAATGTATCAGCCTCAATTGTATGTGTTACCAACCACCAATCTTTACCGTTTCCATGCTTTATAGCTGCTAGTTTTTCCGCAAAACTTACTGTTGAAAGAAGATTGTTTTTAGAATTTACAGTAAAAACCCCACTGGAATCTCCAATCAAACTCCACAAAAAAAAGTAGTCGTTTAATGCTTGATAGTGTTGGTGATGAATAACGAGAAAACCTGAGTCGCCATTTACAAGTGGCAAAATAATTGTTGCATCACTAGCACCTGTTTCAATATTTAAACTATCGCCATTAATCATTATCTGATCATTATCATCAAAGCCTGCTCCAATATATGAATTCAATAATATAGGTTGATTTGAATAGGTTCCAACATAAAATAATAAATTACCAGCAGAATCACAAATTGTCGACGCTGGCTTTAAGGAAAATAAACCAGAAGGATTATTTATATTCACTACCCCACCTGCAAACTCCATTTTCACCGAATCACCAAAACACCATACCCGATCCGTGAATTGAGCAGGGCATGGTGATTTAGAAATTATTATTAGAACAAAGAAGATTATTGCATTTTTCAAACCTAATGAATAATTATGAATTTAGATGTTAATGTTTTTCCTTCAACTCTAACTTTTATTGTATAAATACCACTCGCATACTTTGTAGTATTTATTGATACTCGCTGTGCATTTAAGGAATTGTGTCTCTCTACTAATTTGCCATCGGTATTCATTATTTCAAAGTCGAAATTAGTATTCTCCCTTTCTCCAACAATTGAAATTAAAATAAAGTCATTCGCCGGATTGGGTTGTACTTTTATTTGAACTTGCTTACTAGGGTTTTCATTCGTGTCTCTTATTCTTGATTCTTGCATGTAACAGGAATCATTATAGGAGCTATTCGTAGAATCCAATAAAGTTAATAAAGTTCTAGCTACAAACACAGCATTTCCACCTTTTTGTGTGCAATTTAGTGCTATCGACTCTAAAAATTCTTGACTATTTATTGGAGGATTAGGATTAGAGGAATTATAACATAATATACCAGCATAACCATTTCCTGAATGAGGCCATTGGTATCCTCCAAAATTATACGGCACCGAAACCATTGTATCCATTGTATCACAAGTATGAAAAAAATCCGACGAATTATAATTTGTCCAAGGCTGAAACCATGGCGCCGCATTTACTATACTACCATCAGGAGGAAAATGAGGACAAGATGTATAACTCTTAAAACCAGGATTAGGTACAAGGATAGTTTGCGCCGATAATTGAAAAGGCGCAATTACAATAAAGATATACGAAAGGAACTTTTTCATTACTCCACCTTAATTATAGAATTAATTACTGTGTTTTCTTTTGAGATTATCTTTACAATGAAAGCACCTGTATTTTGAGTCGACTACTCTCTTTGACAAAGATCATTTTGAATTCATCCTCCATCTCAACGAAACCTTTTTAACATTCCGGGCTTCGTCAGTAAATTTAACATAATTCCTGCAACCACCAACAACATCCCAAAAAATTCAGTCATCACATGCGTTTCACTGAAAAACATCCATCCAAATAAAAGCGCATATCCTACTCCTAAATAATTTAGGATGGTTACTTTCGCGATGTTTTCCAATTGAAGTGAGCGTGTCAAATTTGTTTGTCCCAGCTGTGTGAAAATACCGAGCAGCAAAATCCATAACCAATCCATACCTACAGGTTGTTGCCAATTGAAAATTGAAACTACTCCTCCACTGACTGCGCCGAGCAATTGAAAATGCAATACCACCACCAAGGGGTGTTCTTTTTCACGTAAAGTGCGCACCATGTTATAAGCGAGTGCGGAAAAAATAGCACTCACAATTCCAATTATCAAGAGTTCCCAGGAGATGCCAGTATCGACACCCTTCATCACAAGAATTCCCGAAAAAGAAAGCGCAAACCAGAGCCATTGTATGGGTCTTACCGGTTCTTTTAGGAGGAAAATTGCAAAGATGGTGGTAAAGATGGGTGATAGATATTGCAAGGTAACGGCGGTGCCTAGGGGCATACGTTGAATCGTATAGAAAAACGTGAATAAGGCAATCGTTCCAAAGAGTCCGCGCAATAACAATAGCATACGATTACTTCCTAACCAATCAATTTTTGCTCGGTACAGCGCAACAAAACCAATGAGCGTTGCTACACCACATCGAAAAAAAACCAATTCCATGGTCGGGAGATGGATTAGCAACTTTACCATCACATTCATGATGGCAAACCAAAATGTAGCCAATAACATGTGTCGCACACCGGGACTCATCCACTTATCTACACTTTTGTTTTCTTGCAATTGAACATGGTTTAACCTCGATGAATTATCATAAAGAAAAATAAATCTGAATTATTTATTCATAATGTAACGCACCGAAAAGGCATTTGCTCTTCGAAAATAACTATCCGTTATCACATCTGAATTCGCAGTGAACATACGTGCATAAGCAGTTTGATCTCCCTTGACTGTAGAGCTCCAATAAAAACCTTGCTCTCCTTTTTTTCCGAACAGATCATTTGAACTATTGCCACTTCGGTAACCTGCTAAACTCAAATTCATACCGGAGTCGCCGCCAACTTGCAAACGTTTTCCTGCCAATGAATCTCCACCAAAATGATCAATCAATGTTTGCCATTCTTCATCGGTAGGAATATGAAATCCTTTTGGACAAGAGCTTAGAGCTGCACTAAAAAAATAAAGTCGACCCTGTTGAACATTATTAACAGAATCACGTTCATACCAAAAACTACTCGGTGTTAAAGTACTACCATTCTGTTTCATCCAAACCTGCTCTCCAATCCGGATGGTATCTAAGCTTAGAGTTTTTGCATCTCCCAAAGAAGCGGGTCCGCAATAAATAAAAGAAATAGAACATAGGAATAAGAAGAGAGTAATCTTTAGTTTATAAGACATATATTTAATTTATTCGTCGATTAATTTCTATAAAAATAAAAATTATTTAGACGCCATGAGTGTACGCATCCAATTCTTCATCCCAGACACATTCAAATCAATGAGATGAGAAATTTTAATTTCATCCAATGAATTCAGATGAATAAAAATACCTATGTTTGAGTATGCGAATCGCGATGTTGCTCATACTAATCCTATTCACAGGATTTAAATCAAGAGCACAAGCCGTTTTTGATGTGTTGCAAATGCAGTATCAGCACATTCCTTCGAGTGAATTATTAAGCGAAAAAAAAGATAGACCCGTAGATTTAAAGTATTTTCAAACGCAGCTCAATTTACCATGGAAATGGAATTCGAAGAATACAATCGTATTTAATCCTCAATATGAATCGAGGACAATTGAATTCAAAAGCAGGAATTCCGCTGCAAAACAATTCCAATCCTTCGCCTTCACACTTTCCAATCAATATACTTTTAGAGACACCACGCAACAGATTGTAATGGCGGCTATGCTTCGTCACAATTCAGAAAGTGGAATACATGTAAGCGACGAAACCATTCGTCCCGCCTTCGCCATGATGTATACCAAAAGAACATCCAACAATTTTGCTATAAAGCTAGGTGCTTATTACAGCAAGGAATTATTTGGGAATTTATGGTTGCCATTGATAGGTGTTGAATGGAGATTAAGTAAACGATTATGGATTTGGGGTGTATTACCGAGGTATGCCGTCCTGGATTATACCGTCACAAAACATTGGCATAGTGGCATTGTATTTAAAGGTGTAACAGATTCATATCGATTGCCGGAGCAAGGATGGTTTAGTATTGTGGAAGCACAACTGCGATGGGCGAATGATTTTTATATTCCTAAAACGCCGCTCATGATTACGCTTGATATTGGTCACACACTTTCAAGAGTGATGAATCAATACGACGCAAACACTTTTCAAGAGCAAAAAATAAATGTCAAGGACGGCATTATTTTCAAAGCAGGAATTGCTTGGCGGGTGGTCGTTGATAAGAGGTTTGGAATGTAATTCAACTTTGAAAATAATTTCAGCACAATTAAAAATTATCACATTTAAATAATGGGGGATTGGTAAATTGGTGGATTGCTTGTCATTTATCAAAACCAGCGAAAATCTTAATCAAACATAATCAATCAGTGTCCCATTATATTACACTTTATTGGTGCAATATAATTGAATTGAATCTTCTAGGATCGAGAATCAGAAAAAAAGGCTTGTAGCTTGTAGCTTTTTTAAGATTCTTGCATCTCCTTCTTGGTGGAGAATTTCAAATCTTTAATATTCAATTGCAAAGTAGTTCTACCGTTGTATGTATTTTCTTCGACATGAAAAACGACATCAAAACTTTCCTGTTGTTCAACTTGCGGATGATGATGCCCTAATTGGAAAGCGATCCCATCAAACATACCGGAATAAATATCTTTTTGTTCGAGGCTTAATTTTAAATGATTGTTTCCTACTACTCGTCCTCGGCCATTATCACGTACCCCGCTCACTCTAAAAATTGGCGCCATGTTGCCCGGACCAAAAGGAGCGAATTGATTTAGTATACGATAAAAAGAAGGAGTGATATCATTTAAATTTAACTCCGCATCGATTTCAATTTCACGTATGAGCATGCGATCTTCAATAGTAGCCTGAACTATTTCTTCGAAGCGCATAATAAAAGCAGGAACATTTTCTTCCTTCATGGTAAGTCCTGCGGCGTACATGTGTCCACCAAATTGTTCTAATAAATCGGAGCAACTTTCAATGGCATTGTACACATCAAAATCTTTCACCGAACGTGCCGAGCCGGAAACATATCCATTACTTTTTGTTAAAACAATTGTAGGGCGGTAATACTTATCCGTTAGTCGGGAGGCAACAATACCGATGACACCTTTATGCCATTCCGGATTATAAACGACGGTTGATTTTCTTGTATGAAAATCTTTATCGGCAATAATTTGTTGCAAAGCCTGATCGGTAATTAATGCATCCAAGCCTTTGCGCGTGGTATTTTGTTCGTCAATTCCATCTCCTAAAAAGTTGGCAAGATCTTCTTGCTTTTGAATCATCAACTCCACCGCTTTCACACCATGTTCAATTCTTCCTGCTGCATTAATACGCGGAGCTATACCGAAAACAATATCATTAATCACCAATTCTTTTTTCAAACCACTCAATTCCAAAATTGCTTTAATGCCGGGACGCGGTTCTTTATTGAGTTGCTGTAATCCGTAAAATGCCAAAATTCTATTTTCACCTGTGATAGGAACAATATCCGCAGCTATAGAAATCGCAACCAAATCTAAATACTGATCAAGCTGAGAAAAAGGTATATGATTCTTCTGCGCGAAAGCTTGTATCAATTTAAATCCTACACCACAACCTGATAATTCTTTAAAGGGGTAATTACAATCATCACGCTTCGGATCAAGAACTGCAACTGCTTTTGGCAAATCACTACCGGGTCGATGATGATCACAAATAATAAAGTCAACACCTAACGTATTCGCATAATCGATTTTGTCAATACTTTTAATTCCGCAATCTAAGGCGATGATAAGGGAATATCCATTCTCCTTCGCCCAGTCGATACCTTGGGTAGAAATCCCGTAACCCTCTTTATAACGATCCGGAATATAGTAATGAATATCACCGGAAATTGTTTTGAGGAAAGTATAAACTAAAGAGACGGCAGTGGTACCGTCTACATCATAATCACCATACACTAAAATTTTTTCTTTCTTTTCAAAAGCTACTCCAATGCGTTCAATGGCTTTGTCCATGTCCTTCATCAGAAATGGATCATGCAGATCATCTAAAGAAGGACGAAAAAAACTTTTTGCCTCTTCATAGGTAGTAACACCTCGTTGAACTAAAAGATTAACTAGAATAGAATTGATACGCAATTCAGCAGCCAGACGACTCACGACTTCCGGATCTCCTTGAGATTTTAAAACCCATCTCTTTTCCATAGCATTTGGCTGTTAAAAAAACTTTAGCAAATATACAGGCATCCGGAGCTGCCCGTTTAGCAATTTACGTAAGTTATTGACATCAAAGACGAGGAATTTGACGAAAAGCTATCAAAAAATGGCTGGAGAATAAAAAAAGCATTGATAATCAGAGCCCTAAAAAATTCACTCTCGAATAATCGAGCTCTCTTTAATGATTTGTTTTAGATCAGGCCGCAATCTGGAGCGATAAACCGACAAAGTATCGGCCTTTTTCCGACCTTTTCGGAGCTTCCGTTGTTCGTCGATTGGCAAATTGTATACTTCCTGACATTGCGGAGTACAACATCCCTGCATTTTTTGGGTACAAGAAGCACATTGGATAAAAAGCAGATGACAATCATCATTCGCACAATTTACATGCTCATCACATTTATCACCACATTGATGACAAACGGCAATAACATCTTCAGTAATTCGCTCTCCGAGTCGTTCATCAAAAACAAAATTTTTACCAATGAATTTCGCAGGTAAACCTTGTTCTTTTATTTCACGTGCATATTGAATGATACCGCCATGCAATTGATTCACGTCTTGAAATCCGTGATGCTTAAACCAGGCCGAAGCTTTTTCGCAACGAATTCCGCCGGTACAATACAGCAATACTTTATGCTCTTTTTTATCGGCAACCATCTCCACAGCTTTCTCCATTTCCTCTCTGAAAGTATCCACTTCAGGAAGCAAGGCTCCTTGAAAATGCCCCACTTCACTCTCATAATGATTGCGCATATCGATCACAATTGTATCGGGCAATTCCATGGCATCATTAAATTCTTTTGCAGAAAGATGCTTGCCTACGTTCGTCACATCAAAAGCACCATCTGCTAATCCATCAGCAACAATTTTTTTACGAACACGAACAATCAATTTAATAAATGATTTTCCATCGTCTTCCACTGCAATTTTTAGTGGCATTTCTTTCAGATGGGCATCTTGATTTAACAAATTTTTAAACAGTTCAAAATTATGTTCGGGAACATTCAACTGCGCGTTGATGCCTTCTCTTGCGACATAAATACGACCTAGAACTCCTAAATTATCGAGACGAGAATACAAATCATCGCGATACAATTCAGGTTCGGCAATAATCACATAACGATAAAACGAAAGCGTGATTCGCTTAAAAGATTCTGCTTCCAGCTTCTTTCGCAAAGTTTCCTTATCGTATTTATTATGAAGAATCACGAGCTGCAAAGATACATAGTAAGGTAGGTATGAAGCAAGACATAACGACCTAAGAATTAGGTATTCATATTGATAAATATCAGGTCTATTCATGTTGATCTTATATTATAAAATTAATCGGAAAAATATATGTGCATTTGATACTAGTTCACCTCCCAAACCAATAAATTTAAAGCGCCAATCTCTCTTAGATGTCTAATCCTTCAATAGTTGACATACTGTCAATCAGAAATAATAATTATATATACACTATGGATCTGCTCAGAATAGAAATACTCAACCCAAACGTAAATCAACTACTTGAAGAGCTGGCTGAATTGAATCTCATTTCTATCAAGGAAGAAAAATCGACAGCTTTTTATAAATTTCTAGCCAAACTCAGAAGGAAATCAAAGGACAAAATCACTCTAGATGAAATTATTAGTGAGGTTGAAACGGTTAGAAAAAAACGTTATGCCGGCAAAGCAACAAAGGGTCATTCTTGATACCAATATCTTCATCAGCTTTCTGATCAACAAAAAATTTTCTCGGCTTGACAAAATCATTATTGAATAAAATGCAGTTTTGATATTAAGTTTGGAATTAATTAAGGAGCTTATAATTGTCTTGAATCGTCCATAGTTTAAGAAAATCATTTCAAGCAACGATATAGAAGTTTTAATGTCTTTTTTCACGAATCATGGTTAATTAATAAAAGTTAAGAGTGAAGTCAGAATTTCACGCGATTCAAAAGACGATTTTTTGTTGGCTCTTGCTGTCGATGGAAAGGCTTCGCATTTAATAACTGGTGATGAAGATTTATTGGTTTTAAAAAAAATCAAAAAAACAGAAATTCTTTCTATTAGTAAATTCCTTTCGCAGCAAAAATAAAGGCACGAACCACTAACACCCACTTTAACAATAATCAAATACATAATTTTTTGTTTTTGAACAATGTCATGTATCGCACCGGAAAGCGGAGTACGCTAAATTATTTAATCAGATGATAAAAATTAATCCAAATACTTCGAAGCTTCACGAATACTAAGTGGAGAAAGTTTTTGTTTGCTGATGAATTTCTTCACAGCATCCGGATTGAATTTACCGTATTGACGCAAGGACCAGCCAATCGCTTTTCGTATAAAAAATTCGGTTTCTACGGAGTATTTTGTGCACAAATCGAACAACAATTTTTGATCGGTTTTTTCACCATACTTTAATTGAAAAATAATACAAGTTCTATGCAGCCAAAAATTATCGGTGGAGGTCCAACGATTCATTGCAGGAGTTATTTCTTTCGGATACATTTTAAAATAACCGCCAATTAAATTAGATGCTACTGAGTCTACAGAGTCCCACCAGGATTTTTCGGTGATCATTCTTTCTAAGTAATGCAAATCCTCCACTTTGAATTCCTTGATTTTCTTTCTGCAAAAATCAATCGCCACATATTGATATTCTCTGTAGTTCAAATTCCAAAGTTGATCAACGACCAACATCCATTCCACTCTATTCATGTCCTTGTAAATGGGTAAAAAGTGCTTCAACAAATCTGCTCGAACAGGACTTTTAATACCCAAATATTCAAATCGATCTTTCATGTACTTCTTCATTCCAACAACTAATTCATCGTTGCGGTATTCTTCAAACACAACGATCAATTCTTTGACAAGTGGATGATATTTCATTCAATAAAAATAATAATAATTTGATTTCCTATTCAAATAGACATGTTGGTTGCCTTCGTAATAAAATTTGTGTATATTTATAATTAATTTTAAATTATAAAATATGGACTTTACACATTTACATCTATTGTTAAATCACTTTCCAGTTATTGGTACTTTAATCGGAATAGGGATGATGGCATTCGCACTTTACAAAAAAGAAGGGCAATTACAACGTGCTGTTTTAGTACTCTGGTTAATTCTCGCTGCCTTGACTCCAATTATTATGAATACCGGAGAAGAAGCAGAAGACACCGTAGAAAATATTACAGGCATCAATGAGTTTGCATTACACGAACATGAAGAAGCTGCAGAATATGCTTTTTGGTTGATGATAGGATTAGGCGTTTTATCACTCGCCGCATTGACGTTGTATAAAATGCAAAGCAATATTTACAAAATCACTGTCTTTTGTTTTGTTCTTTCACTCATCACATTTACAGCCATGGCAAGAACAGGATATTTAGGTGGATTGATTCGACATACGGAATTAAATTCTTCAGCCAAGTTAGAGATGCCATTAGAGAACTCAGAAAACAATGAATCTCATTAATTGATTAAAAAATGTCTTTTTTTAATCGAATAAAACTAGCCTTTCTTCTTACTATTCTTCCACCAAATAAAAACGCCGACTCCGCCCATCAAATAAGGGATAGACATTAAATATAAAATTCCGGTATTTAATCCACGACCTTTTTTATCGCCTCCTTCTAAATTAGATTCAGCTACGCGACGACACATAGAGCATTGTGCATTTACGGCATCGTGCATCAGCAACAATGCAAAAACAAAAAGAAGGATTCTTAATTTTTTCATGGCTATTTTAGATGGATACAAAGGTAAGCAACCTGTTCATTTATTCAACAATTAAAAATTGTAAAAAGGTGATATCATGAGGTAAACTATTACTCCTGTAATGGTTACATACAACCAAATGGGGAAAGTCCATCTTACCAAACGGCGATGCTTTTGTACCTGATTACTGAGACCATACCAAAAGGAAAGTAAGATCATCGGCAAAACAATCGCAGCTAAAATGATGTGTGAAATTAAAATTCCGAGATACAAAGTTCGCATCGGATGATCGGCAGGGAATTTCGTTTCTTCAGACAACCAGTGATACGTCACATAACTCAAAAGGAAAATCGTAGAGAGCACGAAGGTGATTAAATTAAGCTTCTTATGACGTTGCACATTCTTGCTCAGAATCGCTTTTAATGAAAGCAATAATAAAATGGCGCAGGTGCCATTGATGATAGCGTTTAACAAAGGCAAATGCTTCGCGAAAGAAGGCATTGGTTCCGGACGCGGTAAAATTTTGCTATCGAGAATCAACACAAGTAAAAAGACCAATGAAGAGAGTGCTACAATAATTCTAAAAACCAATTTTTCCTTCGACTGCAATTGTACTGACATAATCAAATTATTTTTTTGCTTGCGCAGCGTATTCTATTTTCAAGGTGGCGATATCTTCAATCAATCTTTTCACTTCAAAATGATCGGTGCCGTCGTAGAAACCGCGAATTCTTTTTTCCTTATCCACCAACACCATTTGCTCCGAGTGTAAAAATCCTTCTGCGAGTTTATCATCTTCCATGGCTGTTAAGAAATAACTTTCCTTCGCGAGTTTATAAATCTCCACTTTATCACCGGTTAAAAAATACCACTTGCCTTTCATCGCTTTATGCTCATCGGAATACGCTTTCAATCGAGAAGGTGTATCGTTAAGTGGATCTACTGTGAACGATAAAATAGCCACATCATCATCTTCCTTAAATTGAAATTGAACACGAGCTAATTGCTTTGACATTTTGGGGCAGATGGTTTTACAGGTAGAAAAGAAAAAATCGACTACATAAATTTTACCATCGGTAATTTTTTCGGTGACGATATTGCTGTCTGCATCCAACAAAGAAAAACCACCAACGGTATGATAAATGGTATCGACCACTTCTTTTCCGTTGATGGTTTTATTGACAGGTTCTTTAGGCCCGAGTATTTCTAATGTCTTATAATCATTTTTTCCGGTCTGAAGCAAAAGATATGCAACAGGAGGAATTACAAAAAGCACTACAAGAAAGATTACTTTTTTCAAGATGATGTTACTAAAATAATCCGTCCATTAAGTTTAAATAATTTGCTTCTCCCAATGCCATAACGATGAAAAAAACAATCAGAATGAATGGAAGAATAATGATGTAAGAGAAGCTTAATTCTTCATGCTTCAAATGCATAAAAAATGCAATAATGAAATATGCTTTTACGATTGTTAAGACGATGAACGTTGCAACTAAAATACCATGAGCAATTGGTGCGAAGGCAATAGCTACTTCAAAAAGCGTGATAAATAATAGAATCCAAAACGTTCTCCAAATCACCTTATGACTTTTCGGGTCATGATGCTCTTCAACGAATTGATTGTGTATGTCGCCGGTATAATAACCGTGTTTATGATTGTTTTGATCTTCCATGATATTATTCAGACGCTATAATTATACAAGATAGAAGAATGTAAATACGAATACCCATACCAAATCTACAAAATGCCAGTAAAGTCCGGTTTTTTCGATATGCTCATAATGTCCACGACGAGAATACACACCTGCTAAAACATTCAAGAAGATGATAATGTTAATCATCACTCCAGAAAATACGTGGAATCCGTGGAATCCGGTAATGAAGAAGAAGAAATCGGCAAAGAGCGGATGTCCGTACTCGTTACGAGTGAGGTTTGCTCCATGAATATGTTCTGCTTTCGATTTGATATCTGCAATCACCGCTTTATCACTAACTACTTCATGCAATGGCGAAACCAATGCACCTTCCGGTGGATTCAAATGATGCAAATGATAAGCGTTCGTAGCATCTTTATAAACAGAACCATCAGGCATCAAATAAGCACCTGCTTCAGTTCCATGAATGAAGTGATACCACTCCCAGGCCTGAGAACCTAAGAACATAAATCCGCCAACAATTGTTAAGATCATCCATAATGCCACTGCGTTATTATCACGACGTTTTCCGGCATCCACGGCCAAAACCATAGTCACCGAACTCATAATAAGAATAAAGGTCATTAAGGCTACGTAAGCCAAAGGAATGTGTCCGTCGAAGAATGGGAAATGAGTAAACACATCATTCGCCTTTGGCCAAACTTCTGCAAAACGGTGACGCATGGCTCCGTAAGCAAGAATTAAAGAAGAGAATGTAAATGCATCTGACACAAGGAAAAACCACATCATCATTTTTCCCCAACTCACATTAAAGGGCGACTTACCACCGCTCCACATTTTGGAGGTACGGTTTTCTTGTTTCACTGTAGCTTCTGAAGCCATAATTAAATCAGAAATTAGATTTTAAGATTAACGATAGATGGCCAAAAATACAAATAAATATATCCAAAGGCCTCCGAGAAAGTGCCAATATGTTGCACAAAGTGATATTCCCAGATAATTGTTTGAATTATAACGTTCACGAATTGATTTTGAACCAGTAACAATTAATCCAAGCAAGCCAAAAGCTAGATGGGCAAGGTGCAAACCAGTTAATACATAGAAAAAGGAGCCGGATGGCGTTAATCGATCTGCGAAATAAACGTCGTTTTTTACCAATTCATTCCATCCCAAAAACTGAGTAAACACAAATGCGAGTCCTAAACCCAAAGTCAAAAGAATGAAATTTTTCACCTGAGCCAATTCATCTTTCTTAACGGCACGGATTGTCAACTGCATCGTTACGCTACTCAAAACAATGATAGCCGAAGAAATATAAAACATCGAAGGAATCTCAAAAAATTTCCAATTCCCTTCCGCCCATCTAACGATATAACCGGAAGTAAGACCGGCAAATAACATCACAATACTTCCAATACCAATATATAGCAAGATTTTATCGGTTGCTATTCTTGGTTTTTCCTGTTCTTGATTTTCAAGTGTCATTTCCATCATTTTCAAATTTTAAAGATCACCAATGCTATTTGCACTATAGGTAAATAAACAAAAGAACCAAACATTAGTTTTCTTGCCGAAGCTAAATCACATCTTACCCAGAGATGATAAGCCAACACAAGAAAATAAATACTCACTGCAGCAATCATTACAACAGCCAAAAAGGAAGTAATGCCAAATACATAGGGCATAATCGCCAATGGTAACAAGGAAGCGGCGTACAATAAAGCCTGAAATGCCGAGTCACGATCGCGCTCACCGGTAGGCAACATTTTAAATCCTGCCTTTTTATAATCTTCATCGAGCACCCAAGCAATTGCCCAGAAATGCGGGAACTGCCATAAAAACTGAATGCTGAACAATAGCCAAGCACCAATACCAAAACTTCCGGTTGCGGCTACCCAACCCAACAAGGGAGGAATTGCACCCGGAATAGCGCCCACAAAAACAGCGAAAGGTGAACGACGTTTCATCGGTGTATAAACCAATGCATATAAAATGATGGACGACAATCCAAGAATACCACAGATCGGATTTAAAAAATAGCTCAGCATGAACACGCCAAAAATTCCAAATACAGAAGCGGCGATGATTCCTTCCTGCACCGACATTCTGCCTTGAGGAATAGGTCGGTTCGAAGTACGAGACATCATTTTGTCCAGATCACGCTCGATAACCTGATTGAAACCGTTAGCAGATGCCGTGGTTAAAACGCCACCAACAATCAACATAATAAATCTCATCCAGTCGATAGCACCGGGGGCGGTCAAAAAAGCCATTGCTGCCGAGAAAACCACCAAGGACGCCAACCTCATTTTCGCAAAAGCTGCATAGTCTGAAATCTTGCTGCTCAGCGTGTTAGGATTCTCAAGAAGAATTGGTTGATTCATTGAGCCGCAAAAGTATGAGATACGAAGGGAAGGGGCAAGTTTTATCGTGGAAAAAGCTTCCGCTTTTTCCACTTTCGATTCTCGATACTGGATTCTCGATGCTCGATTCTGTGTCTAAGCCTAAATTACTTAACAAAGCGAAGCGCTAGCAAATTCTGAATTTTTAATTCTGAATTCTGAATTAAAAAGGATGCTCGATACTCGATACTCGATTTTTTTAAGCTTGACCTTGCCTAAAATAGCTTGACTTTTTACTAGTAGAGTGACTCACAGCTCAAAGCTCATAGCTCTCAGCTCAAAAAAAAGAGCGCTAGCCAATTCTGAACTTGCCTGCAGCAAGCAGGTTCTTAATTCTGCATTCTGAATTAAAAAAAACTACTCCAGCACCATCCTCCCCACAAAAACCTTTTCCTCTTGGATTAACTTCACGGTGTACATTCCTGCAGAGGCGGAATTCACTTCGAAGCGTGGATTATCACTGTTGCTGTCTAAAGCAAAACGTGAAACTTCGCGACCAGTTTGATCATAGACGATGAGAAATGCATTTTGAAGTGTTGCGATTGCATCGGGTAATTTAATTCTGAAACTTCCCTTGTTGGGGTTGGCATAAATGATAAGTTGATTGTTATATGTTCTTTCATTGCCACCTCCTGAACCAGTGATTGCGCTAAGGTTGGCGAGGAACATGTCGGAGGAGCCGTAGCTGGGAATGGAGATATTGCCAAAGGTGCCTGTGTTACGGAAAGTACCAGCTACGTACAATTCGCCATTGCTATTTTCAATAATATCGTCACCAGTTGCCGTTCCAGCTTGTCTAACTCCTATGCAATTGCCACTTGAATCAAACCTGACTATAAATAACTCTTCATTTGGCGTGCTGCTATATAACACGAAATTTCCAAACCGTATACTATCAATAAAACTACCAGTAAAATATACATTCCCCTCTGTATCTACTATTGCACCTTTATTACCCAAACCTCCAGTTGGATACGACTTATGCCAAACTAAATTTCCGTACTTATCAAACTTTATTAGATATACTCCTCTTGTGCTATTAACGAACAACGTGTCGCTATTAAAAGTAATATATGGACCATCAAATCTATCCAAGACATACATATTACTACTATTGTCCATACACATGGTTCCAGTCCCAGTTTCTGAATGATCCGATTGCTTTGCCCATAGGATAGAACCACTAGTATCCCAGGCTGACACAACAAGAGAGTAATAATTTGAGTTTGGTAAAACTATTGTATCCAAAGTAAGGCTGTCGTAGCTACCTCCATATACGTATGTTATATCATTTAAAACTTCGAGCTTTTCGAAATTATAAACAGAGCGTTGATATTGAGAATACAACCTGCATATTTTTTTAATATAAATTGTAGTTCCATCTGAGTTAAGTTTACCAATGTAACCTCCAGGTGTAACAGCAATGGTGTCAAAATTTGAATTATTGTAAACTTGAAATAAAACTTGCAACTTTCCATTTTTGTCAACAGCAAGCAAAGGACCACTACCAGTGAATGTATTTCCACCAAAATTTTTTGCCCAAATACAATTGCCATTTAGGTTAATCTTTGCTACAAACCCTTTCGAACTACCAGGAAATGTTGTAAGTTGAAAGGTATCTATTAGACAAGATTGGTAATATTTCCCAGAGATATAAATACTATTACTAATACTATCATATACTATTGGTCCTATTCCTTCGATAACTGCAGGCATTGTACTTATATTTGCCCCGCCAAACTTCATTTTCCAAACTTCATTTCCAATTGAATTATATTTAACAATAAATAGATCATTTAATCCACTTACTGGAAGTGTGTCGGAGTTAAAATACACGTTTGGACTTCCTCCTGAAAAGGCGACATAAATATTCCCTGATAAGTCAGTACACATATTACTAACCTTATCAAAGCCAAAACTTCCAGCGCTTTTTACCCAATTAAATGATTGGGGATATAAAACTGAAGGTATTGTCAATAATAAAATACTTATGCAAATTCGAATTTTGTATTTAAGATTGTTCATTGAATTACAAGTTTTTTCACTTCATTGTTTTTTACGTTTTTCAAGATATAAATACCTTTTGATAACTCTTTAGAGTTTATTTGGCCTGAATTTCCAATAAATCGAAAAACATTGACATATTTCCCTGCTATTGTAAACAACTTTACCTCTATTGATTCATCATCCTCAGAAATTATTTCGAAATAATCACTTGTAGGATTGGGAGTTACCTTAAACCCTAAATTCCGTTGTTTTTTATTAAATTCCAACACAACAAATGACTCATAAATTGGATAACTTACTGCTGAATTATCTTTTAATTTAAATTCCATGGCATAACCATTATAATTATTACAATCGATGTTAGTCTCTTTACAAAATATATGGGTTGTACTCTCGTTTTGAATATGAAATTCTGATCGCAGGTCAACTTCCTTCATTGCAATTACATTGACAAATGAACCAGGATAAAAAGCAGACATTTTTATTGTCAATTGATTTTTTGCTTCAATGTTTCTAGTTACATTTGATAGGACAAAAATATTTTCGAATTCGCCATAATAAGAATAGTTAGTGCGATTAATCAAAAAACTAAGAGGATTATTAGAAGTTGGCATAAATAAAGTACAAATACAATCAATCCAAAAATGTTCACTGAATTTTTTTCTTTCTCCTCCTGAGGATGTTAAGGCCAATGTATGTAATTTACCGTAAAACGGAACATTCGGTAGCAAAGGAGGCAAATATGGTGTTGGAATCATCTCAAAATAACCATTAGCATTTGTAAAAATACGTTGGTATGAATGTATAGTCTCACCAAGCAGATCATAACCCACAAACGTATGCCCTCCCACATAAGCATTAGCAATCGGATTTCCATCTTGGTCCACTAGATAACCTTTTATTGTATTATTTGGATTAGGGGGATGCTGATAGGGATTAAAATAAGTTAAGGCCGGGTTGTAGGTTTGAAGGGATGATGGATTTATTGGCGAAGGTCCGCAAGCATTTACGCTTGTGGGCTTCACATAATTTCGGAAAACATTTGCAACTGGTTTTTCTGGTCCTCCGGGAGAAGTTGGGGTGCTATAACCTCGTTCTAATATTCCGAAATGATTGGATGCTGGTTCAACCGTATTATAAAATCCATCTTGAAATGCCCACCAACTAAAGCCGCTTCCGCCGCTATTGCAGGTAGCATCCATTATTAGTTGTGCAAAGTTTACCTGATCGCTTAATGAACCATGTGGACCACCTACACTTTGTACAGGTAAAATTGCGCTAGCAATAAATCCAGTCTCCCCAAGAATCCAAGGATAGGGCGAAGTTTTATTGAACCAATAGAGCTCATCAAAAACACGGCTGATCGCTCTTTGCTGAATAAGAGGGTCCGTTTTATCTTCAAAAGATCGCCACTCAGGATAAACATGCAAAGAATGAAAATCAACTTTTAAAACGGAAGGATCATAAAACAATACATCATTAGAGCCACATGTACCGATAGTTACCAAAGGAAAATCGCCATGTGCTTTTATGGTATTATACCACCTAGAAATGATTTCACATGTTTCCTCTTTTGTTTTATTATTTGAGGAATCATGATAACAGGGCTCATTCCATACATCCAATGCCAACACCGTATTTTGCAGTGTACTATTTGAAACTATTCTGTTCGAAAGTTGATCAACAAACGCATCATAATAATCTATTTCGTCATTGGCAGGTCCGGGAACAGAAGCAAAATCAGATTTTCTGCCAATCGTATTAAAAATTAGCTTGAGGTTTAATGAATTCGCAAGTTGAATCAACTGTTCATATTGATCCAACACCAGCAATAAACCTGGATCATTGGGGTCGGATGGATTTATGGTAATATAATAATTACTGAGTGATGTAGACTCTCTGCATTTAAAAGAAAATGGAATATTGTTCTCGTTGAAAATAGGATAAAAGCCAGCAACCCTAATGGTGTTAAATCCTAAACTTTGTAAATATGTCCAGTCATTTAATAAACTTGTATAACATTGAGTTTGATTGTTGCATTCAAAAAAATAACTCAATGGTCCGCCATTGGGACCATTGTTAATCCCATACTCTACATAGGGTGTAACATAGCTGTTTTGCCAAGGATCACCTTGTGCTTTTGTTAACTCCACAGCATAATTCATCACCATCGGATAAAAATTTGCACCATTTAATTTGAATTGTTTGCCTTCTAAATAAACATTTCCATTGGCTTGACCGAGCAAGCAAGTATTGCAAGTACAAGATAAGAAAATTAACAAAAGAAAATTTTTCATGGGTTGAGATATTTAGGGTTTTTCCAAAATTATTTTCAACTCATTAATTTGCTTTTGCAAGTCGATGATAAAAAGTGCTTGCTCCTCCACTTTCTCTAAAAGCAATATTTGCATTTGACCTAATTCATAGCCCTCATTTTTGGCGATTTCACTTGCTGATGGAATGCCGGGTAAATGTTTGTTTTTTTGAATGAAATTCGACAGTTCAGCAATGCTAAGAAGCGTATATTCTTCATCAAAAACATAATCGGGCCATCCATTTGCCTGAACTTTAATGTCACGGGTTGCTATTCCATCTGCTACATATAATTTATAAGGTATTAAATTATCAAACCAAACTGTAGGAGGCACAACACCAATCCCTACACGACCATCTGCATCAATATAAAACTTTTCAGAAATTGTCCCTGTTGCTGGATTTGGATCCCAAATAAAAAAATTATGACCACCATTATTATTTATATCAGTACCAATTGAATATTTCGGATTCCCATTGTGCAAAAATTTTATTTCGCTTTTCGAACCTGTAACATCAATTTTATTAAGTGCTATCCCGCCGCTAGGATCATTATGAGCGACTTCTAGTTTTTCATGCGGGGTTTCCGTATCAATACCAATTTTGCCTGCTGCATTAATCAAGAATCTTGTTTTACCCCAAGGTGCATTTTCTTGATTATCATAAATGAAAAAATTCCTGTTTCCGGCATGAGAAACGTCGTTACCAATGGACCATAATTGGTTATTTCCATCGCTAAATTTAATTTCACTGTTCTTATTACTACCACTACTATTTATTAAGGAAATTCCATTTGAATTACTGGGTGTAGTATGCACAATTTCGAGTTTATAGGCTGGATTACTTATTCCAATTCCAACATTTCCATTGTTATAATATGCACTTGCACCGTTCAATTGCCAAATAGAGGCGGAAGCTGGTAAGGCCGAAAAATTTCCATTTCCATCAAGAAATTCTTGTGAGTTTCCTGTATAGTCAGTTTTGTAAATATCTCCAAAATTATCAGTATAAAGCAAGCCAAAAGATGTGTTTTCAAATTCCTTAATAGAAATTTTACCACTCAGTTTTAAAGTTAAAATTGGATCAGTATTCACCAAAGAATTAACTTTAAATTGTACATTAACTGCATTGGTCGATCCTATAAAATTACTTGAGGAAATTGTATTCCCACACTCCATCCAAGGATCACATGGGGCGGCAATAATCTCTCCTGAATTATTTGCGATTAAAAATTTATCTCCATTTCCACCCAAGCCATTTAATTTAATGACTCCATTTGCTTTTAATCTCAAACGTTCCGAATTATTGGTTTTAAAAACAAGGTCCTTATTGTCTGTTGTGCCAATAAACTGACTGCTTGGATTACTTCCTGAATTTCCGAACATCGTCCAATCTGAACGTTCCGGTTCTGAAAGATAATATTGTTCAGGAGAAATATAACACTGGTTGGCATCCGTTACAACGAGATAATAACCGCCACTACCTAAATTAAAACGATCTTGTGTGCTTGCACCATCTTCCCAACTATAAGTATATGGCGGAATACCTCCTTGCGGTAAATTGAGAATACTACCATTGTAGCAATTATTACAACTTATATTATATCCATTGGGATAAGTGCTCACTAAAAAATCAAGCGACATTTGTTCCGGCTCGGTTAAAGTTATTACTGCTTCAATACCATTTAAGTTTTGATCTTGTACTAATATGTGATAAAAACCCGCTGCTACATTTGAAATATCTTTTGTAGTACTTCCGTTCGACCAAGTATAGGTATAAGGTGTTAATCCTCCACTCACCGTTAATACTATAGCTCCATCGCGCCCACCAAAACAAGAAACATTATAACCATTATAATTAGAAGGGGCTAAGGAAATACTTAATGCCTGAGCATTTGATTCATGAGTATAAAAACAAATAAAAATCAAAAGAATCTTTCTAAAGGTTGAAAGGTTGAAAGGTTGAAAGGTTGAAAGGTTGAAAGGTTGAAAGGTTGAAAGGTTGAAAGGTTGAAAGGTTGAAAGGTTGAAAGGTTCATGACAAATAGAATTAAAATTTAAATCAAATGTATAAGTATTCAATTGAAATACAAGAAAAATTAAACAATATTTCATTTTTTGAAAAAATAAATAGAAGAAATTTTCATAGAATCTTTAAAAAGCACAAGCACAAAAATTACTTTTTTATTCTTACCTAATAAATTGATCTTGGAAAAATGCAATTACCATCTTTGAAATTAAAATTTTATTAAAACTAGATTTTAAAAATTGAATGACCCAAGTCAAAAACATGTTTCTCGATTTTAGAAAAAATAAATTATTGGTCACTGATTAAATAAGATGATCATGATCCGGCAATGCTACGGAACAGGTTTTTTATGATTTGATTTTAGAAATGTTTAGATTGCATTGCAATAAGCATAGCTTCACTCAATTCTGAATTTGATCCGATTTTCGATATTCGATTATCTAATTTCGATTGTCAAAGCTCACAGCGCATAGCTCACAGCTCAAAAAAAGAGCGCTAGCCAATTCTGAATTCTTAATTCCTAATTCTGAATTAAAAGAGCGCTAGCAAATTCTGAATTTTTAATTCTGCATTCTGAATTAAAAAAACTACTCCCCCACATGCTTGCCTGAAATCACTTGCCAAGCGGTGATGATAACAATTTTGATATCTAAAAGCGGCGACCAGTTTTCGAGGTACCAAACATCGTATTCAACACGTTTTTCCATGAGTGTGTTGTCGCGGGTATCGCCGCGTAATCCGTGAACTTGCGCCCATCCGGTGACGCCTGGTTTTACGAGTTGGCGGACCATGAATTTATCGACGAGTTTAGAATATTCTTCGGTATGTTTTAACATGTGCGGACGAGGTCCTACCACCGACATATTTCCGATAAGGGCATTGTAAAATTGCGGCAACTCATCTAAAGAAGTTTTGCGAAGGAAAGCTCCGATTTTAGTGATGCGCGCATCTCCCTTTTGGGCTTGCAAAGAATCTGCTTCATCATTCACATGCATCGTTCTAAATTTATAGCAGTAAAATTCTTCGTTGTTTCTACCTGAGCGCAGCTGCTTGAAAAAGATGGGCCCTTTCGAACTCAGCTTTATTAGGGGAGTAAAAATAAAAAATGCAACAGGAGAGATAATTATCAGAACAAGAAACGAAAAAATAATATCAAATACTCTTTTAATAATGCGGTTGAAAGTATTTTGAAGTGGTTCAATGCGCATACTTAAAACCGGAACCAAGTCATAGAAATCGATTTTTATTCTTCGATTTAAAAATCCTCGGAAGTCGGGAATAACTTTAAAGCGAATCATATTATTATCTGCAAAATTCATCAGATCGGTAACCTGATCTACTTGCAAACCGGAAAGCGAACAATATATTTCATCCACTTTCATCGAAAGAGCAAAGTCTTTGGCTTCATGTATTCCGCCGGAAATTTGATGTGCCTCTAATAAATCGGTGTCTTCACAAAACACTCCCTTCAAACGAAATCCGGTTTCAGGATGATTTTCAAAGAACTTCATCATTTCTTTTGCCGGATGTCCATTTCCTACAATGATTACCTTTCGGTAATTCATTCCTCGTCTTCTTAAAAAATTTATTAAGAATGACATCAGAGTTCGCCATACAACAAACACGACGCCCCAGGTAATAATTTTTAATTCGAAATGGAAAACGGGAATAAAGTAGGAATCGAGGAAGTATAAAAAGAGAACGATGAGAATACTAAATAAAGAATATGCCCTGAGAATCTGCGTAAAGATTTGCTCAAAACGCAATCCGCGATCAATTTCATGGATACGAATAAAAGCAATGGTGATGGACCAGAACAAGTTGATGTAAAGAAACTGAGCCAAAAAATTGGGATCAGCACTTAAGTCGGGCCATTTGTAATAGAAACTTATACTACAGAAGGTAAGATTCAGTAGTAAAAAATCTAAAAACAAATAGATCGCTTTAAGGTAACGTGAGTAACCTATGGCCATTAATTATTGTTTTGAGGGTAATCGTAAAATGTGTTAGCAAATCTACATACTATCCCGTCGCAAAACGTCAAACCTTCCTTTAACGATGGGTATTTCTTGGTAAATGCATGAAATGAGGGGTTAAATGGGCAAAAAAAGCTATTGAATGGCTTTAATGGAAAGTTAAAAATCGAGCATTAAATTGCAACCTCTGGCTTCTGCATCGTCAAAACGTCCTAATACTTCGAAGCTCCCATCGGCATGAATTCTTCCCAAATCTTGGGTGGCCAAAAACGAACAAGAATTTAGATTTGCAAGATCTGTGATACAAATTCCTCCTGTTTTACCTGCCGTGGCAAAGCTGAATGGGTCGTTCATTTCGCGAATACGAAGACGCATCCATTTTGGACAAGTATACTTCCCTTCTCCTTGCGAATAGGCTTGCGAAAGCAATTCTGTCATGCCGTATTCGGAATGAATTGCCTTGACATGAAAACTATTTTTCAAAATGGCATGCAATTCTTCTTTTAACAATTCTTTTCTTCTGCCTTTCATTCCACCGGTTTCCATAATGATGAGTTCGGTGAAATCTAATGGGAATTGCTCAGCAAGATCGAGCAAGGCGTAACTTACCCCAAGTAAAATGGTTTTTTGTTGATGGTCTTTTAAGCTTTTTAAAACTTGCGACAATTCATGGTAATTATTCAGGTAAAATCCACTTTGTGCATGTTCGCTTTTCCGGATGAGATGATCTGTCATATACACCAACGAAGAATCGCCTTTTTCAAGATAGGATGGCAACAAGGCAAGGATGCAATATTTTTCTATCGATCCATAAGCATTTTCAAAACCTAAAACGAAACTTCTTTCATACATTTTTAAATCAGCAACAAAATGTTTTGAACTTTTGTTAGATGTGCTTCCACTACTTTGAAAAATTAGTTCCGGCGAAAGTCCATCTAAAATAATTTCCTTTGTTCTGAAAAATTCTATAGGAAGATAAGGAATATCTTCCCATCGCCGTATAGAATCAGGATTAATCTTTAAAACTTCTAAATATTCCTTATAAACTTTTAGTTCCCGACTTTGCTTTCGAAATGTTTGCAAAGCGATCTGCTGAAAAGATTTTTCATCTTCAATGTCAAAACAAGATGATGGATACATCTCCATTTCTAATTCAATTTTTCCTCTACCAAATCACTGTTAAAATGCAAGCCTCGGTTTTCTTGTCGTGCCATGGCGGCTTTTACAACGAGATAAGCGAGATTAATTAAATTTCTTAATTCGCATAAATCAGGAGAGACAATAGTACGTTCATACAATGCTTCTGTCTCTCCGTAAATAATGCGCAAACGATCAAGTGCACGTTTCAATCGAGTATTGTTTCGAACAATGCCAACATAATTGGTCATAAGTGCCTGTAATTCTCTTTTATTTTCAGTGATGAGCACCATTTCCTTCGGGGCAATGGTTCCTGCTGCATTCCAATCGGGAATCCCGTCTTTTATTTGCACCTCGGAAAAAATACTAACGCCATGCATATACGCACGATGTGAAAATACCAACGCCTCCAAAAGCGAATTGGATGCTAATCGATTGGCGCCATGTAATCCGGTACGTGCGCATTCACCGGCAGCGTACAAATTTTTTATATCACTGCTTCCGTTTTCATCAACATTGATTCCACCGCAGATATAATGTGCCGCAGGAGCCACCGGAATAAAACTTTTTAAAGGATCAATTCCTATACTCAAACACTTGTTTAAAATCGTAGGGAAATGAGCATTAAAATGATCTTTTTCAATCATGGTGCAATCTAAATACACATGCTCTGCCCCACTCTTCTTAATTTCATTATCAATGGCACGCGCTACAATATCACGAGGAGCTAAAGACCCACGCTCATCATAATGTTGCATGAATTCCTTTCCATCCAAAGTTCTCAAAACAGCACCGGCACCACGTACTGCCTCTGAAATTAAAAAGCAAGGACTCTCTGTCGGATGATATAATCCGGTTGGGTGAAATTGGATGAACTCCATGTCATGCACGGTTCCTTTGGCTCTGTAAACCATCGCCACACCGTCTCCGGTTGCAATGCGTGGATTGGTGGTGGTACGATACAATTGCCCGGCTCCACCGGTAGCAACGAGTGTAATTTTCGCTTTGATGGTTTCAACAACATTTGTTTTTAAATTGAGTGCATATACTCCGTAACATTCAATTCCGCCGGTACTTCGTGTTACTTCTTCTCCTAAATGATGCTGTGTAATAATATCAAGCGCAAAAAGGTGTGTGTGTAATTTGATGTTGGGGTGACTATTAATTTGCTCTAAAAGTGTTCGCTCAATCTCTGCTCCCGTTTGATCTTTATGATGTAAGATGCGATGCTCCGAATGTCCGCCTTCACGTGCTAAATCAAAATTTCCATCGGTGGTCTTGTCAAAATCAGTTCCCCAATGAATGAGTTCGTTAATACGCTCCATGCCTTCAGAAATCACCATGCGAACGATCTTCTCATCGCAAATTCCATCGCCGGCATCCAAAGTATCGGCAATGTGTTTCTCGACTGAATCTGGAGCGTAGGTGACGGCAGCAATTCCACCTTGTGCATACTTCGTATTGGTTTCATCGCGATTTGCCTTTGTGATTACCAAGACTTTACCATGATTGGCCACTTTTAAAGCATAGCTTAATCCTGCTATTCCGGATCCGATAATTAGGAAATCTGTTTCTTCTTGCATTTTTGGATGGCAGTGATTCGCTTTAAATGAAAGACAAAAATACAGTATAGTATTGAAAATAGTATTCATGATCGAAAATGAAGCCGTATCTTTGTCGGACATGAACACTACCAAACCGATTAATGTATATGCGGAGTTGACTCCGAATCCGAACAGTATAAAATTTGTGGCCGATGTAATGTTGTTAGAAGGCGGGACAGTCGAATACAATCATGTTGATGAAGCGGTAAATTGTCCATTAGCTGCTCAATTATTTGCATTCAGCGGAGTCAGTAAAGTTTTCATCACTACCAATTTTATCACCATTAATAAAGTGAGCGATGTCGACTGGTTTGATATTAGCACCATCATTCGTGAATTCATTCGTGGATTTTTAATGTCGGAAGAAAAATTATTTTTGAATTCACCCTTTGAGGAAAATCACATTCCGAATAAAAAACCAATGGCTCCTGTCGAAAATAAAAAAGCGGAGGAGAAGCCTGTGAGAGTTATTATTGAAACTGAACCGGATCCGGAAGCTGATAAAAAAATTATGGAGTTGTTGGATGAGTATATTCGTCCTGCGGTGGAAGAAGATGGCGGCGCGATTCATTTTCGTTCTTTTAAAAATGGTGTAGTGAGTGTCGTTTTAAAAGGCGCTTGCAGTGGTTGTCCTTCCTCCACAGTTACTTTAAAATCCGGCATAGAAAATTTACTGAAACAAATGGTTCCGGGTGTAGAAGAAGTGGTGGCGGTGAGTGAGTGAGGGGTGAATTGGTGAAGTGGTGGATTGGTGGATTGGTGGATTAGTGAATGGGTGAATGGGTGAATGGGTGAATTGGTGGATTGGTGGATTGGTGGTCCCTGAGCTTGCCGAAGGGTGAATTGGTGAATTGGTGAATTGGTGGAAATTGCGGAACATTGAAATAACAATCCAAAACATGGAATTACCATTCTAAAAAAAATATTAATCTTTCGAACAGAACCTTTGCGCACTTACAAACTTTGCTCCCGATGTCGATCGGGATTTGCGTGAAAATCAGTATGCTTTTCAATACGTTTTATTCATTTCGCGAAAACACAAAATTTACATCCCCAACAAAACTTGCATAGGATCTTTTCCGGCGGTCATTAGTTTTATGGGTTCTTCGAGCATTTGTTTTACGCGCACCAAAAATCCTACGGAATCTTTTCCATCGATGATGCGATGGTCATAAGAGAGCGCGAGGTACATCATCGGGCGAATTTCTACTTTTCCGTTGATGGCCATTGGGCGTTCCAAAATATTATGCATTCCTAAAATCGCACTTTGGGGTGGATTAATGATGGGAGTTGACATCATAGATCCAAATACACCTCCGTTAGTGATGGTAAATGTTCCACCGGTCATTTCTTCGATCGACAATTTACTATCGCGTGCTTTGGTCGCTAGTTCGATGATGCTTGCTTCAATTTGTGCGAGGCTCATACTTTCTGCATTTCGAATAACAGGTACCATTAGACCTTTTGGCGCACTCACGGCGATGCCTATGTCACAATACTCATGAAGGATCATTTCATCACCATCAATTTGTGCATTCACGAGCGGGAACTCTGCCAATGCTGTACAAACGGCCTTGGTAAAAAAGCTCATGAACCCTAATCCTACTCCGTGTTTCTCTTTGAATTTATCTTTGTATTGTTTTCGTACCGCCATTATCGCTGTCATGTCTACTTCGTTGAAAGTAGTAAGCATAGCAGTTTCTTGTTTCACTGCCACTAAACGTTGCGCTACTTTGCGACGTAACATGCTCATCTTTTCACGATGGGAATCACGACTCATTTCACCGGCATTGAATTGCAAGTTAGGTTTTTCAGATGGTTGTACAACAGCGGAATTTGCACCCGACATTGCTTCTAAAACATCACCCTTTGTTACGCGTCCATCTTTCCCACTTGCCTTTACGGAAGTAGCAGCAATGTTATTTTCCTCCATCAACTTCTTTGCAGCCACACTTGGGTGACCTGCAGCGTGACTAGATGCAGGTAAACTTTCTTGCTTTACTGCTTTAGATTCCGCATCCGTTTTAGCTGCTGTGTCCGTTTTAGCATCTGGAGTTGCTTTCGCTTCCGGATCCTTCTTCTCAGGTGCGACACCGTTAGTATCGATGTTGGCCACTACAGTTCCTACGGCTACCATCTCTCCTTGTTTCACCAATATATGCAAGGTACCGCTCGCTTCAGCGACCAAACTCAAGGTAGCTTTATCGGAATCTATTTCTGCTACTTCTTCATCCAACTCTACATAATCGCCATCGGCTTTTAACCATTGTGCGATTTGCACTTCGGTGATGGATTCGCCGGGAGAAGGTACTTTTAATTCAATAGCCATTTTCTTCAATTTGATTTAATACTAAAAATATTTATTGCGATGTTACTAATGATTTCGAAAACAAAGTATCGAGAATTGCTTGCTGTTCTTTTTCATGCTGCTGATGCGAACCGGTGGCAGGACTTGCACTCTCTGCTCTGCCGATGTATTGAATATTGTTTGATCGCATCACACGTAAAATATAAGACCATGCGCCCATATTCTCAGGCTCCTCTTGCACCCAATAATAAGATTTTGCAACTGCATACTTTTTCAAGATGGCATCCATCTGCTTTTTCGGGAAAGGATACATTTGTTCAAGTCGAACGATAGCAATATCATTTATATTCTCTTTTTCTTTTCTGTCCAGCAATTCATAATAAATTTTACCGGTACAAAAAGCAATGGTTTTAACTTGCTTCACATCTGCAGAAGCATCATCCATTACTTCCTTGAAGCCACCATTCGTAAATTCATCGATCGTGGAAACACAACGACTATGACGCAACAAACTTTTTGGTGTAAACACCACCAAAGGTTTTCTAAACTCGCGTTTTAATTGTCGACGCAAGGCGTGGAAAAAATTTGCCGGTGTGGTACAATTCAAAATTTGCATATTGTACTCACCGCAGAGGCTTAAAAATCTTTCCATTCTTCCACTGCTATGTTCGGCGCCCTGACCTTCGTAACCATGTGGTAACAACATCACAATGCCATTCATGCGACGCCATTTATCTTCTGCGGCACTCAAATATTGATCGATTATAATTTGTGCGCCGTTACCAAAATCACCAAACTGAGCTTCCCATACTACCAGTGAATTAGGAGCAGTAAAGCTATACCCGTAATCGAATCCTAACACACCATATTCACTCAAAAGAGAATTGTAAATTGTAAACGGAGCTTGCTTCTCACTTAAATTACTCAAAGGAACATAAACTCCTTCCTGATCTTCCATCCGTATAACGGCATGCCTATGAGAAAAAGTACCACGTTCCACATCTTGTCCACTTATGCGAACCGGATGACCTTCTTCTAACAAAGTAGCATAGCCCATCAACTCACCCATCGCCCAATCGAGGCGACCATCTCCTTCTAACATTTGCTTTCGATCATCAAACAATCGCGTAATCTTATTAAAAAACGCTGTATTCTCAGGTAGCGAAGAAATTTTCAATGCTAAGTCTACAAAAGTTTTCTTTTTGATAGATGTATTTGGAGAAGCGTCAAAATCTGCAGGAGTAGAAAGTCGCAACCCTTTCCAATTTCCTTCCATGGAAGAATTCACCTTCGTGTTTCTTTGAAGCTTAGATAAATCAAGACTTCGTTGCAACAGTTCTTTAAATTGTTTCTCCATTGACTTCGCCAAATTCGCTTCTACAATTCCTTGCGACAATAATTTTTGATTGTAAACTTCGCGCGGATTCGGATGCTTTGCAATTGCTTTGTACAATAAGGGTTGCGTGAAGCGCGGTTCATCGCCTTCATTGTGACCGTACTTCCGATAACATAAAATATCGATAAACACATCATGATGAAAACGCTGACGATATTCCATCGCCAAACGAATGGTGTACACCAAGGCCTCTACATCATCTCCATTCACATGGAACACGGGCGACAAAGTCACTTTGCCTACATCCGTACAATAAGTCGATGAACGTGCATCAATATAATTTGTGGTAAAACCTACTTGATTATTTATGACCAAATGAATTGTTCCGCCGGTAGCATAACCTTTCAATAGCGACATTTGAATTACTTCATACACGATACCTTGTGCAGCAATAGCAGCATCACCATGAATGAGGATGGGAGCAATTTGATTAAAATCACCACCGGGAGTATTTTCAATTTTAGCTCTTACAATTCCTTGCACGATTGGATCCACTGCTTCGAGATGCGAAGGATTTGGTGTTAATCCAAGATGTACTTTTTTATTATGTGGAGTGGTTACATCACTAGAAAAACCGAGATGGTATTTCACATCACCATCAAATGCATTCTCATCAAATTCTTTTCCTTCAAACTCTGAAAAAATATCTTCGTAACTCTTTCCCAAAATATTCGCAAGTACATTCAATCGACCGCGATGCGCCATTCCGATCACAAATTCCTTGATGCCTAACTCCGCACCGGAATCAATCACTGCATCCAAAGCAGGAATCAATGTTTCTGCGCCTTCCAATGAAAAACGCTTTTGACCGGTAAATTTAGTATGAATAAAATTTTCGAATGCTACTGCCTCATTTAACTTTTCGAGCATCCTCTTTTTCTCGTTGATGCTAAACGGATAGCTATTCTTCGAGCCCTCCATTTTCTTCTCCAACCAAATTGTTACTTCTTCATTTCGGATGTACTTATACTCGGCACCTACACTTTGACAATATGTTTGCTCGAGATGCTGAATAATATCCTTCAATTTCGCCGGACCTAGACCTATGAGTTGACCTGCTTGAAAAACTAATTCTAAATCAGTTGCACTCAATCCAAAATTTTCAATGGACAAATCGGGGGTATATTTCCTACGTTCCCGAACGGGATTCGTCTTTGTAAAAAGATGACCACGGGTACGATAGCCATTGTTGATCAGGTTAATCACCTTAAATTCTTTATCTACTTGCTCGGGAACAGCAGTTCCTGAAGCACCCGATTCGCCGTATTGCAAGCGTGCAAATTCAAATCCGGCAAAAAACTGCTGCCAGCTATTGTCCACACTCGACGGATTCTCAAGGAATTGCTTATAAAGTCCCTCCATCGCTGCTGGACTCATATTTCCTATATAACTAAGTTGATCCATTTCTAATATTTGCCTCTGAAAAGGCCATTAAAGAGTCACAAAGATACCATATTCGCATCCCTAGGACTTCAATTTGCGCTAATAAATTATTGTATAGCTCTAACAATCCAGACCTGATTTGGTTTTCTGGCTTCTTCAGATGGGCAGCACGTAAATATTAAACGCCAGTAATAGGGCAAATGAAAGCTCATGAATGAGACTGTTCCATCTCCACAAAACGAGAAAGAAATTACGGGAAAAGAATTCCGTTAGATGCATTCACATCTACGATTGGTAAATTACTTCCATATTTGGCATTGATTACTCGAATGAATTCATTAGCAATGATCGCATAGCCGCGACCGTTAGGATGAATTCCATCTAAAGAAAATGCGCTTTCTTTTAAATAAGCTGTCGAATAATTGGCTCCATTAAAAACGATGCCTTTTTTAAACGATTTATACAACGAATGCATATCGGCAAATGCAAGATCTTTTGACAATGCAGCCGTTCGCAATTTTGAATTGAAAGTTTGAATGGCGGTACGAATATTACTCACTTCCAAAGTATCTAAAACTTTAAAAGATTCGATTGGAAGTTGCGGAGTTCCTTTTTGAAAACACAGAAGTGAATCGCGTTTTATACTCGACAATAAATATTCACCTTCTTTCAATTGACGAATAGTACTTCCTCCTTGATTACTTACTACATAAGCATTCGCTCCTTCATGAAAAGTAATATTGGGAGGAGAAAGTAAATTCAAAGAATCGGCTTGCGACTGCGTTAATATTAAACCGTTGTAAGGAATGGTATTGAAAAAAGGTAAATCTGCGATATCAGGAATATTCGCTACAAGTCCTTTTGCTCCTCCTGATGTAAGTTCAGAAATGATGGTATCAATAGAAGCATCAAATTGAGAAGTTGGTGTAATGTTATAAAACATTTCTCCACCCGGCTCACCTCCAGCAATGGCATACCACAACACATCATGCGCTCCAATCCACAATGTAAAAAATGTAGGATCTACCATACTTGCATCTCCGAGAACAGTAGAACTTAAACCTGAACTAGCGCCGGTATCAGAAGCCATACGATAGAAATAAGGATTGCCCGTAACACCACCTTTTCCAAAAAGTTGAGAGTATAAATTAAAACTTTTTGCTCCCGGAATTCCCATGTTGTTAAAAGGACCTTTATTCCCTATCCATCTTCTATCATCCGTATTTACACTTGAAACTTTCAGGTCTACATCATTCAATCCTTTACAATTTATACTATTGATCAGATTTAGTTTTCCTTCGGCCGTTAAGGCAACGAAATCATAACTATATCCATTTCCGGCATTCACCAGAGGTTGATTAAAACTACCACCGCCTGCTAAACTAAACTGATTTGCTAAAAGAGCAGGAAAAGATTGCAACTGTCCTTCAAGCGTCAATGCATTATTCATATAACCCGCAGTGGTATTGCTACCGATTGCGAGATACGAACTAAAGTCCGCTTCACCTGCAGTGTATTTCGGCTCATCCAATGTAGGTTTACACCCCAGCATCAGCAGAGATAATACGAATAAACAGCCAATGCTATTTTTAGAATTGATACTGAATTCCAAGCCCCAACACATAATTATATGATTTATAAGTTCCGTTCATATTATTCACCAAGTTTCTTTCTTCTTTACGTTCTTTCAAATCTTCGAACATAAAAGAAGCTTCAAGTGACCATCCCTTCTTCAATTTATAAGAACAACCGGTAGACAAAATAAGTTTATCTGCATCCGGTAATTCCGGACTTAAATATCCATCCTTCACCGGGCTTTGATCAAAGGCAATTCCTCCTCTGATTTGCAAACGCTCAGAATATTGGTATTGTCCGCCGACACGAATGGCAAAAGTATTTCTATAGTTTTTTACAACGCTTGAATTTAGTTGTGTTTCATTTTTAAATGAAAACACCAATGAATCACAAACACTCCAACCTGTATAATTAAAATCAAAATTTCCTTTAAACTTTTCATTGAAAACATGACCTACTGCTACTGTAATATTGGATGGTAAAATATAAGAAGTTTCAAAGAAAGCATTGCTCGGAAAAGTTCCATCATTAATTAATGAAGCAGGAATATTAGAAAAAGATGCATCTCCATTATTCAAATTTATTTCAACCTCCGAGCGATATGCCAGTCCTATAGATGTTTTTGCAAACTGAGCGAAGAGTCCGACATTAAAACCAAATCCGTTTCCGGAACCTTCTAATTCTGATTCACCATCACTACCAGCTTGATTGCTTACGTTTAATGCCTTGTTCCATTTTGCACTGCTTGTTGCGAAAACAGGACCTGCACCCAAGGAAATGCGGTTGCTTAATTTATAAGAAGCTGTAGGTTGAACATAAATTGTATTCAATTTGGTTTCTTGAGATACATACCTCCCACTCCAATTCTCTTCCCATTTAGTTCCTTGAACAAAAGGTGTATTCACGCTTATTCCCAAAGACAACTTCGCATTATAGATGTAATTCCCGTAAAGATAAAAGGGAGTATATAATTGAGAAGACATGCTCTCAGTGCCACCATAAGGTCCTAAAAATGCTGTTTTGGGCATCCTCAAAGCAACTCCGACATTAAAATAATTAGAATCCAGATAACTTAATCCGGCAGGATTAAAGAAAGCGATGGAAGCATCTAAGGCCAGCCCGGACACCGAACCACCCATACTCATTACTTTTTGACCCTGCGTATTCACCTGATAACCACCAGCTTTAAGAAGCAAGGGCAACATCAACAAACAACTAAACAACACTTTTTTCATACAACGGCGATTAAAACAAATGTAGCTGAGCAGCTAAATGCAGGTCAATAGAGTTGACTTATACTTATGAACAAAGTATTACACTTATTTGAAACGACAAGGAAATTCAATTCCATCAAAACACCGAATAAGCAATAATTCAAATCAATTTTTATAAATGTAATAAATATTTTCAGTATTCAGGCCATGTATTTTGTTGAATTTTGGTAGAAATGTATGGGTTAAAGAAGTTTTAATCTTTTGTCGTTTTTGTTTTAGAATTTATAAGTTCTAGATCAAATTAATAATTAGGAAAGCGAGTACTTTTGCAAAATGAGTCAGACACAGTACGACATTGTTATTATTGGAGGAGGCATCGTAGGACTTTCTACAGCTTACAAGTTAAACATTCATCATCCACACTTAAAAATTTGCGTACTTGAAAAAGAGGAGCGCGTATCGGCCCATCAAACCGGAAGAAATTCGGGTGTATTGCATAGCGGTATTTATTACAAGCCCGGAAGTTATAAAGCGAAAAATTGTGTAGAAGGAAGAAGGGAGATGGTTGCCTTTGCAAAGGAGCATAACATCGGCCATGATATTTGCGGTAAATTAATTGTGGCTACCCATCAACGTGAGTTGGCGCATTTAGAAAAAGTTTTTAATCATGGTTTGCAAAATGGTGTGGAAGATATTCGCATGGTGGAGGCTGATGTGATTAAGGAAATTGAACCATACTGTGTAGGCATCAAAGCGATTCATGTGGGTTGTACCGGCATCATTGATTTTGTAAGAGTATGTGAAGTACTAGAAGAAATCATCCAATCAAAATTTTCGGGAAGTGATGTGAAAGTAAATCATGAAGTGTTGGATTTTGAAAAGTCGGAAGAGTATACAACGGTCATTACGAATCAAGGAAAAATTACCACACGTTATATTGTTAATTGTTCGGGCTTACAATCGGATCGTATTGCAAAAAAAGATCAAATAGATCCCGACATGAAAATTGTAGGATTCAGAGGAGATTATTATGAGCTTACTCCGAAGTCTGCACATAAAGTAAAGCACTTAATTTACCCGGTGCCTGATCCGCAATTTCCGTTTTTAGGAGTGCATTTTACACGTATGATAAATCATCCTACCGAATGCGGACCCAATGCAGTTTTTGTTTTTAAGAGAGAGGGCTACGGAAAAACCGATTTCAGTTTAAGAGATACAGTGGATGCATTGTCGTACGGAGGCACATGGAAACTATTTTTCAAGCATTGGCAATTTGGTTTAGATGAATACAGACGTGCCTTCAGCAAAAAACTTTTCTTAGAGCGCTTGCAAAGAATGATTCCAAGTTTAACGATGGATGATATTGTTCCGGGAAGAGCAGGTGTTCGTGCGATGGCTTTGGACAGCAGTGGAAACATGATTGACGATTTTAAAATTGTACATAGTCATAATTCTTTGCATGTACTCAATGCGCCTTCGCCGGCAGCTACTGCGGGATTAGCGATTGGAAAAGCGGTGAATGATATGGCGGCAAAGCATTTTAATTTGGTCTTTAGTCGTTAGTCTTTGGTTGTTGGTCGTTGGTTGTTGGTCGTTAGTCGTTGGTTGTTGGTCGTTAGTCGTTAGTCGTTAGTTGTTAGTCGTTGGTCGTTGGTCGTTAGTCGTTGGTCGTTGGTTGTTGGTTGTTGGTCGTTAGTCGTTGGTCGTTGGTTGTTGGTCGTTGGTCGTTGGTCGTTGGTCGTTAGTCGTTAGTCGTTAGTCGTTGGTTGTTGGTCGTTAGTCGTTGGTCGTTGGTCGTTAGTCGTTAGTCGTTAGTCGTTGGTTGTTGGTCGTTGGTTGTTGGTTGTTAGTTGTTGGTTGTTGGTTGTTGGTCGTTGGTTGTTGGTTGTTGGTTGTTGGTCGTTAGTCGTTGGTCGTTGGTCGTTAGTCGTTAGTCGTTAGTTGTTGGTTGTTGGTTGTTGGTTGTTAGTCGTTGGTCGTTGGTTGTTGGTTGTTGGT
>Ga0209702_10002213_pt1 | contig 34886 bp, 28 predicted proteins | sample FRY01_FD_187210 | JGI IMG/M metagenome (GOLD analysis project Ga0209702, IMG submission 187210) | Freshwater microbial communities from Lake Fryxell liftoff mats and glacier meltwater in Antarctica - FRY-01 (SPAdes) (version 2) | ecosystem: Environmental > Aquatic > Freshwater > Ice > Glacier...
CGCTCGGAAAACGATTTAACTTGTGCATTTCCGCTTTTACCCAATACGCCATTTTATAGCGCTCGTCGATTGTTTTCTTTATCGAAGAAACGACTTGTTTTAGGGTGAAAATTTGTTTTTCGGACATCTAGGAATAAAGATAGCGATAAATTGTTCTTTTTCTACAAGAGTTTAAATTGATCTAGTATTGTTCATGCCAATCGAATTTGTCATTTAAAATGTTCGCTTTTTCCTTTTTTAAATCCGTTAAAAATGCATTTGCCACTGGAGATAATTTCTTGCCTTTTAGCCAAATTAAACTCCATGTTGTTTTAATAGGAAGTCCTTTGGTAGGAATAATATGTAATTCTTTGTTGAAAAGTTCATTCCGGATACCAATGAGTGGCATTATTGAGTAACCTAAGCCGGCTAATAAGGCCTGTTTAACGGCTTCATTTGAAGTTAGTTCCATTTTTTTTAGACTTGCAATATTATTTTCCTTAAAAAAGCCTTCCATTATTTGTCTTGTGCCGGATCCTTTTTCCCTAAAAATTATTGGCAAGGTTTTAAAGTTTTCGTTTAGGTCTTTTACTTTCTTAAATTTTATATCCGTTTGACCTACCAAGTATAACTTGTTCTGAAGAAGATCCAATTTTTCAATATTCATCGTCTCAGGCAATATAGACACAAGAGCAAAGTCAACCTCGTTCTTTTCAAGGCTTTTGATCACTTTACTTTTATTCGTAACATCCATCAATAGTTCGACACCCGCATTTTGATTCATAAAATCGGCGAGAAAAAAAGGCATTACATATTTTCCTGTAGACACCACTGACATTTTTAATCGTCCCGTTAATTGACCCTTATGGGCCATCGTTTTATAGTTGATCTCGTGAACTTGGTTGATAATGTTCTCTGCTGCTTCGGCGATCTCTTTGCCAAAATCAGTAATATAAATTTTTCTCCCAACCAGTTCAGTTAAAGGAATATCGAACTGGTCCTGAAAATTTCTTAATTGTATCGAAACTGCAGGTTGTGTCAAATGTAGTTCTTCAGCGGCTTTGGTAACGCTTTGCATTTGAACAACCTTCAAGAAAATTTGTAACTGATTTAAGGTGTAATTCATAAAATTTACTTATGTATTTCATTACAAATATAAATGAAAATATATGGAATTTGATTCCGAATTTTGTGTCTTCATAAGAGCGGTTCGAAAATGCCTCGCTAAATGACTTTTAGTCGATGCAAAATACAGAAAGAATTATAAAAAAACAGGATGATTAAAAACAAATCTATTCCTCTTATTGGCTTGGGAATGATGCTTACCTTCTTTGCATTGGGCTTCCTATCCAACGATGTTTTGAAAAGCGGCCTTTTTACATCTATCGCAATTTTTTCGGGTCTAATAACCTTTAAGTTAATTACAAAAAATGAAAGATCAACAAAAATTTAGTCTCATAGACGGCCTATTTTCTTCTCAAGATAGCAAGGAAATATTAACGAGCATTTATTCAAGTAAAATCCAATTTCATCAACGTAAAAACTTCAGTACTGAAGAGCGATTCGGCAAAGCAGATGAAACGGCATTAAATAGAATTCCTGAGCTTAAAAAAAATATAGAACGAATTCTCCAAATCCTTGAAGAAACAGAATCTAGCGGTTTGAATCTTGAAATAAAAGCAGATATCACCATCAATTTTCTGCAGTCTTAATCCATGTTTCTCAATCGAGTCCTTGTTATCGCAACTATGCATGAAAAGGAAAAGATAATCGCTCCTATTCTAGAGAAATATTTGGGTGTTAAGTGCACCGTAACTACAAATTTTAACACAGATGAACTAGGCACTTTTTCTGGAGAAGTTGAGCGAAAACTTGATCCCATCTCTACGGCAAGAGAAAAATGTTTAGCTGCGTTAAAATTAACCGGTCATGATTTAGCTGTTGCGAGCGAAGGTTCTTTTGGCCCTCATCCGGCCCTCTATTTTGTGCAATCAGATGACGAATTTTTATTCTTTCTGGATAAAAAAAATAATTTAGAGATTATTGTTCGTGAATTAAGTACCAACACAAATTTTAATGGCTCAATCATTCAATCAAAAGAAGAATTAGTTGATTTTGCAGAAAAAGCACTTTTCCCTTCGCACGGCTTAATCCTTCGTAAAAACAAACAAGATTTCACTGCAATAAAAAAAGGAATTACAGACTGGGAAATTTTGTATAAAATATATAATGAAATAAAGGGAAGTGACGGTTTAGCTTACATTGAAACAGACATGCGAGCTCAATTTAATCCTACTAGAATGAACATCATTGGGGATTTAGCAAAAAAATTAGCCGACAAAATAAATTCACATTGCCCAAAATGTGAAACTCCCGGCTTTGACATAACTGAAGTTATTAAAGGTCTGCCATGCGAATTGTGTTATTCTCCAACTAATTCAGCATTAAAATATTTATCTCGCTGTAAAAAATGTGATTTTACCCGAGAAGATCAATTTCCGAATAAAATACGTTTCGAAGACCCGATGTACTGCGATAAATGCAATCCTTAAAACTTCCCGTTTTGATAACTAAAGACACCAATCAGGCAAAAGAAGCACTTGTCGCCAAAGAAATAATTGCTATTCCCACAGAAACTGTATACGGACTTGCAGGAAATGCCTTTGATGAAAATGCAATAAGAAAAATATTTTTACTGAAAAATCGACCACTACACAACCCTTTGATTGTCCACATCAAGTCCGTGGATTACTTAAAAGAAATAGCCTTAGATATTCCCATTAAAGCAATGGTTTTAGCAAATCATTTTTGGCCTGGGCCATTGACATTAGTGTTAAAAAAACACCCAAAAATACCAGATATTGTTACCGCTGGAAACAACACTGTTGCAATTAGGATTCCCAATCATCCTTTGACTTTAGAATTACTCAACAAACTTGATTTTCCTTTAGCCGCTCCAAGTGCGAATCCTTTCGGGTCAATAAGCCCTACAAGTTCCGAACACGTTGCCAATTATTTCAAAGACGAATTAAAAATAATCTTAGATGGCGGAAGATGTGCGAAAGGTATAGAGTCCACAATTGTCGGTTTTGAGAACGGCGAACCCATAATTTATCGTCTTGGTTCCTTGTCAGTTGAGGAAATTGAGCAAGTTATGGGGCCACTAAATCAGAAAATACACAATGCCGAAAGTCCTGAAGCTCCCGGCATGTTGGAAAAACACTATTCTCCTAAAACCCCGACTTATTTCACTGACGACGTTGCCGCACTTTGTAAGACTTTTAAAGGAAATAAAATTGGTGTTCTCCTCTTCAAAAATAAAATTCTCGATGCTGATATCCACCAGCAAGAAATATTATCCCTTACTGGTAACTTCGAAGAAGCTGCTGCAAATTTGTATGCTTCAATGCACCTATTGGACCAAAAAAAACTAGATGTAATAATTGCTGAAAAACTTCCCGAGATCGACCTAGGTAGATCCATTAATGACCGCTTAGAAAGAGCGTCAAAAAAATGAATAATAACTTAAATAAGTTTTATGAATGTAAATTTACTCATCGAAAATCTCACGAATCCCGCCTTATTGTTTTTTGCTTTAGGAATAGTCGCTGTTTACTTAAAAAGCGATTTAGAAATTCCTGAAAATTCTTCAAAATTCATCTCTATTTACTTACTCTTTGCTATAGGATTCAAAGGTGGGCAAGAGCTTTCACATGAAGCATTTACAAGTGAAATAGGTTATTCTATGTTATTCGGTATAGGACTTTCACTTGTTATTCCACTGTATACTTTCTTTATCTTAAAAAGAAAACTATCCGTCTTTGATGCGGGCGCGATTGCAGCGGCATACGGATCCGTTAGTGCAGTAACCTTCGTGACGGCCGTTTCTTATTTAGAATCTCAAAATTTAGCGCTTCATGGTCATATGGTTGCCATAATGGCTTTAATGGAATCGCCCGCAATAATCATTGGTTTATTGCTCATTTCAATATACAATAGAGAAGAAACGACAAAGATTAAGAAAAGAACTGTCATAAAACACTCTTTTACAAATGGGAGTGTTTTGTTAATTATTGGAAGTTTAATTATTGGGTATTTGGCGAGTGACAAACAAGCTGATGGAATTAAACCATTTACAAATGATCTCTTCAAAGGGTTTCTAGCTATCTTCCTGTTAGATATGGGGATTTCAAGTGGTAGAAAATTGAAGTCATTCTTTTCCTTTGGTTGGTTTCCGTTTTTATTTGCTTTGCTTGTCCCTTTAATCAACGGATGTCTCTTTGCGGTTTTAAGTTCAGTCGTTACAGATGACCTTACAAGTAGATTTATGTTTGCTGTTTTAGCTGCTAGTGCTTCCTATATTGCTGTGCCTGCAGCCATGAAAATTACGGTGCCACAAGCTAATCCTGGACTTTATCTTCCAATGGCACTTGCCGTCACTTTCCCAATAAACATCACCATTGGTTTACCTATTTACTTTTCAATTGTTCAAAATTATTAAACAAAAGAAAGACCCCGCATTTGACATCTGCCGTTCTTTTCTGAAGAAAATTTTACACCAAGAAAAATGAAGTAGGTTGGATCTATAACAAAGATTAAAAACTATTTCGCTAAATTTGCCCTCAAGAAAAATAAAAATCATGGCTCATATCAGTACGTACAATTTTGAAGGAAAAAGAGCTTTAATTCGAGTAGATTTTAACGTTCCCTTGGACAAAGAAACTTTAGAAGTAACGGATGATACGCGCATTCGTGCGGCGAAAAAAACGATTGATTATATCCTGAGTAAAGGCGGAAGTATCGTGCTAATGTCACACTTGGGACGACCAAAATCAGCTGCGGACTCGCAATATTCTTTAAAGCACATTATAAGTCATACACAACATGTTCTTGGTCATCCTGTTCAATTTGGTGGTGATTGTATAAGTGAATCTGCTTTTGGGATGAGTGCTTCTTTACAAAAAGGCGAAATCCTAATGCTTGAAAATTTACGTTTCTACAAAGAAGAAACAAAAGGTGATCGTGCTTTTGCTGAGAAATTGGCCAAACACGGCGATGTATACGTGAACGATGCTTTCGGAACTGCGCATCGAGCGCATGCGAGTACCGCTATTATCGCCGACTTTTTTCCCAATGACAAAATGTTCGGGTTTTTGATTGAAGATGAGATTAAAAGCGTTGATAAAGTCTTAAATAGCACCGAAAAACCTTTAACAGCTATCGTCGGTGGAGCAAAAGTTTCATCGAAAATCACCATTATCGAAATGTTGATGGACAAAGTTGACAACCTAATTGTTGGCGGAGGAATGGCATTTACATTTGTAAAAGCACAAGGCGGCAAAGTTGGTTCATCTCTTGTCGAAGACGACTATTTGGATACAGCAAAACGTATTCTTAAAATAGCCAAGGAAAAAGGTGTAAATCTTTACATTCCAGTTGATACAATTATTGCAGATGCTTTTTCAAATGATGCAAATACGAAAGAAGTAAATATTACTGAAATTCCCGATGGATGGATGGGACTGGATGCTGGAACCCAAACTAGAAAAGATTGCGAGGAAATTATTTCAAAATCTAAGTTGATATTGTGGAACGGGCCAATGGGTGTTTTTGAAATGTCAAAATTTGAAGCGGGAACGAAAGCTATCGCATATGCTATTGCTGAAGCCTCTTCAAAAGGTGCATTTTCACTTATTGGTGGCGGTGACTCTGTTGCTGCAATAAATCAATTTCATCTATCGGATAAGGTTTCTTATGTATCAACAGGAGGAGGCGCTATGCTCGAATATCTTGAAGGTATTGAGTTGCCCGGAATAGCCGCAATAACAGGAAATTAAATGTTTTTTTTCTTGCTTTGCGTTTGTTGATTTTTGAATTGATTCGTTAAAATTTTGCCTACCTTTCAGCAAGAAAATAAGAATCATGAAAAAAACTCTACTCATTTTATCCATAACCCTAGGACTTATATTCATTACTAAAGCTCAATTAGCTGGTTCTGGGAAGGCATTTGATTTTACAAATTCATATATTTCAGTTCCAAATTCCGCAACATTATCGCCCTCAACAGGAATAACCCTTGAAGCTTGGATTAAAGCCGACGCTTATGCTGCTAATTCCTGGGAAAATGTAATTATTTCAAAAGACGGTTGGGCGTCTGGAAACCAGGGTTATGTCTTGAGAACAGGTGCAAACGGCATTTTGTCTTTCAACTTTTCAAGCAATGGCACTTGGAAAGAGGTTGTTTCAAGTGCAGTAATGTCTACTGGCAATTGGTATCACGTTGCTGGAACCTACGACGGCGCAACCTTGCGCATTTACATTAATGGAATAGAGCAAAATTCACTTACCTTTGCTGGGCCCATTACCAATGGCAGTTACGACATTAACATTGGCCGAGCAGCATATACAATCGGTGGGACTCGCTATTTTGATGGTGTGATAGACGAAGTAAAAATTTGGTCTTCAGCCATTTCAGAAGCTTCTATTCGCGAATACATGTGTAAAAAAGTTTCCTCTTCACATCCTCAATATGCCAATTTAGGAGCTTACTGGAATATGGATCAATTCGGCTCTATTTTGGATCAATCAACAAATGCAAATAACGGAACTTCCATGGGGGCAACACAAGTAAATTCAGGTGCCGCCATCGGGAATACAAGTGTATACAGCTATTTAAGTACCGCCAATTTATCTTTGCCTTTCGGCACTATGGATACGGCAATAGTTACTAGTTCAACCTTATTGCCTTTAGTTCAATTGTATCGTGTGGATGCAGTTCCTTTGGTGACTGCGAGTGGAACAGTAGATTCTATAGATCAATCACATTACTATGGAGTGTATGTTACACCAACGCCCGCTTCGAGTTATAGCTTTGCCTATCATTACGGTACAAATCCGCTGGGCACAGGAAACGAAAATTATTTAATATTAGCCGCAAGAACTATGGGCTCGTCTGTGCCATGGGTCGCTTCTACTTCTACTCAAAACCAAACATTAAATACCTTGACTTATGCTATTTCTGGCAGAAAAGAAATGATTTTAGCAATAAATTGTCCTTCAGTGAATATCACCCCCGGAAATTCACAAAATTTGTGTGCTGGTGAAAATGTCGTTCTATCCGTTTTAGGCGGTGCTACAAATATACAATGGTACAATGGGGCTTCACCAATTGCAGGCGCAACTAGTCCAACCTTAACAATTACAACAACTGGAATGTATCATATTACAGCTAATACGGGTGTTTGTGCGACAACCGGGCCGGACGTTTCAGTAACGGTACATCCAATTCCAACAGTTGATTTTGGTGATTTACCTAGTAACTCATTTTGTGGAACAGACGGACTGCAAGCCATTTCCAATTCTATTCCTTTAACAGGTGGTACTTTTAGCGGTCCGGGAATATTTAACAATACTTTCACGCCAAACATGGCTCCAATTGGTGTTCACACACTATACTATAATTATTCAGATGCTTTTGGTTGTTCAAATGTTGATTCTTTTATTGTGACTCTAGGCGCTCCGCCTGCAGCTCCTGTAATTACTCAAACTGGACTACAACTTTGTACACCCGCATGTGGAACATTTACTTGGTCAGTTGGCGGAACTGTTATTTCTGGAGCAACTACCAATTGTTACACGGCAACCTCGAATGGAAACTACAGCGTCTTCTGTACAACAACTGAAGGATGCGTTTCTTCGTCCGCTAATGCAGTCGTTGGTGGCATTGGATTAGAGGGGTTTTCATGGGTAAACAACATTTTAATAGCTCCAAACCCGACAAACGGTTTTTTAACGGTTAGTGTTCCAAATGAAGCTGAAGACTTGATTTACACTATTACAGACATCAATGGTCGATTTATTTCAGGTCAGAAACTCCTGGGTACAAAAATTTCAATTGACTTATCACATTATCAAAGGGGAATTTACTTTTTAAGTATTGAAAACATTGAGGGGTCTGTTACCAGAAAGATTATCAAAGAATAGCTTTCTCTCCATTTTCACAATAGTTTTAGTAGAAATTTTTATTCATCATAAGCATGAAATTCGTCCTAATTCTTACTTTCTTATGGACTATTCTGAGGTGTAATCCGGCATCATCTCAACAAACCGTTGGCGTATTTACCAATACCGTCGATTCATATAATGGATATACAATGTTTGCTCCTATGGGGAATAAAACTACGTTTTTAATTAATAACTGTGGTGAAAAGGTACACAGTTGGCTTTCCAATTACAAGCCAAGTTTATCGGCTTATTTTTTAGAAAATGGAACTTTACTCCGCACCCGTAACACACAAAATTCAACCTTTGTAGGGGGAGGCTCTGGCGGGGGAATTGAAATGTTAGACTGGAACGGCAACGTAATTTGGGAATATACCATTTCTTCTGCTGCAGAATGCCAGCATCATGATATTGAATACTTGCCAAATGGGAATATTCTCGCAATCGTTTGGGAAGCAAAATCAGAAGCAGAAGCTGCCCAAGCTGGAAGAGAAACTTCTGGAGCGACGCTCTGGTCTGAAAAAATAATTGAAATTCAACCTGATTTATTGAATGGTGGTGGATCGTTAGTCTGGGAATGGCACGTCTGGGATCATTTAGTGCAGGATTTTGATAGTACAAAAGACGATTTTGGCACAGTAAGCACTTCTCCTCAATTATTAAACATCAACTATAACTACGCCAACCCTATACAAGCAGATTGGCTGCATTTTAACGCGGTTAATTACAATGCTGAGCTTGATCAAATTATGATTAGCTGTCACAATTTCAGCGAATTGTGGATTATAGATCACGCAACAACTTCAGCACAAGCAGCCAGCCATTTGGGTGGTGCGCACAACAAAGGTGGAGACTTGTTGTACAGATGGGGAAATCCTGAAGCGTATGACCAAGGAACGGTGACTAATCAGCTTCTTTTCCGACAACACGACACGCACTGGATTACAGACTCTTTAGCGGACGGAGGCAAAATACTTGTATTCAATAATCAAGTGGGATCGAACTATTCACAAGTGAACATAATCAGTCCGCCAATTGACGCAACTGGAAATTATACTTATTCGGGTATAAGCTATTCTCCTTCTGCTTTTGATTGGACCTACCAAGCGACAACGCCAAGTAATTTTTTTGCCTCAAATATTTCTGGCGCACAACGTTTACCGAACGGCAATACTTTGATTTGTGCAGGTCCTGCTGGTGAATTTTTCGAAGTAACTACAACGGGCGAAAAGGTCTGGAAATATATAAACCCTGTTTCTTCCACAGGAATTATAACCCAAGGCAATACGCCGAATCAAAATAGTGTGTTTAGAGCCTCTAAGTATCCTGTAAATTATGCCGGATTTATAGGCCATTCATTAACGCCGCAAGGGTATATTGAAAGTGGCTCGACTTTTACTTGTGCTTTATACTCTGCAGAAATAAATGAAAATATCTTATCAAACTCCCCAAAAATTTACCCAAATCCAACAGACGAGATTTTCAAAATTGACGGTATTAATTTAGATTTGAATAAACTCAAAATTTATAACTTGTTAGGAGAAGAGCTTAGTAAAGAAATATCAGTCAATCAATCTCAAATAAATATTAGTCGCTTACCTAGCGGGATGTATTTTTTGGAAATCGGTTCTTATATGGGTAAGATTAATAAAAAATAACCCCGAGCCAAAAAATATCATTAAAGGGTTTTTTATTCGTCTAACTCCACCACCACCTCATTTCTTCTAAAGAAAAAATCATACGGTGGGTTATAACCAAAAAATGAAAAGTGGTTGGTATGTTGAATCCCTTCTGCTGACAACGCTGCAATTAATTTATTCTTATATTCTTCAATTTTCTCCGTATTTGCCCAGCCGCCAAAACGAACGACAGCCATTTTTTTTGTTGGTACTTCTTTGAATTCAATATCAGTGTTTTTCGGTTGAGGCAAATTTTCTCTATTCATTTTACTCGGAAGCATAAACATCATCGTCACAGAATCTTCTATGGACATCGCAACAGGAGACGTCATTGCAATTTTCTCCTGCTTGTCGTTTCCCCCAAAGATATATCCTGCCAAAACAGAAAAACCCCTACTAGAAGCATTCTTGTAATCCTTAACCGTCATTTTTACAGAGATAAACAAAGCCGCATCGTACTTGCGCACTTCAAATAATTCATATTGCTTCAAAACGGTGTACGGATAGTTTTCAATGTTATTTCGACTGAAGTACACGTAGATTTGAAAAGCCACGAAAACCAATACTACTATTCCTAAAATTATTTTCAAGCTCTTCACTTTTTAAATTATTTCTAATTTCTTTTATAAATACAATTGCCTACCTTCTAAAAAACATTTATTTCTGACGTTTTGTTTATTGAAGTGTATACTATTCTTAGTGCATCAAAAAACAAGAAAAGGTGATTTTTAGACCACCTTTTCTTTTCTTGTTTATTTCAAATCAAAACGATCAAGATTCATCACTTTATTCCAAGCCGCAACAAAATCATGGAGGAATTTATTTTTCGAATCCGAACTAGCATACACTTCAGCAATCGCTCTCAACTCAGAGTTAGAACCGAAAATTAAATCAGCACGTGTTCCCGACCATTTCACTTCGCCTGTTTTTCTATTTTTTCCTTCAAACGCATTTTGAGCATCTGATGTGGAATTCCACTTCGTCGCCATATCCAATATATTGACAAAGAAGTCATTAGAAAGCACTTCTGTATTTGCAGTGAAAACACCATGCTTCGACCCATCAAAATTAGTGTTTAATACACGCATTCCGCCAACTAAAGCTGTCATTTCAGGCACGGTAAGTGTCAATAATTGTGCTTTATCGATTAACATTTCTTCAGCCGTAGGACTATGTTTTTGCTTATAATAATTTCTGAATCCGTCTGCGGATGGTTCGAGTGCTGCGAATGATTCAACGTCCGTTTGCTCTTGCAAAGCATCTGCGCGTCCTGGCGTAAATGGAACTTTTACCTCATGTCCTCCGTTCTTTGCCGCTTTTTCAACTCCAGCACAACCGCCTAATACAATTAAATCCGCCATGGAAATCATCTTTCCACCAGATTGCGCAGCATTGAATTCTTTCTGAACGCCTTCTAAAACACTCAAAACTTTTGATAGCTGAGCAGGATTGTTAACCTCCCAATTCTTTTGTGGTTCCAAACGAATGTGAGCACCATTTGCTCCTCCTCTCTTATCCGAACCCCGGAAAGTGGAAGCGGAAGCCCAAGCCGTAGAAACTAATTCGGAAACCGAAAGTCCAGAAGCTACTATTTTGTTCTTTAATCCTTCCGAATCTTGCACATCAATCAATTTGTGGTTGACTGCTGGAATAGGATCTTGCCAAATCAAATCTTCTTTTGGCACCTCAGAACCTAAATACAACTCTTTTGGTCCCATATCTCTGTGCGTCAATTTAAACCATGCTTTTGCAAATGCATCTGCCAATTGGTCTGGATTCTCGAAATAATTTTTTGATATTTTAGCATAAATTGGATCCATTTTCAAAGCCATGTCTGCCGTTGTCATCATTAAGTTTTGAGTTTTGGATGCGTCGCCCGCGCGAGGCGCTTGACGAGCATTAGACGACTCCGTGGGTTTCCATTGGTGAGCACCAGCTGGACTCTTCGTCAATTCCCAATCGTAATTTAAAAGTACATCGAAATAATCATTGTCCCATTTAGTTGGGTTCGGCGTCCAAGCTCCTTCAATTCCACTAGAAATAGTATCGTCTCCATGACCAGTTCCAAATGAACTTTTCCAACCTAATCCCATCTCTTCCATATTCGCCGCAGCAGGCTCTCTGCCGACGAATTCGTCAGGGTCAGCCGCTCCGTGTGACTTTCCAAATGTGTGACCCCCAGCAACTAATGCAACGGTTTCTAAATCGTTCATCGCCATTCGTCCAAAGGTTTCTCGTATATCTACTGCCGACTTCAATGGATCTGGATTTCCGTTTGGTCCTTCCGGATTAACGTAAATCAATCCCATTTGAACTGCTCCCAATGGGTTTTCCAATTCTCGGTCGCCCGTATATCGGCTATCCCCCAACCAATCCGTTTCTGATCCCCAATAAACATCTTGCTCAGGTTCCCAAACATCTTCTCGTCCTCCAGCAAACCCAAAAGTGGCTAGACCCATCGATTCTAAAGCGCAATTTCCAGCTAAAATCATCAAATCTGCCCATGATATTGTTTTGCCATATTTTTGTTTAACTGGCCAAAGTAAATACCGTGCTTTATCTAAATTTACATTGTCTGGCCAACTGTTCAAAGGAGAAAAACGCTGACTTCCTGAACCTCCGCCTCCGCGACCGTCTTGAATTCTGTATGTGCCCGCACTATGCCATGCCATACGAATGAAAAATGGTCCATAATGACCATAATCTGCCGGCCACCAATCTTGTGAGTCGGTCATCAAATTGTATAAATCTTTCTTAAGTGCTTTTAAATCTACTTTTTTAAATTCCTCCGCGTAATTAAAATCTTCTCCCATTGGGTTCGACAAAGATGAGTGCTGACGCAAAATACTTAAATTCAACATATTCGGCCACCAATCTCTATTTGAAGTTCCCGATCCAGCGCTTTGTTTTATTGGCCCACTGTGAAAGGGACATTTTCCTGCTCCGTTATTATTATCCATGCTTTTTAGTTTTTAACATTAATACGAACTACTAATTTACAATTTATATTTTGATAAGTTTTATCAATAATTGTTATGTAATTATCGATTTTACTTATATTAGTTGTTTTCAAATTAAATAATGCCTACATATTTAACTTTCTTACGATTACTAAACTGCAAGAATTTCTTTTGCCTTGCTTATTGTTATTCTGTGAAGATTTCGAATTCAAGATTCTCTCTACTCTACCGCCTTCACAGAAGAGGCTCCACTTGTCTCTTGCGAAATTCTGGGCTTGCCTTTATATCGAACTTCACTTGCTCCGCTAATATCCAAATTCAAAGATTCGGTTGCATATACTTCACAAGAGCTTGCGCCCGATAAATCGAGATCTACACGCCGGCATTTCATTAAAAATCCTTCTAGTTCTGCAGCACCGCTGATATCAACTAACAAACGATCAATGTTCGATTCTTTTCCAACGGCTCGAAATTCTGTTGCACCAGAAAAATCTAGTTCCAATTCTTTTATTTTATCAAAACTTGATAACTCGACTCTCGATGCGCCACTGCCTCCAATATATTTTATGTTTGGAACGGTAACATAAACTTTTAAATCCACATCACGATAATTTCCCCATTCCAATTCAATTTCTAATCGACCACTTCTCACTTTGGCCTCTAGTCTATCCAATATATTTTTCTGGCCTTTCACCACTACGGACGTTTTCTCTCCTTGTCGAATGTACAATTCCATCGAATTAGAAACCTCTATTTCGTCAAATTCATCAAGCTTTAACGATCGTTTTACGACTGGTCCTTTTCCCTCAAAATTTTCATTAAAGAATTCATCGCAAGAGGTTAATACAAAAATTCCAGCGGCAACAAAAAGTATATTTAGTAATTTCATAGTGAACTAATTTATCGATTTATAAAACCAAGATATTGCAAAAAAAACCGCCGAACCAATGTAAATCGGTCGGCGGTGGAAATGTGTCGGTGAGTTGTGGAATTTTGCACACTTAAATCAGCCGGATTCTGTCGTTAAACTTGTCTAAACACAGCAGATTAAAAAGTCTTAATTTCTTAATGTTTTAAATACCAAACTTTATATTAGTTCCCTAAAAATGAACCGTACATCCAAACTAATTTCTCTTGCTCGCGAATATAGTCGCTCATCAAGGCATTTGTTCCCTCGTCGTCTGTTTCTCCACTTAAAGCTAGAATTGCTCTTTGCTTTAAAAGTAACATCTCAAAACTGTTCAATATACTTTTCACGTTTGTTTCTCCATCACTGGCATTCTTCACTTCATTGATTTTTGATCTCTCTATATAATCACTAAAAGCATGCATCGGCGTATGCCCTAAAGTTAAAACTCGTTCTGCAATTTCATCTACTTTCACTAATAAGTCATTGTATAATTCCTCGAACTTCAAATGCAACTCGAAAAATTTGGGACCTTTAATATTCCAATGAAAACCTCTCACATTCATATAAAAGATTTGATAATTTGCTAATAGATCGTTCAACTGATTCGCTAATTCGACTGACTTTTCTTCGTTCAATCCGATTGCATTCCTATCTGTAGTATTGTTTGTGTTTTTAATCATGCCCTAAAGATACGTATGATAATTTGATAAGTCAAATTGATAATTTCTATATTTGTATAAGGATAATTTATACAACAAATGACGCTTCAACAATTAGAATACCTCATAGCGCTGGACGATTATCGACATTTCGTGAAAGCCGCTGAAAGTTGCTTTGTCACCCAGCCTACTTTGACCATGCAATTGAAAAAACTGGAAGATGAAATAGGTTTACAACTTTTCGATAGGCAGAAAAAACCACTTCGCCCAACTGAAGCTGGCGAACAAATCATCCGCAAAGCAAGACAAATTTTGGTAGAAGTTGGCGATTTGAAAGCCTTTGTGAGTCACGAAACAGAAGATTTTGACGGCGAGTTTACCCTTGCTGTTATTCCAACCCTCGCTCCTTATATTTTGCCGCTTTTCTTACCCAGTTTCATTCGCGAATTCCCTACAACCAAATTGATCATAGAAGAAATGCAAACCTCTCAAATTCTGGATGCATTGCAAAAAGGGAGTTTGGATATGGGCTTACTCGTGACGCCCTTAGAGGAAAGACATATACGCGAAATCCCGCTCTTTCACGAGTCGTTTTATTTGTATTTGCACAAAGATCACATTTTGCAAAAAGAAGATAAAATCAACCCAAAATCCTTGGATTCCGAAGATATGCTTTTCTTAGAGGAAGGCCATTGTTTCCGCGAACAAGCTTTGTCCATTTGCGCTCGGAGAGAAAAGAAAAATGTTCCTGCTTTTGAATATAGAAGTGGTTCAATTGAAACCTTAAAGTCGCTTGTTCGAGAAAATTTAGGTTATACGCTTGTGCCAGAACTTTCGGTTTTGAAAGATAGGAAAGACGAACACGTAAAAGAGTTCATGGAACCCGTTCCTGTTCGTGAAGTGAGTTTAGCCGTTCACAAAAGTTTCAGCAAAGAAGCTTTAATTGAAGCCATCCGTCATTCTATTTTGAAAAATCTGCCAAAAGGTTTTGATAAAGTACAAACTTTTACCCGCGTCAAATGGAGATAAGAAAAGCTGAACAGACGGATCTCACTAAGATTCTTGAAATCCTCAATTATGAAACAGCAAATTCGACTGCTGTTTACGATGATATGCAACGCGATGAAGAATTTATTCAAACTTGGTTTTTAGAAAAAAAACAACTTGGTTTTCCTGTATTTGTAGCCCTTGAAAATGGAGAAGTTCTAGGTTATGGAACGTATGGCAAATATCGTCCGCATGATGGTTTTCGTTTTACTGTTGAACATTCCATTTACATTTCTAAGGAAAATCGTGGCGGTGGAATTGGCAAACAATTGATGGAAAAATTGATTGATTCTGCTAAAAATCTTGGTTTTCACGCCATGATTGCAGGAATAGATGCCGAAAACGTGAAAAGCTGTAAATTTCATGAAGATTTTGGCTTCACGGAAGTTGGAAGACTAAAAGAAGTTGGGTTTAAATTTGACCGCTGGTTGGATTTGGTGTTTATGCAGAAGATGCTTTGCTAGTAATTTTCAGAAAATGAAAATACATTTTAATGTCGAAATCGTGCATAAATGATGAACTTTACAGAATGAAAAACACAGCATTGATAACTGGAGCTTCCGGCGGATTAGGATTAGAATTTGCTAAAATACACGCCAAAAAAGGTGGGGATTTGGTTTTAATTGCCCGAAGTGGAGACAAATTGAATCAGTTAAAAACAGAGCTTGAAAGTCAATATGGCATTGCTGTTCATGTTATTGAATTGGATTTATCCAAACCCAATGCTGCACAAGAAGTTTTCACAGAAACACAAAATAAAGGTTTGATAATCGATTGCCTAATCAACAATGCTGGAATTGGAACTTTTGGGTTTTTCAATGATTTGGACTGGAAAAAAGAAGCGCAATTACTCAACCTGAACATGATTACTTTGACGCATTTAACGAAACTGTATTTGCCGAAAATGGTGGAGCAAAAAAGAGGTTTTATTTTGAATGTTGCTTCAACGGCTGCATTTCAACCTGGACCTTTTATGGCGACTTATTTTGCAAGTAAAGCCTACGTGCTCCATTTCTCTGAAGCGCTTGGAAACGAAGTAAAATCAAGCGGAATTAAAGTCTCCGCACTTTGTCCGCCAGCAACCCAAACATCATTCTTTAAGAGTGCTGACATGATGGATAGTTCATTGACCAAAGGAAAAAAACTACCAACCGCTATAGAAGTTGCGGCTTACGGCTACAAATCCATGTTGAAAGGGAAATCCGTTGCTGTTTATGGATTGGGAAATCGAATAATGGCTAGTTTAGTTGGTTTTTCGCCTAGAAGTTTAGTTGTGAAAATAACTCGGAAAATGGTGAAATAAAAAAGCGGTGCTCGACGAATCGAAACACCGCTTTTAAACTTATTTAATCCCTATTTTAAAACTCTCGCAGAAGTTGCTCCATGTCCTAAAGCTGTGTGCTTTTCTAATCCGACGATGTGTATATATCCGCCTGCTTCCTTGTAATCATGCTCAAATTCATATAAAGCTTCCATGGAAGTGTGATCTACCAATTTAGATCCGGCCAAATTTAAAGTTACATTTTTACCAATCGGCAAAGCCATCAATTTTTTCTTGAATCCAATCAAATTTGCGAAAACTAAGCTGCTTTCAGAAGTAACAGTTACGTTGTCTCCGTTCTCTTCCACTTTCGCTTTTGATTTGAAAATCTCTCCTGCTTTTGCTCCGTTTACGAAAGTGAAGAAGAATTTCAGCGCAATTCCCGTTCCAACGCCAATCAATAAATCGGTTGCCAAAGTCATGAAAATCGTAGCGACAAATATCACAAATTGTGCTTTCCCTAATTTCCACATGTGAACGAATTCTTTTGGATGCGCCAGCTTGAAACCAACGTAAATCAACATTGCTGCCAAAGCTGCATTTGGTATCATTTCGATAAATGGAACCAAAAACAAAACGGCAATTAACAAAAACATTCCGTGGAAGAAATTTGCCCAACGTGTTTGCGCTCCGTTGATAACATTTGCCGAACTACGCGCAACTTCACTAATCATCGGCAACCCTCCTAAAAGTCCAGAAAGCATGTTTCCTGCTCCAACTGCCATAATGTCTTTATTGTATAACGATTTGCGTTTGTACGGGTCCATTCCATCAATCGCTTTTGATGTAAGCAACGACTCGATACTTCCAATCAAAGAAAAAAGAATCACATATTGAATGAAAATGCCCATTTGTTTAATCCCTGAAAAATCAGCTTGGATTAACCCATCTTTAAAAGCGTCGAAAATACTTCCAATTTTAACTAAGGAAAAGTTAGAAATGGCTCCTTCCGTTTTAATGTGCAAAGCTTGTCCCAAAGGAATTGCAACAATTAGAACAACTAACGGCGCTGGGATTCTTTTGATCTTTGTATTTTTGATAAATCCAAAGCCGAAAAGAATAACCAAACAAGCGATTCCAATTTCAGTAATGTGTGCATTTTCGTGTAGTAAACTACTTGGAATCATGGCTAATAATTCCAAGGGTTCCATTCCTTTCAATGTTGCTGGATCAATTCCCAAAAGTACGTGAGCTTGTTTTGCAATTATGATTATACCAATGGCGGCCAGCATTCCATGAATCGCTGCCGTTGGAAAAAAGTCGGCTAAACTTCCCAGTTTAAAGATCCCAAACAACACTTGAATGAAACCTGCGACAACAATGGCTCCTAAAGCCAATTGCCAGCCAATTATTCCGCCTCCATAAGCGCCAACAGCGCCACTAGCAATGACGATCAACCCTGCTGCTGGGCCTTTTATTGAAAGCAATGTTCCCGAGAAAAAGCTAACGAATACACCTCCAATAATGGCCGTGACTAATCCGAAGATAGGCGGGAATTCAGATGCTTTGGCAATCCCTAAGCTTAAGGGCAAAGCCAATAGAAATACCATGAATCCAGAAAGTGCATCTTTCGAGAAATTTTGTTTTAAACCTGCGAAACCATCAGCAGGAATTTGTTTTAATTTGTTGTTTGTCATTATTTTACGTTTTAATTTGTTAGGATGCTTTTAAAGCTGTTGAATGATATGTTTTGCAATGTGGCCCTAAGAAAAGTCGGGCGTAAATTCTTACTACACTTATTCCGCCAATGATATAAGACAGTGCGTTGAAAATTGCCAGAAACACTTGGTTTTCTTTAATATGACTGAAGAGCAAATCTTCTCCGATAAAAGTTGGTGTTATCGGAAAACCCATGATTCCCATTGAGCAAATCAAAAAGGCAAAAGCCAGTCTGGGGTGCTGGTAAACATGTCCGTAATACGTATTTAAAGAAAAATGTTTGCTCTCTTTTGCTTTTAGCACAAGTAAAAGCATATAACCTGCCGCCCCTAAAATCACCACGCCACTTAAGTAAAAAGTCAACTCAATCATAGTTAATTCTCCCAAGAACGAAGTTGCTAATACCGACCAGAAATTGTTGGTCATCAAAAGTATCCACGCCAGTAAAGGCGACTTTCTTTCGCCAAAAGCGCGGAATACCATTAATAACCCAATAAATGAGAACGTTTCTGGTAAATAATCTAAGAAAATAGGATCCAATTGTCCCTTATAAAAGAACAGCACTATTCCTAAAATGTAAACTGGTCCAAACACCAAGAATCCGTTTTTTACGGTTATAAACGATAGAAATTTACCAATTTTTTTAATGTTATTGAAAATGTATCTATTGAGAATATGGTCCAATTTAAACTCCCGTAAACTCAGTTGATAAATCGTGTATTCCCATTTTTTTAAATACGTTCCTAAAATAGGTTGTGTTCTTTTCTCAAAATGATAAAACTGCTCGCGAATTCTGTAAGCAACAATCGATGGTGACACCAACAATTGATACGTTCTCATGAAAGCATTTCCTGCGAAATGAACCAAGGCAAGTATTTCTAAGCCTAATGCAATTTCGATAAAAATGATTCCTATTTGCACGATTGATGCATACGCTACTTTCGATTTAATGGAAGATTGAATTCTCGCGATTGGAGAGGCCACAAGTGCCGTTACCAATCCTAAAAGAATGATTAAACCGCGAATATAATTTTGCTCTGACCAAAAAGGATACGTTCGCATCAAGAGAAAGGCGCCGAAATGAACCGAAAGTGAGCCATAGAAAATTGCGCTTGAGGGTGTTGGGCCTTCCATCGCTCTTGGCAACCAAGATGAAAACGGCAATTGAGCCGATTTCACTGCTGCAGCGAGAACAATCATCAAAGAAATGAAAATTGCAGCGGCGTTATGTCCGACTACGTGCGCATGAACAGCGGCGTGATTTTCCAATTGTGAAAACGTAATATTCGCGTCCCACAAATGATGACTCGCCCACATCGCTAACAACACACCAACGTCACCTATTCTGTAAACAGAAAAAACACGAACCGCATTTCGAACAGGTAAATAACGTTCGCGATAAAATGCGATCAATAAGAAAGAGGACATTCCTAGGATTTCCCACCCCACGAAAAGCGTTTCAAAATTTCCTGAGAAAATCGTGAGGTTGTAACCCAAGAAGAAAAACAAAATCGTGTTAAAAAAACGTTTGAATCCTTTTTCACGGTGCATATAGAATCGGCTGAATGCCGTAATCATGAACGTTAGAAAGGAGCCCACTAACAAATAAACGGCTGTCACTCGATCGAAATACAAATCAATCAAAAAAGAATATTCTTCCGATTTGTAAAGTGTTATTTCCTTTAAGTTGATAGAATGGAAACCTTGAGCTGCCCAAACCCCAACGAATACAAGAGCTGCCAGTAAAGTTGTTAATGACGTTACAAATGCAACTACTGACAAACTAAACTCTCTTTTCTCTGGTATGAGCAAGGAAACGAGAAACCCTAACGCTGGAACACCAATGAAGATGTTGATGAATAAAGCTAAATTTTGAAATATAAAATCCATGCCGCTTAAGAATTAAGGATGAGTACTGGTAAATTATCTTCGGAAGATTCAATCCAGCGCTGTAATTGCGAAGTTTCTTTCACTTCTTTGCACAAAGAATGATACTCGACGAATTTGCCATTTTGATACCGATGAAGCAATTTGCTTTCTGGATGCTGAACCACCAAATGGATCCATTCATCTTCAAACCATTGCTTTGCGGCCGGCGAACCATTCAAGGTGTCCATAACTACATTTGGAAATTGTTCGATGTAGATTAACAAACGCATCGGGTCGTGTATTTCTACCATTTGAAATGGTAATCCTGGTCTCAAATCTCCATCGGAACCGTTGGCTACACCAATTAATCCCATGACGTTGTGCGGTAATTTTGAGCCGGATCCCAAACGATCTGTATCGACTCTTGAGAAATAGTATTCCAAATTTATTCCCCCACAAACTGGAGCTGCCGCGCCTAAAATTCCTGCTAAAAACTCCCCTTTTGGATCCACTCGATAATCGTATGAATTCATGAAGGCTCTTCTATCCAAAAACAAATCTTTGAAAGAATCTCTTCTCCCGATAATGCACAAAGTATTCGTTGCATGATTGTACTCCGGACGAGGCTCAAATAAAGATACCGAACGCAACTTCACTTTTTTATGTACTTTTTTAGCACTTCCCTTCGTTTGCGACAAAGCAAATCTTCTTGATCGCTCTTTGGCATCTAGATCCAAAGCTTGATCGAAAAGTGTAGTTCTCAATTTATATTCCGCAATGTTCTTTTCATTTAAAACTTCTTCATCGAAAAACACCATCTCGTCGCGAGTGGTATCATGTAAGCCTCCAATAAATTGAGTTTCCGAAGGAATTTCTAAACCCATCTCCGCCAAACGAAGTCGCACACGTGGCTCATTCAGCATCCACGCAGCAACACGTGCATTAACTGATCCTGGACGCCCTGAACACGCGCCACAATCGTAACCGGCGTAATATGTGTTGTTTACACTGCTTGCTCCATGACCTATCAAATAAACCAAAGGGGCAAAACCATCCACCAAGCCAATGCTTTTCAACATTCTGCCCATGGCATCAGCCATTTCATCAATTGTGAAACCAACCTGTAGCCCGTCGTCACTCTTTTCTCCTTGAAACTCAATCGTCAGTTTGGCTTTTTTATCCATGTGTTGGAAAGACGAAACCGCACTTGCCGTAAAACTTGGATGGAAAATATTAGCGAAAAGCTTGAATCCCGACCAAAGTCCAACAGTCGCCGTTGTAATTCCCGAGCGCCACAACGAATGATCATGATTTGTAAAATGATACTCTTTTCTTGATTTTCTATCCGTTTCGAACTCTTTGATTAAGTGTTTGGGCGTCAACGGTGCCGGACAAATTTGTGTGTGAAAAGCGCTGTGTTCTGGCTGGAAATGCGTGACTATATTAAAATGGCCAGGTGTTCCATACGTTTTACAATTTTGATCCAGTTGCTCCAAATAGCGACGAATAGAACATTCTCTATCATCGATGCAAAACAATCCTTGGAAACTGACTTGATTTGATTCGTGAACTTCGTAGCTCGTTTTTTCTAACCCCGCCAAAACCTCATCGTAATATGTCCACTCGTAAGCTTCTTGCCATAATTCGTAGACCATTGCCAAATCTGTTTTTTTTACGTCTGCGAAAAGCTGTTTTGGTGCTTTATCAATATTTAAGCCTAGCGGACTCCATGTTTCTCCAAATTTTTCATCTAAGGCGTCGATTTCCAAAAGCAAATCAATTGCAATGAAATCAGACAAAGAAACGATTCGTCTATCTAAAAGTCCGTTTGGGCTTGCTTCAAGTACGGCGACCATTCCAGACCAACCAGGGTGTGCAAAGCTTAAATCGAACAAATACTGTTCGTAATATTCCTGTTTGTAAACAAGGATATTTAACAATTCTGAAAGTTGTAAATCCTCTTTATTCAATAAGCCTTTTGCTCTTTTACTTTTAAAAAAACTAACAAAGCTGTTTTGCTCAATTTCTCGAAGGGAGGCTAATAATCCTTTGTCAGAAGCAGGAAAATCCCATTTCGAAATACCTTGATCGAGATAATTGCTAATTAATCGGAACAAAACGGGATGGGTCATTTTGTCCAAGTTCACCTTATAAACTTTCTTCCATATATTTCGAAGCTTCCCAATTCTAGGTCTATATTCGGTGTCGAATGTCCCTTCAATCATTTTTGATTTCCAGGCCACAATACTTTTAGAACCAAATTTTTCCACAATAACTCTTGAGATTACCTCTTCGTTAATCTTGTTTTTTGCATACAGCTGGCGGAAATCTCTTAAAGACAGATACCCTTTGAAACCAAAAATTTCACCTGCTTGCGTCAAAGCCTTATGAAACTTTTCCTCTTGAAATGAATGCAAAGTATTGTGGTGAATAAAATCTTTTAATGGTGCCTGCGCTGGCAAATAATGCGCTAAACGATGGAGAACTTCATTTTGATTGAATGTCTCGTTTTTTTGATGATGCTCTATTTGCATGATCTAGTTTTTTTGCTATTCGATGATAGCGTTTTTAATGGTGTGCTGTTTTTCTGTAGGATGTACAGAGAAGTGATCAATTCGATTAAATTGACCTTAATACAGAGTGAGATTACTTAAAATCGTCACTTAAAAACTAGCAATGGAGTTTGAGGGAACTGTAGAGTATGTAAAGTTTTAAAGCTTGTTGATTTTGCAGAAATTCTCTGTAGAAATTTGCCTTTTGAACGGTAGAAATTCTAGGCCCTTGGGCCGGTTTTGTCGTGTAGTTTGGAATGAATTCATCCTCAAATTCAGATTCCAAATCCTTAAATTGATCGATAAATGTAACATTGCTGTAGTGCTGATCTTGAATTTGGTGAAAATTGTTTTCAAACGCCATAGAAACCCCAGTCTCCGCGAAACTAGCATTTGCTTTTAGCATTAACGCAAAAAGCTGTGGCAAAACCAATAATACAATCTTCAATCCCTGTTTCATAACCAATTTGAGGACTATTGAGAGACAAATGTAAACTGATTTTTAACTGTCAAGTATTTTTAACTAAAAAATAACTGCCCTAGAGTTAAAATTTGGAGATAAATAGACGGCGTGGTGGTTTTTTTATAAATAGCTGTAACTTTATTTCCATTTGTGAGTCTTACATGCGACTAAACTAAAAATGACGGTTAAAGAATTCAATAGGGCGGTGGATGAATTTTCGGATAATGTTTTCCGTTTTTCTATGAAACATCTTAGAAATGAGATGTCTGCTAAGGATATTGTCCAAGAAACATTCATGAAAGTTTGGTTAAAACACGAAGAAATAAATGTGGAAAAAGTAAAAAGTTACTTGTTTACAACAGCCTACAATGCCATCATGGATTTTATTAAAAGAGAAAAGAGAAGTTATGAATTACCGTCTGAAGAATATCAAGGGATTACGCAACCTGATGCTCCTTTTGATTTACAAAAAATATTAGAGGATGCTTTAAACCAACTTCCAGAGATTCAAAAAACGTTGGTTCTTCTCAGAGATTATGAAGGATATTCTTATGAAGAAATTGGCGAAATATGTGCACTAAAGGAATCTCAAGTAAAAGTGTATATCTTTAGAGCAAGGCAAGCATTGAAAGGCTATTTAAAGAGCATGGAAATGATAGTTTGACAAGAATGAAAGACAAAATAAACATAGAAAATTTTGAAGTATTTTATCTCGATTATCTCGAAGGTAATTTAGACGCCGACTTGACTTTAGCTTTGTTTGCATTTTTAGCTCAAAATCCTGAGATGCAAGTAGAAGATTTGGGGCCTGAGCTTTCGGATACAACTTTTATTTTGGATAATTCCTTTAAAAATAATTTAAAACAGAATCAAAATACGGTTGCAATTTCAGCTTCAAACGTCGATTATTTTCTAACAGCTGAAAAAGAATGCCAATTAGCAGAAGAAAAAACAAAAGAACTAAACCTTTTTATCGCTTCTCATCCAGAATATCAACTGGATCGAAAAATTTATTCGCTGACAAGTATTTCAGCTGATAAGTCTATTATTTATCCAAATAAGAAAAATTTAAAACATCGTGAAACAATAGTTTTGTGGCCATACATTTCTTTTCTGGCCGCTGCCTGTGCTGTTCTAATTGTCTGGATTCTCCCTAATTCTGCATACGATGGCGATATTCATTCCGCTGTAAATATCCGTTCAAATACACAAACCCCCAATTTTACTGAGGCGAAGGATTCAGGTCAAAAACAGGCAAATAAAAATTCCTCCGATGGAAATGGAGTCGCTACTAAGAAGTCGATTAAAGTTGTAAATCAAGTTTTTTTCACTTCTTCTACTACAGATTTTTTGGGAAAATTAGAAATCAAAAAACCCCAAGAATTCAAAGTCTCATTTGCGGAGGAGATATCCTTTTCTTCTTTGCCAGGTCGCAATGAGGCTGCCATTGCTTGCCAAACAACAGGTATTCCATTAGAAACTTCAACGACCCTTGCCATGAGAAGTCCGATGAAACCAATCACAAACAAATTGTCGGAGATAATCAAAACCCAAGTTGAATACCAAACAGGTGAAAATAGTGAAAGCCAACGAAAAGGGTTTTACTTGAAAATTGGTCAATTAGAAATTTATCAGAACAAAAAAACGAAAAGTATAAGATAGATTAATTCGATCTTTTTGTTGAAAATCGAAAGTATTTTTTGACAGAAAAAAAATTAATAGTAGCTTCGCTAAATAAAATTAAGAAAATGAAGAACTTACTCTTGTTTACCACTATATCTACTTTACTCTTAATGTTCACCTTTACATCTTGTAAAAAAGAAGGCTGCATGGATGATTTAGCGACCAATTATTTTTCCAAAGTGAAAAAAGATGATGGGTCTTGTGCTTATTCAACCACTCGCATGGAAGGTAGATATAGCTACGTTTGGAATGATACTTTAACAGACACGGCAATCGTTTATTCATACGAAAAATCACACATGAAAGTCGAAGGTGGTGAGTTTGATTTTATGAAGCTGAATTTTCTGTGCTTGGTTACCTGGTCGGATAAAACGATGCATATGCCAGATTCAATTGTTCCTTCATTAAGTTATGGTGGGCTTCCTGGAAATCCGTATAGAGGGAGAGTTAACGGTGAAATTATAAGCAAAGATAATTTTACGATTACTTACGTTCAGGAAATTCCTACATGGAACAATCTTACCGTAAAAAAGGACACTACATTTACCTACGATTTTACCCGAATCTAAAGAAAGCATAAATCTGTTCTTCTTGTTCTTTTGAAAATCACGATATTTGTCAAAAAATATTCGGATGTCCAAATTGATTACCCTAAACGAGTTTATTTTAGACCGACAAGCTGATTTTCCTTTTGCTACAGGCGAACTTTCACGAATTTTAAACGACGTAGCAGTTGCTTCGAAAATTGTAACCCGCGATGTGCGTCGTGCTGGTTTGATTGACAATATTCTAGGTGCTCAGGGCGAAATAAATATTCAAGGAGAAGAACAACAAAAATTGGATGTTATCGCCGACGAACAATTTATTAAAATGTTCGAGCAAGGTGGTGAAGTTTGTGGTATTGCCTCAGAAGAAAATGATGATTTCTTAGCATTCGAATCAGATGCTTCCAAAAATGGTAAATACGTAGTTCTATTCGATCCTTTGGACGGTTCTTCAAACATTGATGTAAATGTTTCTATCGGGACAATCTTTTCAATTTACCGAAGAATTTCTCCTGTTGGAACGCGCGCAACTCTGGATGATATGTTACAAAAAGGCGACGACCAAGTAGCTGCTGGATATGTACTATACGGTTCCTCAACTATGCTTGTTTACACAACAGGTAAAGGTGTCAACGGTTTTACGCTTGATCCAAGCATCGGTGAATTTTGCCTTTCACACCCAGATATGAAAATGCCAGTTGATGGTCGTCTTTACGCCATGAACGAAGGAAATATAAAAATTTGTGAGCAAGGATTGTGTGATTACATTTCCTACTGTCAAGAAGCCGATGCAACGCCTTCACATCCTTATTCAGGCCGATATATTGGTTCGTTGGTAGCTGATTTTCATAGAAACTTAATAAAAGGTGGTATCTACGTTTATCCCGACACAACTTTAAATCCAGAAGGAAAATTAAGACTTTTATACGAATGCAATCCGCTTGCGTTCATTGCCGAACAATCGGGAGGAATGGCGACAACTGGTCGTAAACGAGTAATGGAGATCGTTCCAACAAGACTTCATCAAAGAGTTCCTTATTATACGGGCTCTAAAAATATGATGGAGAAGGCGATGAGCTGTTTGAAATAATGGCCAAGAACAAAGATTGAAATAGGTTTTCAATTCCAAACCCGGGTCTTTATTCTAGCTAATCGTTTTTAAAGACTCCGAACGACTTCATTCTGGACAACAATCAATAAAAAGTTTAATGATTTAATCAAACTCTAGATTCTTTGTGGCAATTTTTGTAAATTCATGTCATGAACCTAGAAACCGACTTCAATCATAAAACGCTCCCATTATCCTCAGATTACGAAGGTGAGGTAATAGCAACTTTAATTTCCGCAAAAGAAAATTCCGGGCGAAAAAAAGCGGTTTTATATTTACATGGTTTTATCGATTATTTCTTTCACCCACATGTTGCCGAACAATTCTTGCTTCACGATTTCGATTTCTATGCTTTAGATTTAAGAAAATATGGGCGTTCTCTTTTACCTCATCAGCATCCGAATTACTGTAAAAGTCTAGAAGAATATTTTGAAGAAATTTCCCTTGCCTTGCGCTTAATTCATGACAACAATTCAACAGAAATTACACTTTTAGGCCACTCAACCGGCGCGTTGATTGCGTGTAATTACATGAACGATGGTGCTGAAAAAAAATTGGTGAAAAATGTTGTTGCGAATTCCCCGTTTTTTGATTTCAATTTACCAAAACCTTTGAAAAAAGCAGGCTTGATTATGGCGAAATTCAGTTCAAAAGCAATGCCTTATGGAAAAATAGAAGGCGCTCTTCCGGCCTCTTATCCAGAAAGTTTGCATGAAGATTTTCATGGCGAATGGAATTTCAATTTAGCGTGGAAACCAATTAAAGGTTTTCCGGCTTTTTTCAACTGGTTGCTTGCTATAAATAAGGCGCAGAAAAAACTGAAAAATTCAAATATTACCGTTCCTGTTTTGTTGCTTCATTCTCTCCAATCCAAAAAAATGTTGAAGTTCCAAGAGGCTGCTTTCACCGCTGACATAGTTTTGAATGTTGAACACATGAAAAATGTCGGGCCAAAATTGGGTTCAAAAGTGACTTTAAAAGCAATTCCAAACGGCATGCATGACTTGTTTTTGTCGCAAAAGGAGGCGCGCGATAATGCGTTTGAGGTTATGTTTGATTGGTTGGATTAGCTGTGCGGATTTGGCACGCGGATGACGGGGATTTGGTCAGGTTTTCGTGGATTTTTTCTTGAAGGGGAAATATGTTTTATTGGCGGGAAGAAAAAGTATTTATTTGTTGTTGAATTTGATAATTCTGCCTAACTTAATATAAATACTTAAATATGAATCCTGTTGAATTAAAAAATGTTGAATTAACTGAAATTATACTCAAGACATTTTATGCTGTTTATAATAAACTCGGCTATGGGTTTTTGAAAAAAGTTTATGAAAACGCTATGGCCATTGAGCTAAGAAAAAATGGCTTAAATGTTGAGAAACAGCGCAATATTAAAGTGTATTATGATGGTCAAATTGTTGGTGATTATTTCCAGATTCAATTGTAGAAAATGAGGTTATTCTTGAATTAAAAGCAGGCAAAGGAATTAATGAGGCACATGAATGTCAATTGGTAAATTACCTTAAGGCAAGTGAAATAGAAGTCGGTCTGATATTAAATTTCGGTGGTAAACCCTCAATAAAAAGAAAAATTTATTCGAACTCAATAGTCTAATTGAACTCTTGTTTTAACACAGATGACACGGATCTGGCCGATTTACACTGCTTTTTTTAATTAACACTCTTGAAAAAAATCCGCTTTGATTCGTTCAATCAGCGTAATCCGCGTTAAAATACACTTTACACTCCTTCAGATTATATCCAATTCCGTCAGCCACCTTCACAACTTTTTTCCCCATCTTTGCAAAAATTATTAATGTCCCTAGAACACTTGGGGCATTTTCGTCGTTTGTAGAAGTAAGAAATGAATCAGAATCAGTTAATAAAGCGCTTTAAAGAAATCCCCCAAATAGATGACACAGCGAATGCCTTGCAATTTACAGGTGCTCGAACACAATGGAAGGGTTTAATTGGCTCGTCACGAGCATTTTGTGCGTCGGCATTGGCAAGTCAAGTGCCTGGACATCATTTGTTTTTGTTGCACGACAAAGAAGAAGCGGCCTACTTTCTCAACGATTTAGAACATCTTCATCCAGAACAAAAAAACATTTTCTTCTATCCTGCTTCCTATCGCGTTCCTTACGATATTGAGGAAACAGACAATGCGAATGTAGTCGCCAGAGCGGAAGTTTTGGAAGCGCTCAATCATCAAAAAAATGTCTGGTTGGTAGCCTATCCTGAATCACTTTTCGAGAAGGTGCCGACACAACAGAAACTCATTAAAAATACCTTGCGTGTTGAGGTTGGAAAAATCTACTCCATAGAATTCATGAACGAATTGCTCTTGGAATATCATTTCGAAAGAGTGGAATATGTTTATGAACCCGGTCAATTTGCCATTCGTGGGGGAATTGTAGATATATTTTCCTTTGCGAACGATTTACCCTTTCGAATTGAGTTTTTTGGTGATGAAGTGGAAACGATTCGAGTTTTCGATCCTGTTGATCAGCTTTCAGTTAAAACCCATAATCACTTTAATATTGTCCCGAATATTCAAGATGAATTTTTAACCAGCGAAGGAACGGGAAGTTTACTGTCATTTCTAGGGAAATCGACTAATATCTGGATTTCTAGCTACGAGCACACGGAAACCATTTTAGACAAAGCCTTCGAAAAAGCAGAAGAAACTTTCAAAGGTTTCGGAGAAGATACGCGCAGAACGAAACCAGAAATACTTTTCTATTCTGGACAAGAATTAGAGAAAGAAATCGCTGCTTTTTCAATCCTCGAATGGGGACCTGATTATCATTTCAAAGCTGAAAAAAGCTTTCAATTTAATTTTCAACCGCAACCTAGTTTTAACAAACGATTTGAATTGCTCCGTGATAATTTAATGCAAAAATCGGCAGAACGTTTCGAAAATATTATTTTCTCCAATCAACCCAAACAGATTGAAAGACTGATTCAAATTTTGGAAGATATAGGTGGCGAAGTAGAGTTTGCTCCAGTTCCTATTGCATTGCATGAAGGATTTATTTCGCCTGATTTGAAATTAACCTGTTACACCGATCACCAAATTTTTGAACGTTACCATCGTTTTCAATTGAAAGAGGGTTTCCGCCAAAACAAACAAGCCTTAATGTTGAAAGACATTTATAACTTACAAAAAGGCGATTATATAACGCATATCGATCACGGAGTTGGACAATTTTCTGGACTACAAACAATAGACGTTAACGGAAAGCCACAAGAAGCCATTCGTTTGATTTACAAAGATGGCGATGTCCTTTACGTGGGAATCCACTCCTTGCACCGCATTTCTAAGTTTTCAGGAAAAGACGGGATTGCACCGAAAATGAACAAACTCGGAACGCAAACTTGGAATACTTTAAAGAATAAGACCAAAAAGAAGATAAAAGAGTTGGCTTTTGATTTAATTCAACTCTATGCAAAACGAAAAGCACAAGAAGGTTTTGCTTTCTCTCCCGATTCCTATTTACAAAATGAGTTGGAAGTTTCGTTCATGTATGAAGACACGCCAGATCAATTTAAAGCAACGCAAGCTGTAAAAGAAGACATGGAGTCCAAAATGCCAATGGACCGCTTGATTTGCGGAGATGTTGGGTTTGGGAAAACAGAAATCGCAATTCGAGCTGCATTTAAAGCTGTAGCCGACAGCAAACAAGTTGCAATTTTAGTCCCTACCACTATTCTTTCCATGCAACATTATCGCAGTTTTAAAGAAAGATTAGCGGATTTTCCGTGTAATGTTGATTATATCAACCGATTTAAGTCGGCAAAAAAAATTACTGAAACACTCCTAAAATTAAAAGAAGGGAAAATTGATATTTTAATCGGAACGCATGCCTTAGTTGGAAATCGTGTCAAATTCAAAGATTTGGGCTTAATGATTATCGATGAAGAACAAAAATTCGGTGTTTCGGTAAAAGACAAATTGAAAACGCTCCGTGCGACTGTTGATACATTAACTTTAACGGCTACTCCGATTCCGAGAACTTTGCAATTCTCTTTGATGGGCGCTAGAGATTTGAGTATTATCAATACGCCTCCTCCAAATCGTCAACCAGTTTTAACGGAGATTATTTCATTCAACGAAGAAGTAATTCGGGATGCCATTGCTTACGAAACAAGTCGCGGTGGACAAGTATTTTTCGTTCACAACCGTTTGGAAAACATTAAAGAAGTTGCTGGGATGATTTCTCGCTTATGTCCTGGAATTCGTGTTGGAATTGGTCACGGACAAATGGCCGGTGAAAAGTTGGAAAAAATCATGTTCGACTTTATCAATCATCAATATGATGTGTTGATTGCAACGACAATAATCGAAAGTGGAATTGATATTTCAAATGCCAATACTATTATCATCAACAATGCGCAGAATTTTGGTTTGAGTGATTTACACCAATTACGCGGACGTGTTGGTCGTTCCAATAAAAAGGCTTTTTGTTATCTGATTGCTCCAAAATTCAGTGTTTTGACTTCAGAAGCGAGAAAACGATTGGAAGCTTTGGTTCAATTTTCCGATTTGGGTGCTGGTTTCAACATTGCAATGAAAGATTTGGACATTCGTGGTGCTGGAAACATGCTCGGCGGTGAACAAAGTGGTTTCATTTCTGAAATTGGTTTTGAAATGTATCAGAAGATTTTGAACGAAGCCGTTGACGAGTTGAAAGAGGCAGAATTCAAAGATTTGTTTGCCAAAAAAGGCGACGGACCAGCAACTTTTGTTAGAGATTGCGTCTTAGAAACAGATTTAGAAGTTCGAATTCCAGATGATTATGTGAATGATGTAAACGAACGTTTGGCATTGTATCAAGCGATGGATAATCTGAAAACCGAAGCCGAATTGGCAAAATTCTCCGAAGAATTAATTGACCGTTTTGGACCTTTGCCGCACGAAGTAAAAGAATTGGTTCAATCCTTCCAATTGCGATGGTTGGCGCAAGATTTAGGTGTAGAGAAATTAGTAATAAAAGGAGGCAAAATGGTTGGCTTTATGATTGCCGATCCACAATCGAAATTCTATGAGTCGGCAATTTTTCAAGTATTATTAAAACGTATTCAAACCGGACAATTGGTTTGTTCTCTTGCCGAGAAAAACGATCGCTTGCGCATGGTTTTTAATAATGTAAGAGATTTGCAAACGGCGTATGATTTGTTTTCTTCGGTGAAGGAAAAAGAAGTGGAAAGTGTTTGAGTGAAGAGTAGAAAGTTAAACAACACAAGTGCATTTGCTTCCACTCAAAAAAACTTTCCAAGAACTGGTTTATTTTTGATTATTGAGCTTTTGTTTCAACACATTGATTTCATTCTTTAATTCCATAAAAAATTCATGCAATCCATTATCGGCTATTATTTGTTGATTTTGAACAACTCCATTGGCAGTCGCTGATTTATTGTTGTATTGATTGAAAACTTGATTTGAATCAAAATTTAATATTTGAGGAATGGATGTTTCTAAAATTTCGACTGAATCTAATGACAAAAAATGAACCACTTGTTGGAGACGATATGCTTGTTTTGGCAGAAGCCTACAAAAACAACCCAACTACTCGCTCCACAGACCAAAACAATATCGCAGATTTATCTGATCAAATTGCCACGATAGATAACTGGCTTTTGATTGACGAACTATATGACGAGCCAACGGATATTCCTTCAATTTTACCAAATCTATTATCAAACAGAGCAGACGAAACAGCTTGTATTCAAAAACTTGGGTATTATTTTGGATTAAAGAATTGGACGGAATATAACAATGAACTGATCAACTGCCAAGATCAATTGAATACAATGGTAAATAGCCGTTTAAGAAATGAAATTGTAGATGTTGTAGAAATACTTAGTTATCTTAAAGACAATCAAAATAGTTTTGGATCCTACGATTTACCGCTATCACCAGCGCAAATCAATTATTTAAGTGATTTTGCTGCAAGCAAAACAGGTAAAGCGGCAAAATATGCAGCTAATGTTCTTTGTTTTTATGCGAATATTTGTGAAGAAGAGTATAGAGATGACCCCGAAGCAGGCGGGTCGAAAACACAAAAAATTGTTTTCGATGTTGTTGCTTCAAACGCTTCGCAACTGAAATTATTTCCAAACCCAACGAATGGACAATTTAAGGTAGAAAACGGTAATTCAGGAATACAAGGCGTTGAAATTCTTAATCTACTTGGGCAAAAAATAGATTTCAACATCGTTTCTCGAACTGAGAATACTGTTGAAATTTCACTAGGAGAAATTAAAAATGGAGTATACATTCTCCAAATTCAAGACAACTCTGGAAATATTCTAGTAAATCGTTTTGTTAAAAATTAGAACAATTCATTAAATTCACCGTAATTTGCACGAGTAATCGTACAAATTACGGTTTTTTACAATGCACATAAAAAATATCCTCCCCTTCCTTTTTTTTGCGCTTCTATCTATTTCATTAAGGGCGCAAAACCATACGTTTCACAAATTAATTAATCTACCAAATCAATTCGTAGAAAAGCCGAATAACGTGAAATTTTTCAACAACAACTATTACGTAACCGGACATTCTCAGGAAGATTCTGAAGTAAATTTATTTTTTTTAACATTAGACTCTTTAGGAAATGTAACGACCACAAACTATATAAAAGACACCAGTTATTCTGAGGTTGCAGGTTTTAGCCAATCAAAACTTGATACAAATATATATGGCCATTTTCTAATTCACTATTCAAAACGATCAAAATTTGGAAATGCACCGAATAAACATGAACGAGTTGAATTGGATACAACGGGACTGGTTATTTACAAAAAATCTCTAGATACTCTTGATGCAAACCTAATAAGTTTTCGTGATTACAGCCACATCGCAATAGATAATATAAATCAAGTATATTACACTCTTGACAACATCCTGCCCTGCGATACTTGCCAAAATAACGAAGAGAGAATTGCACTTTGCAAATTTTCTCAAATTACTCATGAATTGCTTTGGATGAAAAAGTGGAATTCAGATACTACAAACATTATTTTTAAATTCCACCAAGATATAAAATTGTGTTTAAATGGCGATATCCTTATAACTTATCTAAATTGGCGATCTATATTTTTCTTCCCAGTCAACCAACAATATAGTAAAATTATTTTCGAAAGGTATTCTCCTTCAGGTACTTTAATCAGCCAAAAACTAGTACAACCTTACCCATTTAGTGTAAGCGGTTATGGCTCGGCGTTAGTGGAAAATGATAAAGCAACAATCATTTGTCTTTCAAAATCAAAAGCAATTTATCCAGACACGGGGCCCGATTATTGGGAATTGAAGCCCACGGTTGCCAAATTAGACAGCAACTTTAACTTAGTTTGGAGGAAAGAATTGGGTGGACTTGATTATAACCCTGATAATTATAATCCAGAAAGACTTATCAATGATTTTGCTATTTCAGGCGATACTTCAACTGTTGGGGCACATTTTTTTGTCGATACTAATTTTAGCGGAACTTTACGCATTGAAAAAAGAAAAATTTCCAATGGAGAATTGGATTGGGAAAGACGATATCGCTATTCAACATCAACCATTGTCGATAGTATGGTGCTTTTTGATATTGGAGACATTGAAATAACACCCGATGGTGGTATCGTAATGATTGGTCAAGCTAATTTTTATGATTCATTCAATGTTTCTCCACAATTTCTATATGGTTACATAATGAAAACCAACTGCCTAGGTTTTCTAGGCGATCCAGAAGCCGGTTTTTCTTCTAATAACAACAATACAAATGGTGTAAATTTTACCAATACAAGTCTGATGGGTGGTAGTTTTCTGTGGGATTTTGGTGACGGAACAATCCTTTTGACTGGTGAAAATGTGGGCTTCGACTCCGCTCAGCCTACAATCTTTCACCAATACAGTGATACTGGAAGTTATGAAGTAAGTTTAATCGCCTACGGGTGCAATGGCGCAAACGATACCATTCGCGCAACAATACATGTTGCTCCGCCTATGGACAGCGTTGTCGTTGACCCAGACTTTGTCAACCACATGACTTTGGGCCCAAATCCTGTGAAAAGCGGCGAAAGTATTTCGGTTTTTGTTGGCAATTTACCAAGTGAGAATTGCTCCCTTAATTTTTATGATTATCAAGGTAAATTGGTTTTACAACAGAAGTTGCCAAATAGCAAAAGCACATATATCATTCCTTTGTCTTTTGCTGCTGGAACGTATCAAGCTGTCTTGAGAAATGGCGGAGATACATTAGAAATAGAGAAAGTTGTCGTTTTATAAATGGAAAGTCATCATAACGCAAATCCTATCCACTTTTAAACTTTATTTCTCGATTAATTCACTAACCACAGCTCCCCCAAATCGTTCGTAATTCACCAACCAAGCGGCAGTATTTTTTACGTAGCGACCTGTTCCGGCGCTTTTCCAACTGTGGCATAATCTTGTGAAACCACCATC
>Ga0209702_10002215_pt1 | contig 34868 bp, 25 predicted proteins | sample FRY01_FD_187210 | JGI IMG/M metagenome (GOLD analysis project Ga0209702, IMG submission 187210) | Freshwater microbial communities from Lake Fryxell liftoff mats and glacier meltwater in Antarctica - FRY-01 (SPAdes) (version 2) | ecosystem: Environmental > Aquatic > Freshwater > Ice > Glacier...
GGTTATGAGCCGGAGCAATGTCTGACAGATCTTCCATCTTCTTCAGTAGAGCCTCATCGACGATTCGCACGCCGCTGAGGTCACCTGCAAAGACGGCCTTGAACCCAATGCCGCCGACTTCGTTCACTGACTTCAGGCAGCCATGTTCGGCATCCGTCAGTTGATCAAGGCAAATCCCCACAGCCGCCGCATGATTCGGAACGGACTGTTGTGTTTCTGCTTTGTAACTTCCGATCTGTACTGAGCATGCACTCAGAGCATCCGGTTGTCCGATGCGATCAATGCCACCCTTCGCAAGCTGCGCTTCGTTCGACAGGTCGAACAAGCGATACTTGAAACTGGTAGAGCCAAGATTGGCGACGAGAACTTTCATGATGCCTTTTCATGCAGGTCCTTTCTGTCGGAAAGGACTGTCTTTTGTAGGTCCTTTCTGCCGGAAAGGACTGTCTTTTGTAGGTCCTTTCTGCCGGAAAGGACTTCGCGACCCGTCGCGACCTGCGACCAAACGCAGGTTAATTGATATTGAACATGTCGTCGTTGAGCGGATGTTCGCTCTTGTGGTTCGCCTTGCGGTTCGCCTTGCGGCGAAAGTCCTCCCCGGCAGGGAGGACCTACAGAATCGCAGGTCGGGCTACATTCCTACAGAATCGATTCCAGCAGTGATGCTTCCGGTCGTGGAATCAAGTGAGCACAAATCAGCTCACCACTTTGTGAAGCTGCAGCAGCACCCGCATCAACAGCAGCGCGGACTGAGCCGACGTCGCCTTTGATGATCGTGGTGATGAAGGCAGCGCCGATATTCAACTGCTTGACAAGAGTCACGTTGGCAGCTTTCAGCATGGCGTCTGATGCCTGGATAGCAGCAACCAGACCTTTAGTTTCAATCATTCCAATAGCTTCGTTCATTGTTCTTTGTTCCGAAAAGAGTTCGAGTTGGTTTGGGTTCATGGGCAGGGAATTTCAAATTTGAAATATGTGATTTGAAATTTGAAATGCACAGCGTGCCCGCTTACTTCTTGGCTGGTGCAGCCGTCTTAGCCTTTGGCAGAATTGCTGTCAGTTCTTCGTTCGGGCGAGGAATCACTTCCACGCTGATGACTGTGCCGAGCTTCGAAGCTGCAGCAGCACCGGCGTCAACAGCCGCTTTCACAGCGCCGACATCACCAACCACAAATGCGGTGACCAGACCACTTCCGATCTTGTCCCATGAAACAAGCTGCACGTTGGCAGCCTTCAGCATTGCATCAATAGCTTCGACCATGCAAACGAAGCCCTTCGTTTCGATCATGCCCAATGCGTCCGTCGATTTTGCCATTCTTAGTTCTCCAGCGCCAGGACGTCCCCTTCGTGGGGCGACACAGGCAAAAAGTTAGTCACTCTCCGAGCGACAATTAATGTTGACACTTACACAGTTCCGGTTTCACTAATTCAACCTTTGTGGCTCGTTCGAGTCCACAGGCATTGCCTTCGTCGGTGTCCAGATGAATTTCCAGTTTGATGCCTTTGCCCGCACGGACAACGAGATCTTCCAATACAGTTGTGCAGCCGGGTGATTCAATTCTCAGATGAACGTGATCGCCGTTCGCAACGTCGTAGTAAGCAAGATCGTCGGCGCCCATGTGAACGTGCCGCATGGCTCGAATCACGCCGTGTTTTAACTCAACGACCCCGTGTGGTCCCATCAGCACACAGCCCGCAGATCCCTTAACATCCCCGCTGATTCGAACGGGCAGATCAATGCCCAGAGAAATCCCATCGGTGAATGCCAATTCGACTTGCGAATCTTCGCGGCACGGACCAAGAACACGCACGCTTGGCAGCATTCGGCGACGAGGTCCAACCACTGCGACCGTTTCTTTGGCCGCGTAGTAGCCATCCTGATAAAGATCTTTTTCCGGCGTTAGCCTGGCTCCTGGGCCAAACAGCATCTCGACGTGTTCTTGAGTCAAATGCACATGGCGAGCCGATATATTGACAATCAGCGGATTGCGTTTCGCCGCAGCCCCGGCAGGCGCTGATGCAACTGCCACTGGTTCCGATCGCAGCACCGGAATACCATTGGTGCCGCTTACAGGCGAACCCGACATGCGCGACCCAAGATGCCGAATCAGCACCTCTCGCACAACTTGTTCAACGTCTGAAGAATTCAAAGTTCCCAATGCCACGGTTCGCTCCGCTCACGTTTGAGGTTTTCAGTGTTCAGTTTTCGGGCGAAACAGATGAAACTTCCGAAAGCCGAAAACCTGCAACCGAAAACCTATCCACCCACCACTTCCGTCCTGATTCCCGCGTCTTCCATGACTTTTCGCCACTCTGGCGACATTCCGCTGTCCGTCACAATTTCATGCACATCACTCAGCGGACACAGCATTGATAACGCTCGCTGTCCGAATTTACTGCTATCCGCCACCAAAGTGACTCTGTCAGCAGCGCGGATCATCTGTCGCTCAGTATCGACCAGCAACGCATTACTATTGAAAAGACCTTCCGCCGTTATCCCACCTGTACTCATTACTAACCGGCTAGCGTGCATTTTCCGCAAAGCTTCTACGGCTTGCTCACCCAACGCCACCCCCGTCTTCGGGTACACATAGCCGCCAATGAAGATGAGTTCAATTTCAGCTCGATTCATCAACAAGGACGCGATCGGCAGAGAATTCGTCAAAATCTGCAATGTCTTCCCAGTCAGATATCTCGCCACTTCCAAAGTTGTCGTGCCACCATCCAATAACACTGTCTCGCCAGGGGAAATTAAGTCAGCCGTCCGTCGGGCAATCTGTTGCTTCTCGACCGACGCCTGGCTCTTACGAGCATCGAAGTGAGTCAAGGAATCCCCAAGATAAGACGCGCCACCTCGAGTCCGCTGGATCTGCCCCATGGCGTCAAGAAATTCCAAATCCCGTCGAATTGTGGACTCACTTGCGTCAATTTCTGTCACTAGCCGTTGAAGCGAGACAAATCCCGATTCTTCAGCGATTTGCAGAATTTTTGAACGACGTTCATCGACAATCATTAGAATTCCGCCGTTACGATTCTGTTTCTGTCATTGAATATGACACTTTGTGAATGTTAATTCAAGCAGTTCCGTCAAATTTGTGAAAGATTCTGACAGATTATTTCCATTGCAGTGCATCTTCTCTATTCGGCTTTTGTTCTGCAAATTGTCGGTATGAAGAACGCGAGTTCTGTTTGTTGTGGAAGGATTCGGCTGGTTAGTCGTTGCAATTGGGACTGTTGCTACAGGAACGCAAAAAGCCCGACATCTTGTTGATGCCGGGCTTTCGAGGTTGCGTCAGGAGAAGGAATCGCAAGTTCTACTTGTTGTTAATAGTGACGCCCGGCCAATCGTCAGTACGAAATGGAGTCATCGGTAAGCCAGCACCATCGTACATATTGCAGATCGGGTTGTCGGCCCATGCGTATCGAACCGACGCTGGATCAGCCACCGCGCTGCTGGAGACTTCGATCCGTCCATCTTTCAGCACTACCGCATCGGCATTGACGAACTTCTGGTCTTCGCCAGCAATTGCGAATCCAACTGGGGTATTCACATCAAACGGACGCCATCCGCCATCGACGTGATCAAACGTCAGAATGACTTTGTTGCCCTGTTTTTCCATGCTCTTGTATTGAGGGCTATGGAACGGAACTGCGACGCCATATTCATTCGCCAGCGCCCAGCGAGCCAGGCGACGTCCGACGTCAACCTTGTTCTTTGGATGAATATCTTTGCCTTCACCGATATCGATGATGACGGCTTCACCTGTGTGAGGCAGTTTTGACATCGTCATGGTTTGAGCTTCACGTAATTCTGCCCACGCACTATCAGCAGGTTCTGTTTTTTCCGCCAGGTAGTCTGCCAGTTGCACCCAATAGAAAGGAAAATCGCCCTGGCCCCATTCCTGTCGCCAGTTGGAAATCATCAGTGGGAACAGTTCGCGATACTGATAGGCTCGACCGGCATTGCTTTCGCCCTGATACCAGATTGCGCCACGAATTGTGTAGCCGAGATGTGATTTCAGGACTCCGTTGTAGATGTTCGATGGACGATGATTTCCGCCCATCTGTCCTTTAAGATTGTTCAGCGTCTTCTTTTCTTCGTCGTTCAGATCCGTTTTCGCAGACAAGTCTGCGAATTGCTGCTCCTTGGCGATCCAGCCATCCATCATCGGCTTAAGCTGTTCGTCTGCGTTCAGCACATCGCGGTTGATCCAGGCTTCGCAGGCTGATCCGCCCCAGGCGTTGTTGATCATTCCAACGGGAACATCGAGTGTTTCCTCAAGTTGTCGTCCGAAGAAATAGCCAACGGCTGAGAAGCCAGTCACCGTGTCCGGTGTGCATTCCATCCAGTTGCGGTCGTGTGTCAGTACTGGCTCCTGGGTTCCAACCTGAGGAAAGTTGATCATCCGCAGCTTTGGGTGCTTCGCTGTCAGTCGCTCAAGATCAGCATCGGTTGAACTGCCGACGTTCCATTGCATGTTTGACTGACCAGAACAGATCCAGACTTCGCCGACCAGTACGTCATTAATTGTGCGAGTTTCATCGGCTTTCACTTCCAATGTGTACGGTCCACCCGCATCGACAGCGGGCAAAGAAGCGTCAAACCGTCCGTCATCACCAGCAGTTGCCGTTGCTGATTTATCCGCCAGTATCACGGTGACTTCCTGTCCAGGCTTTGTCCAGCCCCAGACTTTGATTGGCATTTTCTGTTGTACAACCATGTGGTCGCCAAAGATGTTTGGCAACTTCAATTCTGCCCCGGAAATCGACGGCACCAGCAGCGCGCAGGCTGCAAATAGGATTCGAATTTTCACTACGTTTCTCCCTTTTGTGAGATCAGGTGGGACCGGCTGGACGATGCAGAATCTCGGAGAGAAATCCGCCTGCCACTATCGCTCGCGTCACCGCGGTGCATCGTCTGCCAGCATCTCCGGACAGAGAGGTATTAGAACTAAGTTCCCACAGATTTGCATCTGTCGCCGACTGTTTGTTTTTCGGTCAGCGATAGAGTTTGTGTTCAATCACAAACGCCTCCACAGCGCGAGGCACCAGGAAACGTATACTGCGGCCGGATCGAACTCGGTCCCGTAGTTCAGATGCGGAGATGTCTGTTCCGGGAATCTGAAGCGGCTCGATACGTCCGGCCAATTCCGGCCCGATCCAGGTTGCCATCTGATCGCGATCAAGCGCTGGGAGTCCGGGGCGATTGCAGGCCACCAGAGTTGCCAGTTGAGTGATGCGTTCTGGTTCTCGCCAGGTCAACAGGTCTCGCAACGAATCGGCACCAACAAGAAAATACAATTCCGCATCAGGAAGCTCGGCCCTGAATTCCGCGAGTGTATCAACGGTATACGAAGACCCCTTGCGTTTGAGCTCCCGGCGATCAACGACAAATTCGGGATAACCCGAAACCGCAAGGCCAAGCATGTCCGCTCGAGCGTGTCCGTCGGAAATCTTGTGATTGGGCTTATGTGGGGGTGTTGCCGCCGGCACGAAACGAACCTCGTCCAGTTTCAGTTGCTCTCGGCATGTTTCTGCGAGCACAAGATGTCCGTAATGCACAGGATCAAAGGTGCCGCCGTAAATTCCCAACCGCATGTTACCCTCGGGTTTCGAATGTGATGATGTTGTTGCACTTTGCGTTGTGCCGATCATAACATATTTTCTGTTTCGGACGTCGGTACGGACTGCGGCAGGTGCGGGATTGTCGTCATGTTTTCCAAATAGCGGACGGGGGAAAACTGCTGAAGATTTAGCATCTGCGTCGTCGATTCTATCCGTGTCGCAACCCTACCTATTTCACGACGAAAGCCTCCCCAGGAATGAATAGCCATGATCATCAATGCAATAGTTCAGACGAATGGCACCAAAACCTGCTTGATGGATGCAACGATATTTTCAACAGACTTAGCGACATCATTGATATTCTGAAGACAGCACAACAAAAAGAAATTCCCGCCGCACGCCGCCTGCGCCTATTCAGCAGAAACGAGGAAACGCTGATTCCAGTTCCGGTTAAGATGAATCGCTTATAGGACACCGTCCCGAAAAGTACGTCAGGCTTTTCAGCCTGACACTGAGAAGCACATGTCAGCCTAGAAAGGCTGACGTACATTGTCTGCGGCAGTAACCGGTGCAATGCACTCTGGCGAATCAACGATGGGGCGGTTGACGACCATCGACACAGCGGAGCGAATCAGGTGGCCATTTTCGAATGGCTTCAGCAAAGTTTGCAGCTCCGCTTTTTCAGCCGTAGGGTTTAGCCAGGATGCCCATGCTTCGATGGGGAGAATGACCGGCATACGATCGTGTAATGATTGCATGTCGGCATTCGCGTTGATCGTCAGAATCGTGCAGGATTGGATCACTTTTAAGTCGTCAAGTTGCGTCTCGTTTGTCGTCGCGGGTTCGGTTTTCGGAGACCATGTTTCCCAAAGCCCTGCCATGGCGAAGGGCGATTCATCCTGCATGCGAATCCACCACGGTTGTTTCTTTCCGGATGGAAGTTTCTCCCATTCGAAAAAACCGTCCGCAGGGATCAGGCATCTGCGCTTGATAAATGCCGGACGAAACGAAGGCTTTTCAGCGACAGTTTCTGCACGTGCGTTAATCATTGTGTTGCCGATTGCCAGATCCTTCGCCCAGAATGGAATCAGGCCCCATCGCATCATGACGGCTTCTCGCAGATGTGGCACCAGTGTTGATGCTCGGATCGTCAGGATTGACTGCGTCGGAGCAATATTGAAGCGTGGAACCAGATGCGGCAGATCCTGCAGCCCAAACAGTTCCTGCAACCTGGGATTGGGAGTTTTCAGAGTGTAACGCCCGCACATGCGGAGGACTCCTGGCTAAAAGAAGTAGTCCGTGAGCACAAAGTTCACAGGCAACTCCGTTGATTTTGGCAGAACCTTTTGAAAAAGCGACGCAGACAGCGTACAACACTCTGATTGAACTCATTTCAATCTCAAAGATTTTGACAGCGCTCTGTCCTTCCTGGGGCATTGGGTGTATAGATTTTGAAAGGCAAAGGGTGTCTGCGATGGATGATAAGTCTAAAGAAGAACAAGGCAAGGATACGAATTCGAAAGACAAAGCCGCAGCGGGCAACGGCATTGCGAAGGAGACGAAGTTCGCTACTTTCGGAGGCGGGTGCTTTTGGTGTACCGAGGCTGTGTTTCTGAAGCTGAAGGGCGTCGAAAAAGTTGTCAGCGGCTATGCTGGAGGTCAGGTGAAAGACCCCACATACGAACAGGTCTGCACGGGACTCACAGGACACGCAGAAGTCATTCGCATCGAATACAACCCGGACGAAATTAAATTCGAACAATTGCTGGATGTCTTCTTTCATACACACAATCCCACGACTAAAAATCGCCAGGGAGCAGATGTCGGCACGCAGTATCGATCAGCGGTATTCTATAGTGATGAAGCCGAGAAAGAGGCAACGAAGAAAGTCATTGCCGAACAGGATAAGTCCGGCGACTTTGACGATCCGATCGTGACTACACTAGAAGAGATGAAAATCTTTTACCCAGCGGAAGATTATCATCAAAACTACTTCGCTCGAAACCCTGGCAATCCTTATTGCCGTGCCGTTGTTGGCCCAAAGGTTGCGAAGTTTATGAAGCGGTATAAGGAAATGGCCAGGAAAGACGAGTAGTTGTTATTTCCAAACCAGGTTGATTGGCACTGTCACCATTTCGGGTGCTTCATTATCGGTGGCGTTCAACGTTAATACTGCTTGCTCGGCACGCAACGTTGGAAGTTCGCTCACGGATAACGTGACGTTCACCGTCTGACGTTCGGCAACTGCTCCAGGCGTCGATGCGTAATTTGCAACGATACCGGCTGGGAACATGTCACAGTGTGTCACGTTCCAGCGACTCGGAATATCAAACGCAATCACCATGCCGCTGGAATTGGCAGCATCAGCGGTATTGATGACTACTCGACCGACTTCCGGTGAGACTCGAATGGAATCGGACAGCGCGCGTTTACTGTCGCCGACAACAACCGGAATCTGGATCACAGGAAACAGCTCATCATCCGTCGCAACATTGATTAATCCGCGGTGTCGCCCTAAAGGTGCGTTTTCACGAAAGTGAACTGACAACGCTGTACGGCTTGCGCCTTCGCTCGCAAATTGTCCCGCCAACTGCGCCGTAAAGAGCGATGACGATCCAGTGACACTGGTCACGCGGATCGGCTTTTCCAACGAATCCGGTCGAAAATCTGAAATCGTAATAATGTGTTCCTGGCCACTCTTTACAGTGCCCATCACCATCAGCACGCGCGGTTCTACGATCAGCGATTTTTCTGGCAACACGACCTTCACGGTCAGTGTCACTTCGCGCGGTTTGGGGTCTGCGTAGTAGACGGTGACGGTGTACTCTCGCGATCCAGACGGTTCGTTATTGAGGCGAATGGGCAATGATAATTTTTCGACTGCACCGGGTTCCACTTCAGTTGCACTAATGCTGGGAGCGAGACAGCCGCAGCTCGCCTGCATGTTTGTGATTTTTACTTTTTCAGTGCTGTTGTTACGAAGGTAAAAAATTGGTGTCAGCAGTGGCTGCTGAGCAACAGGAGATGGCCCGTAGTCGGCGAGATACTCCGAAAACACCAATGCCGGTCGGCTACTGGTCACGAGGCAAGCGGGACCATTGGAATTATGCGATCCAAAAACAGCCGCCGACAAACAGGGGACGACTGCAAGCAGCCCAACAATCCATGTTTGTGATGATCGTGCTGGGGGGGGCGTCTGAGGCGTTTTCTCTTCTGCGTTCATGATCGTCCCTGCGTATACTTCATTCTTCCGCTCGCCTTATTACAGGCCGCATCTACTTTACACGAGTGCCGTCTGGGATAGAGCAAGGCCCGACCACATGCGTGAATGGTTCAACGACGCAGTTTTCTCCAATCACGGCATTGCCATCAATGATCGTGAACGGCCGCACCACTGAATCGCGGCCAATCTTTGCACCATAATCAATAGTCGTCTGTGCTGCGTTTTCGATCGTGACTCCAGACAACATCAACTCTGTCACAATGCGAGTCTGAATGCTGGCCTGGACTTCCGAAAGTTGCACTCGCGTGTTGACTCCCAGTGCTTCCTCAAGCGTCAGGCTGCAACTGGCCGTAACCTTATGGCCATCATCCATCAGGATGCGTGGGCAGTCTGTGAGATAGTATTCGGATTGCACATTGTTCGGCTTCAGCTTTCGCAATGACTGCAACAATAGCTGGGTATTGAATGCGTAACAGCCGGTATTGATTTCTGTGATGTTGCGTTGTTCCGGTGTGGCGTCTTTGTGTTCGACAATACATTCAAACGCACCGTTCGCGTCACGAACCACGCGCCCAAGACCGTCGTTGTTGACAGTATTCGCAGTGCCGATTACGCACGCTGCTTTCTCACCAGCTTGAACATCAAGCAAAGCCTTTAGCGATGAGCCCTGAAGAAGCGGTGTGTCTCCGGCCAGAATCAAGACCGAACCCTTGTGTCCGGAAAGTGCCGTTTCGCACATCATCACGGCATGGCCTGTGCCTTTTTGCTCGGTCTGTTCTGCGAATGTCACGTCAGCATGTTGAGCCAACGATTTGCGAACAAGATCGGCTTTGTGTCCAACAACGACAACCAGCTTTGTCACTCCTGCCGCTCTGGCTGCATCAAGTACGTACTCGATCATCAAACGCCCGCAGACCGGGTGTAAAACCTTTGGCACTTCGGACTTCATCCGAGTGCTCTTACCGGCGGCCAAAATCACGGCGATCGGAGCGTCCATGTGAGTTGATGTTTCCTTAAAATTTGTAGCGAAAGTCGTCAAGACTTTCGGCGATTCAAGGCCAATCCGAAAGTCTTGACGACTTTCGCTACGAGTGACCTCAATCAAGACGGACCACTAATACCGCAATCCAATTTGTCCAACGAACCCATTGTCAAGTCCAAAGCCGGGGACAGAGTTGCTGAACTTGACGTCACGATCAAACACATAACCGCCTTCGATAATCCAGCTATACAAACCAGCGTCCATTTTTAGCCCCATTAAGATGCGTTTGTCTTCAATCTGCATTTGATTTTTTGCTGTGGCACCCAGGTATGTACTCTGAATTCCGTACGCTTCGACGTGATATTCCGCTCGCACATAAACCCACTTCGACCAATACGCTTCGTTTCCAAGAAACAGGCTGACCTTGGCTTCCGGGTACATTAACTGCCATTCCCAGTAATCATCCCGATAGATCAAACCGGCCCATGGGATAATCAAGCTGTCGACTCGATCCCAGTATTGAGCACCAAGGCCCAGAGTCCAGTATTGATCAAGCTGCATGAACAGAATGCCGCGTCCGTCCAGTTGAAAGCCGTTACTCATGGCGCCCGATTGGAAATCGGTGTTGACCGATGGCGTAATTCCCAGACTGACGCTGTACGGACCGTTCTTTGGCGTTTCAAGTTCCAGATCAACACCCAATCGGAAGACATCGCTGGGCAGAGTCAGGTTACCGCTCGGACCGCTCCAGTTGCGCCAACCGAATTGATTGGTCCAGTTCAGAATCCAGCCGGGGGCCATCTGAGTTGTGTTGGTCAGATGGTAGTCAACACCCACAACACCCAATGATCCACCAACTCCGGGCGGCGCACCTTGAAGTCCGGTTTTCGGCAACCATGAGGCATTGATTCGATTACTCCAGCCAAACCGATAGGGCTGCGGAGGATTGGCTCCATAAGCGAAAGTACCCTGCGGCGGGATGCCCGCCTGATTTGGGCTGTATGGTCCATACGGCGAAACACCTGGCTGGCCAACAAAAGGGTCAGACGTGATCGGCGGTGCAAAGGCATTCCATGTTGTTGTGTCGTCATATAAAGGCAGCGTCAGATCGGGAGACGAAATGATCGGGCCATTCGATTGAGGGAAACTCAAATTCGATTCAGATGGCTGAAACGTACCAGTGGAAGGAATCGATCCGGCGTCAGGCGGAATCGGAACTCCACCATCCTGAAAGAGGTTCATCGCCGTCATCGTTGGTTCGTAGATCGAACCCTGCATTGGCATTGAGCCTTGCATTGCCATCGATCGCTGATACGCAGCACGCTGTTGCCGTTGAGCAATTCGCGGATTGCGATGGTACTGCGATGGCTGACCACCGTATTGGTATCCGCCGTAATTCTGTTGCGCACCGTAATCCTGAAATCCGCCATTCGCCTGCATTTGCGGAGGTCCGAATTGCGCGAATGAGATTTGCTGAGTTAATAGCAACAGAATTGCTGCGATCGCCAGGGAAGAAAACTTCTTCACAGGGTCACCTGCTGAGAGAGTGGAATTGAGCGAGATTTTTGAGTGGAGCTCGTTTGAGTCCATCATTTTCAGGCTGCGACACCCGAAGAAATCAGGTTGAGAGGAGTTAAATTGCCGCAGCTTGAGGGGAATTCCGAGAATGATGCGGATTCACGAAAATCACGTCAACACCAAGTCGGGCTCAGTGGCAGCCCGCAGCGTCTCGATTCGCAAATTTGCAGCAATTGCTGAACAACGTTCGGCTGAAACTGCCGCATAATTGAACGTGTGTATAGTTCGGCATTAAGGCACTGCGAGCAGAACGGAATTACCAATACCAGAGTATGCGCCCGGACAACCTCAATTAACTGACCATGATGAAGGATGCAGATTTGGGACAAATCTGCTTACGTAGTTCGACTTGTCCCAAGTCGAATTTCTCCGATGCGGCAGCAACATTTAGTAGAGCTGATTCTGCCGCTCGCCTTTGGACGCTTTTCGCTGGGATTGCATGAATCCGGATCGGGGTTGGCAAACACCGGCAGATTTCGCCTCTGGCATGCGACACCACGTAACCTGCGTTGTCGATGTATGCTGCAATCGTTCTCCTCAGCATCGTCGTGATATTGAGTTTAAGTTCTCAAATCCGGACTTCCGATACACCGAGGTGTAATGCCGCGCGGATTTCGTCTGCGCGCAGGGTGGGGATGACTGACAAAACATCCAGCGGGGGAACGCAGGGATGACTATGTTCAATCTTTTGAAATCGATACGGCATGGACTGAAGCGGTCTGCTTTGCCTGTTGTAATTGCTGGTACCGCAGCCGTGCTGTTTGTTGAATGCGTTAACGCCGAAGAACCACTGTTCACAAACGTGGGACGGTTCGAGATTCCTTTTGAGATGGAAACCGAGCCGGGCAAACGACCGCAAGGTTTTGCTGTCTTGTTCAGTTCACAGGATGGTGGACGCACCTGGGAAAAACTCAGCACCGTACCGGCTGTGAGTCAAGGCTTCACGTTTACAGCACCGCGCGATGGTCATTATTCGTTTGCAATTCGAACGACTGACGCTCAGGGAAATCTGCAGCAGGCGATTCAGGGCAGCGCACCGGAACTTGAAGTTATCGTTGATACCGTTTCCCCAGAAATTCAACTTGACCTCCGGGAGGGCAGCAACGGACAAGTCCTTGTGAATTGGGTGATCAAAGACGCCTCCGTCGCCGCGCAGTCTTTGAGCATTGAATTTGCGGATGGGACTGATGGCCGCTGGAAGCCTGTTCGATTTGTTCCTGCCGTCAATGGACAGGCTGCGATTCAGTGTGGCAGAAGTTCAGTCGTGTCCGTGCGAGCGGCCGTGAAGGACGTTGCAGGAAACCAGGGTGAGAAATCCTCCCAGTTGGTGCTGCGAAACAACGGAGTCGCGACGAATGCCGTTCCTTCAAATTCGTATTCTCAATCGAACGCGCCGGCTTTGGGGCCATCGCCTTTCGCTTCGACAAATTCTGTGGCCGAGCAGTCGTCAGGAATGAATGGACTGACTTTGCCTTCAAATTCAAACGGGACGTTCTTGCCCAACACTCCTTTTGCGGCGGCAGAAATACCGAAGATTCAGTCCGGTTCATCGACGAGCAGCATGTTTCAAATTCCAACGGCTTCCACTCAAACACCGTACTCAACAACGCCAGTCGCATCTTATGATCTGCCGACGCCAGGCATGATGAAAGAAGCGTCATATCAACCAACCACAGGAGCACAGGTGATTAAACACCACATCTTTGATCTTGAATATCAGGTCGACGATGTTGGCCCTTCGGGGATTAGCGCTGTGGAGCTGTTTGTAACGGAAGATGGCGGCCGGAACTGGTTTACCTACGGCAATGACGACGACCTGCGCAGCCCGGTCTTGATTGATACTCGGGGCGAAGGAACTTTTGGGTTTGTCGTACGAGTTCGCAATGGGCTCGGTTTTGCTGACGATCCGCCTCAGCCCGGTCAGGCACCGGAAATGGTGGTCACTGTGGACGAAAGTCTGCCCATCATTGAGCTGGCTCAGCCAACAATGCGGACGGATGGCTTTGGAACAATCCAGCTTTCATGGCAGGTTCGTGAAAAGAACCCTGCCGGCACGCCCGTGCGTCTTGAGTATGCGGCGGCACCAAATGGCCCTTGGACCCCGGTTTTTGACTGGCAATATGACCAAAGCAGCTACCAGTGGGGTGTACGGCCGGGAACGCCAAATCAGATGTATTTTCGTCTGTTGGCTCGCGATGCGGCTGGAAACGTCGCCAGTGCCCAAACGACACAGGCCGTCGTTGTGGACCTGCGCCGTCCGGTGGGGAGACTCCTGCGGGTTCAGGCGGTGTCTCAGCCTGGAATTCGCAACTAGAGCGGCTCTGCAAGGTTGGCGTCGAGGCGAAACAATCAGTATCCTGAGCGTAGATTTTCCTGGCTTCCAATCTACGCCTGCGCCACATGACCACTGCGAATGTTCCACATGACGATGCCTCGATCGAGCCCGAAGACTCGACGACCGACGTTGTTACGCCGGACGAGAACGACAATGCGAACGCGGATTCTGAGCTGAAAACGGACCTTTCTGTTCTGGATTCCCCGAAAATCGCACCCCGAGGCCGCGCGGTGAGATCCTCGAATAATAAGCCAGTCGCTGTTGTCACTGGTGCGGCTCGACGAGTAGGACGTGAAATCGCATTGGCGATGGCGGAACGAGGTCTCGGCGTTGTCGTCCACCACGGAACCTCAACTGTCGAAGCCGACGTGCTTGTCAATCGCATTCGCAGCCAGGGAGGCTCCGCAGTCGCTGTCAGTGCGGACTTGCGTGACCCACGGGCGGCAGCCGTGGCCGTCTTTGAAGCAGCAGCCGAATTGGGTGAAGTCACCACGCTGATCAACAGTGCCGCCGTGTTTCAGAACCGCGCCCTGCCCTGGATCGATCTTTATCACTGCAATGTTCATTTGTCTGTGAATCTGCTTGCACCGATCTTCCTGTCGCAGCAATTTATTCGACAACTTGGCGAAGGCCAGCGCGGACACATCATCAACATTCTGGACTGGCGCGCGCAGCGTCCGGGAGCTGATCATTTAGTCTATACGTCAACCAAAGCTGCGTTGTCCAGCGTGACCAAGTCACTTGCCCTGCAGCTTGCCCCGCTTATTCAAGTGAACGGGCTGGCTCCTGGTGCAATACTTCCGCCGGAGGATCGTACAAACTGGCACGAGCAGCGAGCCATTACTTCAATTCCTTTGAAACGTACGGGGTCACCGAAGGAATTAGTTGATGCGATCAACTTCCTGCTGGATTCAGATTTCATCACAGGCGAAATTCTGAATGTTTCTGGCGGCGAAGAATTGTGAAGAAGGGTGACTACGCCAAATGATTTCCTTGTTCCGAGGCTCCAGCCTCGGAAGACCATGCTCCGGAGGCTCCTGCCTCCCGTGTTTTCGCAGGAGACAGGACGGCGTGTTGATGGAATGGGTTTTCACAACCCGAAACGTCAATGACGGACAAAATTAACTGCATTTTTTGCAACGTAGCCCTCGCCGACGCAGCGGGTTGTGATTAAAGTCTTAACAATCTCTTTTGCGGAAAATGCACTCGCTTTAAGTTGCGTTAACATAGTCTTAACAATTTCCTCGTTCAATCTCGCCGCATTGTAACGCAATGTCAGCCTCCCATGTGGGGACTGTGTGAGAGATGCCACCATCTTTTGGTGCTTTCGCCGAGACTTAAATCATTACACGAAGGACACTTAGGGATGCACATTGGGCGACGGCTGTTTGTTGGTTTTAGTTGCGGAGTATTGTCGGCCACCTTCATTGGCTGCACGGTTGAGACCACGAGTGCTCCGACAGTAGCCGGCAAGACTGATGCGACTTCAATCTCAGGCGGCAATACGGCAAGTACTGAAGACACTGGACGAATTCAAATCGACGGTTCAAGCACCGTGAAAGTAATTACAGCGGCGATTGGAGAAGAATTTGAAAGCAAGTTCAGCGACGTCAAGATCGCCTTGAAGGTTACAGGCACAGGCACCGGATTCAAGGAAATGATTGCAGGACGCATCGACATTGCGAATGCTTCACGGCCTGTGAAGGATTCAGAAAAAGCGGACTGCGAAAAGAACGGGATTGAACTGCTTGAACTGAAAGTTGCCTTGGACGGCCTGACGGTTTGTGTGAATAAAGAAAATGACTGGGTTCATTCAATCACTGTCGCTCAGCTCAAGAAGATCTGGGAACCAGGCAGCACAGTGAAGACATGGAAAGACGTCGACTCATCGTGGCCGGACATCGCAATTTCCTTGTTTGGTGCTGGTGAAGAATCTGGTACGTTCGATTACTTCACGGAAGTGATCAACGGTAAAGAAGATGCGATGCGCGAAGACTACAGCCCGAGCGCCGATGACAACGTCACCGTGACGGGGGTTTATGGTGACAAAGGTGGTATGGGATTCTTCGGTTGTGCCTATTACTTTGCAAATCAGGACAAAGTCAAAGCACTCAGGATTTCTGCGACAGAAGATACTGCTGCGGGCGTCGCGCCGACTCAGGAGTCTGTAAAATCAGGGAAATACAAGCCGCTGGCACGTCCACTCTTCATTTATGTGAAAAAATCATCGCTCGCTCGACAGGAAGTCCGGGATTTCGTCCGCTTCTATCTGACGGAAGGGCATCAGCAAGTGAGCAAAGTTGGCTATGTTGAGCTGAGTGATGATCAATTGAAAGCCAGCGTGGATGCGTTTGAAGCAGCAATCAGGTAGTCCTCAAACAAGTGAAGAAAGTTTCCCACTGACTTTATGTCCAATGGCGTGGACTTAGGATGTTTTCTTGTAGCGGAACTCGCCAAGAGTTTCGGTTTTCCCTGCAAACACGGGGTGCCGAAAGTCTTGGCGACTTCCGTTACGCCTTAAGTCCACGCCATTGGGGATAAACCCGGTGGGGTGATTGTCCTTACGACAACTGTGTGCAAATGACAACAGCCAAATTACCTGCATGGGCCAACAAGCCTGTTTCTCGCCGACACGAGAAATTCATCCAGGCTGCGCTGTTCCTTTGTGCGGCGTTGTCCGTGCTGACGACGGCAGCCATTATTTTGGTACTGCTCACCAATGCCGTCTATGCTCCGGGCGACAAGACGGCGTTTTTTGAACGAGTATCGCTGTGGGAATTTGTCTCAGGAACACATTGGAAACCAACAGATGGTGCTGATGCGCGGTTTGGAATTCTGCCACTTCTGTGCGGCACATTAATGGTTGCCGTCATCGCTTCACTCGTCAGTGTCCCGGCTGGACTTGGTGCGGCGATTTACATGAGCGAATACGCTTCGCCTCGAGAACGTGAGTTCCTCAAACCGATTCTTGAAATTCTGGCGGGGATTCCATCGGTCGTTTACGGCTTCTTTGGACTCAAGTTCATTACGCCCTGGATTCTGAAGCCGTTGTTCAGTCTCGTTGGAATTGATCTGCCAATCTTCAATGCGTTAAGCGCCGGGATTGTGGTTGGCATTATGGTGACGCCGCTGATTGCATCGCTCAGTGAAGACGTCATTCGATCGGTTCCGCGAAGCTTACGGGAAGCGGCTTATGCACTTGGCAGCACCCGGTTTGACGTGTCGGCACGTATCGTTGTTCCGGCGGCGTTGTCGGGTATTCTGGCTGCGTTCCTGCTGGCATTTTCCCGAGCGATCGGCGAAACCATGGCCGTGGCGATAACGGGCGGTCAACGGGCCATTGCGACGCTTAATCCAATGGAGGGCGCGCAGACCATGACGGGTTTCATGGTCCACGCCAGCACCGGCGACAGCGCGGCGGATTCGATCAGTCGCATGAGTATTTACGCTGTTGGGATTGCCTTGTTTGTCATCACATTGACGATCAATATCATCTCCGGATGGATTCTTCGACGTTACCGGGAGGTTTATCAATGAGCAGCACAGATGCTGTCAGCGTTCCTTCCAGCGGCGCGACGTCCTCTCCAGTCAGCTTTATTTCAGGTGCCGACAGTTCCATTCGGCGGCGTCTGTTTTTGTCGCGTGTGTTTTCAGGGCTCTGCCGATTTGTAACATATGCAACGTTGGCCGTGTTGGTCGTGTTGTTGACGGCGATTATCTGGAGCAGTCTTGGGCGTCTCTCACCGGATTTTTTGTACAACACAAATTCTTCGAATCCCACCAAAGCTGGGATGCTGGCGGGTCTCTGGGGATCGTTCTGGCTGATTCTTTTCACGGCAATTCTTTCCATTCCCGTGGGAGTCGGTTCTGCCGTTTATCTGGAAGAAATTGCGAAGGATAATTTTTTTGTTCGCGTGATCAAAACGAACCTTGCCAATCTGGCTGGCGTGCCATCGATTGTCTACGGCATTCTTGGATACACCGTGTTTCGCAGCGCCGCAGCTGTTTTGAAAGTCTGGTTCGATGGCCACCACGCCTTCAACATCATGGGATTGTTTCGGATTCGTCTAAACAAACTTCCCATCTACGAAGATAACGTTCTGGTGGGAGCACTCACACTGACGCTGGTTGTACTTCCGACCGTCATTGCCGCCGCGCAGGAAGCGTTGCGTTCTGTACCGAGTTCAATTCGAATCGCATCGCTGGCCTTGGGGGCGACTCGCTGGCAGACCATCTGGCGACAAGTCATCCCCGCGGCATTGCCGGGAATTTCAACGGGCGTCATCTTATCGACATCACGGGCAATTGGCGAAGCGGCACCGCTGATTATGCTGGGGGCGTTGACAATCACATCCATGGTGCCCGGCAATATTGATTCGCCGATTGAACTCATCACAAAACCGTCTCAGGTTCTGCAAGCACCGCTGGACCAGTTCACTGCCATGCCAATCGAAATCTACGACTGGTCAAAACGTCCCGATCCACAGGATCGATTTACGGCAGTGGCCGCGTCGGGAATTATCGTCCTGATGGCGGTGCTGTTATCTATCAATGCGGTAGCGATGGTGGTGCGACACTACGCCAGCCGACGACTTAAATGGTGAAAGCGATCTCCAAAGAAGATACTGGAACGAGTTCACCTGCTTCGGACTTTTTACATGCCTGCCATAACAAAGAATTCAGTGCCACCTCCCGTTGCCGGTGTCGATCGCAACCAGGACATGTCTGATCATTTGCCATCAATCCAGGCGCGGCATGTTGATTTTTATTACGGCGAACATCAGGTTTTGTTTGACGTGTCGCTGACGGTGCCCGAGCGCTCTGTGACGGCCTTAATTGGCCCATCTGGCTGCGGAAAAAGCACCTTCCTGCGCACGCTGAATCGGATGAATGATCTGATTGAGGGAGCTCGCTGCAAAGGCGAAATTCTTGTGGAAGGCCAGGACATTATGGCCCCGGCCGTGGATGTCGTGTTGCTGCGGAAGCACGTCGGGATGGTGTTTCAGAAATCGACGCCATTTCCAAAATCGATTTTTGACAATGTTGCGTACGGACCCCGAGTCGCAGGTGAAAAGAACCGCGCTGTTTTGGCGGACATTGTGGAATCGTGTCTGAAAAAAGCCGCGCTGTGGGACGAAGTGAAAGATCGCCTGACAGGTTCCGCAATGGCGCTGTCCGGTGGTCAGCAGCAGCGACTCTGTATCGCGCGAACGCTGGCAACAAATCCACATATCATTTTGATGGACGAACCGGCGTCAGCTCTGGACCCTGCCAGTACAGACCGTATTGAAAATCTGATCGGTGAATTGTGTGCCAACTATACAATTGTCATCGTGACTCACAACATGCAGCAGGCTTCGCGAGTCAGCCATCAAACGGCATTTTTCTTCAAGGGAATTCTCATTGAAACCGGGCCCACGATGAAGATCTTTACAAGTCCTTCGGAAAAGAAAACGGAAGACTACATCACTGGACGATTCGGCTGATGGGCGGGAAATCGGAATTTCTGCAGCAATCTTAACAATTCATTAATCATTCCAATTCATATTGCGGAAGTCAGAGGCAGGTTCTCTGGTCGTACGCAGATTTCTGACGGGTTTTATGCGTATGACCACTCACTTTGTAAATGAGATGGAACTTTTGCATCGCGACATTTTGTCGATGTGCTCGACAGTGGAAGAGCTTATCCATGATGCTGTTGATGGCCTGCAAAATGGTCGCAGCGAACTGGCTGAGGAAGTTTCCTCTCGAGACCGTGAAGTTGATAAGTGGGACATTCGGATTGAAGAAGAGTGTTTGAAAATTTTGGCGCTCTATCATCCGGTTGCAAACGATCTTCGTCGTGTGGCCGTTGTGATGAAGATCGCTGCGGAACTTGAGCGAGTTGCGGATATCGCAGTCAGTATCGCGGAAAGATCTGCTGGGATGGCTGAACACGGCGCGTATCCAATGCCAGGTCGTTTGAACGAAATGACACAAGAAGCACTCAGTATGCTGCATGACAGTATTGATGCGTTTGTTGAACAGAATTCGGCCGCAGCCCGCATCATCTGCCAACGGGACGAAATTGTGGACGACCTGAATAGTGAGTTGATTAAAGAAGTCGTCGATGTGATGAAGCGGAGACCTGAACTTGTGGAACCAAGTCTGCATCTGTTCTCTGTCATTCGTCATGTCGAACGTGTCGCTGACCATGCGACCAATATTGCTGAAGATGTCGTGTATCTCGTTGAGGCGGCGATCATTCGCCATCCTCGACTACATAGATAAATTTTAACAGGCGCGCCGAAACCCCATGCAGTCGAACATTCTTGTGATCGAAGATGAACAGTCCATTGCGGACGTGATCGTCTACAACCTGCAGAAAGAAGGGTATACCGTTCATTGGGAACGCGACGGGCGCGAAGGACTGCTGCGAGCACAGAGCCTGATTCCGGATCTGTGTATTCTTGACCTGATGTTGCCAGGAATTGATGGTCTGCAAATTTGCCGACTCTTAAAGGCAGACACTCGGACAAAAGCTGTTCCCGTAATGATGCTGACAGCTCGCAGTGCGGAGACGGACGAGATTGTCGGATTCAACATGGGGGCAGACGATTACGTTACGAAGCCGTTTCGAGTTCAGCCGCTGATTCATCGCATCAAGGCATTGCTGAGGCGTGCTGATTCGGCAGATGCTGTAAAAAATCAGCTTGAAATGCACGGCATCGACATCGACCGCACGAATCATGTCGTCAAATATCTGGGCAAAGAACTCGAACTGACTCCGACCGAGTTTCGTTTACTGTGGACGATGATGTCTCAGCCAGGACGTCCGTTTTCACGCAACGAACTCATGGAAACTTCGCGCGGCGAAGATGCGAATTCTTTGGAACGCACGATCGACGTTCACGTGCGAGCCCTGCGTAAGAAGCTCGGCGAGACCAACGAAATCATCGAGACTGTTCGCGGTGTTGGTTATCGGATGGCTCGCAAATAGCGGTATTTTACAAGATCGTGATATCTGCGTCGCAAATCCCGGATGCCTTGTTACCGTCTTTCAGCACAGCCTGATGCATGCCCGTCCCGTCTTTACGCAGTACGACTTCGAGTGTTCTGGTCTGATTGGATTCCAAATCAATGAGCTCGTAAACCAGCCGCGTGTACTGTGAATCTGCGTCGTCGGCCAGCGTGCGAGTTTGAACGAGGTAATGGCGGTCTTCAATAAAAATCCGGTCACCAGGCTGAACGGACAATGATCGTCCGTGACTGGACGCGACACGAATTCGATCACCCGCAATCCAGCTTTTTACAGTCTGAATCAGGTTTGAAAAGAACGAGTTTTTTGAATCGCCTGCCGCCACAAGATATTCTCTTTATAGACGGGACGCCAGTCCCGTTCTTGTTCCGAGGACTTCAGATCAGACTACTCGGAAATCGAGAGCCGGGCTCCAGACACTGGCAGCACCAGTCGCGTCGAACGCTCGCACCCACATTCGGTAGGAGCCGGTCGACAGGGCCGTAACTGCTTTGTAGGAATTCGTTGTGATGTTCGACAGATGAATCACTTTGGCCGGCCCGCCGACTTTATCCACCCACAGTTCATATCGAACGGCGTTGGAAACCGGAGTCCACTGGATCTTTGGTGTGCTGTTGGTCGTGGCACCTGGAGCCGTGAGTTCAGGTCGCGCTACGGCGTTGACTTTGAATGCCACTGCTGAAGACCACTTGCCGGATGTTGTCGCACCGACCGGCATGACCCAGACACGATAATCGCCGTTGACAAATCCTTTTGAAGCGGTGTACGAGTTTCCGCTGACGTTCTGATCACGGAGGTAGACCGTTCCGGATGCGTCGGCGACCCACAAGTCATACCGCACAGCACCGGCCACAGGTTTCCATGTGAACGTTGGTGTCGTCGAATTCGTGGTTCCTGTCGGAGTCAGCACTGTACCGGCCGTTTCGACGTTGAAGTTAGACGGGGAACTCCACGTCGTCATCTTGCCTTGAGAATCAATCGCCCGCACCCAGTAGCGATAGTCGCCGAGTGCCAGATTCGCAGGGATCGGTGTTGATGTCGCGTTCGTCTTATCAACGGTCGTGATTCGTTGAGCACCACCGGTCCCGGACAGATTTGACAACCAAACTTCGTACATCGTAGCACCGGTCACAGGATTCCAGTGCAGCGTTGGTGTCGCCGTGTTTGTTCCCGTGACAGTCTTCAATGTCGGGATCGAAAGAATCGTGTAATCAAATCCATCAGACCAATGTCCGATTGCTGTCGCTGTGTTGCCTCGCACAAAGTAGCGATACTTGCCCGGCGGCAAAGTCGAAAGTCCGGAATACTGCGATGTCGGCAGGCCGGTCACGTTGGATAAGACAGCTCCGGTTTCCACATTGATCAATCGCATATCATACGAAACGGCGTTGGGAACATTTGCCCAATCCAAAGTCGCGTTGGCATTCATACTTACGCCCAGCACTTGCAAGGCGTTGGCTTGAGTTGCCACGTTAAAGGCCGCCGGTTGGCTCCACGGGCCAGCCACTCCCGCACTATTGATCGAACGCACCCAGACGCGATGTGATCCGAGAGCAAGATCCGTTGGAATTGTGATCGATGTGCCAGTAACGTTTTGATTTCGATAGACAACACCGACATTTCCAGCGATCTGGTTGACCCAAACATCATACTTCGCAGCGGACGCCAGCGACGTCCATGAAATCGTTGGACGCAAGCCCACGTTCGCTGTTGTGGGAGTCAGAATTGTCGGAGACGTCGCCGTCGTTGTGCCTGCCGTCGTCGGCAGTTCCAGGAAACTGTATCCGGTCCCGTTGCCACCATTCGGCAGTGCGATCGCAGAGAACAGATTATCCAGTACCTGATCCGGCAGGATTGTGCCTGCCTGTTCCGCGCCGTCTGTCACGCCGCTGGGTTGAGATTCTAAAATGCTGTACTGCCCCGCTGGCAGATTCTGGAATGAGAAGCGTCCCAGCGAATCGGTCGACTGATGAATTAATACGGGATTGCCAGCGGAATCGTTTCCAGCCAGCGTCACAATCACGCCGGGAATACCGACATCGCCACTGTCATAAGTGTTGCTGCGATTGGCATCCGTGGCCACCGTGCCGCTCAGACTTCCACTGCCGGTCACTGGCAACGCCACAATCTGCGTCTGCCCGACATTCTGACTGGAAGCCAGAAATGGCCGCTTCGAAATATCTTTTGCGCCTTCTGTGAAGTTGAACCCAACGGCGTTTGTCCCCTGGACCAGGTTCAGATTCAGGAATGCGTCGTTGGCGACTGTACCGGTGGCACCAGTACCAGCGACTTCAGCATTGTCGATGTAGAATCCGGGCTGAATCTCATACACGCTGTATCTACCCGGCACCAGATCTGTGAAGGAATAGGCTCCGTTGGCGTTCGTCAAAGTCTGCTGATTTACCGACAGTCCGTGAATATCCGTGCCAAATAACACTATCTGGACACCGGCCAGTAGCAGTTCGTTGGCGTCACGTACGCGATTGTTGTTGAGATCCTGGAAGACGACACCGCTTAACGATGTTGGAGCTAGTTTTGTCTGGGTTTGAATCGAACTTGTATTGTCGTTCATATTCAGATCCGGCTGATCTGACGTGGCGACGGCAGTGTTTACTAATGTCCCATCCATGGTGACGTTAACACTGGCATAAAGTGTCAGAGTCACAGAAGCGCCGGCGTTGAGTGTTCCGATGGTTGTCGTCACGATGCCGTTCGAATTGGAAACTGTGCCTTTGGTTGTCGTGGCCGATGAGAATGTCATTCCAGGGCCAAGATTGTCCGTCAGTACGACCCCTGTGGCAGGGGCTGTTCCATTGTTTGTCACCAGAACCGTGTAAGTCAAAATCCCAGGTGACAGCACTGGATTTGGGGCGGCCGTTTTCACGACGGCCAGATCGACAACACCAACGACGCGTGTGATTGTCGACTGACTGTTGTTTTGCAGATTTGTTTCCGTTTCCGTGACTGTGGCCACAGAAACGGTATTATTGATGGCCAATCCGTTCGCCGCTGTGGCTGCGACGGTCAGCGTTAGAGTCAATGTTCGCGATGCACCGGAACTCAGGTTGCCAATTGTCCAGATGCCTGTCGCACTGTTAAACGTGGAACCATTGCTTCCTGCGGCCGACACAAACGTGACACCGGCAGGCAGATTGGCTGCCAGGATTCCGGTATCACTCACCGTGACTGCAGAACCATTCGAAGGGCCGTTGTTGCGAGCCGTCACTGTGTAGACCAGATTACCGGCACCGCTGCCCGCGATGATCGGTCCAGCAGTCGCTGTCTTTGTGACTTGAATATCCACGGACCGATTGAACACGGTCGATGCAGAAGCGTTGTTATTGGCTGTGTTTGAGTCTGTTTCAGTGACCGTAGCAACTTCGACAGTGTTGTTGTACGTTTGAGGCGTCGCATTGGCACCAACTGTGATCGTGACAGTCAACGTTCGTGTCGCCGCAGATGCCAGATTGTTGATCGTCCAGATGCCAGTGGCCTGATTGTACGTTGAACCTCCTTCACCCACGGCACTGACAAAAATCACACCGGCAGGAAGATTCGTCGCCAACAGTGCGTTGTCACGAATCGAGACTCCTGACGCATCTGACGGGCCATTGTTGCGAGCTGTGATTGTGTACACAAGATTGCCAGCGCCACTGCCAGCAACCACCGGATTATTTGTCGTTGATTTGGTGACGGCAATATCCACGCTGCGATCAACATTTGTCACAACACTTTGACTGTTATTGGTGGAGACCGTATCAGTCTCACTCACATTGGCCAGTGTTGCGGTATTGTTGATGACGAGCGTGTCCGACGCCGATGCGCCGACGGTGATTGTTACCGTCAATGTTGCTGACGCTCCGACGGCCAGATTGCCGATTGTCCAAAGTCCCGTGCTGGCATTGTAGGTTGTACTACCGCTGGCGATGGCAGAATTGAGAGTCACGCCGGGTGGTAGACTGATTGATCTGATGGCCGCGTCACTGACTGTCACGCCCGATGCATCGGAGATTCCGCTATTGCGGGCAGTGATGGTGTAGACAAGGTTTCCACTTCCGCTGCCCGCGACCACTGTTGTAGCCGATGCTGTTTTTGTGACTTGAATATCGACATTTCGAGTCACCGTGGCGGCGACCGAGCGACTGTTGTTTGTCAGGTCGCGATCGTTTTCATTGAGCGTCGCCAATGACGCCGTATTGTTAATGACCAGGCCGTTCGCTGCGGCCGATCCAACGGTCAAAGTGACCGTCAGTGTTTCAGTTGCACCTGTGGCCAGATTGCCGATCGTCCAGAGACCACTCGTTGAATTGAACGCCGAACTCCCGCTGGCTGCCGCAGAAACGAACGAAACTCCTGCTGGCAAATTGGCCGCAAGAATGTCCGTGTCCATCAAGGTCAAACCAGATCCGTTGGATGGTCCACTGTTACGGGCCGTGATCGTGTACACCAGATTTCCCGCACCGCTGCCAGCAATGACCGAAGTGACATTTACCGCCTTCGTGACGACAATATCCACGTCGCGATTGACGGTTGCTGAAACGGATTGAGAATTGTTGGTGGAATTTGAGTCGGATTCATTGACGCCGTTCAACGATGCCGTGTTGGTAATCGTTGTGTTGTTCGCGACAGATGCACCAGCGGTGAGTGTCACTGTGAGTACTTGAGATCCGCCTGTCGCCAGATTTCCAATTGTCCAGATCCCTGTCGTGGAGTTGAATGTAGATGTTCCGCTGCCAGTTGCGGAGACAAACGTCATTCCGGCGGGCAGATTTGCAGTCAGGACATTCATATCGTTGACTGTCACTCCAGACGCATTCGATGGTCCGTTGTTGCGCGCTGTGACGGTGTAGACAAGATTTCCCGCGCCGCTGCCTGCCGTTACTGTTGTCGCACTGGCTGTCTTGGTTACTGCAATATCGACAACTCGATCGACGTCCGCGCTGACGGATGCCGAATTGTTGTTCGGGTTGGAATCGGCTTCATTGACCGTCAATAGAGACGCAGTATTGCCAATCACCAACGTGTCTGACGCTGACGCTCCAACGGTCAAGGTCGCGGTCAGCGTCGCCGATGCTCCGGCCGCCAGATTTCCCACGGTCCAGACGCCGGTTGCGCTGTTGAAGCTGGTGCTTCCGCTGCCTGTCGCGGAAACGAAGGTCACGCCTGCGGGCAGATTCGTGACCAGAATATCAGTGTCGTTCAGCGTTACACCAGAGGCGTCCGAAGGGCCGTTGTTGCGAGCCGTCACTGTGTAGACCAGATTACCGGCACCGCTGCCCGCGATGATCGGTCCAGCAGTCGCTGTCTTTGTGACTTGAATATCCACGGACCGATTGAACACGGTCGATGCAGAAGCGTTGTTATTGGCTGTGTTTGAGTCTGTTTCAGTGACCGTAGCAACTTCGACAGTGTTGTTGTACGTTTGAGGCGTCGCATTGGCACCAACTGTGATCGTGACAGTCAACGTTCGTGTCGCCGCAGATGCCAGATTGTTGATCGTCCAGATGCCAGTGGCCTGATTGTACGTTGAACCTCCTTCACCCACGGCACTGACAAAAATCACACCGGCAGGAAGATTCGTCGCCAACAGTGCGTTGTCACGAATCGAGACTCCTGACGCATCTGACGGGCCATTGTTGCGAGCTGTGATTGTGTACACAAGATTGCCAGCGCCACTGCCAGCAACCACCGGATTATTTGTCGTTGATTTGGTGACGGCAATATCCACGCTGCGATCAACATTTGTCACAACACTTTGACTGTTATTGGTGGAGACCGTATCAGTCTCACTCACATTGGCCAGTGTTGCGGTATTGTTGATGACGAGCGTGTCCGACGCCGATGCGCCGACGGTGATTGTTACCGTCAATGTTGCTGACGCTCCGACGGCCAGATTGCCGATTGTCCAAAGTCCCGTGCTGGCATTGTAGGTTGTACTACCGCTGGCGATGGCAGAATTGAGAGTCACGCCGGGTGGTAGACTGATTGATCTGATGGCCGCGTCACTGACTGTCACGCCCGATGCATCGGAGATTCCGCTATTGCGGGCAGTGATGGTGTAGACAAGGTTTCCACTTCCGCTGCCCGCGACCACTGTTGTAGCCGATGCTGTTTTTGTGACTTGAATATCGACATTTCGAGTCACCGTGGCGGCGACCGAGCGACTGTTGTTTGTCAGGTCGCGATCGTTTTCATTGAGCGTCGCCAATGACGCCGTATTGTTAATGACCAGGCCGTTCGCTGCGGCCGATCCAACGGTCAAAGTGACCGTCAGTGTTTCAGTTGCACCTGTGGCCAGATTGCCGATCGTCCAGAGACCACTCGTTGAATTGAACGCCGAACTCCCGCTGGCTGCCGCAGAAACGAACGAAACTCCTGCTGGCAAATTGGCCGCAAGAATGTCCGTGTCCATCAAGGTCAAACCAGATCCGTTGGATGGTCCACTGTTACGGGCCGTGATCGTGTACACCAGATTTCCCGCACCGCTGCCAGCAATGACCGAAGTGACATTTACCGCCTTCGTGACGACAATATCCACGTCGCGATTGACGGTTGCTGAAACGGATTGAGAATTGTTGGTGGAATTTGAGTCGGATTCATTGACGCCGTTCAACGATGCCGTGTTGGTAATCGTTGTGTTGTTCGCGACAGATGCACCAGCGGTGAGTGTCACTGTGAGTACTTGAGATCCGCCTGTCGCCAGATTTCCAATTGTCCAGATCCCTGTCGTGGAGTTGAATGTAGATGTTCCGCTGCCAGTTGCGGAGACAAACGTCATTCCGGCGGGCAGATTTGCAGTCAGGACATTCATATCGTTGACTGTCACTCCAGACGCATTCGATGGTCCGTTGTTGCGCGCTGTGACGGTGTAGACAAGATTTCCCGCGCCGCTGCCTGCCGTTACTGTTGTCGCACTGGCTGTCTTGGTTACTGCAATATCGACAACTCGATCGACGTCCGCGCTGACGGATGCCGAATTGTTGTTCGGGTTGGAATCGGCTTCATTGACCGTCAATAGAGACGCAGTATTGCCAATCACCAACGTGTCTGACGCTGACGCTCCAACGGTCAAGGTCGCGGTCAGCGTCGCCGATGCTCCGGCCGCCAGATTTCCCACGGTCCAGACGCCGGTTGCGCTGTTGAAGCTGGTGCTTCCGCTGCCTGTCGCGGAAACGAAGGTCACGCCTGCGGGCAGATTCGTGACCAGAATATCAGTGTCGTTCAGCGTTACACCAGAGGCGTCCGAAGGGCCGTTGTTGGTGGCCGTAATTGTATAAATCAGATTGCCAGACCCGCTGCCTGCAATCACAGTGGTTGCACTTTCCGACTTCGTCACCGCGATATCGACACTGCGATCAACATCTGTTGTTTCTGTGGCAGTGTCATTGCCCGCTATGGCATCAATTTCAACTTCATTGACCGACACTAACGCGGCGGTGTTTGAGATCACCAGTGAATCGGATGTCGTGGCCCCGACTGTGAGTGTTACGGTCAGCGTTGCCGAACTTCCGGACGCCAATGTTCCAATCGTCCACAGTCCGGTTGTTGAATTGAATGTGCTGCTGCCACTGCCAACGACTGACACTAATGTCACTCCGGCAGGAAGACTGGCCGCGAGAGCCCCGGTATCGCTCAGCGTCAAACCTGTTGCCGTTCCCAGTCCAGAGTTTAAAGCGGTGACGGTATACACCAAATTGCCGACTCCACTGCCAGCAATCACCGGATCGGCGTTGTCCGTTTTCGTGACGACAATATCGACGAACCCGAACACCCCAAAATCAAGGCTCAGATTTGTATTCGGATTGGTATCGCCGTCATTTATCGGTTCGGCACCGTTTGTCATCGTGACGGCAAGTGACACAATTGCGCCGCCCGATGGGTCGCCGTTATCGTCTCCGTTTGTTGAATTCAAATCCGCGTCAGGTGCAATTCCATTTCCAGTGCTGGACTGAAATCCATGCAATGATCCGAGGAGAGCGAAATTGCTTGAATCGATCCGCACGATATAGTCGCCGGGGAACAGGTTCCCAAAGGAATACAATCCACCTCCAGCAGTCGTGGTGGTCGCGATCTGAAGATCCCCGCCATCAAAGCTGTTATTCCCGTTGGTGTCTTCAAACAGTGTCATGGCGACGCCGTTGACGCCGGCTTCTGTGCCTGAATCAAACACGCCGTTGTTGTTGATGTCATGGAAGACGAGATCGCCCAGCGTCATCGGGATAAAATTTGCAAAATTTGCGGTGAAGCTCGTCGGAGCCTGGCTGCGCAGGAGGTCCGTGACTGTCGTCGTCGTCGCCACGGGAGCGTTCGTCAGGTACTCAATCGCTCCGACGCTCGCAAAATTCGCGCCAGCGCCTGACGTCGTGACGAAGGATGAATACGGCACATATAGGGAATCAATCGCGCCCGCCAACAAGCTGATCGTCGCGGTCGATGAGTTACCGGCACCACTGTGAACGATCAATTGCAATGTTACAGGCTGACTGGTGCCAACATTGAACAGAAATCCGGCTTCACCAACAGCCGTAAGATCCGCACCGGCCAGACCAGAAGGATCAAGCGTTGTTGCGTTACCATCGGCACCGTCCCATACAACCTGATCGTTGCCTGTTGCGCCGAAGTTAGCGTTGTAGTTAAGGTTCGTAGGAAATGCGGCACCATTCGCTTCAAATGTGACGCTGCCTGACGTTGCAGTTATCGACATGTCGCGTTCGCCACCGATTGAGGTCGCAGACGGCGAGAAAGAATTCGACGTGGCGATCCCGGACGCATTCGCAGAAAGTGTTTGACCTCCAACTGGCGAAGTGAAATCGTCAATGAGCGTGCCGGGAGTTCCCAGCGCATCGACGGGACTGATATCAATCGTGACAACGTTGTCGCCAGCATGTTGCATGTAGCCGACGATGGCCTGTTGCCGCACGAAGTATCTTCCTGCAGCTAGATTCTCAAATGCAAATTTCCCACCGGCGATGGTATTCATCGACCCGACAAGCGTGTCGTCCGCCGCTCCATTATCAAACGACAGATTACCGCCGTCTTTGTACAGTTGGACCGTTGCACCAGTCAGCAATGGATCTTCACCAGTGAGTCCATTGTCGGAGACGTCATTGAACACCGTGCCCTGAATCAATCCCAGAGTGTCGGCGGCGAGCAGTACTTTCGTTTCCAGGATTTCCGCAGTGACAATACCGCGTTGGTGTTGTGCCTGTTTTCTACGGCGCAGTTTGCCCTGACGATTACGGTTGCCGATGAACAGATTGCCAATCCCAGTCAGCCAGCGATGATTTGTCATAGTTTTGTCTCGATCAAGATGAAGTACGTCAGGCTTTCCAGCCTTTGTTCCGAGGCTCCTGCCCCGGAATACACTGCTCCGGAGGCTCCTGCCTCCCGTATTTTCGCTGGAGGCTGGAGCCTCCTGCGCATTGCGTTCCAGGGCTGGAGCCCCGGAACGAGATTTAGTTTCCGGTTTGTTCCTGAACTCGTTTCCGCTACCAGCGTCGTTCCAAACCAAGTGTAATCCCATGAGCCAGAAAACTGGACTCATGCATCAACGCATTCGGCCGCAACTCGCCCGTCAATTGATTCTGCGGCAATGGTGGTGGCAGCAAGCCCGGGTTCACGGCTGGATCGATTTGTTCGGTCGCTCGCAGCACACTGCCCCAGTAGAGCAGACTGTAGCCAACAGAACATCGCCAGTTGTTGGTCATTTGATAGCCGATGCCCACATCAAACTGCGGCACCAATGCAAATCGATTCTGTTTAAATGATCCTGAATTTGTACTCTGCGCCAGGAAACCACCAGGGTTGGTTGTCGTAATTCCACCTGCCGTCACAGCAGTCTGGCCATTGATGTCAAGTTGCTGGTTAGTACCGCCGATTGCCAGACGAGCTCCCCCATCAAGGCTCCAGCGTCCACGTTGACGATTGCCAAACAATCCAAATTCAGCACCCCAGAACTGGTTCCTGGTGCGAAACGAGTCCTGAATCGAGTAATGATCGCCAGCGGCATTGCCTTGGCCGGTCAGTTGTTCATTGATGCCAAATGTGTCTCGCAGATTGATGAATCGCGGACCGATCTGAAATCCCAACGCAAAGCTACGTGGGGCACTTCGCCAACAACTGTCGGCGCAAGGATCGCCGGGACCGCATTCTTTCCAGAAGACTTCGCGATAATGCAACGCTCCTGAATTCAGACTGGTCCTGGCGTTGACGTCGATCAAGCCACTGACAAGTCCAGGATATGCGATCAATTGAGAATCGTTCAAACCGGTTTGAGCATTCAGAAACGGTCGGGCCAGAATCGGAGTTCCATTGGAGACTGCATGGTAACTTTCGTTTCGATTCCCCAGCATGAAGAATTCTGCATCCATGCCGCTCACGCCGCACTGATCAAAGTTGACTCCTCCACGCAGTCGAAACCCACCGTGCGTTCCAGTAAACAGATCGTTTCCGCCATAGAGCACTTGCGTACCTGGCCGACCGATGACTCCAGCATCCCCTGCCTGAGTGCCAGGTTCACTGGTCGTGACAATTGGTGGAAGATATGACGACGTTGTTCGCCAGATTAATGCTTCTGCACCAAACCAAACCGGAGCAGCATTTCCGCAGGGACAGCACGACTGACAACCAAACGCCGGGGCCGCACATCCAACTGGCGCGCAGGGATTACATTGATTGCAAGCCGACGGAAATCCCATCGGCGCTGCATAACCGTACATGTTTGGCGTCATCGCGCAGGAGTCGCATCCATAGGGCTCCATGCCGAACTGTTGGCCATCGCCACTATCTGCAAACGCAGGCATCCCCATGGATGACAGGTCTTCGCAGCCGCACTGCGAGTCCAACCCGTCTGCTTCAAAACCGCCATACGCAGAGTTGAACCAGTCCGGTTCTCCTGATGCCTGTTGGCACACATCGCAGGAGCCGTTCATCTGAGTCGGATCGATGCCGTAGGGAGATTCATGAAATTCCATCTGCCCCAGCGCCGTGGAAGGCAGTTCAATCAGCAGCACGAAGACTGCAATCCAGCGTAAAAAATGTGAAACGTTTGCCACTTTGCAAATTCCTTTTTTCGTCAATGAGTTCAATCAAAGCTGCATTCAACGTGTAGCCGCTGCGTCATGGTTCAAACAGGAAATCAGGCCACAGTTGTCGGGAACCACGACAATACACCTGGAGTTTTGCTGCAGAATTTGATACTGCCTGCCAAGGGGATTTCGTTTTGATCCGCAACGATTTTCAATGAGCGCGGTTGGTATCTTTTTTGGCGGAAAGCAGTCAACGCCCGAAAGAGAAAAAGAATTCGTTCTGGCAGGAACTGCCGCAGGGTAATGAGGAATCTGCCGGTGGCCAAAAAATCGTTCGGCAGGTTTCAGCAGGTTTCTTGAGATCAGGCAACTTTTGCAACAATCTCAAGGGCGGTCAGGGACAGGTTTTTAACTCACTGCACAAAAGACGAAGGATGCTTTAGAATCCTCCGCCCGTTGTTCGCTGTGTCAGAATAAGTTCCTGTCACGATCCTAACGAAAGTGAATCATGCCAATTGAAGTGCGGTGCCAATGCGGTAAGCGACTGAAAGCCCCCGACAAACTCGCTGGAAAGATCGTCGCCTGCCCGGGCTGTGGTGCTCAAATACAAGTGCCAGCCTTGGTGGACACACCAGACGACAACGATTTTGAAGACGACGCACCTGCAATGCCGCAGCCGCCCGCACAACGTTCTGCATTTGGCTCAGCCCCGCAGTTTTCCGCTCCACGTGGACAACGTCCGGCACAACAGGACGACCAACGGTATTCGCTTCGTGAATTCGTGGAAGAAACAAGTCAACAGGATCACGGCCAGGGATTTTTCGAATTGGAAAGTCCCTACATGCTGGAAGTGAATCTCGACGGCATGGTCTGGACCAAGATGGGTTCGATGATCGCTTACATAGGAAACATTAAATTCGTCCGTGAAGGGATTCTTGAAAAAGGTCTCGGCAAGATGCTGAAAAAAGCCGTGACTGGCGAAGGTACGAAACTTACAAAGGCCGAGGGGCGTGGACGGCTCTATCTGGCTGATTCCGGCAAACGGATCAGTATCCTGAATCTGCAGAATGAATCAATCTTTGTGAATGGCAATGACCTGCTGGCAATTGAACAGGGTATCGAATGGGACATCAAGATGATGCACAGCATCACCGGCATGATGGCTGGCGGCTTGTTCAACGTGAAACTATCCGGCACCGGCATGATTGCGATCACATCGCACTTTCAACCGATGACTCTGCTTGTCAGACCTGATCAGCCTGTCACCACTGATCCTAATGCGACCATTGCCTGGTCCGGAAGTCTGACGCCGGAATTCAAGAAGGACATTTCGCTGAAAACCTTCTTCGGCCGTGGCAGTGGAGAATCCATTCAAATGCACTTCCGAGGCAACGGCTTTGTCGTCGTGCAACCTTACGAAGAAGTCTACTTACAGGCCAAATAGCCGAAAGTTGGGTCGCGGTGCTCAAACAGGAAACACCTGAACTTACGCTTCTGCAGATCTCAGATCTGCATTTTGGACCGCCTTACGTTGAAAAAGTGGGCGAAGCTGTCATCCGGATCGCGCCGGAATTGAATGCGGACGCTGTCATCGTCAGCGGCGATTTAACTCAGCGTGCCAAACGAGAACAGTTTGAAGCTGCGAAAGAGTTTTTATCTCGGTTGCCGGATGTTCCGCGCTTGGTAATTCCCGGTAATCATGATGTGCCTTTGTATAGTGTTTTCGAGCGAATGGTTGATCCGCACAGGCTTTACCGTGAAATCATTTCTTCGGATCTCAATCCAGTCCTGCGCGTGAAGGAAGCTGTCATTGTTGGCGTGGATTCCACCGCACCGCGCACAGCCATCAGCAATGGTCGAATCACACAATTGCAACTGGACGAATGCAGGAAAGTTTTCGAAAACACGCCTCAGGATGCAATCCGGATCGTAGTTGCTCATCATCATTTTGCTCCTGCCCCGGATTATCTCCGAGACACCATGATGCAAAAAGCGAAACGCGCGATGCAACTTTTTGACGAGCTGCATATCGAAATGATTCTGGGCGGCCACTTGCATCGAGCCTACGTTGGCAATTCTCTCGATTTTTACCCTGGAACGCATCGCGATCGCGGCATCATTATTGCTCAATGCGGTACCTCAACGTCCCGAAGAGGCCGAGGCCGTGAGCGAGAAAAGAACTCACTAAACCTCATTGAGCTTGGAAAACGCACCATCACAATCAAGCACTACATGTACTTTTACGAAATCGATGGCTTCGCGCTCCTAAGCCAGCACACGTTTCATCGCAATCCGGCTGGTACGTAGACGAGCGAAGCGTCTGACGTAAAATCGTGAGTCAGCTTGGGTTTTAGATTGAGGAATGTGTCCATAGAAAGTGACTTCACCCTGACATTTTTGTGTTTTTCTGACAATACTAGTGCTGCATACCCCATCAAAAAATCCAGATTTCCACAAAACTGCTATTTGTCCCGGAGTCCCGTCCCGTCCTGCATTTTACGGCTGGTGAATCTATTCCTGCCGCTTGCCCAAAGATCGGAAGACGGGAATCTGGAACGGCCGGTGGCACAGATTTCCGCGATCACCGTCGGCTCGGTATCATGAGGAATCGCAATTGAATTCTGCTTTCGCCGAGTGACCGCTTATGAGTTCTTTTTCCGAAGGCGTTGCCTGCTTTATTCGTCCAGGTTTCTCCAATGGAATCCTGTTGGCGGGGATGCTGATCGCTTCGCTGCTCGGCTCGAACGCAACCGCTCGGGCGGATGAGCATGAGGAGAAAGTGGAGCGTTGGAAGAAGTCCTACGAAGAAAAAATTCTGCCGATCGTTGAAGCTCGATGTGTGCAATGTCATCGCGGCGACAAGATCGAAGGAGAATTCGACTTCGGAAAGTTTCCCAACGGGCAATCTGCGGCCGAAGCCGGGGATGCGTGGGAACGAGTCGCCAAGCGGATTCGTTTGAACGAGATGCCTCCGCAGGGAAGTCCCGGCCTGAACGATGAACAGAAAGGTCATTTTCAGCAGTGGGTGGATTCCCGGCCGGATCAGGATCTCTGCAAACAACTGGCCTCGGAGGAAACTCAAAGCTGGTACCGCGGCTTTGTGATGAGCCGTCGTCTGACTCAGACGGAATATCGCAATG
>Ga0209702_10002216_pt1 | contig 34859 bp, 35 predicted proteins | sample FRY01_FD_187210 | JGI IMG/M metagenome (GOLD analysis project Ga0209702, IMG submission 187210) | Freshwater microbial communities from Lake Fryxell liftoff mats and glacier meltwater in Antarctica - FRY-01 (SPAdes) (version 2) | ecosystem: Environmental > Aquatic > Freshwater > Ice > Glacier...
TGCCATTTCAACTGCCACTTCGTAGCACAATTCGCTTCGGCAGTCGTTGTTCTCAATAACCACACAAACTTGATAAATGCCCGGTTCGGCATACGTGTGGTCCGGATTCGCACCGTTGGATGTGGTACCATCTCCAAAATTCCAAACAATGAAAGTCGAATTGCCTGTAGACAGGTTCTGAAATTCAATTCGGTTCTGGGTTTGGGTGGAATGGTACGTGAAATTCGCCTCAAAACCGTTGCAACAGTTCTGTGCGTTGGCAATAAAAGCTCCTACAAAAAGGAACATGAAAATGAGGAAAAGGCGTTTCATTTGAGGGTCGGATTAGATTATTTGGATAACGCTCTATCAGACGTTTAGACCTCCTCTAGGTTGCTACGACACCAAATAAAAAATCCGAAACCGCCACTTAGGAAGTTTCAGATTTTATGTTTTAGAATTTAGTGCTTTAGAACCTCAGTTCATCACAATCTGATGCCCATCAACCATGGTGCACGATTGCTTTACTTCAACCGCTTTGCTGTAGGCCAAAATGCTATCAACAACACGTTGGTCGGGCGAGAAGGAAGTTCCTTCAAATTCATTGCTGAGAAAATTAATCAGCTTTGTTTGATACAACAGTTCACACGGCTCTTGCTCCGTAAGTGCTGTAGTTGCGGTTAGTAATTCTTTTGGGAGAGTAAATGTTTTTGGCATATCTTTTCGTTTGGTATGTGGTTAATACGCAGTGGTTTCGGATATATTGTGCCGATATAAAAAAAACGCCCCAATCTTTTGATAAGCTACGGTTAGGGCTTGATACACTTTTCGGAATACTCTCCTTTTTTGTCCCCCGAAACCTCATGTGTATTCTCATAATTGTTTACCAACTCCTCCAAAGAATCATAATACTCTTCCAGATTTTTGAGGCTAACCCCATTCTTTTCTGAATTATTCTGTGGCATTTCCCTTATGTATTTAGATAGCTCGGGAAATTACTGACGAATGGTGGTGGTAATCTTTAGGATTTCTTGTTCCCAGTCTGTTTTTGTTTTCATCGGTCTTTTACTGTTTTATTGCGTGTTTGTCAAAATCACCTTCATTGCCTTTTCTTTAGATGCATTCCCGAAAACTTCATAGGCATGTAGCATTTCATCCAATTTGAAATGATGAGTGATCAATTTTTTCGGCTCTAATTTTCCTGAAGAAACCGTTTTAAGCAACATTGGTGTTGTGTTGGCATTCACCAATCCCATTGTAATGGTGATGTTGCGGATCCAGAGATTTTGAATTTGCAGGTCCACAGGCTTACCATGCACACCAATGTTCGCGATGTGTCCATCTGGTCGGACTATATTCTGGCAGATGTCGAATGTTGCTGGAGCTCCAGCAGCTTCAATAGCTACATCAACACCATCCTTTGTCTCTGAAAGTATTTTCTTGACAGCGTCTTCTTCTCCTGAATTGATAGTATCTGTTGCGCCAAGTGTCTTGGCCATTTTCAGACGGTTATCATCCAGATCAATCATATAGATTTTTGCTGGAGAATAGAATTGCGCGGTTAGCAGAGCCGACATACCGATGGGCCCAGCCCCCACAATGGCGATGGTATCGCCTGGTTTAACTCGCCCGTCCAGTACGCCAATTTCGTGACCTGTTGGAAGTATGTCGCTCAGCATCACCGATGCTTCTTCATCCACTCCTTTCGGAATTGGGTAAAGACTATTGTCAGCATGAGGAATACGAACGTATTCTGCCTGTGTGCCATTAATAAGGTGGCCTAAAATCCAACCGCCATCTTCACAATGAGCGTACAACTGTTTCTTGCAGTATTCACAACTGCCATCAGAGGTGATGCAGGATATAATCACATGGTCGCCTTTTTTTTTGAAATTGCTAACCGAAGAACCAACCTCTTCAACCACGCCAACACCTTCATGACCTAATGTAGTTCCTGGTTTGCAGGTTGGCGTTTTGCCATGCAGAATCCCCAAATCAGTACCGCAAATCGTGGTCTTCAGAATCTTAACCAGTGCATCCGTTGGTTTTTCAATACCAGGTTTTGGAATGTCTTTCCATTCAATTTTCTCTGGGCCGCCATATACAAGGCCTTTCATGGTTTTTTTACTTTCCTGAGAAGTGCCGTTTGACTGGTCTTTTTTAATCGTAGCAACTGGAGTTGACATCTTTCTTGGTGTTTTGCGTATCTGAATCATTTCACCACAAAGTTGACCCGTTGAGATTCAGAGACGTTACACAATAAGATGTAATAGTTACATCATTCCCACATTACCAACTTTTCAAAATGGTTTTGCAACAGGTATGTGTAAAAAAGGCCCAGACAATCAGGTCGCCTCAGTGATGTTTCAACTTACCTTCTATTGTTTTCAAGGAGGCCTTCAATTTTTCGAGAGCCTCAAACAGCGCCTGTTCAATGGTGTCAGAAAGGCACGTTACTGCAATAGGCTGTCTGTTTTCCAAGCGTGCTTCTAGCATGCAGCGTTTGTCTTTCCTTCCAGACTTATCTCCGTTCTCATCTGAAAGATGCACTTCTATGCGTGTGATGTGGTCTTTAAACCTAGACAATTCGTCTGTGATGGAAGTATTCACAAATGCTTCCAATTTTTCGTCTCCTTCTATGTTTTTGTCGGTATTGAATTGAATGATCATGGTTTTTTGGTCTTAAGGAGTTCGATTAATCGTGATGCTGAACTTCAGCACAAAGAGCGTTATTTACCTTTCCCCGATTCTTACACAATAAGATGTAATAGTTACATCATTCACACATTCGAGATAGTAAACCGAGCCCGAAGACTATGCTCGCGATAAGCAGCAAAGCGCTGAGTTCTTTAAGTGATTCCATACCGGATTAGATCCAATTCTGTACCATCTGCAACAGCGTTTCCAACTCAAAAGGTTTTACAATGTAATCGTCAGCACCAAGTTTGAGGGCTGCGGCTCTATCCACCTTTTCGGAGTTGGAGGTGCTGAAAATGAATGGTATCTTATGAGTACTTGAGGTTTCCGAAAGCAATCGCAAAACTTCATGTCCATCCATTTCTCGCATCAGAACATCACAGATTATCAAATCCGGAATAAATTGCTCTGCAAGTTCAATTCCCCTTTTTCCATTGTTGGCTGAAAGCACTTCATAACCTTCCAATTCGAGATACTCGATAAGATTGTCAAGAATATCTTTGTTGTCTTCGATAAGCAGAATTGTTTTCATTTCAATTGGATGGTGGTGCAACGAAAGAGATGGTCAAATTACGTCCAAGGCATCTCTCAACTTGTTACACAATAAGATGTAATAGTTACATCATTCACACATTGCAAATCTTCCAAATTGCGTGTCCACCCAAAATTCCGCAATCCGCGCACATCCGTTTTATCACTAACCGTTCGGCACGGGTATGTATTCGAGCAACGCGATAATCTGCGTTCAATTTTTTCTCTATTTACTTTCCCCTCTGCGTCTCCCGAAAAAATGCGACACGTTCTGCGTGCAATTCAAGGAATTTAAACCTCAAAAACATTCGTCAAATATCGTTTACGCACATCCCTATAGATGTAGAAATCCGAGTCAATGCTTGCAACTTCCGTATAGTTCTTTAGTTCCGAAGCAACAATAAGCGAAGCATCGGCAAGATCCATCGGCACATCATCAAATTTCTCCATGAGTTCTGTAAATCGAAAAACATGTGATTCACTCAATTCAACAAGCCGAAGACCGCCACGTTCTATCCATGTTAAGAAGTTAAGCTGTGTGCGTACGCTGAAATCCAGCATGTGGCTCACCTCTGTCACAACAGGCCAAGTTGTCCACAGTTCACCTTTAAAATCCTTGATAAACTGCATTGCTTTGAGGTGATATTTATCGCTCCTGTCAAAAAGGGCAATCAACGGCCCAGCATCAATGAGAATGCTTTTCACGTAGTTTTTTCTTCAAAGTGGATTTGTAGGTGGTGGATAAATCGGGGTTTCCGCTCGCTCCTGCGCCAAAAAGATCTTCGCCCAAATCAAAGGGAGAATGATCCGACTGAACACTGTTTAAATATGCTACCAATGCCTCTTTCACAACGGACGATTTGGAAAGATTCATCTGCTGACTGTAATCGGCCAGTTTCTTTTCAATTTCCTTATTTAAACGAACATTCAACATCTCAACAATTTTGTATTACAAATGTATTACTTTTTCCGATGCAATCCGCTTCCACAAAAAAACGCCCCAATTTCTCGGGGCGCTTCATCGCTGTACTCTCTATTTCTGTTCGGATTAAGCCGCCAGCTTCACCTTGTGTTTTTCCATCAACTGCCGCAAGCTAATAAGCGCATAACGCATTCTTCCTAGCGAAGTATTAATGCTCACTTCAGTAACCCAAGCAATTTCCTTGAACGGCATCTTTGCATACACACGCATCAGCAAAACTTCCTTCTGATCTTCAGGAAGCATGGTGATAAGAATCCTCAATTCCTGATGGATCCTTTCCTTCACGAATTCCTCCTCGCGGTTCAGGTCTTCGCTACCTAAAATATCAAAAACGTCAAACTCCTCGGTCGCATGCTGCATCCGCATCTTCTTCAGTCTTCTAAAATGATCCACAACCAGATTGTGTGCAATTTTCAACATCCAAGGGCGGAATTTTCCTTCCTCCAGATATTTACCAGATTTAAGTGTTTGAATCACCTTCACCAAGGTGTCTTGGAAAAAATCATGGGCAAGATTCCTGTCCTTCAACAGCAGAACCAAGTAAGTGAATAACCTATCCTTGTGGCGGTTCACCAACTCTTCAAAACAAATTTCTTCACCATTAACGTACAAACGGATCAGTTCCTGATCACTTAGGGCAGTAACTCGCATAGCTTCTATCTTTAGGTTAGACTTAGTAAAATCTTATAAGAGTAGAGTGTTTGCTATGAGCTTATTTTTTGGTTAATGCCTTGGGCAGTTACATGAGTTAACGGCCTCCGTTTTTATTTATTGTGCCACAACTAAAATATTTTTTTGCTGTTGACTGAGACAAAGATTAGAAGATTAATCAGAACCCGCGTTGATGAATGATAAATTTGCAACCCTTTTAACAATTATTGCAACAATGCCCCAAATTCAAGCAAAAACCTCCACCAACGTTAAGGAAGTTTGTTTGGAGCCTGTCCTGAGTTTGTCGGAGGGCGTTCCCCACGCAGAAAAAGCGAGGGTCGGGCTTTCCGCTATATCTTTTTTTCGTGCCTCAAAAAAGGATACCGCTACAATCCCTAACGCGGCTCAATCTGCAAACCTCACTTTGTCATTCCGAGGAACGAGAAATCTAATTATCAAACCTCTCAAGTGGCTTTCTTCTTCCTCGCAACAAACAAATTCACACAATGCCCATCCTCCGCCTAAGGCGGATGCCGAGGAACGAGGCGGGGGATTTCTTCATTCGTCAAATATCGTCCGCCTCAGGCGGATTCGTAATTCGTATCAGCCATGATGCCCGACCCAAAACACAACATCATCATAAAAGGTGCGCGGCTTCACAACCTCAAGAACATCGACCTTGTCTTGCCACACAAAAAGCTCATTGTCATCACAGGGCTTTCAGGTTCTGGCAAATCAACCTTGGCGTTTGATACACTTTATGCCGAAGGACAAAGACGCTACATAGAAAGTCTTTCTGCCTACGCGCGGCAGTTTTTAGGCAAAATTGACAAACCAGAAGTGGATAGCATTTCGGGAATTTCGCCTGCTATTGCCATCAATCAGAAGGTAAAATCAAGCAATCCACGTTCAACGGTTGGTACAACAACAGAGATTTACGATTACCTCAAACTGCTTTATGCTAGAATTGGCAAGACCTTCTCCCCTATTTCAGGAAACGAAGTCAAACGCCATACAGTTGACAGCATTGCCGAATTCATAACCAAACAAGAAGATGGCAAAAAAGTGATGGTCTTCGCTCCTTTTGGAGTAATGCCAAAGGACGCGTTGAGCAAGCGATTCACCATTCTAAGTCATCAGGGATACACGCGTGTCAAACTCAATGGAGTTGTCGAACGAATTGAGAAGATTGAAGAAAACACCTTCCTAAAAGAAGGAAACGAACTCTCGGTTCTCATCGACCGCTTCGTGACCAATTCCAAAGAAGAGAACACCCGAATTGCCGAAGCAATCAGAACCGCGCTTGCCGAAGGAAACAACCGTTGTTCCATTCAAGTGGAGGAAGAAACAACCGAATTCAGTACCGAGTTTGAATCAGACGGAATGCGCTTTGAAGAACCATCCGTTCACTTTTTCAGCTTCAATAATCCGTATGGAGCGTGCAAGAAATGTGAAGGTTTCGGAAACATCATCGGCATTGACGAAGATTTGGTGATGCCAGACCGCAGTCTCAGCATTTACCAAGAAGGCATTGTTTGCTGGCGTGGCGAAAGCATGAGTAAATGGAAAGACCAGCTCGTACACTCGGCCAATAAGTTCGATTTCCCCATTCATCGTCCCATTTATGAACTGACCGAAGAGCAGATTCAACTACTTTGGGATGGCAACCAATATTTTGAAGGTCTGAATGCGTTCTTCCGAATGTTGGAAGAAAACAGCTACAAAATTCAATACCGCGTGATGCTTTCGCGCTATCGCGGAAAAACGCCTTGTCCAGAATGCCGAGGAACCAAACTCCGAAAGGATGCTACCTATGTAAAGGTTGGTGGCAAAAGCCTTTCCGACCTCGTTCTATTGCCACTTGGCGAGTTGGCTGATTTCTTTGATCAGCTTCAACTTTCCGACATGGAGCGCGAAATCTCCAAACGCATTCTCAAAGAGATTACCTCACGTTTGGGCTATATGAAAGATGTCGGTCTTAGCTATCTAAACTTGAACCGACAATCAGCCACGCTTTCTGGTGGTGAAGCACAACGAATTCATTTGGCAAGTTCGCTCGGAAGTTCCCTTGTTGGTTCTATGTACATATTAGATGAGCCAAGCATCGGACTTCACCCAAAAGACACCGAACGCCTCATTTCCATCCTCAAACGTTTGCGCGACATTGGCAATACGGTAATTGTAGTTGAGCATGATGAAGACATTATGCGCGCTGCTGACATGATTGTTGACATCGGCCCAGAAGCAGGAACGCACGGTGGCGAAGTCGTTTTTCAAGGAACATTGGAAGACATGATGAAATCTGCCGATACGCTTACCACAGGTTATTTGAGCGGAAAACTGGAAATTCCTGTTCCGAAAACGCGCAGAAAACCAAAAGGCAAACTGCAAGTTATTGGTGCTCGTCAGCACAATCTGAAGAACGTGAGCGTTTCGTTTCCGTTGGGTTGTCTTTCTGTAATAACAGGCGTAAGCGGTTCTGGTAAGAGCACGCTCATGAAAAGCATCCTCTACCCTGCCCTCAAAAAACGGTTCGGTGGTTATGGCCTCAAAACGGGGCAATTTGAAAGACTAGATGGCGACCTTAATCGCATTGATGATGTGGAATTCGTAGATCAAGACCCGATTGGGCGTTCCACGCGTTCCAATCCCGTAACGTATATAAAGGCGTATGACGAGATCCGTTCGCTTTTTGCCGAACAGAAAGCTGCCAAATTGCGCGGCTATCAGCCCAAGCATTTCTCGTTCAACGTGGCTGGTGGCCGTTGCGAAGTCTGCGAAGGCGAAGGCACAGTGAAGATTGAAATGCAGTTTATGGCCGACATTATCATGAAATGTGAAAGCTGCGAAGGACAACGCTTCAAACAGGAAGTGTTGGAGATCAAATTCCAAGGAAAAACCATTCACGATGTGCTGAGCATGACAGTGGATGAAGCCATGGAATTCTTCTCAGAACACGACCCAAAAGTGGCACGTAAAATTGCTCCATTACAGGAAGTTGGTCTCGGCTACGTTCAACTCGGACAAAGCAGCAGCACACTTTCTGGTGGAGAAGCACAACGGATTAAACTCGCTTCTTTTCTCACCAAGGGGCGTAAACGTACAGACGTTGCAGGCAACGTCTCTACATTATTCATTTTTGACGAACCCACCACTGGCCTTCACTTCCACGACATTCACAAACTGCTGAAAGCCTTCAATGCGCTTTTAGACAACGGTCATACAATCATCCTAATCGAGCATCACCCTGATATTATCAAATGTGCCGATCACGTCATTGACCTCGGCCCAGAAGGTGGAAAAGGTGGCGGAATGGTAATCTTTGAAGGAACGCCTGAAGAGCTAGCTGTTTGTAAAACTTCGGCTACCGCAGCAAGTATTGCTGAGAAGGTTTTGAAGGAGGCCAAAGCTTGATTTACCGTCACACTGAACTTGTTTCAGAGTCTAACAACTGAACCGTCTATTCAACCTTTTTGGATTTATCTCTTGATAATTCTTCGTCTTCAATTGCTCTTGCTTTAGACAAAGATGACGCCACTAACCCTGCTGGAACCGTGACAACTCCAACACCGACTATTAGAACAAAAAAAGTGAAAATTCTGCCGCCCATCGTTATCGGATAAACATCTCCGTAACCAACTGTGGTAAGCGTTACCACTGCCCACCAAAAACTGTGAAAAATAGACGTAAACACCTCTGGCTGTGCTTCATTTTCAAAAAAGTAGATTCCAGCAGAGCTCAAAAAAATAAAGATCACCGTTATCATCAGAAAAAGAATAAGTTCCTCTTTAACTATTCCAGCAGCTACGTGGAATCTATGAAGTGCACGATTATACCTGATTAATTTGAACGCTCTAAACACTCGGAAAATTCTGAAAGCCCGAAGCATTCTTAGATCAATCGAAGTCCCAACGTAAAACGGTAAGACTGCCAATAAGTCTATCACTCCATAAAAACTAAAAATGTATTTCAGAGGATGTTGCGACACGCACACTCTCAGAATATACTCTATCGAAAAAACGATGACTGAGGCGTACTCAATCCATTCCAGAATCCTCTTGGTTTCTTCCGTATTATTGGGAAGCGTTTCAATTGAAAAAGCAACCAATGAAGCCAAAATCAATAGCTGTATCAGGTAATCAAAAACACGACCTTTTGGGGTAGTGTTATCCTCGATAATCGCCCTCAACCAAATTCTCATTTTTGCAACTGCTTTGATTTACTCAGCAAAGGTATTGTCGTTGTTCATCAATTGAACATCTGCTGCTTTAACGTAGAATTCCTTCGAAAGTGGAACTGTTGATAATATATCACTTGCTTTATCTCTCCAATGAAATGTGGAGTAATTCGCATCAGGTTTAAATTCAACAAGTGCATTAGCAGGTTGAATCCTTATCCATTTATGTACTGAAGAACGTCCTTCAGTAGTAGTCATGCTATCCAAACCAAGACAAATCCCGATGAAAGAATTGTCTACCGAGTAAAAATATCGGTCTCCTATGTAATTTTGCGAAACAAAATTAATCGTGTCAATCCTAGTATACTTCAGCTCGCGCTGAACATTTCCAGAAAGTTTCGTTCTTCCCTTTTTGTAGAATATAATCAAACCATGATCTTGAACAAACAGGCTATCTCCAACTTCAACTTGCTTCCATACTTCTTCAGAATTACCTCTTTCCATTTTTCCAAGCAGATAAATCAAAACGGCAATGACGAGAGTAATCACCAATAAAATCAAAAAGACATTGGTCAACGTAAAAAACCCTCTTTTTTGAGCCTGACCCGCAATTTTGATAATTCCTCGATAGGTAAGCCGTGCTCCAATGTATTCCCAAAACCTCATGTCATCAAATATAGCTGAAGGAATATTGCTTTAACACATTACATAACCACCTTAAAGGCAATTTGACCCTGCATGAATATTCGTATGTAAATAGATACTAAAACAACTTCAGCAAGACCGTAGTTTTAACGACCTTCGCGGCCTGTAAGGGCGTATGGTCATACGCCCCAACGTTTATCATTGAAGCTTAACTATTGAACTACCTATCAGCCGAAAAACCTATCTCGTTCTTACGGAGAACGCGTCCTGTTTTAGGCAGCAAAAACCAACATTTCGCTTTCAGTAGTCGGCATTGGAACTTCCAAACCATCTTCTTTCAGTCCTTCAATATGAAATTTGACAGCTTCGTAGATATTGCGCTCCACCACTTTACGGGTATTTCCTGTAGCAACACATCCTGGTAAATCAGGCACGTAAGCACTAAAACCTGTTTTTGTCTTTTCGATAATAATCAAATACTTGTGCATGGTTTCAAATTTAATCAGATGCACACATAATGCAACTCCATCCGTAGGCGGATTCGGGGTCTAATTAGATGCTGATACGCCTAAGGCGCAAAGCAAGACTACCACCTTGAACTTTGAACGCTGAACTTTGAACCAGATTAGGCTGCGATTTCTATCTCCTTTTCTTCGCCAGTGGGTTCGTTGATGAACATCAGAAGCAACGAATTCTTGTCTTGCAACTGTTCTTTGGCATTTAGGAGTTCAATACCGTAAATAGCACTGTCTTCACCGAGGTCTATCACTACTTCTTCGCTCACTTTCACAGAATTGACCGTGGCGGTCTTTTCACGCAATTTGATGTAAGCAATATTAAATCGTGGGTCGTATACCAGTGTCATGGTCTTGACTTTAAAAATACTTAACAATTACGGTCACCACCATCCAAGCATCACCTTGTTAATCGGAGTATGCTTCAATTTGTTTGGTAGAATAGTGTTTTCCATTCCAAATACTGTCAAAACCGAAGTTCTTTCTGAAACCCGTTCTTCCGAACTTGGCTGGGAATTCTTCACCAGCACTGACGGTTTCTGTGATTTCATCCACTACTGTCCGATAAAACCCTGCACAGATAAAACAGTCGTTTTCAGCTTAGGTTTTAAGGTCTAGAAGCAGTTTTTTAAAAGTAAGCCCCTTACTTCAGGCTGAACTAAAACTAAGTCGGAGCTGCCCTTGATTTTCTTTGAGCCAGTCTTTTTCCGGATTTTCAAGAAATCTGATCAGATGGATGTAGTTGAACAGGTGTAATCGACAAAAGCTCACAAGGTTTGAAAATGCCCATTTCCGCTTGATTTTCTTGCGTATTTTATCAGCGCAAATTGTAGCTTTAAACCATGAAAGTCAGTTACATAACTTACTCCATTCCCATCTTCTTTCTACTGATTGGGATTGAATTGCTTTTCGGGTATCTGAAAAAGGAGAAACTATACCGTTTCAACGATGCGCTCACAAACATCAATCTAGGTATAGGGTCGCAGGTGGTGGGCATTATGACTAAAGGCTTGCTTTTTCTGGCATATCTCTATCTGTATGAGCATCGGGTTTACACCTTTGAGAACACATGGTGGGCGTTGGTGCTTTTGTTCCTAGGAGTTGATTTCTTCTATTATTGGTTCCATCGCGCTAGCCATGAGGTGAATATGCTTTGGGCGGCTCATATTGTGCATCATCAGAGCGAGGATTACAACCTTTCGGTTGCTTTGAGGCAATCGTGGTTTCAGGGTTGGTTCTCGTGGGTGTTCTACCTTCCGTTGGCTGTTATCGGTTTTGAACCAGTCATTTTTGCTGCCATCGTTTCGTTCAATACGCTCTATCAGTTCTGGATTCATACCACCACCATTAAGACCATGGGGCCGCTTGAGTGGGTTTTTAACACGCCATCACACCATCGGGTACATCATGGCACGAACCCGAAGTATATTGATAGGAACCATGCAGGTAGCCTCATTATTTGGGATAGGATGTTCGGCACGTTCCAAAAGGAGGAGGAAGAAGTGGTGTATGGTATTACCTCTCCGCTAAACAGTTGGAATCCTGTATGGGCCAATTTCCATTATTGGAAAGACCTTGGGCAATTGGCCAAGCGGTCGAAAGGCTTTGATAAGGTGCGCGTATTCCTCAAGCCTCCAGGTTGGCAGCCAAAGTATTTGGGAGGATTTCAAGCTCCGCAGGAGATTGATGTAGAATCGTATAGGAAGTTCGAGAATGACGGGTTGAGGCACGACCACATCTATGTGCTCTTCGTGTTCTTCATTGCGTTGTCGGTCTCCACACTTGTACTCATCATGAACAAGAGCATCCCTACCCTGCCGTTGTATGCCACAATGACCTATTTATTGGCAACCTTGGGCATTTCTGGCGGATTGATGGAAAACAAGAAATGGTTGATGCCTGCCGAATATGCGCGCATTTTCGCTACGCTAATTCTTGCCCTGCTGTTTTGGGAGCACCCTGCTTTTTTGGATATTATTCGCGGTGCGGCCATCTTCGCCTTGGTTAATTTTGTTTGGTTTAGCCGTGTAGTAAAACATATTAGACCACAAGGAGATGTTAGACTCGCTTAGGAACTTTCCGAGTCTTTATTATACACTTTTGGCGGTGTTCATGATTTCGGTGCTTTTTGATTTACCACTGCTACATTATGCAGTAAAACCCATGTTCATGATTTTGCTGATGGTGTATCATTGGAAGCAACTTTCGGGACTTTCAAGTTTCTTTTCCAAGACGATTCAGTTTGGATTACTCTTCTCTTGGATTGGAGATATCGCTTTGATGTTTGATGAGAAGATTCCGATTCTTTTTGTGGTTGGATTGGGCGCGTTTCTGATTGCACATTTAGGCTATGCAGCAGCTTTTGCAAGAAACGTGAAAGACTCCAACTCAAGTTTGAATGTTTCAAAATCGGCTTTAATAGCATTGCCTTTCATAGCAATCACAAGTTGTTTCTTCTATTACATGAAAGACGGACTACCCGCAGAACTATTCGTTCCTGTTTTGGCCTACACCGTTGTTATTAGCGTTATGGGGATTACAGCAGTCATCCGTTACAATCATGTGGATGCAAAAAGCTACAAATGGATACTCATCGGAGCAATTCTATTTATCCTTTCAGACATGGTAATCGCTATCAACAAATTTGTGATTGACTTTGATTATGATGCCATTCTGAACATGTGGCTTTATCTGACAGGGCAGTTTATGATAACTGTTGGGTCGGTGTTTTACGTGAGGAATTTAAAAAGCTAGACCAGTAAGGTTGTTAATACAAGACCTACTAGTTTTAAAACTAGTAGGTCTCTGCGTTTAAGACAGCTTCAAAGGATGCTTGACCAACTCTTTCAGTAAAGCACGTTCCATCACTTCGTCCATATTCTTCACATAATGGAAGGTGAGTCCTTTCAGATAATCCGGTTCAATTTCCTCGATGTCTTTCCGATTTTCGGCAGAAAGAATGATCTCTTTGATATGCGCCCGCTTGGCCGCTAGAATCTTCTCTTTGATTCCTCCAACGGGAAGCACCTTTCCGCGCAGCGTAATCTCACCTGTCATGGCCAGTTTTTCGCGCACTTTGCGTTGCGTGTATAGCGATGCTAATGCAGTGAAAATGGTGATGCCAGCTGATGGGCCATCCTTAGGAGTTGCTCCTTCTGGAACGTGGATATGTAGGTTCCATTCGTCAAAAATCTCAGGCTTCAGACCAAGCTTATCTGCATGAGATTTCAAATATTCAAGAGCAATTACGGCAGATTCCTTCATTACATCTCCCAGGTTTCCTGTGAGGGTCAACTTGCCTTTTCCTTTGCTGAGACTTGATTCGATGAAAAGGATATCGCCACCAACTGAAGTCCAAGCCAAACCTGTCACCACGCCAGCAAAATCGTTGTCGGTATAACGGTCGCGCTGCATTCTTGGTGAGCCAAGGATTTCCTCCACGTCTACCAACGTAATCGTAGGATTTTTCGGTTCTTCCATTGCCACAAATTTGGCGCGGTTACGCACCAGTTTTGCAATCGTTTTTTCCAATCCACGCACTCCACTTTCGCGTGTGTATTCTTCAACCACTTTCTCTAAAACTTGCTTGCTCAGTTTGACCTGAGACTTTTTCAGGCCGTGTTCTTCAATTTGTTTTGGAACGAGGTGTCGCTTGGCAATCTCCAATTTCTCTTCCACGGTATAACCGCTTACTTCAATAATCTCTAAACGATCTCGCAAAGCAGGCTGAATCGTGCCCAAACTGTTGGCAGTTGCTATGAACATCACCTTTGAAAGGTCATATTCCACCTCCAAATAGTTGTCGTAGAACGCACTGTTCTGTTCAGGATCCAATACTTCCAATAACGCTGATGACGGATCACCATGGTAATTTGTTCCAACCTTATCAATCTCATCCAACACAAAAACAGGATTGGAAGATTTTGCCTTTTTGATATTCTGAACAATCCGCCCCGGCATGGCTCCGATGTAGGTTTTTCGATGACCTCGAATTTCAGATTCGTCTTTCAATCCGCCCAATGAAACACGAATGTAGCTTCTTCCTACAGCTTCGGCCACCGATTTACCCAAACTTGTTTTTCCAACTCCCGGAGGGCCAACTAAACAAAGAATCGGAGCTTTCAAATCACCTTTCAACTTGAGAACGGCCAAGTGTTCCAAGATTCGCTCCTTCACTTTGGTTAATCCAAAATGATCCTTGTCTAAGATTTTTTGAGCACGTTTTAAATCAAAGTTATCTTTTGAAAACTCACCCCAAGGAAGTTCCAGTAGCGTATCCAAATAATTCATCTGAACTGAATACTCGCTAGAATTAGGATTAATTCGAGCCAGCTTATCAAGTTCCTTATTGAAATGCTCCTTTACATTATCTGTCCAAAGTTTTTTGGCAGCTTTTGCTTCCATTTCATCAATCTCCAGATCTAAGGTATTTCCACCCAATTCCTCCTGAATCTGCTTCATCTGCTGATTAAGGAAATAGTCTCGTTGCTGCTTATCAATATCAACCTTAACCTTGGACTGGATCTGATTTTTCAGTTCCAACATTTGTAGGTTCTTGGTCAAATGCTCCAGCACCATGGTGGCACGATCCTTCAAATCGGCCACCTCTAGCATTTTCTGCTTTTGTGCCACGGTTGCGTCCATATTGGACGAAATAAAGTTGATGAGAAACGAAGGACTTTCTATGTTCTTCAGCGCAAATTCGCTTTCGGAAGGAATGTTTGGTGACTGGCGTATAATGTTCAAGGCCAAATCTTTCAACGAGTCGACTAACGCATTGAACTCTTTGCTCTTACGTTGAGGTTTAATCTCGTCAAAAGCAGTGATTCTACCTCGGAAATAAGGCTCAACTTCCACCATCTCACGAACCTCAAAACGCCTCTTTCCTTGAATGATGACCGTGGTACTACCGTCAGGCATTTGCAGCATTTTGATAATGCGTGCAACCGTTCCAATACGGTTCATATCCTTGGGTTGCGGATCCTCAACAGCCAAGTCTTTTTGCGCCAACACACCAATCACTTTTGTGCTTTGGTATGCATCTTTCACCAACTTAATGGACTTGTCTCTTCCGATGGTTATCGGAATAACAACTCCAGGAAAAAGCACGGTATTACGAAGCGGGAGAATTCCAACAAGTTCGGGGATTTCCTCCGCGTTCATGTATTCCTCATCTTCAGGGGAAAGCAGGGGTATGAACTCTGAATCTTCCTCAATCAGATTGGAAAACTGCACAATGTCGTCAAATGGGTCATTCATGTAAATCGGGGTTTGGGACAAAACTACTTTGATAGTGGAGGCCGAAATGTCAACGAATGTGCCGAATTTTCAAATTGACATTTTTCGGTCAAAAGGTCAGTTTCGGAAACGCTGTGTCAGGTCAAAGACTGACGAAAGGATGCTTTTCTCGGTCTCATCGAATTCTTTGCCGCGTCTTTGCATCACAAGCTCGGCAGTAGCGAAAGCTTTTTCTTGGTTGTATTCTGTGAAACCAGCTGCTCCGCCCCATTGAAATGAAGGAATGAACGTGCGCGGAAATCCAGAACCGAAAACATTGGAGCTCACACCTACTACTGTTCCTGTGTTGAACATGGTATTGATTCCAGATTTGGAATGATCGCCCATGATAAGTCCACAGAATTGAAGTCCTGTTTTGGCAAAACGCTCCGTTTCATAGCTCCAGACCCGAACCTCTTCATAGTTGTTTTTGAGATTGGAATTGTTGGTATCGGCACCTAAATTGCACCATTCACCAAGCACAGAATTGCCCAAAAAACCATCATGTCCTTTATTGGAATAACCCATGATGACCGAATTGTTGACCTCACCTCCTACTCGACTTTCTGGGCCGATGGTAGTTGGGCCATAGATTTTGGCTCCCATTTTCACTTGGCTTCCATCGCACAGCGCAAAGGGTCCGCGAATGATGGAACCTTCCATCACCTCTGAATTCCTTCCTAAATAAATAGAGCCACTTGATGTGTTGAAAATGCAAGCTTCGGCCTTCGCTCCTTCTTCCAAGAAAATCTTGCCGTTTCCGATAACCATGTTGCTTTCAGAAAGCTTAATGGATGTTCTTCCCGCAGTTAGCATTTCAAAATCTGATTCAATCGCCTCTCCATTCTTGGAAAAAATATCCCACGGATTCTCTACTGACAGAATTTCACCTTCAAATTCTTTCCCTTTTTCTGTATCTTTTTGAAATGCAGAAACATCACCATCCATTTTGGCAGCCAACAATTTTCCGTTTTTCACTAAGCGTTCTCCCTTTTTTAATGAGGCGATTTCTGAAACCAAATCAGCAGATGGACAAATACATCCATTTATAAACACATTATCAGAAGCCGAAACCATCGGAAACTTCACTTTCAAGTAATCTTCTGTGAGGGTACTCGTAGCCATCTTCAAATACGCTTGCCACTTTTCGCGAATGGTAAGAATGCCAATTCGCAGGTCGCAAACGGGTCGTGTAAAGGTTAATGGGAGCAGTTTCTCCCGCGAATCGTCAAAAAGAATGTAATTCATGATTGCTAAAGTGCAAAATTAGAAGCCCCATCCGCCTAAGGCGGACAGGGCTTCAAAATAAGTCAAAAGACTAATTATCCTTCTGTATTCTCCTCCTCTTCTTCTGGTCTAACAGCAGAAGCACGGTGAGTTTTGTAGCGGTTACGGAACTTATCAACACGTCCAGCAGTATCTACCAACTTCATTTTTCCAGTGTAAAATGGATGTGAAGTGTTTGAAATTTCCAATTTAATCAACGGGTATTCCTCTCCGTCTTCCCATTTGATAGTTTCTTTTGCAGCAACGCAAGAACGTGTGCGAAAAGTGTGTTCGTTAGACATGTCTTTGAACACTACGTATCTGTAATCTGATGGGTGTATGCCTTCTTTCATTATTACTCGTTTTTCAGAATGGAGCGCAAAGATAAACAAAACCTTCTTTTATGAAACACACAATTTATCTTCTTTGAAAACGTAGTAAGCGCGTTCCCTATATTTGCCTCAAATATGAAGATTCTCCGTTGGGCTTTGCCCGTTTTAGCCATCCTTGCTTTGTTCAGCACCAGTTGTAAAAAGGACATCCTGAATCCGGATGGTGTGCTGACATTCTCTGCGGATACCGTCATTTTCGACACAATCTTCACAACTGTTGGTTCAGCCACGCGGCAATTCAAAATCTATAACCCCAGTAAAGATGAAGTGACTATTTCGTCCATCATGCTTGCAGGAGGGCAACAATCTAAGTACAGAATGAATGTGGATGGCGTTGCTGGCATCTCGTTTAGCAACATTTCCATCCCTGGAAAAGACTCTCTTTTTGTTTTTGTGGATGTAACGCTCGACCCTAACAATCTGACACAGCCGGCCATTGTTGCCGACAGCATCATATTTAATACGAACGGGAATATCCAAGATGTAGATCTTGTCGCATTTGGTTGGGACGCAGATTTCACCTATCCGAACGTGTTCGATAATCCGATTGGCCCTTATCGATTTTTGGATTGCAACATCACTTGGACATCAGCGGAGCCTCACGTTATTTATGGTTGGGCAGTAGTTCCCGATGGTTGCACGTTAACAATTGAAGCAGGAACGCGCGTATATTCCCATAAAGGTTCAGGGATTATTGTTGATGAGGGAGGAACGCTGATTGTGAACGGAACGCCACAGAATCAAGTGATTTTTGCAAGTGACCGTTTGGATGATTTTTACGAGGATCAAGCGGGTCAGTGGAACACAATTTGGCTTTATGCGGGGAGTTTGAACAACGAGATTCATGGAGCTTTGATTAAGAATGGAAATATTGGAGTGAGGGTTGATTCGTTGGCCGCAAACTCAAATCCGAACCTGTTAATGACTAACACGATTATTGAAAATATGGCTGGAATTTCATTGCTCTCTATTGAAGCAACGATTGAAGCATACAATTGTGTGTTTGGAAATGCTGGTCAATATTCTGCGGCACTAACCCGAGGCGGACGCTACGATTTTTACCATTGCACATTCGGAAACTATTGGGTGAATGGTAACCGCCAAACCCCTGCCCTGCTGCTCAACAATTGGATTGAAGCGAATGACGGAACCATCTACACCTACGACCTGCAGCGTGCTTATTTTGGCAACTGCATTATCTATGGCAACAACCAAACAGAGCTCGGATTAGATCGAGATATTTCCGCTCCGTTCAATTTCAAGTTTGACAACTGTCTGATGCGAATCAACTTCAATGATGACAAACCGATTAATGTCAGTAACAGCAGTGAATTTTCTGCTACGATTTACAACCAAAACCCATTTTTTGTAGATCCTTCAGAAAACAACTTTGCGTTGGATTCCAATATATCTGGAGCATTTAACAAGGGGGCAATTGGTATTACCAATTTTGACCTTGGAATTCTTGGAAATGATGTAATCGGAAATCCTAGACCATTCGGTTCAAATCCTGATATTGGTGCCTACGAACGACAAGAATAAATGATAAATACAGTATTTAAAGAAGGTCTTTTCAAGGATAAAGTTGTGCTCATTTCGGGTGGTGGAACTGGTATTGGTTTGCGCATTGCAAGGGAATTCTGCCAACTTGGGGCAAAGGCAATTATTGCCAGCAGGAGTGCAGAAAAACTTACAAAAGGATTGAAGGTTCTGACGGATGAAGGCGCAGAGGCCATTGCATTGGAATGCAATATCCGAGATGAGGAGAGCACCAAAAGCTGTATCAATTCGGCCATTTCCACCTTTGGAAAGATTGATATTCTGGTGAACAACGGTGGCGGACAGTTCCCATCTCCAGCAGAATACATCAACAGAAAAGGATGGCATGCGGTAATTGAGACCAACCTGACAGGAACTTTCTTCCTCACGCAAGAAGTTTTTAATCGGTCTATGAACTCAAAAGGTGGTTCCATTATCAACATTACTATGGATAACCGCAACGGTTTTCCGATGTTGGCGCATTCTGCCGCGGCACGTGCAGGTGTTCAGAATCTGACCATGAGCCTTGCCAACGAATGGGGCAAATATGGCGTCCGTGTAAACAGTATTTCACCGGGAACCATCGAATCAAGCGGATTGGACACTTACGCTCCCGAGTTTCAGGAATACGTTCGTGGCTACGGAAAGAACAATCAGCATTTTAGATTAGGAACAGAGGCAGAAGTGGCTTCGGCAGTCATCTTTCTCGCTTCTCCAGCAGCTTCATTCATCACGGGAATCAACTTGGCGGTTGATGGTGGTCAATCCATTTACACGCCTCTCATGCCGCCCATAGAGAACAATCGGAATGAAAAATTTGATGATGAGTTGACGAAGAAACAAAGTTGATAAAGAGATAAGGTTGATGAAGGATTCTGAGAATTTAAAAAAGACGCATTCGTTATATTTGTACGTATTCGTAATTCGTAATCGTTCGTAACGTTTCGTAAATTTGACTCCAACGATGAACAGCCTTTGGGAAATATACCGTTCGCCCGAAGTGTGGGGGTTCACAGATGATGTAACGGTCTATTTCGTTCCTGGATTTGTCATCCTCATACTTCTTGAGTTCTATATCGGCTACCGTGGGAATGTAAATCTGCACGAACCAAAAGACAGTTTGGCAAGCATCGGAATGGGAATCGGGTCTTTAGGACTAGGCGTTGGTGTCAAGTTTGCGGCTTTCGGTTTTTTCCTTTTTCTGTTTCAGTTCGATGTATTCGGATTGCAACAATATTTGGGAATGGACAAGTGGTACGCTTGGGTCATTCTATTTTTTGCAGATGATCTTTCGTTCTACTGGCATCATCGCCTAAGCCATCACATTCGGGTTCTTTGGGCCGCACACATCAACCATCATTCTTCTGTCAACTACAACTTGGCGGTGGCACTCCGCCAAAGCTGGACAGAACTGTTCTACAAATATGTTTTCTGGCTTTGGCTTCCGTTGATTGGCTTTCATCCCATCATGATATTCACCATGATTGGGATAAGCTTAATCTACCAGTTTTGGGTTCACACAAAAACGATTAAATCCTTAGGATTTCTTGAGTTGTTTATGAACACGCCCTCACATCACCGTGTACATCACGCCAGCAACATACGTTATCTAGACAGGAATCATGCGGGAATTCTCATCATTTGGGATAGAATGTTCGGGACATTTCAGAAGGAAGAAGAATCTGACCCGGTGGTTTACGGAATCACATCCAACATACATACCTACAATCTCTTCAAAATAGCATTTCATGAGTTTCAAAACATTTGGAAGGATGTGAAAAGTGCGCCTACTCTGAAAACCAAACTCGGTTATATGTTTATGGCACCAGGATGGAGCCATGATGGAAGAAGCAAAACTTCAGACCAACTCCGTAAGGAAAAAGGAATACGTTCTTGAAAATTACGCTCTTTTAATTAGTTCCATTTTTCAATTAATTGGTTATTACTGTATTCAACCATTAAACTAATTCACATAAAATCAAAGTATCTATTATTCGCAATGCTTTTTGGAGTAACCATATCAACTGTTGCTTGCAAAAAAATGTCAAACTTGTACGCAGACTGGTTTTGATGATGTGGAAGCTTGTAGAGATGGTATTTATAATACCCCACAACTTTATTCTGTCTACATAAAGGCATTAGAAGAGGATGGCTACGAGTGCCAATAGAATTACAACTCCTCAAATTATATAAAAAGGCCGTTGAGCAAAGTGCTGAACGGCCTTTCTAATAAATTCGACAAAAATTTATGCTGCCTTCAACTTATTGATGGGTGAGTTGGATAGTTTATCCTCAGCATAATCATGGGTAATGGTGATGTGCTTATCACCCGAAGATGGCAGTTCAAACATGGCATCAATCAGAATTGCTTCGCAGATGGAGCGTAATCCACGTGCTCCAAGATTGAATTCCATTGCTTTCTCAACCACAAAATCAAGTACTTCCTCCTCAATTTCCAGTTCAATCCCGTCCATTTTAAACAGTTTTTTGTACTGTTTGGTGAGCGCGTTCTTCGGCTCGGTGAGAATTCGTTTCAGTGCATCTGCATCCAAGGGATTCAAATACGTGACAACTGGTAAACGACCGATTAATTCTGGAATAAGACCGAAATTCTTGATGTCTTGTGCAGAAATGTATTGAAGGAGGTTATCCTCATCAATTTCTTCTCTTCCGACATGCGAAGCATAACCAATGGTCTGCTTTTTCATGCGCTTGGCAATAATCTTTTCAATACCATCAAAAGCTCCTCCGCATAGGAAAAGGATGTTTTTGGTGTCAATAGCAACCATTTTCTGCTCTGGATGCTTTCTTCCTCCCTGAGGTGGAACATTTACAACCGAACCTTCCAGTAGTTTGAGTAACCCTTGTTGAACGCCTTCGCCCGAAACATCCCGTGTGATGGAAGCATTGTCGCCTTTCCGTGCGATTTTATCCACCTCATCAATGAATACGATTCCTTTTTCGGCAGCGGCCTGATCGTAATCGGCAGCTTGTAGTAGGCGGCTAAGAATACTTTCCACATCCTCACCCACATACCCGCTTTCGGTAAGCACGGTGGCATCTGCAATGCAGAAAGGAACATTCAACATTTTAGCGATAGTTCTGGCCAAAAGTGTTTTCCCTGTACCCGTTCTTCCGACAAGAATGATGTTGGATTTTTCAACCTCCACATCTGCACTTTCCTTATCGGGCTTCTGCACCAAACGCTTAAAGTGATTGTAGACCGCCACGGCCAGCACTTTCTTGGCTTGATCCTGTCCTATCACATACTCATTCAAGAAATTCTTGATCTCAATGGGCTTGAGCACATTGAGCGACTTGTTGAGCGATTTGTCCTGCTTATTGGCAAACTCCTCATTCACAATCTGGTATGCCTGTGCAATACATCGGTCGCAAATGTGTCCGTTTATACCGGCAATGAGAACGGCAGTATCTTGTTTATCCCGTCCGCAGAACGAACATTTGATATGGTCTTTATCCTTCGTTGCTTTCATGTTTTTTCAGTTCCTTTTTGGTCCAGATTGGCTTCCTAGTCCGATCAGGGTTTCAATTTACGGCTTATTTCGTTCTCACAAGAACTTCATCAATCATTCCGTAGGCTTTTGCCTCTTCTGCCGTCATCCAATAATCGCGGTCAGAATCTGCCCAAACCTTATCGTAAGTCTGTCCAGAATGAGTTGCAATAATGTCGTAAAGCTCTTTTTTCAACTTGGCAATTTCTCGCGCGGTGATTTCAATATCAGAAGCCTGTCCAGATGCACCACCCAACGGCTGATGGATCATCACACGTGCGTGCTTTAAAGCTGTACGCTTTCCTGTTGCTCCTGCACAAAGAAGAACTGCTCCCATTGATGCTGCCATTCCTGTGCAGATAGTACTCACATCTGGTGCGATATATTGCATCGTGTCGTAAATACCCAGTCCAGCGTAAACTGAACCACCAGGCGAGTTCAAGTAAATCTGAATGTCTTTCTTATTGTCCGCACTCTCCAAAAAGAGCAATTGTGCCTGAATGATGTTTGCTACTGTATCATCGATTCCTGTTCCGAGAAAGATGATGCGGTCCATCATCAATCGTGAAAACACGTCCATCTGCGCCACATTGAGCGAACGTTCTTCAATAATATATGGAGTCATGGAGCCAATTACACTGTCGTAGGTCGTGCTGCTGATACCTCTGTGCTTAATCGCGTACTTTCTAAATTCGTTACCGTCCATTTTATTCTGCTACTTGTTGTTGTTTAAAACCAAGAATGCCGAATATCGCAATTAATGGCAATACACGGCATTCACTTTTCGGTTATTGGTTAAAGGTCATCTGTTAATTAGTTGGGAGATGAAAGTCATTTGGATTAACCCCATTCCTAACTGAATAACAACTAAATCAATAACTAATTGTTCTCCTGCGATAGCATTTCGTAAAACTTCTCGCTGCTTACTTTCTTTTCATTGAGGTTAGCTTTGCTTTTAAAAAGCTCCATCACCTTTTGATCATAAAGCTGATTGTTCATTTTTCTGACCTCAGATTCCTGCTTTAGGAACTTCTCCACCATGCCATCAACCATTTCATCGTCAGCTTGTTGCATTCCATAGTATGCGAATTGTTGCAGCAACTGCGCACGAATACCCGCTTTCAAATCGTCCAATGTCACCTTGATATCATTCTCACGAATCACCTTGTTCTGAATCAATTGCCATTTCAGGCCATCACGGTAGTTCGGGTACTCCTGCTCCACTTGCTCCTTGGTTGTTTTCTCCTCATTTACAGTAACCAACCATCGCTTTAAGAATTCGTCAGGAAGCTCCACTTTGGTATTCTTAATAAGTTCGACAACGATATCGTTTTTCAATTTCTTATCGCTTTCCTTGTCAAAATATGCAGCATAATCCTGCTTGATTTTTTCCTTCACTTCATTCAAGTTCGTTACCGAACCATCAGGATACATTCTCTTAAATAGCTCCTCATTCAATTGAGCGGGCATCAGCCGTTGGATTTTTTCGATTGTTATCTTGAAGCTACCATTCACGTTCTGAAGTTCATCCTTGGTAACGGCAAGCATAGCCGCCATATCCGATTGATTATCAGAGAAATCGCGGTAATCTACAGTCAAACTTTCCGCCAATTTTTTCCCGATCATGTTTTTTCTAACGTCACCTTCCAACTTGTCTATGGCGATGCTTGAGCTGTGGAGTACACCACCCGCTTTGATGCTTCCATCTTCATTCAACTCTACCCACTGAACCTTTACCAAATCGCTGTCTGCAATGGTATCGTGTTCAACCATCTCTCCGCTTCGCTTGGTTATGTTTTCCAACGAACTCTCAATATCCTTGTCTGTGGCCTCAATTTTGAAGTAATCAAACTGAAACTTACTGCCCAAGTCAAGATCAATTTTTGGCGCAAGACCAAGATCATAGGTGAACTCCATATCTGCTGGATTTTGAAAATCCGCAATTGGTTTCACTTCCTGTGACGGAAGTGGATTTCCAAGAATTTCCAACTTCTCGTTTCCGATATACTCGTACAATTTATTGCCGAGCATCTTGTTCACCGCCTCCACAAGAATGGTTGGGCCGTACATTTTCTTTACAACCCCAACTGGAACTTTTCCTGGTCGGAAACCAGGAAGTTTGGCCTTGCGGGCATGTTCCTTCAACATTTTTTCAACCTGTGGCTGATAATCGGCTGGTTGCAACTTAATTGTTACCCGTGCATTCAGTGCGTCAAGGTTCTCTTTGGTGATATTCATCATACTCAAAAATTTGTTTTACATCCTGTTTTTAGCAAAAAAAGGGACCTGCTTTTCAACAGTTCCCTTTTTTTTTGAAGTACGGATGGAGGGACTCGAACCCACACACCTCACGGCACCAGATCCTAAGTCTGGCGTGTCTACCAATTCCACCACATCCGCATACTTTGTAAGAACCATCCCGTTTTCGGGAGTGCAAAGATAATTTTCTTTTTGAAAAACAAGAACTGGTTTTTTATTGAAAAAGGGACGGGTGATGAGGGACGGGGGACAAGAGACAAAAGGGAAGAGATAAGGGACGCGGTGTGAGTTTCGCCCCTCGTCACCCGTCCTTCGCTCCTTAAACACAGCTCCTTAAACACAGCGTGCACAGACCCAGTTACTTGGTCAACGATGCTTGCAAATACGCATCCATCTGATCAAAATCCATTCCTGAAATGAGTTTTCCTTCCGGAGTGATAATGAATTTTGCAGGAATATCTGACACTCCATAATCACGGGCAATGGGCGATGCCAACAACACTTTAGCTTCTTCTACTATCTGGTATTTCCAATTGAAACCTGCCTTTTCAGAAACTGGTTTCCATCGCTTATCATTCTTCTCAAAAGCAACGGTCACGAACACCACCTCTTCGCCATATTTATCATGAAGCGCGGTAAGCTTCGGGAAATCGCGAATACATGGCCCACACCATGAACCCCAAAAATCAAGCACCACATAGTTTCCCTTCAGATCAGAAAGTTTGAAGGGCGAACCGTCAATCAGTGTGGTTTCAATCTCAGGTGCTAGGTTCTGGTCTGACGGTTCTGAGCATCCCATGACGAATATGGCAAGTGCAAAAATTAAAATGATTCTGTTTTTCATCATTGCAAACGTAAACACCGGCTTTCCAATTAAATTTTTGAACTTGAACCCAACTTTTTCCAACTGCCATTTAGACAAATGGCACACCCGCATTGCTACTTCCTGCATTACATTTATGTAAGTAATCGGAATTACGCGTCATGGAACATCTCACTACAAATGAGTTCAAGTTCAGGGCTTGGTCTCAGAAACAGGCTGAGTGCTTTATTGCACACATCCCCAACCTTCAATTTGATGCCGATTACCAAAAGTAGCCCGATTCGGGTACGGATGTCGTTGTCACGTTACAAGTATTTGCAAGCTTGGAACAACTAAACACCATTTTGGGAGGGATGAAGGACTTGGACATTATCAAAAAGTCAATCCATTCATCCGAACAATTCAAATTCCCCTAGCTGTTCATATTCACCTTATCCATCACTTCTGGTGCATGCATGGTTCCAAAAACCCTGTCCCAAAAGATGGTACTCAGACCGAAACCGCTGTTAGGTTCGCGGTAATGGTGCAGCAAATGGCTTCGCTTTACGCGTTGAAACCAGCCATTCTTGAAATTGGCAAAATGCGATGCAAAATGAATCAGGTCATACACCATGTATCCAAAGGTGAAACCAGCAAAGAAACCTGCGGTCAGTCCTTTGTCCATAATCACAGCATAAAAGATCCAGTAAAACACCACCGCTAGGGCTATGTTAATGGCAGGTGGCATAACCAATCGCAACGAATCGTTCGGAAAATCATGATGAACGCCATGGGCGATGTAATGAATCTTCTTTCCAAGAGAGGTGGTAAACTCCTTATGGAAGAAGAACCGGTGGATGAGGTATTCAATCAATGTCCAAAACCCATAACCTCCAAAGGCCAATGCTCCAACAATAGGCAAACTCACGCCAAATTCAAACGCAGACCGATAGATGAAGTAGCCAGTGATAGGCACGAACAGAATCGGGACAGATGTAAAATGAATTCGTGAGAAGAAGTCAAGAAAATTGCTCTTGAACATCCTTGGCGACTCATTTCTGTTTGATACGAATAGTTTTTTGCCTTCTGCCATGCACCAAAGGTAGAAACTCGAATGAGAGCGAGAAACGAAAAAAACCGGATAATGTGAACATTAATCAGGGCTTTTCAACATATGGTGATGTTCTTAAAACTGACTATTAATTGTTAAGATACTTTGGTTCGTGGGTTGAAGGACGGATTTCAGTAGTGGTCTTGGTCATTTCAATTCGGATTCTGTTGTCTCCGACCATTTCCTCAATCACGATTGTCTCTCCCATTTCGGCAGTACGCTTGTTGTTTCCGCGCTCTTCGTAAAATCCATCTGGATTGCAAATGAGCATCAGGTAGGTATCCAATCCCGGATAACCGGCCTGACCGTTGGCGCCACCAGGGCCACCCGCATTGCGAAATAAGCGATAGGTACCGTACCAGTATTCGTAAGGATTGATGAAATACTCGAATTCGTAAACGCCCGTGTTTGTTGGATAAAATGAACCAAGAACTGGGTTGTTTGGAATACTGGCGTTGTTGTCCCAATAACTGTAAGGAAGCGCATAATCGTAATCCACTCCGAAGTACGCATCGCCTGGGCGACCGTCTGGACCTTGAACAGGATCGACAACGTAGATGCAACTGGTAAATAGCGTAGAGGCTACTAGGGCAACACTTGCAATTTTGAATAGGCTTTTCATGGCGTTGGTGTTTTGGTATAATGACCTAAAACCAAAGGGTGTGCCAGTTTTGTTTTATTTGAATAGGGGATTAGTTGATTTGTGCTGCATCCTTCGATATACTTCGACAGGCTCAGCACAGACATTTTTTGCAAAAAAGCAAAATCACTCAGGATGACCCAGTGTGTGAGCCGATGCTACGCGATGGGCCATCCTGAGTAGCTCTTTTTAGGGCGTATCGAAGGATTTAGAAGTCAAAATCACTATTTTTCATCAATGGTTAGGTTTTACTGGACATATATCCTCAAATGTTCTGATGGTTCGTTCTATGTAGGGATGACGAATAAGCTTGACCAACGAGTTCTGCAACACAACTCAGGTACAAATCCTGATTGCTACACTTTTAATAAAAGACCCGTGGAATTGGTGTATCATGAGATGTTTCAAAACCCAAATGATGCCATAGCTTTTGAGAAGAAACTAAAAGGATGGTCACGTGCAAAGAAAATAGCTTTGATAGATGGGGAGTTTGAGAAACTTCCTCTGTTGTCAAAAAAGAATTTCAAGAAGTGACAGGAGCGTTGTCGCACCATCCTTCGATACACCACGCCCAAAAGCGTGGCTACTCAGGATGACCCCGTGCGTTTCTAATTAACTCACCCCCTAATCAACTCTATAAACTACTCACAATACCGCTTAATAACATTATACGAATCCGTCAAACCAAGCTCACCGGCAAGACTCATGTCTTCACAACCTTTGGTGATTTTTCCAAGCAGAATCCGAATCAATCCACGATTAAAGTTTGCTTCAATGAAGTTCCCGTCTGACGAAGCGGCAAGTCCGAACTGCGTTTCGGCTTCTTCATACCTTTCGGCAGTTACGAGCAGCAGCCCCAAGTTGAAATGGGCAAAGCTCATTTCCTTGTCCAGCTCAATCACCTTTCTGTAATCCATCTCAGCGCGGGACAATAGCGATTCCGTTCGGGCCTGATAGGCCGTGTCAATCACATTTACCGAACCAACAAGCACTTCATAATCATCCTGATGCTGCTCCAATTCTGCTTGCAGCAACGATGCCCGCGCAAAATGACAGGCCACTTGCTGACCGTCTGATGCCAAGCACGCATTCAATCGTTCATAGGCCGAAGTATAATCGCCCGCCATCGCGTAGAGTGCTGCAAGACGAATCAACTGAGCAGGTTCGGGGTTCGGCCTTTCGGTTATTTTTTTCAGCAATTCAACCGCATCTTTCACCTTCTCTTCCTTTTTGGTGATGAAAGCAATGACGCCCATGTTGTAAAACGGCTTGTTGAAACCATCATAAACGGCAATGTTACGATCAGTCTCGGGAAATGCGGAAATGCGATAGAAAGGTAGCAACCGTACATCCACCTTCTGTTGTTGCAGTTTCCCCACTTCCTGCTGCACGGGTTCAAAATCGCCCTTCAATTCGGTGAGTTTCATCAACTTGATATTCTGTTCAAACTTCACATCGTCATCCGACATCGAAAGCATGCGTTTAATGCCTTCCAGTTCCTGCACAGCCGCATCAAAACCATCGCGGTCTTTGAGAAGGCGAAACACCTCTATCCTATTCTCATGTGCTTCTATAAACTCCGGAAACAGCTCAATTGCCTTATTGAAATCAACCAATGCTGCACGGTAATTCTTTTGATTGTAGAGCATATTTCCGCGATTGTAAAAACCGAGAATATTGTTCGGATTGAGTTGAATAACGCGTTCATAATCTGCCAATGCCTCGGTCGGCCTTTTCATGTCAGAAAGAATCATTGCCCGATTAAAAAGCACCACGGCATTGTCTGGAAACGCGGTCAACACATCATTCAGGTCCTTCAGCGCTTCCTTTGGCTTGCCCATTTCGGCATACGCTGCTGCGCGATGGAATACAGGTAACTTGTTCTCCGGATCAAGCTTCATTGCCTTTTCAAAATCCGAAATGGCATCCTGATAGTTTTCCAGTTTGAACTTGGCAATACCGCGATGAAGTACAGGCCGCATGTTTAAGGAATCCATCTTCATGGCCTTTTCAAAATCCTCAATAGCCACGTTATACATTTCCAATCCAGATTTGGCTTCGCCTCTAATCAGATAGGTGTCTCCTGTCTCCTTTTTGAGGTCGATAATCTTATTACAATCGGAAATCACATCCACATATCTATCTAACTGAAGGCTTGCCAACGAACGGTTAGAATAGGTTCGCCAATCTTCATCATTCAACTTAATGGCCTGATTGAAATCGGCAAAAGCATCTTTGTAGTTGAGCATCTGACTGCGGCACACGCCACGATAAAGGAACGCCTCGTAGTTCTTAGGATTGAGTTCAATGGCTTTTCCGAAATCCTTCTCTGCTCCAATAAAATCTTCCAACTCATATTTGGCAATTCCCCGTAGGAAATAAGCCTCCGAATTGAACTTGCTTTGCTGGATGGAACGATTCAGGAGTTCGATGGCGGAGGCGTAACGCCCTTTACTGATTTCGTAGCGGCCTTGACTGGTGTAGTTTCCACCCGTTTGAGCCATGCCGATTGTTGCCGCCATCATCAAACCAAAAACCATTATCCATCTTCTCATAAATATCGCCACAGCCACTTGAGACTGCGAAGGTGTTCAATCGTTTAATGAATCGGAAAATTACAAATGGGTTATTGATTATTGGGTTATTAGTTATTGGTATTGAAACTGACCAGTCCATTCAGGCGAGGATGCTGCGAATACCACCGTCTCTGCTAGGTACGTTATTGCGAAGGAAGTACAACTGAAGCAATCTCTCGAAGCACAAGAGAGATTGCTTCGTTCCTCGCAATGACGGATGCTGCGGGGTGCCGTATCAACCACTTCGTTCTTCCATCTGACGTCAGATATCTGACATCAGACATCTCAAAGAAAACCGCCCATCCTCCACCTAAGGCGAAAAAGAGGCGGCTCACCCCAGCTATCCAGCGAGACAGCCTATCAAGCCGAAGCCGATGGGTGTTTCTATTTAGCCAAACTATTTACGCTGCCACTCCAAGAACTTGGTTTACCCAAACCGATGGCACGCATCTGAAATTCATGATAAACAGCAGATTGCAAATTCTAAATTACCTGACGTGAAGACCCCATTGGATTCTCCGTGACCCATCTATCCGTAAAAGGTGAAGGAATAGGATTCTCAGGAGATGGCATCGGATTACTACTAATAACTAGCCGATGCCGCACCTGATAACCCGAAGCCCCATCCACATTATCGCAGACCACTTCTACGTTGCCCGGTGCATCCATAATCTTGGTTTTTACATTCCCCAGAATACTTAAGCTGCCCTTAGGAGTAGGCAAATTCGCCAACGGAAATCCCGTGGTATTCAGAATCTCTTCAACGCCATTCCCTTTCTCATTCACATAGTTGCAATAAGGCCGCATCACATTAAAGATATTCGTCTTTTTCTGCTTCAAGGTGGCCTTTGTGGTCTTGCCACCATCTGCTGCAGCAAGGTTAGCCGCTTCCATCTCATCAACATCCGCAGCCAGTAAAGGGTTGTGCAGATTACCTGCCACTGGGAAATTGGGGTTTGCGGTCATTTTCTGAATGATACCCCGGCAGAAAGGCATAATCTCTGCCACCGTGAGGCCATAAAGGCCCAATTTTACTCTTCTCCTTTTCATGATCAGGATTTTTTAGAGCGATACAATGGTTGGCTGTCCCGTTGTAATTGTGATAAACTCATAAACCCATCGTTTATTATTTTTTTGCCGCGAAAAATATTTTTTCGCCCCTGCCCCACTTGAACCTAAACCAGCATGTCGTAATCATTGAAAAACTTTTTTCATGGTCATACTAGGTTTTAAACTGGTCGTTGCAGACTTTTATTCAACCATGCTAGGTTTTGGAATGGTTGGTTTATAAGCTGGAACGGTTGTGCTGGTTTTTGAAATGGATGGAATACAAAAAATTCCTTTCATCCTTTATATCTTAGCAGCCATGGATAACAAAGGCAACGCTGACATCAAAACAGCCATCGACTCAGGCGCAATAAGATGTGAGCCTATGCAATGGGAAGAGCGGAACGTGATATTCCTCCGTTTTTCGTTCGAACCAACACTCAATTCCCAGACAAAACGATTAGCAGGTGCCAAATGGTCAAAACGCCAAAAGTCGTGGTATGTGATAGACAACACCCACTACCGACAACTTTTCGGACTGTCGATGAAAGACCCTTCCAATAAGACACCTGACCGCATATCAGAAATCAACCATCAGGCATTGACTCGGTTCGTAGAAACCATTCGTTTAAAAGGCTACAGACCACATACAGAGAACACCTACCGCAATGAGTTTGCAAAATTGCTACAGATTTTAGGAAATGTACACATAGATACACTTGACCCCGAACGCATCCGCAGCTACATGCTCTACTGCACCACCGAACTCAAATTGAGCGAAGCGCATTTGCACAGTCGTCTTAATTCAATCAAATTTTACTTTGAGAAAGTATTGAAAAAGGAATCCTTCTTCGTTGACATACCGCGACCAAAAAAGCATAGCACCCTGCCCAAACACATCAGCCCCAGAGATGTGAAAAAACTGTTTGAATGCACAGAAAATCTAAAGCACAACACCATGCTTAAGTTGTGTTACGGTATGGGATTGCGTGTTTCGGAAATAGTTGGTCTTAAGGTAACAGACATTGATAGCGGCAACATGCAAGTGTTGATTGAGCGTAGTAAAGGCAAAAAAGACCGCTACGTGAACCTGCCCGAAAGCCTATTGGAGCAGCTTCGACAATATTTTAAGGAATACCGCCCCAAGCAATACCTGTTTGAAGGACAGTATGGCGGACAATACGGCACGCGGAGTGCGCAAAAAGTGTTTAAGGACGCCATGACAAGGGCGGGTATGAACAAGCAAGTAGGCATACACGGCTTGCAACACTCCTACGCCACACATTTAATGGAGTCAGGTACTGATATTGGTCATATTCAAAAACTACTTGGCCATAGCGATATCAGAACCACCCTCATCTACGCCAAGGTTACAGACCGAGATACCAAGAAAGTGAAAAGCCCACTCGACAACCTATGAATAAGGTTCGTATTCCATATATTTCTTGTGCCTCATCTATGGTTCGTAATCCTTGTATTCAAAAACCAATTAGTTGATATTAAGGTATTTATATATTAATACGCAATGGTTGATCTTCGTATATTTACGAGTTATGTGCAACCCTAAAACGACCGACAGTGCTAACATTGGACAGACAGAAAAACAAAATACTACCAACGCTTCGCAAAATTAAAAGAGCTGCAAGCCGACACACAAGCCAACGCTTTTGCAGCACATTTAATTTTGCCCAACCGCACCAAAAGCCCACCCACCAACCGACCAGTGGACAGCGGACAATTTGAGAGCAACTTTTGACAATAACAGGGTTTAAAAACTTACCTTAGCGACCAATAAAAAAGAGAAATAAATGTTTGAACAGACTTTTAAAAATATAGACGACATACTGCATAAAGACGCAGGTTGCGGAAGTGAATTGGATTATGTAGAGCAGACCTCTTGGGTGTTGTTCCTCAAATATCTGGATGACTTAGAAAAAGATAAAGCCACAGCAGCAGAACTAACAGGCAAAGCCTACACAAACATTATTGAACCCGAATATCAATGGAGCAAGTGGGCTGCACCCAAAATCTCCTCCCCTCTTGGGGGAGGTCGGGAGGGGGCTATTGACCACCACAAAGCGTTGACTGGTGACGACCTTTCTGACTTTGTAAATATTAAACTCTTCCCCTACCTCAAAAAGTTTAAAGCGGATGCTGTAAGTGCCGACACCATTGAATATAAAATTGGTGAGATATTTAGTGAACTGAAAAACCGTATTCAAAGCGGCTACAATTTGCGTGAAGTAATAAACCGCATTGACGAACTGCGTTTTAGAACCCACGCTGAAAAGCACGAAATGAGCCACTTGTATGAGGACAAGATTAAAAATATGGGCAACGCAGGGCGTAATGGAGGAGAATACTACACACCACGACCTTTGATTAAAACCATTGTGAAAGTAGTTGCACCCGAAATTGGACAAACCATTTATGATGGTGCAGTAGGCAGTGCAGGTTTCTTGGTAGAGGCTTATGACTATTTGAGAAGCACAAAAAACCTCACGACCAAAGATGTTACAACCTTACAGAAAAAAACTTTTTACGGAAAAGAAAAAAAATCATTGGCTTACATCATTGGCACAATGAATATGATTTTGCACGGAGTGGAAGCGCCAAACATTGTGCATACCAACACCCTTGCCGAAAACCTTGCCGACATACAAGAAAAAGACCGTTACGACATTGTGCTTGCAAACCCACCGTTTGGCGGAAAAGAAAGAGCAGAAGTGCAGCAAAACTTCCCAATAAAAACGGGTGAAACCGCCAGTTTATTTTTGCAGCACTTTATTAAGATTATGAAAGCAGGTGGCAAAGCGGGTGTTGTAATTAAGAATACTTTTTTGAGCAATACCGACAATGCCTCGGTGAGTTTACGCAAGTTGCTTTTAGAAAACTGCAACCTGCATACCGTGCTTGATTTGCCCGGTGGAACATTTACAGGTGCAGGTGTAAAGACTGTTGTATTGTTTTTTGAAAAAGGTTCTTCAACAAAAAAGGTTTGGTTTTACCAACTGAATTTAGATAGAAATTTGGGTAAAACAAATGCACTAAACGAAAGAGATTTAGAAGATTTCATTACTCTGCAAAAAACAAAGGGAGAAAGCGAAAACTCATGGAGTATTGATGTACAGACGTTGCATGCAACGTCTCAACCCACCTACGACCTAAGCGCCAAAAACCCCAACAAAAAAGAAGAAGCCGCCCTACGCCAACCGCAAGCCATTTTAGAAGAAATGAAAGCTTTGGATGAAGAAAGTGCAGCTATTTTAAACTCAATTTTGGAACTGATATGAAAGATGAAATAATTTTATATCAATTAGATAAACTTACCGAACACATTGAGGTAAGAATAGAAAATGAATCCGTTTGGCTAAACAGACAGCAAATAGCATTATTGTTTGATAGAGATGTAAAAACAATTGGTAAACACATTGCAAATGTATTGAAGGAAGAATTAGCTGGGCTTTCAACTGTCGCAAATTTTGCGACAGTTCAAAATGAAGGCGGAAGAATGGTTGAAAGGAAAGTGGAAAACTACAACCTTGATATGATTATTTCTGTAGGTTACAGAGTAAAATCTCAAAGAGGTATTCAATTTCGTATATGGGCAAACAACATTCTTAAAGATTATTTGCTAAAAGGATATTCCATTAACAACAGATTGAACCGAATGGAAGACAATATGGAAGTGTTGAAAACTAAAGTAAACGAAATAGATTTACAGATAAACACACATTTAATTCCCACACAAGGTGTTTTCTTTGACGGCCAAGTATTTGATGCCTACGAATTGGCTTCCAAAATTATTCGTTCTGCTAAAAGCAATATTGTATTAATTGATAATTATATAGACGAAACCACGCTTACCCATTTAGCCAAAAAGAAAAAAGGGGTAAAAGTATTGTTGCTCACCAAAAACACCAATAAACAGCTTGAATTAGATTTGAAAAAAGCCAATGAGCAATACGGCAATTTTACCCTAAAAACATTTACACAAAGCCACGACCGTTTTTTGATTATTGATCAAACCGAAGTCTATCATTTAGGTGCTTCATTAAAAGATTTGGGCAAAAAGTGGTTTGCTTTTTCTAAAATGGATAAAAATTCGGTAACAACTATTTTAAACTTAATTAAGGAACTGATATGAAACAAGGTTGGGAAATAAAAAAGTTGGGGGAAACTGTTGATGTCCTTGATAATTTGCGAAAGCCAATTACAAAAAGAGACCGTATTGAAGGCGAATATCCATATTATGGTGCAA
>Ga0209702_10002217_pt1 | contig 34856 bp, 33 predicted proteins | sample FRY01_FD_187210 | JGI IMG/M metagenome (GOLD analysis project Ga0209702, IMG submission 187210) | Freshwater microbial communities from Lake Fryxell liftoff mats and glacier meltwater in Antarctica - FRY-01 (SPAdes) (version 2) | ecosystem: Environmental > Aquatic > Freshwater > Ice > Glacier...
GGTGATGCAAAACCGTAACAACCCGGCCAATCTGGACAACCCAAGCCAGAGTCTGTCAGGCGGGTGAAAGCGCCAAACAAGACCAAATCGAACGTTAGAAACAAGGTCATCGTTGCCAGCAATGCCAAACGCTTGTGCGAGCCACCGCCGCGCGCGCGCAACCATACCCATGACAGCGGCACGGCAGCTATCAGAGCACCCACTATGAGCAAGTGCACAAGCGGAGAAAAATTGTAAAGGTCAACGGAATCGGTCATACAAAATGCTTTAAAGGCTTAAAACTTAGCGGATGCGGCCTTCGCGATCCCAGGAACTTGAGGCGCGCAACAACCGCACCAAATCACCGCGCGCTTGTTTGGCGTCTAAGTTTGCTGGGAAGCGCATCATCCAGTTGCCCAGGGGGTCAACCACATACAAATGGTCTTCTATCTTGTGACCAGGCGCAGGTTGCAACCAACGGCGCAGCTCGGTGTTATCCATGGCCAAAACAGTTGCCTCAGAAACAGCCAGCTGGAGGGGCGCTGCAATTGGCTGGGTGTCTGTTCGAAGCCAAAGCCATTCAAGCCGTGTTTTTTCTCTGCCCATGGATTCACGCAGTTGGCGCTGCAAGTACAAATTCTCCTCGCAGGGCGCTTGGCAGTCCGTCGCGGAAACACTCACCAAAAGCCACTGGTCTTTCAGATCTGGCAAGAACACGCTGCTGCCGTCGGTGCGCAAGACAGTAACCTCTGGCAACGGCTGCTGTGGACTGATGAGCTCACCGTAGTTGCGTCTGCCTTCTGGGCGCACGACGTAGTACATCAAATAGGAAGCCACCACAGGGGATGCGCAGACCAACAACAACAGCAGCATTTTGAGGCGACCATATGTGGCTTTTAAGGGCTTGCCTGCCTTGTTGTCCATATCGTAAACAGTCATAGACAGTGGTTGATCGTTGTTAGGAGTGGGCTTGTTTGACACGTCTTGGGGCAATCCATTGAAACCAAATATAAAGAAACGCCACCAGCAGCGCCAGCGCAAACCACTGCACGGCATAGCCATAGTGGGTGTGTAATTTGGCGTCTACCGCTGGCCACTGTCTTAGAAGTCCGTCGCTGACGGCATCGTTTGCAACGCCATCTGTCTGCCTTGTTTCATCCAGCTCAGCCACACTTAAAAGACCAATGGGAGAGCCGACTTCATCGGCAAATTCAGACCAATTCAGATTTTGCCGTATCTGCGTCAGTTGGGTATTGTCCCAACTGTAAAGCTGTGAAGGTGGCGGGGCTAAACGCCCCAATACAGTCACGGTCGCGTTCGACGTTCGCACATCAGGAACTTGCTCTCGCTGCATGAAATCGCGCTGCACCCAACCGCGCTGCACCACCACAACTTCACCGTTGTTTAGGCGAAGCGGGGTTATGACGTAGAACCCAGGTATTGAATTCATTTGCCGGTTGTCTAAAAAAACCACGTGTGCCTGCAACCAAGTGCCCTGCAACCTTATGAGCCTATGCAAAGCTGTATCCGCCACGGTTTGACTTGTCTGCAAACTTGACCAGTCTGTACCAGACAGCTCAGGCATAGCACCTTGAGTCTGAATACTGGTGACCCAAGCTTGTTTTTGAGCCGCACGTTTGAGCTGCCACACGCCTAGGTTTAGCGCTAGGACACAGCTCAATGCTGCGGTAAGCGCAACGATCCAAAACCGTAGGCGACTACTCACTGCAAACACCTGTGAACTGGGTAGATAATAGGTTCATGACTTGGATAATATCAATTGGCTTTTTGGCCATTATTGGCAGCTTGGTAGCAGCCCTCATCATCATGATGCGCCGCGGGGAGGTTCAGCAATTTGACGATCAAGGCAAGCCCGTAGGCGAGCGCACCAAACCCAAAGGAAACATGGCTACAGCCTTGGCATTTCGAATTGGTTTTTCTGTTGCGCTGTTTGCACTAGTTCTTATTGCATACAACCTAGGCTGGATTCAGCCTACCGGCATTGCATCAGGGCGTTAAGACTTTTTAATACCGACATGCTTCAGCAGCGCCGTCTTATAAAGCGCTCATAAAAATAGTTAAAAAGGCGCCTGAGGCGCCTTTTCTTGTTGCGGCAGGCGCGCTTAAAGCCAATACACCAAAATGTACAAGCCAAGCCATACAACGTCGACAAAGTGCCAATACCAGGCGGCACCTTCAAAACCAAAATGGCTGTCTTTGGTGAAATGGCCTTTTTGCAATCGCAACGTGATGAACAACAACATCAACATGCCAATAAACACGTGAAAGCCATGAAAGCCTGTGAGCATGTAAAAGGTTGAGCCATAGACACCAGAGCTCATCTTCAAATTGAGGTCGGTATACAGGTGGTAATACTCATAGCCCTGCACACTCAAAAACACGGCGCCTAACAGCACCGTCATCCACATGAAAGCAATGGTTTTGCTGCGGTTGCCAAGGATCAACGCATGGTGAGCAATGGTGAGTGTCACACCGGATGTCAGTAACAGGCCTGTGTTGATGGTTGGCAACCAAAAAGGCCCAACTGTTTGAAAGGGCTCAACAATCCCAGCCGGCGATGCGGTTGCGCCAACAGCAGAGGTTGGCCACACGGCTTGAAAGTCTGGCCAAATCAAGGCATTTTCGATGCTGCCCAACGTCGGCACGGAGTGCATCCGAGCCCACCACAACGCCGTGAAGAAAGCGCCAAAAAACATGACTTCAGAAAAGATAAACCAACTCATGCTCCAGCGGTAGGACAAGTCAATTTTGTAGCCGTACATGCCTGCTTCACTTTCGGCGATGGAGTCCTTGAACCACAGGTACAGCGTGAACAGCCACACCACCATGCCAAAGGCTAGGGAGTAAGACCCCCACTGATGGCCATTGACCCACTGGGCTGCGCCCACAATAACAAAAAACAAACCAAGGGCTGCCATCACTGGATGGCTGGATGGGCTTGGTACGAAATAATACGGTGTTGAACCGTGAGATGCTGCCGACATGCTTGCTCCTGAAGAAATTCGCTGCGCTGTTTAACCAGCTATTTTATAAGGGTGTTCACCCGATTTTTTTATACATGTGCCACCGCCCAATTCGCCAGCAGCATCAAGCCACCAACAAACAAAAAGGTAAGCACTATTCCCACCAAAACCAAGTGCAGTGGGTTGAGCTTGCTGACATCACTTTCATAATCCGTATGGCGTCTAACACCTAAAAAAGCCCATAACACGGCCAATACTGTGGCGCCCCATGAGCCTTTTCGCTTGTGTAATGTGGCAACTTGGCTGTCCTTGCCAACAGACTCCTTGGTCATGAGGCCTTCTCGGTCAACAGTTTGACGTGACCCGCTGCAGCTGTTTTAGCATCAGTCTGTGGCACTGGTGGTGTTTTACCGCCCACTTCAAAGAATGTATAGGACAGGGTGATGTTGGTAACGTCTTTCGGGATTTTAGGATCAATCACGAACACCACAGGCCATTCTTTTTTCTCAGAAGGTGCGAGTGTGTACTGGCTAAAACAAAAACATTCAAGTTTATTGAAGTACATGGCGGACACTTTAGGTGCGTAGCTTGGAATAGCTTGCGCGGCCATTGTGCGAGGCTGCATGTTTTGAAACTTGTACAGCACAGTTGCCATTTCGCCAGGATGGACCTGCATTGAACTGACCGCAGGCTCAAAGTCCCACAAACCCCGTGTGTTGGTATCAAACACCACGGTGATGGTGCGAGACTCATCAACTTGTGTATTTTTAGGCAATGTCTTGATGGCGCCAGGTATGTTGCGGTCGCCTAAGGCCAATATATTGATGCCAGTGACATCACAAATAGCCTTGTACAACGGCACCAAGCCATAGCCAAACGCAAACATACCAAGGGCAATCACGGCCAATTTGCCAACCATGGTCCGGTTTTGCTTGCCTCTGGATAAGCGTTTATTCAACATGCAGCATCAGACTCCAAAGTAGATGAACTTAACCATGAACCCCACCATAAAAACCAGTGCCACGCTGCCCAAGATAAGGCCTAGGCGACGGTTTTGTTGCTTTTGTACAGGTGTGGTCATGGCTTGCTATCAGTGCGTTTAAGCAACAATTCTGGTTGCAGTTGCGTCTAACTTAGGAGGTGTCTCAAAGGTATGGAATGGTGCAGGTGAAGGAACTTCCCACTCCAATCCCTCGGCTCCGTCCCATGGCTTTTGCGATGCTTTTTCGCCCTTGCCCATCATGGTTGGCAGCACCACAAAGACAAAGAAGTAGACCTGCGCCAAACCAAATGCAAATGCGCCAATAGAAGCTATTGCATTGAAATCAGCAAACTGCATAGGGTAATCTGCGTAGCGACGCGGCATACCGGCCAACCCCAAGAAGTGCATTGGGAAGAAGGTGATGTTGAAAGAGATCAATGACCACCAGAAGTGAATCTTGCCGCGGGTCTCGTTGTACATGACACCCGTCCATTTTGGCGACCAGTAGTAGTAACCAGCAAACAACGCGTACAAAGAACCCGCCACCAACACGTAGTGAAAGTGAGCCACCACATAGTAGGTGTCTTGCACCTGTATATCAAACGGCGCCAATGCCAAAATCAAGCCGGTAAATCCACCCATGGTGAACACAAAGATAAAGCCAACCGCAAACAACATGGGCGTCTCAAATGTCATGGAGCCCTTCCACATGGTAGCGATCCAGTTGAAAATCTTTACGCCTGTTGGCACTGCAATCAGCATGGTCGAGTACATGAAGAACAACTGACCAGTGACTGGCATACCCGTTGTAAACATGTGGTGGGCCCACACCACGAACGACAAAATAGCAATAGAGCCTGTGGCGTACACCATAGAGGCGTAACCGAAGAGTTTTTTGCGAGCAAATGCTGGGATGATTTGGCTGATGATGCCAAAGGCCGGCAAAATCATGATGTACACCTCAGGGTGCCCAAAAAACCAGAAAATATGCTGGTACATCACAGGGTCACCGCCACCAGCAGGATTGAAGAAGCTGGTGCCAAAATGGCGATCGGTCAGGGTCATGGTGATGGCACCGGCCAACACGGGCATCACAGCAATCAACAGATAAGCAGTGATCAACCATGTCCAGCAGAACATCGGCATCTTCATCAAGGTCATGCCGGGGGCACGCATATTCAAAATGGTCACAATGATGTTGATGGAGCCCATGATGGACGAGGCACCCAAAATATGCAGGGCAAAAATGGCCGCGTCCATAGATGGGCCCATCTGCAATGTCAAAGGCGCGTACATCGTCCACCCTGCGGCAGGCGCGCCGCCAGGCATGAAGAAGGACCCCACCAATGTCAGTGCGGCAGGAATCATCAGCCAAAAGCTGAAGTTGTTCATCCTGGCAAAGGCCATGTCGGATGCGCCAATTTGCAACGGCACCATCCAATTTGCAAACCCAACAAAGGCTGGCATGATGGCACCAAACACCATGATCAAGCCGTGCATGGTGGTGAGCTGGTTGAACAGCTCAGGGTTGACGAGTTGCAAGCCGGGTTGGTACAGCTCGGCACGAATGCCCAGCGCGAGCACACCGCCGACCATCAGCATTGCGAAACTAAAAAGCAGGTACAGGGTACCAATGTCTTTGTGGTTGGTTGCATACACCCAACGGCGCCAGCCTACCGGGGCGTGGTGGTCGTCGTGTGCATGTGTATCGTGAGGATCTAGTACTGCGCTCATTGCTTCATCCTTGCTGTCTTAAGGTATCTGATTGGGTTTATTGGTTGCGTGCAGCTTGCACTTCGGCTGGCTGTATCAAGTCGCCAGACTGGTTGGACCAGCTGTTTTTGGCATACGTAATCACGGCTGCAATTTCGGTATCACTCAGCTGCTTCCATGCGGGCATGGCACCATTTCCACGGCCATTTAACAGCGTAGAAATCACTTCAGTGTGATCGCTGTTCAGCACAACAGCTGACCCGTCAAGCGGTTTGATAGCGCCTGCACCTTTGCCTGTGGCTTGGTGGCATGCAACGCAATTGGTGCCGTACACCTGCTTGCCGCGCGATACCAAGGCACTCAACTCCCACACTTTGCTAGGATCTTCGGCCAATGCAAGCATTGCTTTTTGTTGGCCCTCTACCCAAGCGGTGTATTCAACTGCACTGACAACCTTGACGTTGATGGGCATGTAAGCGTGCTCTTTGCCACATAGTTCGGTACATTGCCCATAGAACATGCCTTCTTTTTCAGCTCGGAACCACGTGTCACGCACGAAACCTGGAATCGCATCTTGCTTCACACCAAAGGCTGGAACCATCCACGAGTGAATAACGTCGTTGGCAGTGGTGATAATCCTGACTTTTTGACCAATGGGCACAACCAATGGGTTGTCAACTTTGAGCAAGTAATCGTCGGGGGCGTTTTCAACGTTGCCTGAATTGGACATGGCGCGGTGGCTTGCATCAATGGCCGACAAAAAGCTGATGCCCTCGCCTTCACCGTTGATGTAGTCATAGCCCCATTTCCACTGCATACCAGTTGCTTTAACTGTCAGGTCGGCGTTGGTGGTGTCTTTCATGGCAACCAACACTTTGGTTGCGGGCAATGCCATGCCAATGACGATCAAGAAAGGAATGATTGTCCAACCCAACTCAACCCAAATGGGTTCTGGAATAACTTGCGCCTTGTGACCCACAGAGCGACGATGTTTCAAAATGGAATAGAACATCACGCCGAATACGGCCAAGAAAATAACCGTACAAATAATCAGCATGAACCAGTGCAGCCACCCCTGTTCGGCGGCAATTTGCGTCACTGCAGGATGCAAATTCAGCTGATTGACGGCTGGACCGCCAGGCAAGTCGTTGACAGCATGCACCGCAGGTGCAACAAAGGCGGCCACCGCTGCTGTTACGCGTGCAGCAAGTGCCAGCGGTCTGTTGGGTACATTGCCCTGAGTCATTGTTGTGCTCACTATTTAATCGCCTCAAATATAAGTCTTGATTTATATCAAGCTTGAATTACACCAAATTTCAAACTGTTTTAAACATTGAACCGTAAAAAACATATTCGCTATGGGCATTTACATGCCCCGCAGCGCCAGACGCATTTCTTGGGCCACCAACGGCCGCCACTCTGCACGCACATGACGACCAAAACACAAGCGCATATCTCTGGCGGTCAGCTCAATCAAGTTGGACTTGTCCTCCAACGGCTCAACGCGAACAGAGACACGAGGAAACCGCATTTGCTCAAGCTTGCCAGCTGTCTCTACTTGGACAACCAACCAATCACCGTCAAGAATTGCGCTCTCGCCATCCGTAGCGTGCCTGGCGTAAACCACAAATGAAATGGCCAACACCAGCACTTCTATGACTGCAAACGGCAATACCAACACAGCACCTTGGAACCAAAAGAACATAGCCACCGCAAATGACACCGCGCTCAGCATGACAAACACTTGCAGCAACTGGGCTGGCTTGATTGAACAATTGCGCTTGAACGTCCAACCAATATGCCCATCAACTGGACGCGCAAAACGAAATGACCGAGAAGACGAAGGTTGCATCTCTTAACCTCAACAAGTGGGCTATGCGCCTTCAATACAGAGAACACAAGCTCGGTGAATGGGACTCATTAAGAGCTTTCCCATTTTCCAACAACATTCGATTGTAGCGTGGTGTAAACCCTATTAGACCCTTCGATCAGGAGAAAACCGAACCAACCGGTCACGACAGACAGTGCCGGCCCCGGCCTTACACTTTTGACTTACGCAACATGTGTTGCATATCTTCCAAGGACACATGGGTCTGAGGGGACATTTTGGCTTTGGGCTCGGGGCGAAGCGCATGACCATAAATGATTTCAATACTCAGTGTGAAATTGCCTTGGTCATCACGTGGCAAGTGTGCTTGCAGGGCCGCAAGCAGTTGGGCATTCCAGCCACGGCCCTTGCAATGTGGCGTGCGAGCCACACTCAAATTGCGTCCACACTCGCGCAAGTCAGCCACCAACTTGTCTAGGCTGGTGTAAGTGATCGTAAGCGTTTCCATATCCATGACCGGCTCGGCAAAGCCACATTGAACCAGCATGTCGCCCCAGTCATGCATGTCGGTGAACAGATGCGTTGGTTGCGCCCAACCCATTTGTGCATATACATGGCGCAGCTCGCGCAGGGTATCTGGGCCCAAGGCCGAAAACATCAGCATGCCGTTCACACGCAGCATGCCCAACCACTGCTGCAACAACATCAAAGGCTGTGCTTGTAGGTGCAGCACCATATTGGCCCACACCATGTCAAGCGGCTGGTCTGTAGCTTGCCACTGCACATCTGAGCCGCGCAGCTTGGTCCAAGCTGCTTGAAGCCAAGAGGCTTGTGGCTGTATGGCTTCAACACTTCCGCTCAAATAGGTTTGAACATTGTTGCGCCCATTTGCCTCAGCCAACAAGCCTTTGAGCGCAACGTGTGAACGCATGCCACCCCAGCGCGGCAACCAATGCGCCCAACGCTTAGGTGGCTGCGTCATCCACCTCAAGCGTGAATGCATGCGCTGTGCAATCTCTTCATTGAGCCAAGGCGAAGCCTCACGTTGCAACCCTATGCAGCGCGCAGCAGCAAGCGGGTCTAGGCTGGGATTTGTGGCATCAGACATGTCGGTTTTGTACGCAAGGGTAAAGCCATCCCGTCACCGAGGTGGCATAAAAGAGAATACGTCAGTATATTGGTGGCATGGTTAGCTTCACGCTCACATGGTCTTCACTCACAAGCGCAGGGTGGCCCAGCACTTGTCAAATTTGCGGCCTGTGGTTTCGCAGCAGCGGCAACAATCGGGCGTGGTGCAACGACTGCCAACAAAACTGCGCACCTCAACTGGCCCGCTGCGTGCATTGCGCGCTGCCAGCGCCTCATGAACCACATGAGGCAGATGCAGCCTTCAAGACAAGCAGCCCCTATGACAAGGCCTCAGCCCATTGGCGCTGCGGCGCATGTGCGTCGCACCCCAACCCTTGGCAATGGGCCAGCGCAGCCGTCTCATATACTTACCCATGGGCTGACATGATTGCCCGGCTCAAATACCAGCAAGACAGCGCCTTGGCCAAACCGCTGGCGCACCTCATGGTGCAAGACCGCCTATGTCGCGACACGCTGGCGTGCGCAGATGTGTGGTTGGGGGTGCCGATAACGCACCGAAAACTTGGCCTACGGGGTTTCAACCAAACCGACTTGTTGCTCGACCACATTGCAGGCGCGTTGGCGCATTGCAAAGCGGCTGGTAACTGGGCGACAACCAGACCACTGGTGCAACGACGAGACCACGGCCCCAGCCAACAAGGTTTAGGTCGACAGCAACGCCTGCGTAACTTAAAAGGTGCCTTTTCGCTGACACCTGCTGGCGTGCAGGCCACCGCTGGACGCCACGTGGTGTTGGTGGACGACGTGTACACCACTGGCGCAACACTCACCGCACTGGCGAGCGCCGTGCAACAAGCACAACCAGCCAGCGTGCATGTGTGTGTTGTAGCGCGCACTCCTCAAAACGGAGCTCGCGACCATTAAAGGATGGCCCGCAGACATAATGCAAGTTGCCACATTCAACCGTTTACACATGCAACATATTGTCCTAGTTCACCCTGAAATTCCACCCAACACGGGCAATGCCATTCGGCTGTGCGCCAACACTGGTTGGCAGTTGCATTTAATTGAACCACTGGGATTTTCTATGGACGACAAGCAACTGCGACGCGCAGGGCTTGATTACCACGAGTACGCCAATGTGCTGCGCCACGTGAGTTGGGACGCTTTTTTGGACACACAGCACATAACAGCAGACCAGTGCTTTGCACTGACCACCAAAGGCCAGCGGTCTGTGTTTGATGCGGCTTTTAAGCCTGACGTTTACTTGGTGTTTGGATCAGAAACCCAAGGGTTGCCGCCTGCCATTCGAGCCCAGATACCACAAGACCAATGGCTCAGGCTGCCCATGTGCGATGGGCAACGCAGTCTGAACTTATCCAATGCAGTCGCTGTTGTAGGCTACGAAGCTTGGCGTCAAAATGGGTTCATGGGGGCTATATGACTGGCGCAACGCCTCCACCCATCAAGCCAGCGTCAACGCCGCAGCGTCAACCACTTGCGCCCAGCATCCGGGCGACTTGGCTTGGTAGGCTCAGAGCGGGCGATATAGACACCATCAACCAGCTGTTCATTGGCTTGACGATCGGTCACGGTGTCATGTTCAGCTGGTTGCATTGGTTGGGGCCGGGGTTGAACCCGGTCGGCATCTACTCAAATGCCATATTGGTCGCATTTTTATTGTTGGTTTTGGGGGCCAACCGCCAACAACGCTTAAGCCGTGAAACAAGCACTTGGCTGTTAATCGGCAGTGGCTATATCAATATCACCATCATCGTGGTCACCCATGGCGGTGTGTGGTCACCTGTGCTGGCTTGGTACATGGTGCTGCCCGTGCCGGCGCTGTTTATTTTAGGTCTTAGGCCCATGGTGGCCGTGGTTGCATGGGCAGCAGCAACTGTGCTGGCCATTACCCTGGCGCAAAGCCACGACCTGCTGCCTGAATTCCAGCAGGCAAACAGCCCTTTGGCGTGGGCTTTTATGGTGTTTGCGGTTTTGGGACTCAGCGTGTCCATATTACCGGTCTTGTACCACTTTATGCACAACGCGATGGTCAGCGGTTTGAACGAAAAAAACCTAGAACTTCAGCGCACACGCGACCAACTCATGACAGAGCAGCTGCAAAAAGATAACTTTTTAGCCTCTGTCAGTCACGAGCTGCGCACACCTATGAATGCCATCATCGGTTTTCTGCAAGCCATTGAGCAACGCCCCACTGGCGATGCCCAAACGCAAGAAATGCACGGCTACATGAACCATTCGGCCAAACACTTGATGACCGTCATCAACGACCTGCTGGACTTGTCACAAATGCGCGCAGGCAAGCTCAACATAGAGCCGCGCCAAGTTGACCTGCCCAAACTGGTTTCTGACATCAGCCACACCTTTAAACCGCAATTAGATGAGCGCGGCATTCAGTTGCGCGTCAAGATTGACAACAACGTTTCACAGTGGGTGATGCTGGACAGTGACCGCTTGTCCCAAGTTCTTATCAACTTGTTAGGTAACGCGGCCAAATTCACCACCCACGGCTGGGTCAGTATTTATGTCAGTCAAGCGGCCTTGGGTGTGGTGCGTTTTGAAGTAAGCGACACTGGCAAAGGCATTGCAGCACACCACATAAGCCGTGTCTTTGACCGCTACTCTGACATCACCAACATCACTCGACGCACTTATGGTGGCACAGGTTTGGGCTTGTCCATTTGCCACCAATTGGTAGAGATGCAAGGAGGCGACATTGGTGTGCTCAGCCAACTGGGGCAAGGCGCTACATTTTGGTTTGAGCTGCCGCTTGAAACCTGCGAGCCGCTGGCGCAACCCAACACTGGCTCACACGATACGCCGGCCTTAGATGAGATCCATGCGCGTGCGCGGGTGCTGGTTGTAGACGACAGTGTTATCAACCGATTGGTGGCTAAAAAACTGCTGCTGATTGACTTACCACATTTGCAAATTACAGAGGCCGACAGCGCACAGGCGGCCCTAGATGCGCTGGCCAGTCAGCGTTTTGATTTGATTTTGATGGATGTGGTGATGCCAGACAAAGACGGCATAGAAGCCACCGCCCACATCCGTACCACCGATCAAAAAATCACTATTATTGGGCTCACAGCCGATGTCACCAACGACGTTAAGACCCGCTGCTTAGACGCGGGAATGAACGACGTGATAACCAAGCCCTTTGAACGGCATGTGCTGGTGAACCGCGTCAAGCTAGGCATTGCATCCAGCTATGCCGATTAACGAGAAACCAAGCGTCTAAGGGTAGCGCCTCACCACAGATTCAGCCACGCACGCAGGCTTGTCACTGCCCTCTAGCTCCACACTGACCCGCCAAGTCAACTGAACGCCTTCACCCGCAATAAACTCACAAGACAGCAGATGCAGATGCGCACGCACTTGGCTGTCCACAGGTACTGGCGACATAAAGCGCACACGGTTCAAGCCATAGTTCACGCCCAGAGAGCTTGCACGTATGTCGAAGGTGGTGTCAAAGAACTTGGGCAACAGCGACAGGGTCAAAAAACCATGCGCCACAGTTGTGCCAAAAGGCCCCTGTGCAGCACGCTCAGGATCTGTGTGAATCCACTGGTGGTCGCCGGTGGCATGCGCAAAGGCATTGATCATGGCTTGGTCAATGCAAACCCAATCGCTGACCGCCACGTCTTGCCCGACGCAAGCTGCCAATTCGTCAAGTGTGTCAAATCGTCGCATTATTTATCTCCTGTTGTAAGTCATAACCACCGCCACTCGGCCACCAGCTTGAGGCCAGTCAGCAACATGCCCACTTCTATCAGACGGTAAAACACTGCAGGCTGAATACGGTGTGCGATACGCACCCCTGCCCACACCCCTAGTGGCGCCAAAGGCAACAGCACCAATGAGGTGCTGATATTGTCCCAGCTGAACAAACCCAAGTAGCTATAAGGCAGCCATTTACTCAAATTAATCACAAAGAAAAATACCGCCATGGTGGCAGTGAAGTGCAAGGGCGTTAGACGCAAGCCCATGACATAGGCATTGATGGGTGGGCCACCCGCGTGTGCCACAAAACTGGTGAAGCCCGACACCACCGCCAACACTGCGCCAGCTGCTTGTGGCAAAGGTTGTTGGCTGGCTGCGCAACGTTGTGAGTACAAGCGATGCGCCAAAAACAGCAAGGTCAACACGCCCACAATCACCGACACGGCGGGTGGCGACAGGTGCTTGAACGTGAGCGTACCCACCACGGTACCCATCAAGCCCAAAGGGATCAACCGCTTAAGGAGTGACCATTGGAAGTGCTTGCGAAAGGCCGTTATGCCCAACACATCCATAAGCAACAAAATAGGCATAAAGATCGCTGCGGCCTCAGGCACTGCCACGGCCAATGCCATGATTGGTACAGCCAAACTGCCAAAACCCGACCCAAAACCACTTTTACTCAAGCCCATTAACAACACCGCAGGAACGGCGGCGGCATAGAACAATGGCTCGGTAATCACACCCGTTCAATCACCAATGCAATGCCTTGACCCACGCCAATACACATGGTGCACAAGGCGAAACGCCCGCCCGTTCTGTGCAGCTGGTACATGGCCGTGGTAACCAAACGTGCACCGCTGGCACCAAGCGGATGGCCCAGTGCAATTGCCCCGCCGTTGGGATTAACACGTGGGTCGTTATCTGCCAGCCCCAGGTCGCGCAGCACCGCCAAACCTTGTGCAGCAAACGCCTCGTTGAGCTCTATCACATCCATGTCTGCCAAACCTAATTTGGCCAACGTAAGTACTTTACGCACCGCAGGTGATGGGCCCATACCCATGATGCGGGGCGCCACGCCAACTGTGGCCATGGCCACCACACGCGCCTTGGGCACGAGGCCAAAGGCCTTGGCTTGTGCACCGCTGGCCAACAACAAGGCGCAGGCACCGTCGTTGACACCACTGGCATTGCCGGCAGTGACTGTGCCGCCATCAAAGACCACGGGCTTGAGCTTGGCCAATGACTCTGGCGTGGTCGCACGTGGGTGCTCGTCTGTATCCACAACAACGTCATCGCCCCTGCGCTGCGCGATGCGTACGGGTGTTATTTCATCCTTAAACAAGCCTTTGGCTTGCGCTGCAAGGGCCTTGGTTTGACTGGCCAGCGCCATCGCGTCTTGGTCCTCGCGCGAAATACCAAAGTCTTTGGCCACGTTCTCTGCCGTCTCAGGCATGCTGTCGACGCCATACTGGGCCTTCATCAGCGGATTCACAAAACGCCACCCGATGGTGGTGTCAAACACCGCGTTGTTGCGGGCAAATGCTGTGGTGGCTTTTGGCATCACAAAAGGGGCCCGACTCATGCTTTCTACGCCACCCGCCACCATCAGACCAGCCTCTCCCGCTCGAATTGCCCTCGCAGCACTGCCTACAGCGTCCAAGCCTGACCCACACAAACGGTTGATGGTTGCCCCAGGCACCTCTATAGGGAAACCTGCCAACAAAGAAGCCATGTGAGCCACGTTGCGGTTGTCTTCGCCAGCTTGATTGGCACAACCCATCAACACGTCGTCAACTTTAGACCAGTCAACGCTGGGATTGCGTTGCATCAGCGCCTTGAGCGGTATGGCCGCCAAGTCATCGGCGCGCACACCAGACAAAGCGCCGCCATAACGACCAAAAGGCGTTCTGATAGCGTCACAAATATAGGCTTGGGTGTCGTCTAACTGGGTCATGAATACGCTCTCATTAAAAGTAAGTCTAAACAATGCATCGCAATGCCAAGTTTGCTACCTTACACTATGCATAACGACACAGTCTTGCGCAGTCAAATGCGCGTCAAACAAAACCAACCGTTGACACACAGCCCAATATGTTTGCGCCAAACCAAGCCGACGTACGCCGTTTTTTTTGCGGCGCTTACAACAAACACCACACCAACCAGCCTTTAGAGGCAATTGAAACTTTGGCCGCTATGTGGATGGACTTGCACCCCGAATACGCTGGAGACTTTGCCGACGAGGCTGGCGCACTGACCACGCTTGCAGCTGGGGGCGACACGTCCGCTGGCGCAACCGAGAGCCCCTTCTTGCATGTATCCATGCACTTGAGCGTGAGCGAGCAATGCTCGATTGACCAGCCCCCGGGCATACGCCAAGCTGTCGAACTCTTGGCGGCCAAAAAGGGGGACTTGCATGCAGCGCATCATGCGGTGATGGATTGCTTGGGACGCATGGTGTGGGAGAGCCAGCGAAGTGGACGCCCGCCAGACGGCCAGGCCTACATAGACCATGTGCGGCAATTGGCAACGGCTGATTAACCAACCAGTGCGTCAAGCCCTCTAGCGCCGGCGAAAAAAAACCACTTCAGCTTGCGCTTAGGTGGTTTTTTAGGCTGTGAAACCTACAGCCAAGGTGTGCCTGTGACTGAGAAAGTGCTCAACGAAACCTAGACTGCGGAACAACCGCCATTTCTGTTGGCAACTTGGACAAATACTTAGAGATGTCTTTGAGTTCGGCAAGTGAGAACTGGCTGGCAATCCCGCTCATGATGGCATTGTTGCGGCCCAATTTGCTGTTGGCGTTGGTTTCAATGGTGTAGGACTTCAAGGCCACATACAAATAGTCGGCGTGTTGGCCGGCCAGCTTGGGATAACTGGGATCTAGCGGTTTGCTGTAATTGTCGCCATGGCAGGCTACACACCCCCCTTTGGCCAGCAATGCCGCTGTTGCGTCGCTGGCGGCTACCGCCATTTCAGGTGCGGCAGGCTCGGCACTGTGCTGCGCGTAAAAAGCGCCCAAATCTGCCATGTCTTGTTCACTTAGAGACCCGGCGATGCCACGCATGGTTGGGTGCTTGCGGTCGCCTTTTTTGTACGCCTTCAGTGACGATTCAATGTACTGGGCCGATTGGCCAGAAATTTTAGGTACTTTATGTACTTCAGGAAATACGTTTTGATAGCCAATGATGCCGTGACAGCCAATACACATGGCAGCTTTGCCTTTGCCGGCGTTCACATCACCTGTGAGCGCTTGGGCGCTGGCCAAGCCAGCAACAAAAAGGGTCGCCATGGCGACAAAACGGGGCAACATAGTGACTAACAGTTGGTTCATAGTGGTTCAATGACTGATTCACCGGCGTGAATAAATGCGAAGTTGTCTTCAATATGCAGGCAATTATATAGACTGTTGGCCACGTCCTAACTAACCACCACATGAACAACATGACTCAGAAATTCAAAGGTACCGAAAATTACGTTGCGACGCCAGATCTCATGCTCGCAGTCAATGCCGCCATGGCGCTGAAGCGCCCATTGCTCATTAAGGGCGAGCCTGGCACTGGCAAAACCATGTTGGCTGAGGAGGTGTCAGAAGCACTGGGGCTAACCTTGCTGCAGTGGCACATCAAGTCCACCACCAAAGCCCAGCAAGGTTTGTATGAATACGATGCAGTCAGCCGCCTGCGCGACAGCCAGCTGGGTGACATTGATGGCGGCGAACGCGTTAAAGACATACACAACTACATTGTGCAAGGTGTGTTGTGGCAGGCCTTTACGGCCGATGAGCCCGTTGCCTTGCTGATAGACGAAATTGACAAAGCCGATATCGAATTTCCGAATGACTTGTTGCGCGAAATTGACCGGATGGAGTTTTACTGCTACGAAACGCGTCAAACCATTAGGGCCAAGCACAGGCCTTTGGTTTTCATTACCTCCAACAACGAAAAAGAATTACCCGACGCATTTTTGCGCCGCTGCTTTTTTCACTACATCAAATTTCCAGAAGCCGACACCATGGAGAAGATTGTTCAGGTGCACTTTCCAAAGTTAAAAAAAGAACTGCTAGCCGTTGCACTCAAAACTTTTTACGACATCAGAAAATTGCCTGGCATCAAAAAAAAGCCCACAACCTCTGAGCTTATAGACTGGCTCAAACTGTTGGTGGCCGAAGATATTCCCATGTCCGCCCTACAAAGTGACGATGACAAAATAAGCCTGCCACCCTTGGTTGGCGCACTGTTGAAAAACGAACAGGACGTCTCTTTGTTTGAAAAACTGGTGTTCATGAACAACAGAAACCGCTGACCCGTCCTATGACGCCTTCGAATCCGTTTTCCCACGCCACCACGCTGCATCACGCAGCGGTCAGCCTAGTGCCACTGGCGCGCGCGCACACCACAGATTTGCAAGAAGCCACCAGCGACGGCGACTTGAGCGCATTGTGGTTTACCGCGATTCCAAACGCACAAGGCATGGCAGGTGAAATCGACAGGCGACTGGGCTTGCAAGTGCTCGGTAGCATGAACCCGTTTGCCGTTATCAGCAACCTGACCGGCCCTCATTGTGGCAAAGCGGTTGGCATGACCACTTACATGAACATTGACGCGAGCAACCGGCGCGTAGAAATTGGCAGTACGTGGTACCGCGGATCGGTTCAACGCACTGCCTTAAACACGGCATGTAAACGGTTGTTGCTGGCGCATGCTTTTGACACACTCAACTGCATTGCTGTTGAGTTTCGTACGCACCTCATGAACCATGCCAGTCGCAAGGCGATTGAGCGCTTGGGCGCGAAGCTAGACGGCGTCCTGCGCAGCCACCAGTTGACGCACAACCCCATACACGGGACCACTTTGCGTGACACCTGCGTGTACAGCATCACTGCCAGCGAATGGCCCGCGGTGCGAGCCCACTTGGACTTTCAGCTTAATAAGCCGCGATATATACAGACAGTGACCATGCCATGCTGACCCAATTTTTTTATGCCATGCGCGCCGCCAAACTACCGGTTTCGATCAAGGAACACTTGGCGCTGTTAGAAGCTTTAGAAGCCAACGTCATAGGCCCTGGTAACGAGGAAGCCTGCAGTATGGAAGACTTCTATTACCTGGCCCGCTTGGTGCTGGTGAAGGACGAGAAACACTACGACAAATTTGACAAAGCCTTCGCCGCTTATTTCAAAGGTGTTGACATGATTGCCGACTTCACCAAACCCATTCCTGCGCAATGGTTGCAGCAAGAAATTGAAAAAATGCTGGCGGATGAACAGAAAAATGACGCGCCAAAGCTTGATTACGATGACTTATTGGACACACTGAAAAAACGCTTGGAAGAGCAAAAAGAACGCCACCAAGGCGGCAGCAAGTGGGTTGGTACTGGTGGCACATCGCCGTTTGGCAACAGCGGCTACAACAGCCAAGGCATTCGCATAGGGGGCAAAGGCGGCAACAAAAGCGCAGTCAAGGTGTGGGAGCAACGCAGCTACCGAGATTACGACGACACGCAAGAGTTGGGTACGCGCAATATCAAGGTGGCGCTGCGCCGCTTGCGTAAGTTTGCGCGCTTGGGCCTTGAAGAAGAGTTAGACCTGCCGGACACCATACGGCGCACCGCAGCCAATGCAGGCTACTTGGACATCAAACTGGTGCCGCAACGCCACAACAACGTGAAAGTGCTGCTGCTCATGGATGTAGGCGGCACCATGGACGAACACATTGCACGGGTTGAGGAGTTGTTTTCCGCGGCCAAAAGCGAGTTCAAACACATAGAGTTTTATTACTTCCACAATTGTGTATATGACTATGTTTGGAAAAACAACAAACGCCGCTACGCCGAAAAGTTCCCTACGTGGGACATCATGCACAAATACAACAAGGACTACAAACTCATATTTGTTGGTGATGCCACCATGAGCCCCTACGAGGTGTTACAGCCTGGTGGCAGCGTGGAGTACAACAACGAAGAAGCCGGTGCGACCTGGCTACAACGCCTGACCAACACCTACCCCAAGCACGCTTGGATCAATCCTGAACCTCAGGGCGTGTGGCAATACCGGCAAAGCATTGACGTGATTCAACAACTCATGGGTGGGCGCATGTTCCCACTGACCCTGAAAGGACTAGAAGACACCATGCGTCTGTTGAGCAAATAGACAACATTGGCTTGAACAATGCAACTAAAACACGCAGCTGACAGCCAGCAGCGCATGCTTTAGAGCGACAATGCAGGGCCGCGTACCGCGCCGACCTTTTTTGTTGTAATTGCCTTGCTAACACCACCCTTGGGCTTCAGATTTATTGCTTGCACGCGACTGTTTCGTACAGCGGTGTTCGTCACAGCCTTGTGCAGCCTAACCGCCACTTTTCCAGTGTGGGCACAGCCCACTCAAGAGATAACGCTGGCAATTCAAGCTGGCAGCGGAAAAGCCAGCACAGTGGATGTGTTGTTGACTGAGCGATGGCTTAAAAGCCATGCACAGCTGTGGCGGTTTTTGTCCGAGCCTGAGCTCACACAAGCCGAGCTGGATGACTTAATTGCACGTGCCCCGCTGGATATTACACAGCTGCTCAACACGCGTGGTTATTTCAATAGCCGCGTGCAGCTGAGCCAAAGGGATGGGCACACAGACCTGTCGGTCGAACTGGGCCCACTCACCACCATTGCCACTGTTGACGTGCGTGTGACAGACAAAGAGGGCAATGAACTGCCCGAACTCACTCAAACCATGCGCGACGACTGGGGATTAAAGCCAGGCAGCACCTTCACGCAATCGGCTTGGCAACGTGCCAAAGACAATGCCTTGATCGCACTTGCTAGCAACACTTACTACCAAGCCAGGGTCGAGAACAGCCAAGCAGACATTGACCCTACAACGCAGCTCGCTCATTTGCATGTTGAACTGACCAGCGGCCCGGCTTTTATATTTGGCCCCATCACCGTCGTGGGCGCTTCTCGCTACCAGGCGACACAAGCCATTCAACTTGCTGAGTTAGCCGGCTTACAAACTGGCAATGCGTACACGGCTCAGACTTTATTTGACGCACAGCGCCGGATTATGGACAACGGCAATTACAGCGCTGCTTTCGTCAACCTGAGCCCTATGCTGGCGTCTGGGCTTGGGCAACCTGCGCGTTTGTCAGCGCGCATAGAAGTCAACGAAAAACCCTTGCAGCGCCTAGAGGCATCCATTGGTGTCAGCACTGACAGTGGTCCACGCTTGCACCTGACGCATACCCACTACCGCCCGCCATTGCTTGAGTGGCAGGCCACCCACACGCTTGATTGGCAGCGGGACGCTAAGACACTGTCCAGCAATTGGTTGTCGCCTCACAACGAAGCTGCTTGGCAATGGACAGGCGGTTTAGCTCTGGCGCAGCAAATAGACGATGACATCACCACCAACACACACAACTGGCGCGCGGGGCGAACGCAAAGCCTCAATAATGTGCAGCGCACTTATTACGCTCAATTGGTGCAATCTAAAGAGCGAGTGCGCAACCAAGCACCAACCACCACATCTGCACTGAGCGGGCACTGGGCATGGAGCCGCACGCGTTGGGACAACCCCACAGATCCAGGCAACGGTCATGCATTGAGTTTTGACGTCGGCACAGGCGTGACCTTGTCTCAAGGTGCCAAGCCATACCTTCGCGCGCACACTCAATGGCTAGGGCTGACCCCATTTAACAACCCAAAAACAGGACGCTTGGCCACACGTGTTGCTCTGGGCGGCGTGATTGCCAGTGAGCACACAGCCGTGCCATCAAGTGACTTGTTTTTCACCGGCGGCGACACCAGCGTGCGCGGCTACGCGCTGAGGAGCATTGGTAGAAGCGACGGCCAAGCCAACAACCAAGGCCTGACCATGCCAGGACGACTGATGTGGCTGGGTAGCCTTGAGTGGCAGCGACCCACCACATGGGGTGGTGACGTGGGTCGCGTCGAGCAGACATGGTTTGTAGATGCTGGCGCTGTCAGCAACCGTTTAAACGAGCAACGTGTCTATGTTGGCACCGGCACTGGTGTGCGTTTTTTGAGCCCAGTAGGGCCTATGCAGCTTGATATGGCCTATGGCCATCAAACCCGTGAATGGCGCTTGCATTTGTTTGTGGGTATTAGATTTTGAACGCCACAGCACCCGCATTGTCAATGCCAGAACCGCCAGCAACCGTGGCTAAGCGCTGGATGCGCAGCGTGCTCATTGCGCCCTTGGTAGTGGCAGTGTTACTCAGCTTGCTATTGCTTGGCTTATGGGTCTGGTCGGGCAGCGCTGGCAGCTTGGCAACCGCTGCCAACATGGTCAACCAATGGGTGCCCACTGTTCACATCAGCAACGCGCAAGGTAGCGTTAGACACGGCGGAAAGATAGACAACATAACCTGGCATCGCGAGACCCGCAGCGCCAGTGTGCAGGGTCTTGACTGGACTTGGGAGCTGCAAGTCGACTGGCTAGAACAGGCGCAACAGCAGTGGCGCACGTTGACGCGTCAAGACACCGGCACGGGTATAGACACACGCTTGAAGCACCCACTGTTACGCAGCGCTATCCACATAGAGCGGATTGTGTGGGCTGATACAAGTGCATCTGAGACAGACAGCCCACCGCTGGCGCTGCCCAGCGACATAGCCCCGCCCGTTGCATGGCATCTTGACCTCTCCGTGGGACGCATCACCGTGGAACGTGGGCTGGACACCCACGAGGTCAGCCAACTCCGAGCACGCTATAACTTCGACGGTGGTACAGCGCAACACCTCTTAACCGTTGAAGAGCTTCGCTACGGTGAGCTGGCTGCCAATGCACAACTGGCGCTCAACATGGGTGGCACATGGCCAGTTGAAGCGTCTTTTGAGGCCCGCTCATCTACCAGCATAGTCTCGCCACATGTGGCATCGCAACAGCTGGAGGCCCAAGTCTCGCTCAGCGGCCACTTGGGTGGTGCGCAGCGCAACGAGGCCATTGCACCTGGGCGCCTGAATGTTTCTGCCAGTGCACAAGCCAACTCACGCCAACTGTTGCGCGCTCAGGCTGTCATACTGCCTTGGGCCGCGCAACCACTTAACAGCGTCACAGTGACGCTGCAGCAATTTGATATAGCGCGTTGGATGCCGCTTGGCAGTGGTGTGCCAAGCACAGACTTATCAGGCCACTTTGCCCTCACACCTGGCACAGGCGACAGTTGGTCAGCAGCGCTGCAACTATCGCAAGCATCCACGCAAAGCCTGCCACCTGCACAAGCTAGCGCGCACATCACGCGCAGTGCAGACCAATTGCATGTCAGCAAGCTAGCAATAACTCTGGGCAAGTCTGGCACGTCAGTGGGCAGCTCATCCGTGGGCGGCACAGCGTGGCTGCAAGGCGATGTCTCACTTGATTTAAGCAGCAAGCAAGTGCAGGCCACACTGACTGGGGGCGCACCCGGACTTGCGCTCAACACCGAACTGAATGCCAACACCACGCTACACAGCATGCCGGTTGGCCAATTGTCTGTGCAGGTGAGCGACATCCACCGATTGGTCAGCTGGGTCAACCAACTGGGCCAACGCACACAGCTGATCGCTGCGCTGCCAGTATTGTCCAGCGGCAAGCTAGACTTAAAGGCATCTTTTACTGGCAGCGGCCAGGTGCAAGCCACGCTAAACGCACAGCAGCTGAGCATGCCTGACGGGCTTAACAATGGGCACAACGCATGGACACTGCAACAAGCCCGCGTTGTCATAAGCAACACGTGGCAAGACTTGCGCGTCAGCCTGGCGGCACAAACGGACATACCCGGCATGGCCAACGACTTGCGCCTCAGTGCCAACACGCGGCTCAACATACCAACCAAACAACCCGGCGACATGGGTTGGAGCGACCTAAGCTGGCAACTTGACTGGCGCGACAAGGCCGCGCACAACTGGCTGGTACGCAGCTCAAGCCCTTGGAGCGGGCAGCTGCGCGCTGGGATCGCCAGTGGCAACGCCAGCGGGGTTTCGCTAGGCCTGCAAAACTGTGATGAAGCCCAATGTTTGTCGCGTATCAACTGGCAAGCATGGTCAGCCAGTGCCGCTGGCGTGGACATCAGGGGCACGCTGGCCAACCTTAACACCGCTGCCTTTGAAACCCTATTGCCATATCAAGCGCGCACATGGCGCAGCAACGTGGCGTTAGGCGGCACATGGCGCGCGCGTTTTGGCCCGCAAAAGCTGACGGATATAGCCTTAAGCTTGGCGACAACCAACGGCGATATAGAGGTTGTTACGTCCAACACCGCTCACTGGCAAGCCATTGGCTTAAATAAGCTTACAGTACAAGCCCAATGGCTAGGTACACAATTACAAGCCAACGCCGCTATAAGCAGCGGCTTGATAGGACATGCCTCAGCGCACTTGACCACCTCGCTCAAACCATTGGGCTGGGGGATCCAAGCCACACCCAACGCGCCTGTCAAAGCCAGTGCAACGCTAGACCTCAACGAATTGATATGGCTAAGCCCTTGGCTGCCAAGCACCTTACACATAGGCGGCAAACTGCTTGCCAATGTACAACTGGGTGGCACACATAGCCACCCCTTGCCCAGCGCTAGCCTGACAGGCAGCAACCTGAGCTTGAAGCATGCATATGGTGATTTCGACGTGGGCGGCGGCCAGCTCCAGGCGCAGCTTGACCCACAGGGCGTAGACATAGAACGCCTGTATGTGCACGGTGTTGTTGACAAGGCTCAAGGAGGCTATGCCATCGCGACAGGGCGACTCAACTGGGGCCAAGGAGCACGAAGCGCTCACCCATCAACGTCGCACCTTGCACTGGAGCTAAAGGGTTTTCAAGCAGCCTCTAAAGCTGACCGACGGGTTCGCATCAGCGGCGAACTATTAAGCCAATGGCAACTACAACGCTTGGGCTTGAGCGGCTCCTTGACTGTTGATAAAGCAGATATCACCCTGGGCAAAATGAATGCGCCAAGCCTTGGCGACGATGTGGTAATTAAAGGCCTCGCGGCGCCAGCGCCATCCAACTCGCTGCCACTGAACTTGGATATCAACCTGTCATTGGGCGACGCTTTTAAGGTTAGCGGCTTTGGCCTCACCACCGGCTTGCGTGGCGCATTGCACATAGGTGGGCCAGATGCGTTCAATCAGCCTAGGCTCAACGGCGAGGTCAATACGGTTGATGCGCGTTACAAAGCGTACGGGCAAGACTTGCTGGTCAAGCGTGGCCGCTTGCTATTTGCAGGCCGCCCCGACACGCCCCAAATCGACTTGTTGGCCGTACGCGCCATGACAGAACCTGAAGTTGGCGTACAAGTTCAAGGTTCATTGAAAAATCCAAAAGTGACCCTTTACGCCAACGTCGCCATGCCAGACAGCGACAAATTAAGCTGGTTGCTGCTGGGTCATCCCGGCGCGCGTGGCGGTTCCGAGGCGGCGATGATTCAGAACGCAATTGTGGGCTTGGTTGGCGACAACCAAGGCTTCGCCGACGTGGTCGATGAATTCAGCATTGAAGGCGAGTCTCGTCAGACTGATGGCAGCACACGGGCAGCGCAATTGACTGTCGGCAAACAACTTGGAGAGCGTATTTACACCAGTTACACGCGTTCTGTAGCCAGTATCCAAGGCCTGCTATCTATCCACCTAAAACTCAGTAATAGCCTGTCGGTTCGCGCACAAACTGGAGAGGCCAACAACGTTGACCTGGTATGGAGCCGTGCTTACGACTGAGTGTCTAGCAACCATCTGGTAGCATTAAAAACAGGTACAAGTACCTATTTTCATACGCCTCATAGGCTTACACAGTGGTCCTATGAATTACATTCTTCCCGCATTACAACTTGGAGCCGCCGACACGTGGCAGCGGCTGCTGCAGGTTGCCATGGAACACCGAGCATCTGACATTCATTTAGAGCCTCACGCCAGCGGACTAACAGCACGTGTACGTATAGACGGTGTATTGGTGGCTGCCACCCACATAGGGGCTGCTCCCATAGACGCAGCACTCAAAGACTCGCTGCGCTCCTATATCAAAATCAGCGCGTCCATGGATATCGCACAACAGCGCCTACCTCAAGACGGGCATTGGCTGGCCAAGCTGCCCAACAACGGCACCCAAGACTGCCGCATTGCCAGCATGCCGACGGCTATGGGAGAAAAGCTAGTCATACGCTTGTTGGCCAACAACAGCCAGTGCACACCGTTGGCGCAGTTGGGCTACAACACTGCTCAGCTGGCCACATTGCACAGCAGCTTGCGTGCACCACATGGCCTCATTCTCATGACAGGTCCCACAGGCTGTGGCAAAACCACGAGTATTTACAGCGCCCTGCAAACACTAGACTTGGCCCACATCAATGTGTGCACCATTGAAGACCCTGTGGAGTTGTTGCTAACCCAGGTGCATCAAATTCAAGTCAATGAAACAGCAGGCTTGAGCTTTACAGCGGCACTGCGCGCCATATTGCGCCAAGACCCAGATGTGATTGTGGTGGGTGAAATACGCGACAAAACCAGTGCGCACATGGCCGTGCAGGCAGCTCAAACTGGGCACTTGGTTATATCTACTTTGCATGCCAACAATGCGCCACAAGCTATTACGCGATTGATACACATGGGGGTCGCGGCTGTGGACTTGACCTCAAGCATCCAACTTATTACGGCACAACGGCTGTTGCGTGAGCTGTGTCCCATGTGCAAGGAGCCCACCGCTTTGACCCCGTTACAAGCACAGGCCTGGCACCACAACGGACTGGCCGTACCAGAGTTTGTATACCAACCACCGCACAAGCCAACGGAGTGCCTTGCATGTATCAATGGGTATATGGGCAGGTTCGGCATTTATCAAATGCTCGCCATGACAACAACACTGGGGCAAGCTTGCTTACACCACGGTGATGAGCAATCGTTGCAAACGGCTGCAACGCAATCTGGCACACACACGCTGGCTCACAACGCGCTGCAGCGAATTTCTCAAGGCAGCACAAGCTGGCAAGAGGCCTTGCGACACGTCACCTTGGAAGTCGCTCAATGACACGCTGGACATGGCATGCCCAAGACCATTCTGGACGGACCTGCAGCGGCGAAGTATCGGCCAGTAGCAACCAAGCTGCTTTGCAGCAAGTTCGCAACTTGGGGGTGTACGCCGCGCAGGTGTATGCCATCAACAGCAAGCCGCAAGTCACAAGCCAACAAGCCCCGAGCAACAAACGCCACCAAGTCAGCGGCAAACAAGTGTTGTGGCTCACGCAACAACTGGCTTTTTTGTGTGCGGCAGGACTGCCGCTGCTAACCGCCTTGGTGCTGCTGCGTGGTCAAACATTACCTGCAGCCTTGACTGGTGTTATTGACCAACTGCACCATGACTTGCAACAAGGACTCACGTTGCCCAAGGCGTTCGAGGCGCAGAGTCACATTTTTCCGTCAGCCTACGTCGGTACGCTTCAAGCAGCGCATGGCAGCGGTTTGCTAGGCGAAGCATTCAGTCGGTTGGCCATACAGCTTGCGTTCAAGGCCAGGCTGCATGCGCAAGTGCGCAGCGCTTTGAGTTACCCACTGTTGCTGTTGGTGCTCACCCTATTGATAGTGAGCGCCTTGTTGCTATTGATAGTCCCTACTTTTGAGATGCAGTTTGCCAGCCAAGGCTTGAGCCTGCCTTGGCCGACCCAAGTCCTGCTCGGGGCATCTCGCTGGCTAACAGTGTATGCAGGCCTTGTAGCTGTGGTGGTGACTGTTACGGCGGTGGTGCTGCACCGATGGATACGCGTCAACCAAGCGACGCCCTCCAAGCGGTTCCAGCAATGCTGCCTCTGGTGGCATACCTTGCTTGTACATACACCGGTACTTGGCCCGTGGTTGTGGCGCATCATTGGGGCGCAGTGGGCGCAATGCTGCGCGCAGCTGTTGGCAAGTGGCTTGCCGCTGCTTGAGGCATTGGCTCACGCGCGAGCCACTGTAGCCAATACGCAGGTCCAAGCCAAGCTGCACACAATGCGGCTGTCTATAGAGTCTGGTGTTGCGCTGAGCTTGGCATTGCAGCAAGAAGCCCTCTTTGAAGCCAACCTATGGGCTGTGTGCGCTGTGGGAGAGGCCACTGGCGATATGGCGCAAGCCCTCAACCATGCCAGCGCCATGTTGGAGGAGCAGTGCACGCAGCAGCTCAAGGTCTTTACCAGTTTGCTTGAGCCGGTGGCCGTTGTGGTTGTTGGCGCCGTCATTGGTGCTATTGTCTTGGCCATGTATTGGCCTATTTTCGAGCTTGGACGTACTGTGTAATGGGTTCTTTATCTGCACAATTGACGTTTAGCCCACCGCTGTGGCTAGCCTTGATGGGCTTGTTGGGCCTCACTATGGGCAGTTTTGCCTGCGTGGTGGTTTTACGCCTTCCCGTTAGACTGATGTCGCAGTTTGGCAATACAGCGGGCATGCCTCAAGCAAACCAGCCCAACGACCCAAACGACTCACACCGCTCTCGATGCCCCAACTGCAACCACCAACTGCGCTGGCTAGACCTGATACCTGTGCTCAGTTGGCTGGCCCTACGCGGCCAATGCGCGCATTGCAAACAAGCCATTTCAAAGCTGTACATCGTTCTTGAATTGCTGGTGTGTGCCTGGTTTATGTGGTGCACTTATGCCGTCATTGCTCAGCCTTTGACAACGCTACATCCCACAGCTACAGCGTTGGCTTGGTCCATGTGGGGAACGGTGTTGTTGTGTTGCTTGCTCATAGATGCCAGGTACATGCTGCTGCCCGATGTACTCACACTGCCCTTGCTGGCCATGGGTTTGATAGCTAGCGCAGCATCACTCACACCCCAAAGCTTTCAAGCATCATGTATGAGCGCTGGCGCTGCTTGGCTTGGGCTGTGGACAATCGCTAAGTGTTACCACCTCACGACCAACAGGCACGGCATGGGCCAAGGTGATATCAAGCTGTTCGCAGCGCTGGGTGCATGGCAAGGACTCGACGCACTGCCGTGGATTTTGCTTGGCGCGTCGCTGGCAGGTACAGTTGTAGGTGCGGTCTCACACCACCGGAAAACGGCGCAGACCGGCACGCTGACCCCAACCAGGGCGACCGATCTGGGGCTAGATGCACAAGCGATTGCATTTGGCCCTTACTTGGTCCTTTGTGCCATGCTCTACCAAGTGCTGATTCATTTGACGCGGCCCTTGAACTGACAACTATTTTTGTTTGGATGACAAGCTACACATGACCCTCAACCCAACCACGCGCATCGCCACACAACACGTATGGGGACTGACTGGCGGCATTGGCAGCGGCAAATCGACAGTGGCTGCCATGCTGGCAGATCTAGGGGCAGTTGTTGTAGACGCAGACGCCTTGTCACGTGGTCTGACCGCAGTTGACGGCGTCGCCATGCCAAGCATTGCCAAAGAGTTTGGCCATGCCATGGTGTTGGCTGATGGTTCTCTCAACCGCGACAGCATGCGTGCACTAGTCTTTCACACCCCAGCAGCTAAAGAGCAATTGCAAGCGCTGCTACATCCTCTTATACAAAAGGCTATAACGCTGGCTGTTGCGCACGCTTTTGAACAACAGGGTGCCTCTCACGTGGTGTGTGATATTCCACTGCTGGTGGAATCTGCGCATTGGCGACAATCGTTCAACACCATCTGGGTGGTGGACTGCGATGAGCGCACCCAAATGGATAGGGTGATGGCTAGAAGCCTGTTGCGCGCAGCGCAAGTGACCGCCATCATGGCCAATCAAGCCACTAGGACGCAGAGAAATGCGGCAGCTGACGTCTTGATATACAACCAAGGTATTAGTTTAGAAGGTCTGCGGCACAACGTGCAATCGATTGCAAATCAACTGGGATTATCATAGACAAACACAGCCGCCCTCCAGCCCGTTGCCGGCTGGTCTGAGGCAGATTAGATTTACCAACTTCGGCCCATTTGTGATCGTTTACGAATACCCATTTAGTGAAAGAATTCGAACTTACTTGCGCGTAGAGCGCTTGTTGGAACGACTGCTTGACTTGCAACATAGAGACAGCGCCAACGACCACCATTTCGCGCTACAAACATTGTTTGAGCTGATGGACATCACGTCGCGCGCCGACGTGCGAGGGGACTTGCTCAAGGACCTTGACAAACAAAAGTCTAACTTGGTCGCGTACAAAGACAATCCCAACATTGACTCAAGTATGCTCAAAGACCTGCTGGCGCAGATAGAGACGTGCCACAAACAGTTGTCAGCAACACCGGGCAAGCCAGGCCAGTCGTTAAACGATTCTGAGTGGCTGATGACCTTGCGTGGCCGCATGGGCATACCAGCGGGCACCTGTGAATTTGACCTCCCGGGATACCACGACTGGCTGCACAGCAGCGTACAACAACGCCAAACACAGCTGACCGGCTGGTCTAGTGCTTTTATGCCTGTTTACAAAGCCTTGCAACTGATTTTGCGTTTGCTGCGGGACAACTCATCACCCAAAACAGTCAGCGCGCCTGGGGGCAGTTTTCAGCAGCAGTTGTCACAAGGCCGCAGCTTTCATTTGCTGCGCATAGAGGTGCCAACCAACAGCGGACTGATTCCTGAAATAAGCGGCAACCGCATGCTCATTGCGGTTCGCTTTATGTCGGCCGATGAACAGCGGCGCTTGCAGCCCGTCAAAGACGATGTCAACTTTGTCATCAGTTTATGCAGTTAAACCCAATTTGAGCGTACAGCATGCATAGTCCCAGAGACATCCCGCCCGTTTTCAAGCCGCATGTTGTGAAGTGCCCCACTTGCGGATTGGACAGCATTTACGCAGCCAGTAACCCCTACCGCCCTTTTTGCCGTGAGGCTTGCAAGCTCATAGACTTGGGTGCTTGGGCCAGTGAGTCTTTCAGCGTGCCCGCACCGGACGCCGACCCACTCAGCGAATTCGACGCACCTAAAGACTAGACAGCGTCGCTATGGTCTGCTGGCATGTTTTCAAGCCACGCCAATACAGGCAGAGTCCCAGGCAAGATTGGTGATGCTTGACATGGCAACTGTGTCCATACAAAGTCTTGACCTTCACGCATGGTCAACTCTCCTGCCCAATCCAACACCTTGCAAAAGTGCAACCTAACCAACGCATGGGGGTAGTCCACCATATCAACGCGCAAGTTATAAGCTTGTCCAATGGTGATGCCAATTTCTTCTTGCAGTTCACGGCGAAGGGCTTGTTCAACCGTTTCGCCAATTTCCAGCTTGCCACCCGGAAATTCCCAGTAACCGCCGTAGTCTTTGTCGCTGGGTCGCGTGGTGAGTAAATAGTGCCCATCAGCGCGCATCAATATACCAACAGCTACATTCACCACTGTGCGCGGCTTACCTTCCATTTCAGCCCCACGGCTGTGCTGCGGATCAGCCACTAAAATATTACGTTGAGTCACGTACTGATGACTTCAGGTCATGCTGTAACGACGCATAATCGCGGGCAAATTGGTACGCCACGCGGCCGCTGCGCGAACCGCGCTCAAGTGCCCACAACAAAGCGTGCGGCTTTGCAGTCTCAACGTCAACCTGCTGACCGACAAAGTGCTGCAACCATTGGTTGACAATCACAATGTATTCGTCTTGACTAAATGGGTAGAAACTCACCCACAAGCCAAAGCGCTCAGACAGCGATATTTTTTCTTCCACGCCCTCGCCTGGGTGAACCTCACCGTCTGGCGTGTGTTTGTAGCTGAGGTTCTCGCTCATGTATTCAGGCAACAAATGACGCCGATTACTGGTAGCGTACACCAGCACGTTTGCGCCGCTGGCGGCAATAGACCCGTCCAAAATTGATTTGAGAGCTTTGTAAGCAGGGTCACCGTCTTCAAAACTCAAGTCATCGCAGTACACAATGAAGCGCTCGTCGCGATTGGCAACCAAATCGACAATATCGGGCAGGTCAACGAGGTCATTTTTATCAACCTCTATCAAGCGCAGACCATGAGCTGCATAGGCGTGCAAGCAGGCTTTAATCAACGATGATTTGCCAGTACCTCGTGCGCCAGTTAACAACACATTGTTGGCCGGCAGACCTTTCATAAAATGCTCAGTATTGCGTCGAATTTTTTCTTTTTGATCGTCTATTTCTTGCAGGTCGTCTAGAGCCATCGGCGCAACGTGCGCTACAGGCATCAACTGTGCGCCACCTGCCCGCGTACGCCTGTATCTAAACGCTATGCTGACAGACCAGTCTGGCTCTATTAAAAGTTGATGCTGATGCGTTGTCTGCAAGTGCGCGATCAGCGTGTCGGCACGCAGTAACAATTGTTGCAACAAGGCTTGTGTGGTGTCTGCGATCATGGCGTTAAGGACTGGCGTGGCTGGAAACAAAAAATCAGCTGCGGTAATCGGCGTTGATGGTGACATAGTCGTGGCTAAAGTCACATGTCCACACTGTCTCTGCACAGCTACCGCGTCCTAAATCAATACCAATCGTTATTTCAGGCTTGGCCATGACCAAGGCGCCGCTGGCTTCGGTGTAGCTGGGATGGATACCACCGTTGCTGGCCACGTGGACGTCATCCAGATGCACGTTGACATGATCAACATGTAAGTCAGCAATACCAGCGTAGCCAATGGCAGCCAATATGCGGCCTAGATTAGGGTCGCTGGCAAAGAATGCCGTCTTAACCAAGGGAGAATGGGCCACCGCATAAGCCACTTTCAGACACTCTTCTGTGTTGGCTCCACCCGCCACACGTATGGTGATGAATTTGGTCGCACCCTCGCCGTCTCGCACAATGGCATGTGCCAAGAACTGAGATACAGCCAACAAAGCCTCCAGCAAGGCTGGTGCTTCAGCCCAATTTGTAACTGGTTGATGCCCGGCTTGACCAGTGGCCATAACCACAAAACTGTCGTTGGTGGACGTGTCGCCGTCCACGGTGACGCGGTTGAACGACTGGTCGGCCATGCGCTGTGCCAAACCCTGCATCAGCGCCGGTGCAATGGCTGCATCGGTGGCCACAAACCCCAGCATGGTCGCCATGTTTGGACGAATCATACCGGCACCTTTGGCAATACCAGTCACCGTAACGGTGTGCCCGTCAATCACGCATTGACGGCTGACAGCTTTCGGCTGCGTGTCAGTCGTCATGATGCCAATCGCAGCGTCCAGCCACGCATCGGATTGCAAGCTGGCGCAAGCTGCCGCAATGCCAGCGTTCACACGGTCTATGGGCAGAGGCTCCAAAATAACACCCGTAGAAAACGGCAAGACTTGTTCAGACGTTATACCTAAAGCACTGGCCGCTGTTTGCGTCATAGACAAGGCGTGCAAGAAACCTGCAGCGCCTGTGCCAGCATTGGCATTGCCCGTGTTAATGGCCAAAGCACGAACGCCTAGGCCCGCCGCTATATGTTGTTGGCACACGCGAACCGGAGCAGCACAAAAGCGGTTTTGCGTGAACACAGCATCAACCACCGTACCCGCATCTAGAGCGCACACGCTCACATCTTTCCGATTAACTTTTTTAACACCCGCTTGAACAACACCCCAGCGCACACCTTTAACAGGCAGTACATCGCTGGCATGTGGCGAAGGCAACAACACTGGCATGTGAAAACTCCTAAACCTACATCAACGTTAAACCAGCGCCCCGTGGCAATGCTTGTATTTTTTTCCGCTACCGCAAGGACACGCCTCGTTGCGCCCCACGCGGGGGACGTCGTCTGCTCTAGGACCTAGACCGGTAGCAAGTCCGTTGGCGTCAAAAATTTCAGATTCACCACTGCCAGATGGCGCGGTGTATTGCACAGCCCCTATCTCTTCGCCGCGGGCGCTGATGGCCGCTGCGGCAGCTTCCACGGTTTCTGGCTCTGTCACACGCACATTCATCAGCACACGCGACACTTCGTTGCGTACGCTGTCCAACATGAGACCAAACAACTCAAAGGCCTCACGCTTGTACTCTTGCTTGGGCTGCTTTTGTGCATAACCGCGAAGATGAATACCTTGACGCAAATAGTCCAGCGCGCTGAGATGTTCACGCCAATGACTGTCTAAGTTTTGTAACAGCACCATGCGCTCGAATTGGGTAAAGTTGTCATCGCCAACCCGCTCTAATTTGGCCTCAAAACTAATGCGAGCAGCGTCCAATACCAATTGCACAATATCGGCGTCTTCAATCACATCAGCATTCGAAACTGTGCTGTCCAAATCGACCTCTAACTGCCAGTCATCTTTGAGCACACGCTGCAAAGCTGGTATATCCCATTGCTCCTCAACGCTTTCAACGGGTACGTATTGACGCACCAAGTCAGTGAAGGTGCCTTCGCGCAAAGACGTAATTTGATCGCGCAAGCTGGCTGCATCCAAGACATCGTTGCGTTGCTCATAAATGACTTTTCGCTGGTCGTTGGCGACGTCGTCATACTCGAGCAACTGCTTTCGCACGTCAAAGTTACGAGCCTCGACCTTGCGCTGAGCCGACTCGATGCTGCGCGTCACCATACCCGCCTCAATCGCCTCACCTTCAGGCATCTTGAGCCTGTCCATGATGGCGCGCACACGGTCACCCGCAAAAATACGCATCAACGGATCGTCAAGGCTAAGGTAAAAGCGCGATGAGCCTGGATCACCTTGTCGCCCTGAACGCCCGCGAAGCTGGTTGTCGATACGACGTGACTCATGACGCTCCGTCGCAATAATGCGCAAGCCACCTAGAGTCTTCACGGCTTCATGCTCAAGGGCCCATGTTGCACGTGCATCTGCCGCGCCAGTCGCCTTGTCTGCCTCGCTGAGCGTATCGCTAGACTCAATAGCAGCCAGTTGCTTTTCCAAGTTCCCGCCGAGCACAATATCAGTGCCGCGACCAGCCATATTGGTGGCGATAGTAATTGCTTTCTGACTTCCAGCTTGCGCAATGATATCGGCCTCACGCGCATGCTGTTTGGCGTTGAGCACTTCGTGGGGCAGCTTGGCGTCGACCAACAGTTGTGCAATGATTTCAGAATTTTCAATGGATGACGTACCCACCAAAACAGGTTGGCCGCGATCGAAACAACTGCGGATGTCGTCTATCGCTGCCTTGTATTTTTCAGGTGTCGTTTTGTACACACGGTCAAGCTGGTCATCGCGCCGGTTGATGCGGTTTGGCGGAATCACCACCGTCTCTAGGCCATAGATGCTTTGAAATTCGAAAGCTTCTGTGTCTGCCGTACCCGTCATGCCTGATAACTTGCCGTACAAACGAAAGTAATTTTGAAAGGTAATGGAGGCCAGCGTTTGGTTTTCAGCCTGGATAGGCACGCCTTCTTTAGCTTCTACCGCCTGGTGCAAACCATCACTCCAACGCCTGCCCGACATCAAACGCCCAGTGAATTCATCAACAATAACCACTTCGCCGTCTTGAACAACATAATGTTGATCGCGGTGATACAGGTTGTTGGCACGCAAGGCTGCACTAACGTGATGCATCAGTGCAATATTGGCCGGGTCGTACAAAGAAGCACCCGCTGGCAGCAGGTCGGCTTGTGTCAACAGCTCTTCTGCATGCTCATGACCGGCTTCAGTCAGGTGAACTTGATGAGACTTTTCATCAACCGTAAAGTCACCTGGCGTGATCACACCCTCACCGGTACGCGGATCAGCCTCACCAACTTGCAAAATCAGTTTAGGAATGATTTTATTAATGGCCAAATAAACGGTGGTGTGGTCATCAGCTTGACCGCTGATGATTAATGGCGTGCGGGCCTCATCAATGAGTATGGAGTCCACCTCATCGACAATGGCGTAATGTAAATTGCGCGCAACGCGGTCAGCGACGCTGTAGACCATGTTGTCACGCAGGTAATCGAAACCAAATTCGTTGTTGGTACCGTAAGTGATGTCTGCGCGGTAGGCTTCCTGTTTGCCTGCACGATCCAATGTGGGCAAATTAACGCCCACACTCATACCCAAGTAGTTGTACAAGCGGCCCATCCAAGCCGCATCACGGCTGGCTAGGTAGTCGTTGACAGTTACAACGTGGACGCCTTTACCAGCAAGTGCGTTGAGGTAAACCGCCAATGTTGCCGTCAACGTTTTACCTTCTCCGGTTCGCATTTCAGCAATTTTGCCATTGTGCAGAGCCAAAGCGCCGACCAACTGCACATCAAAGTGTCGCATTTTCATAACGCGCTTGCTGGCCTCGCGTACAGTCGCAAACACATGTGGCATCAATTCCTCAAGCGTTTGCCCACTTGCCAGTTGCCCTTTAAACACGTCTGTTTTACCTCGCAAGACATCGTCGCTGAGGTTTTCGTACTCTGCCTCTAGGGCATTCACGGCATCCACAGTTTTGCGATACATTCGCAATAAACGGTCGTTGCGGCTACCAAAAATTTTTGTCAGAAGGTTATAGGCCATAAGTTCGTGTGGGCCAACTGGGCTGATAGATCAACCGTTGACATCAATAGGTGCTGGTTTGAGGTGTTTTGAACAGCAAAGTGGTCTCATCCAAATGGAATGTGGACCAGTTGCTTATCGGGTAGAGTTTAACCGCGAGCCGGGTAACGAACGCCTGTGAAAGCGAAGCAGGGTCTCGGTTGTTAGCGACTGGTTGCCAGCTTGGGGCTGTCGCGACCCATG
>Ga0209702_10002218_pt1 | contig 34853 bp, 33 predicted proteins | sample FRY01_FD_187210 | JGI IMG/M metagenome (GOLD analysis project Ga0209702, IMG submission 187210) | Freshwater microbial communities from Lake Fryxell liftoff mats and glacier meltwater in Antarctica - FRY-01 (SPAdes) (version 2) | ecosystem: Environmental > Aquatic > Freshwater > Ice > Glacier...
AACAAATTACAAGGCAAACTAAAGGATAAAGGCTTAACAATTATTCCTTTACGTTTATTTGTGAGCGATTCTGGATATGCCAAACTAGATATTGCTTTATCGAAGGGTAAAAAGCTATACGATAAGCGTGAAAGCCTAAAGGAGAAGGATGTTCAGCGAAATTTAAATCGCACAGGATCTTACCAAGACTAATTACGATCTTCGAGCAAAGGAACAAATGAAAATTCTCCGTGCAATTGCTCAATCATTGTTCCATCAGCTTGTTTATCAAGAACATGCATTACTTGTTTTCCATCAGAACCAACAGGAATAACGATCCGTCCTCCTGGAACTAATTGCTCAATTAATGCAGGAGGAATAAATGGCGCTCCTGCTGTAACGATTATTTTGTTGAAAGGCGCAAATGAAGACTGACCTGCATATCCATCGCCAAAAAACAAACGAGCTTTAACATTCATTTCTTCCAAGAGTTTCTTGGTTCTCGTAAACAGCTCATGCTGCCGTTCGATGCTAAATAATTTAACTCCAAACTGAGCAAGAACAGCAGTTTGATAGCCGCTTCCGGTGCCAATCTCTAATACTTTGTCGCCTTTTTGAAGCTCAAGTAATTGTGTTTGTTTGGCAACAGTTGATGGATGAGAAATGGTTTGCCCCGCTCCTATTCTAAATGCAATGTCTTGGTAGGCTTTCTCTAAGAATGCTTGATCAGGAAAAAACTGATGCCTAGGAACTTCTCGCATGGCTTCTAAAACGCGCTTGTCGATACCTTTTTCGGCAAGCTCATCAATCATTCTATTCCTTAATCCCTTGTGTTTAAATGTATCTGCGAACAACATCATCTCTTCCTCTGTGTTTCCGAAAATACGACCTCCAATGGCAGGTGATATAATAAAACTATGGCATTCGTCCACAATTTACTGTTAATTCTTTTTAGAAATTTAGGGGTAAATCGCCCTTAACGGAAGGCGAATCCTCGACGAAAATCAATTAGGTTTGTGCAAATTTCGAAAAGCTATGTTAAGTATTGGAGTTGTAGGAGTTGGGCATTTAGGAAAGATTCATCTAAAATTGCTTCTAGAAATTGATAGATATCATGTTGCCGGATTTTACGACGCAAGTCCCGAAACCGCCGCTGCTGTTGAAGCGGAGCTGGGTGTAACTGCATTCGCCTCGTATGAAGAAATGCTCGAAAATGTAGATGTGGTTGATATTGTAACACCAACCTTGCACCATCATTTTTATGCCTCAAAAGCACTTCGCGCCAGCAAACATGTTTTCATTGAAAAGCCAATTACCGCAACTGTCGAGGAAGGCAGAGAATTAGTTCGCTTGGCTGAAGAAGCTGGGAGAAAAGTTCAAATTGGGCATGTAGAGCGTTTTAATCCCGCTTATGTGGCGGCTTTGCCCTATTGCCAAAATCCAATGTTTATCGAAACTCACCGTTTGGCGCAATTTAATCCGCGAGGAACTGATGTTTCCGTTGTTTTGGATTTGATGATTCACGACATCGACATTGTTTTGCATACCGTAAATTCTAGTGTTAAAAAAATTAATGCATCCGGCGTAGCCGTAGTTTCTGAAACACCAGATATAGCGAATGCTCGAATTGAATTTGATAATGGATGTGTCGCCAATTTAACTGCCAGCCGCTTGTCTTTAAAAAACATGCGTAAAACTCGCTTCTTCCAACGCGATGCATACATTAGTGTTGATTTTTTAGAGAAGGAGGTTGAAGTGATTCGAATGAAGCAAGTTGAAGGCGAAGCAGACCCTTTGGCAATTACTATAGATCTGGGGCAGGACCGCGGTGTGAAACAGATTTTCATGGATAAGCCTGGAATTTTACCAACAAATGCAATAAAAACCGAATTGGAAAGTTTTGCTGATGCCATCGTGCATAATCGCAATCCAGTGGTTACTGCTTCAGATGGCTTACAAGCCTTAGATGTTGCATATCGCATCATTGAGAAACTGAATTTGACGTCGAATTTGTTTGCCTGAAGTATGAAGCAATTTTACCTTGGAATGGTTGTTTTTGCGGGATTAATCACTTCATCATGTAACCTCATCAATCCTGAGGAGAAGCAACCATGCTACATTCAAGTAGATACAATTGGCGTAACGACAGACTTGATTACCCAAGGTAGTAATGCCGCAAAAATTTCTGAAGCGTGGATTTATGTTGATGATAATTTGATAGGCATTTACGATTTACCCTGCAGAGTGCCCGTTTTGGCTGATCAAGGAGAACATAAAGTAACTGTTGGGGCAGGAATTCAGATCAATGGCTTATCAGCACTTTTAGCGCCTTATGCGTTTTATAGATTAGTTGACACTACAATTACCTTAAATCCAGGAGAAACAAGCATTTATAATCCTGTTGTAAGCTACTACGAATCACTCACCTTTCCTCTTTTGGCAAGTTTTGATATCCTAGCGGGTAATAAGCTAGTGGCAACTAATAATAGCGATACAAGTGCATTTTTAACCACGAATCCATTGGAGGTATTTGAAGGAACTGCATCGTTTTACGCCAATCTAAAACAAGATAGCGGATTTGTGGAGTTTGAAACGGTCGAATCATATGTTCTGCCAAAACAAGGAAAAACTGTTTATGCCGAGTTAAACTACAAAAATACTCATGTTATAAGTGTTGGAATATCAGCAAATTATTCAGCTTCGTCAACAATTCGAAATACGGTAATATCCCTCCGTCCAACCGAAACGTGGAAAAAGGTTTATGTAAACTTAACCTCCTTCGTGAGCACCGAGGTGAATGCTTCAAATTACAAGTTGTTTTTCTATGCCGATAAAGTATCGGGCACTCCCGAGTTGAAGATTTATTTGGACAACCTTAAAATTGTTTACTAAGGGTGATTTCTACGAAAAGAGATAAATATCAGGCAATTAAAGAGATTCTTGCAGATTATATTGCTGCATTAATCGCTTGGACCCTATATTTTACTTTTCGTAAAATCTACATCGAACCCTTAAAATTTGGTCATCCCGTTGAATTAGAATACAACACAACTTTCTTTCTCGGCCTAGCTATTATTCCTTTATTCTGGCTCATTTTATATCATATTTCAGGAGCCTATTTCGATATCTACAGAAAATCGCGTTTAGGTGTTCTAGGAACAACACTTTGGATAAGCATTTTAGGTTCACTCATTTTATTCTTTGCTGTTTCTCTAGACGATTTCGTTTTATCCTACCAATATTATTACTGGTCATTTGCTGGATTATTCAGTTTGCATTTCGGAATTACTGCTATTGAACGCATTTTTGTAGGAACGCGCAAGGCACGACAAATTCAAACTGGTAAAGTTGGTTTCAATACAATTCTAGTTGGCTCTGGTCCGAAGGCTTACGAAATCTATAAAACCATACAAGAACAAACCGTTGGAAGCGGAAATCGTTTCATCGGATACGTTCCTGTTAATGGTTCTGAAGATGAGAACCTCAAAGCTGCTCTGCCATGTATTGGTCAGTTTGCCGACATGGTGCACTTGATCAAAGAACTCGATGTTGAAGAAGTAATCGTGGCGCCTGAAAACAACGAACATCGATATTTAGGCAAATTCATAACAGAACTTGAAGTTACCAATGTGTTTATCAAGGTTATTCCAGATATAACCGATTTTCTTCTTGGTTCGGTAAAAATGTCTGCCATCTTTGGTGCTCCTGTTATAGAACTCAAGCGCCAGTTAATGACTCAATGGCAAAAATCATTGAAGCGTTTGTTCGACATTTTCGTCTCAATATTCGTTCTTACCTTCCTTTCGCCTGTTTACATCATAACAGCAATCATTGTAAAATTCACCTCTAGCGGACCTGCATTATACAGTCACAACCGAGTTGGATTCAACGGAAAACCATTCTGCATCTATAAGTTTAGGTCGATGTATTGTAATGCTGAAGAACAAGGACCTCAGCTGTCAAGCAAGCATGATCCCCGAATTACACCATTCGGACGTTTTATGCGAAAGACCCGTTTAGACGAAATTCCTCAGTTTTATAATGTGTTGATGGGAACAATGTCGATTGTTGGTCCACGCCCCGAACGTGAGTACTTTATTGATCAAATAGTTCAAGTTGCTCCGCATTACCGATTATTACATAAAGTTCGTCCGGGAATTACTGGTTGGGGTCAAGTTAAATTTGGTTACGCCGAGAATGTAGATGAAATGGTGGATCGATTGAAGTATGACATACTATATATCGAGAATATGACCATCGCGCTCGATTTGAAGATTTTGATCTACACGTTTCTAATCGTACTTCAAGGTCGAGGTAAGTAATAATTCAAATTTGGATTAACAGAACGAACTCACGTTATTTGCCATCCCAAAATTTCAAAAATGAAGCACATCGCGGTTATAGGTTCAGGTACCATGGGTAATGGTATAGCGCATACGTTTGCACAGTTTGGTTTTCAAGTGTCTTTGGTCGATGTGAATGCGGCCGCTCTTGAAAAAGGAATTCAAACTATTGCTAAAAACCTTGATCGTCAGGTGGCAAAAGGATCATTAACGGAAGATGAAAAAGCCGCTACTTTAGGAAGAATTGCTACATCACAAGAAATTGGAGCGAACCTATTTGATTGCGAATTAGTGGTTGAAGCTGCATCTGAAAATACAACTATCAAGTTCGACATCTTTAGAAAGCTCGATGCTGTTTGTCAACCTTCATGCATCTTAGCGAGTAATACATCATCCATTTCAATCACGCGCATTGCTGCCGAAACAAAGCGTCCAAACAAGGTTATTGGAATGCACTTCATGAATCCAGTTCCAGTAATGAAATTGGTAGAAATTATCAATGGCTATTCAACAGATGCTGCTACAAGTGCTACCATTGTTGAGTTATCAAAAAAATTATCAAAGGTTCCTGTGGTAGTGAATGATTATCCAGGATTCGTTGCCAACAAGATTCTTATGCCAATGATTAACGAAGCTATCATTACCTTGCAAGAAGGAGTTTCGGGCGTTGAAGAAATTGATACAGTTATGAAATTAGGCATGGCTCACCCAATGGGACCTTTGCAACTGGCCGATTTTATTGGATTGGATGTTTGTCTTTCAATTCTTCGAGTGTTACAAGACGGTTTCGGAAATCCTAAATATGCTCCTTCTCCACTTCTGGTAAATATGGTAATGGCAGGAAATTTAGGGATAAAATCGGGCGTTGGTTTTTACGATTATTCTAAAGGAATAAAGGAAGCAGTTGTTGCTGACCGATTTGCTTAATTCGTAAAGCTGCCGTCTTCAATCGTCTGAATGATATCTTCGATCATTTTATCTTCAGAATTTGTAGCAGGATTATAGGCTTCCTTTAAATTGGTTTTAAAAATCCGCGCGAGCGATTGCCAGAAGAAAGCCTGAAACGTGCCACGAAGATCTTTCACCAATGTATAGGATGTGTTTCCAGTTTCGCGGTCGATAAGTTTAATCAAGATTCGACCTTGATTTAAGGTCATGTCACGCACGTCATCTTCAAATTCTGCTTTGATCTCGTCTTCAGCCTTTTCCATGAGGCGTTTTTGCTCACGTTCACTTTTGCCAATCATTAAATCGTTGTAATGCTTAAGCTTTTTGCCAGCCATTTTTGAGTAAGGGTAAACTTTGGCTACATCTCGCTTTAATCGACTCCATTTCCGTTCTTCGCGTTTACTGGCAAATGATCGCGTTTCTGAGACAACAAATGAGGTAAGATTTACAACAAGCAAAGTATCGCCACTATCAGTGATGATGTAAGACACCTTAAAACCAACTTTTGCTGGTTCTTCGCTTATTTTATCTGGTTGCTTAGGAGCAATTTGGCCAAAAGCATTGAATGAACAAATCAGTAACAACGAGATTGAAAGTGATTTCCACGTCATTTTACAGGCTAGCCAATGATTATGCCACTTATTCATGAAAATAGTTGTCTAAAGCGTTCGTTAGCATTTCCGGAGCCCTCACTGGTCGCTGCTTATGAGCATCCATGAAAAATAGTTCTGTGTAGGCTTCGTTGGCTAATTCGTTTTGCTCATTAAACGTTGAATAATAAAAACGGATACGTGCAGCAGGCATTTCCTTTATGACAACTTCTATTCTTAATAGCTCATCATATTTACAAGGTCGTTTGTATTTTATTGAATATTCACTTACCGGCATCATGATACCGGATAATTCCAATTCTTTGTATGAAACACCCAAATTTCGCATTGCTTCTACCCTTGTCACCTCAAAATAGCTAGCATAAACACCATAATAAACATAGCCCATTTGATCGGTTTCACTATATCTAACGCGAATTTCTTGGATATACTTATAGGATCTCATTTTTATTTCTCGTGTTACTGCAAAAATTCATTTCTTTTGTAGACTTAGCAATCTTCATGAACAAAGTTATTCAATCATTTATCCACCTATGTATATGTGTGGCACTTATTTCTTGTGCGCGAGGCGGATATGTTGCTAAGCCTGTTGCGCTCCAGAATGAAGTAGTGAATGCTTCGATGGGCCAAGATTCGCTTATAGAAGCCATGATTAAACCTTACCGAAATCCGATTGAAGCTTCTATGAAAGAAGAGTTAATCGATTGTGCTGCTCCTGCCGTAAAAGGATTGCCAGAAAGCAGCATGGGTAATTTAGTGGCCGATTTGCTGCGCGATGGCTCTTCTAGAATTAGTAATCATAAGATCGATATAGCTTTTCTAAACACGGGAGGATTACGCGTAGAATGGCCTCAGGGAAAGATTACAAGAGCCATGGTCTTTGAGTTGATGCCTTTTGAAAACATGGTAGAATATGTCGAAATGAATGGCGTTTCGATTCAATTACTGATGGATCAAGTTGCTGCTCGTGGTGGCGCTCCAGTTTCAGGAATTTCCTTCGATATTTCTAAAGGAAAGGCAAAGAATGTGAAAGTTGATGGAGTTTACCTCAACCCAAATCAGCACTATACATTAGTTTCTACTGACTATTTACTTAATAATGGTGATAAATATGAGATTCCTCCTTACCTTGAAAGATTTTTAATGAATATTAAATTTAGAGACCTTCTTTTTGAAGAGCTTGATTTTATGAATAAACAAGGAAAAATCCTTCATCCAAAAACTGATGGTAGAGTTAGAACAGTCGTCGCGCCGTAATTTCCTAAGAACTTCGGCTGCACTTCTTGCTGCCTCGGCTATTCCTTCGAGTGTAAAAGCTTTCGGCAAAGAGGGTGGAGATATTAGTTTAACCATACTTCATACGAACGATTGGCATAGCCGCATTGACCCATTTCCTGATAATGATCCAAAATATCCCAGTCAAGGAGGAGCTGCAAGAAGGGCAAATGAAATTGCAAAGATTCGCAGGGAAGTCGATAATGTCTTACTACTTGATGCTGGCGATGTGTTTCAAGGAACTCCTTATTTCAATTTTTATGGAGGAGAACCTGAATTTAAATTGATGACTCAAATGGGTTATGATGTTGGGACACTTGGAAATCATGATTTCGATAATGGAGTTGAAGGCTTAGTTAGGATGCTCCCATTTGCAGGTTTTCAACATGTGAATTGCAACTATGACTTTAAAGACACCGAATTACACGGAAAAATTAAACCCTCACTAATCCTAAAAAAAGCAGGATTAAAAATAGGCATTACTGGCGTTGGTATTGATTTAGAGGGACTTGTACCTTATGCTAATTACAAAGGTATTCAATACTACAACCCTATTGAACGAGCTGAGCATCAGGCTAAATACCTTAAGAAAGAGAGAGGCTGTGACATGGTTATTTGTTTATCTCATTTGGGCTTTGAATACGAAACAAACAAAGCAAGTGACAAGATTTTAGCTGCTGGCTCTGAGCACATTGATTTAATTATTGGAGGACATACGCATACGTTCTTAGAAAAGCCCATTCAAATTGCCAATTCGATAGGCAAACCCGTGACCATTAATCAAGTAGGATGGGCTGGTCTCCGATTAGGTCGCATCGATTACACGTTTAGTAGCCGCAACAACTTGAAAAATCAGGGATTTGCGTGGAATGAAGTTTTTAAAAAGTCAATAGCAATTTGATTTTTTTTTAATGTTTTTTTAGTAAATATTTGCCATCCGATCAAAACGCCCCTTGGGGTTTAAAAATATTGAGAGTCATATTGTCATAACTCTCACAATGCTAATAGAATATACTCAGAATGGAGAAAACTTTTGAAAAAATTTGGCAAAGTTGCCTTGACATCATCAAGGATAATGTGAATCAACAGAGTTTTAAGACTTGGTTTGATCCAATTCGTCCAGTCAAACTGAGTGGTAACATTTTAACAATTCAAGTACCGAGTCAATTCTTTTACGAATGGCTTGAAGAACACTATATCGATTTGTTGAAAAAGACAATCAACAAAGAACTTGGTCCTGATGGTCGATTGGAATATTCCATCATCATGGAAAACAACTATAGAAATGCTAACCCTTACACGGTGAATATTCCTGCTGTTAATTCAAAGGCGCTTCGCAATCTTCCTGTGTCTATGCCAATAGATTTGAATAGCAACTCGATTAAGAATCCTTTCATTCTTCCGGGATTAAAAAAGATGAACGTGGAGTCGCAATTGAATCCAAATTATTCGTTTGATAACTTAGTCGAAGGAGATTGTAACCGCTTGGCTCGATCTGCTGGCTTTGCTGTTGCCAATAAACCGGGAGGAACAGCATTTAACCCACTGCTTATATATGGTGGCGTTGGTCTTGGGAAAACTCACTTAGCGAATGCTATTGGTATCGAAATAAAAAAGAATTTCCCTAACAAAACTGTACTTTATGTTCAGTCAGAGAAATTCTGTCATCAATTTGTAGATGCTGTAAAGAATAACTCACACAACGATTTTATTCATTTCTATCAGATGATTGATGTGTTGATTATCGATGATGTACAGTTTTTTGCAGGAAAAGAAAAAACTCAAGACGTATTCTTCCAGATTTTCAACCACCTACATCAAACTGGAAAGCAACTGGTTCTAACTTCTGATAAGTCGCCAATTGAACTTATTGGACTTGAGCAGCGATTACTTTCTCGCTTTAAGTGGGGCTTATCTGCAGATTTACAAGTTCCAAATCTTGAAACTCGCATCGCGATTCTTGAAAAGAAAATATACTCTGATGGTATCGAAATGCCAAAGGATGTAATTGAATACCTAGCGTATAACATTACAACGAATGTTCGTGAACTAGAAGGTGCACTTATCTCTTTGGTAGCCCAATCTACGTTGAATCGCAAAGCCATCACAATGGAACTTGCGCGACAGATGATTGATAAGTTTGTGAAGAACACTACTCGTGAAATTTCTATCGACTTTATCCAGAAGGTTGTTTCTGATTATTTCAATCTACCTCTAGAATTATTGAAGTCAAAGACACGTAAGCGTGAAGTTGTTCAAGCTCGTCAGATTGCCATGTTCTTTGCAAAGAGTATGACCAAGTCTTCATTAGCTAGTATTGGGCTTCAATGTGGAGGTAAAGACCATGCTACTGTGCTTCATGCATGCAGAACTGTGAATAATTTGATGGAAACTGATAAGAAATTCCGCGTCTACATCGATGAGATTGAAAAAAAGATTGGTAACAACTAATCGATTTTATCGTAAAGCCTAACATTTGTCCATCGAAAAAATTTTAATGGTTTGTCTTGGGAATATCTGCCGTTCACCGATGGCTGAAGGTATTTTCAGAAATCGTGTTGAACAAGCAGGAAAGAGAGTCATTGTGGATTCATGTGGCACTTCAGATTTTCATGTTGGTCAAACCCCAGATTATCGTGCAGTGAAAACCTTGCAACGAAATGGTATTGACATAAGCGGTTTGGCAGCAAGGCAATTCGATGTTGAAGACTTTGATAATTTCGACCACATTTTTGTGATGGATGCTTCAAACTTAATGAATCTTTTGGCCCTTGCTAGAAACCAAGCCGACAAGGACAAAGTTTCATTGCTACTCGAAGAAATTTATCCAGGCGAAAATCGTTCAGTTCCAGATCCTTATTATGGAGGAATTGATGGCTTTAAGGAAGTATTTGAAATGCTCAATAACGCAGCAGGCAAATTCATCGAGAAAATCTAAACGTGGCGAACGGTCGCTTATATCTTCTGCCCTGCTTACTTGGTGATGATGCTTCGATAAATACTTTAAGTCAATGGGAAATTTCACTACTATCTGAAGTGAAAATATTCCTTACAGAGAATGAACGAAGCTGCCGACGATTTATGCGGAAAGCCGGTTTTACTGGAGACTTTGATTCAATAGAATTAATTCGACTAGATAAGGACACTCCATCCCATGAAATGGAAAGTATTCTTAAGAGAATTGCTCAAAATCAAGATGCAGCTGTAATTTCCGAGGCAGGTTCTCCAGCTATTGCAGATCCAGGTGCACCATTAATTCGCAAAGCTTACCAATATGGAATCCAAGTAATTCCTGTTCCTGGACCATCTGCCATTATGCTAGCAATTAGCTCATCAGGCTTGAACGGACAACAATTTAGCTTTCATGGCTACCTTCCAATTGAATCTGGAGCAAGAATGAAGCAATTGCGGGAATTACAAGAGCATTCTCAAAAAACAGGTTATGCTCATTTCTTCATTGAAACTCCATACCGCAATAATGCATTTTTAAAAGATTGTCTTGGTTCCCTGAAAACATCGACTCTAATTAGTATTGCGAGCAACCTTACCTTAGCAAATGCGTTTGTCATGACGAAAACGGTGGATCAATGGAATAAAGAAATTCCTGATTTGCATAAAATTCCAACAGTGTTCGGTATTCTTGCTTAATAATTTGTTCTGAAATTAAACTATCGATCTTGAAGCAGGTCAGGCGATAAAAAACATCCATAATTATGAAACGATTCAAATCAATTCATTCCTTTTTCTTGATGAGTGCCATGTCACTTGCCGTTTTCTTCTCCTCTTGTGTAAAGGATAAAGACAAAGATTCCGATACAAATTCTTCTCGAAATGAGAGTTTTGCCGAGTCTTATTTTAATGAGCTACATTCTATTTCAGATCAAGCTGCAACCAAAGGTGACTTATCAGGTTTGAAATTATCAGAAGACGCCGGAAGTATGCTAGCAACATGTGCAATTATTACAATAGACACATCATCGAATGTAAGTGTCGCCAATCCTGATACGTTTATCGTTGATTTTGGCGCAGGTTGTTTAGGAAACAATGGTAAAACTCGCAGAGGTGTATTACTTGTTACCGCTACCGGGAGATATCTCGAAACGGGGACAGTAATAACCATTACACCTTCGAACTATTTTGTAAATGATAATCAAGTAACAGGCTTTAGAAGAGTAACCAACTTAGGTGCAAATGCGCAAAGCCAACCGTCCTTCTCTGTCGAAGTGAATGGTAGTGTAATTCTAGCTAATAATGGAGGAACTATCACTTGGTCTGCAAATCGCGTTAGAACTTGGTTAACAGGTTTTAATACACCACTTGTATTCTTTGACGACGAGTACGCATTAACTGGTACATCAAATGGAACAAAAACTAACGGCACTTCTTGGAACTCAGTTATTAATACACAATTAGTTTATCGTCACAGTTGTCGTCAAATTGTAAGTGGAACTCTCACCATTACTCCTGATAACAAACCAGAACGTCTCGTAGATTTTGGCAACGGCACTTGCGACAATAGTGCTTCAGTCACCATCAATGGAAATACTTATATATTCATGTATTAAGTTAAAATAAGATATAATTCAAACAGAAAAGGCAGACTTCAGGTTTGCCTTTTCTGTTTGCCTTGGTTTTTCGCTATTTTTACAGCGCATGAACTTAAAACAAACCCTGTGTTCGCTTAGTATTTTAGTCTTAATTGGCTGCCTAAGTGAATCTTGCAAACGAGATGGGCAAACCGAATGGGATACAGAGTTAGTATCTCCAATCTTACTGACCGAATTTACTGTAGGCGACCTTGTCCCAGATTCACTTATTATAAGTGACAATGGTGAACCTTTAATTATCAGATATACTACATCCTACAATATCATTCCTGATGATTCATTGTTAAGAATTCCAGACACGTTGCTGGCAAATTCTATTTCTTTACCTGTCACATTTGGTTTACCTGCAGGATTTCAGGTTGCTAATATTTCGCAATTAATCCGTTTCGCATACAGAGATGTTCAATTAACGGAAGCAGTTCTCGAAAGCGGAAGTGCTCAATTTAAAGTTTCGAATTACCTGAATGACAAAGTTTTTATTGGATATTCATTTCCAAAACTTACAAAAAATGGCATTCCGGTTAGTTTTAGCAATCAAGTAGTTGAAGCAGGAAGCATCACTAATCCAACCGTGATGACGAATACTATCGATTTAAGTCAACATAACCTTGATTTACGCGGCGATAATAACATCTCCGCAAATCAGCTTCGCTTTCTTTTAGATGCAACACTAAATCCAAATGGAATCGGTGCCAGTGTTTTTGCGAATGTTCCTTTTGTGACTTACGAAAACAAATTTATGAACCTAAAACCTTCTTTTGCAAGAGGTTACTTGGGGAAAACAACGTTTAGTTTTGACCAAAGCACTGCCTTGGATTTCATGCGCAAGTTTTCGGGTTTAATAGAATTAGCTGATTTAAAGCTAGACTTGAATCTTGAAAATAGTGTAGGTGCTGATTTTATGCTAACAATCGATGAAATAAGCGCATCGAAAGATAATAGTCAACTCAATTTGCAGCATTCTCTAATAGGAAGTAATCAAACTATAGCTAGGGCTCAAAATTATGCTTACCAAAATTTACCTTATAGTCCAACCTATAGAAATTACAGTTTTACAACAGCCAACTCTAACCTAAAAAACATGATTGAGCTTCTACCTGAACAGCTTAATTATCGGATAAGAGCTGAGATTAATCCTTTAGGTAATGTTTCAAGTGGAAATGATTTTTTCTATTCTACGAGCAATATCAAGTTAAATATGACGCTTGAATTCCCTTTACGCTTTTCAGCCTCAGCATTCACATATAACGATACACTGAAAACAGAAGGTATTGAAACTGAAACTAGTGATCCATTCAAAAAAGGAGAGTTCAGGTTAGTTGCCGATAATGGGTTTCCGATGAATATGCTTGTGCAGTTGATACTTCTCGATGAGAATAAGCAATTCTTAGATACCTTAACTGGCAACCAGCCCATTACAGCGGCCTCGGTAAATGATTTACAACGCGTTGAGATGAGTCGTAAAAGTGTTATTCCTTTTCCCATAACTGATAAAATTAAATCGAGTTTGAGTGCTGTGAGATACATTGCCATAAAGGCAAAATTCGATACAGAACCAAGTCAGCAATTATTACCAATCTACAGCGATTACAAATTGAAATTGCAATTAATTGGGGATGGAACTTACCGTATTCGCTTAAAATGATATTGATTAATTTGAAGTCCCTAGTTTTAATTGCATTCTATTGCGGAATAAGTAGCATCCTGTTGTCGCAGAATAGCGAATACCCAGATGCGACACCACCTGGAATTAGTCCTGATTTACATCAAAGAATCGCATCTATCGACCAACCTAAACTATACAATGAAACGGCTGGTTTTAGAGTTTATATGAATGCCTACTCGCAAGGTAATTCTGTTCCATCACAATTCTCGAATTTGTTTCTCTTTCCTGGTTTTATCGATTCGGAAGTTAAAAACAATGCTTATGACAAACTCAAAACCGTTAATCGTTTTGGTGCAGAATTAAATTATGGAGTCGATTTAGTTTTAACTCCTGATAGCACTTGGAAAGCCAACGGACAGCACATTGTTGTTGCATACAGAAGCCAAGCAATTATTGGTTCTGAGTTTGGAGCTGATGCTTTCCGACTTGTCTTTGGAGGAAATGCTGCATTTGCAGGAAAATCTGCCTCACTAGACAACACTAATTTGTATGCAGTCAATTACGATGTCTTTGAATTAGGATATCAAGTGCATCGTAAAAAATCATTGATGACTTTCCGTTTAGGTGCCGTAAAAGGAAATGCTCTTACTAGTTTGGATATTCAAAGAGGTTCGCTTTACACCGAAATTGATGGGAGTAATTTAGAAATAGGCTTTAACGGAAAATATGTCAACTCTAATGGCTTTAGTAATCAGTTTAAGGCAAGTCCTTCTATGGGCGTTAGTGTGAGTGCCGAATTTATTCAGTCTTGTGGTGAAAAATGGATTTTTAAGGAAAGCATTCAAGATCTGGGATTTATAAATTGGAATAAATCAACCACGACAATCAGTCGCGATACAAACTTCAGTTTTTCAGGAATTGACTTAGGTTCTATTCTTTCGGTAAACGATTCAACGCTATTGTTGGGAGATTCGCTTCAACGCAGATTTCTTGGAGACGAAGTGCGACAGACCTATATGGAAGCCTTGCCATTGAGAATCCAATTAGAAGCTACACGTTTGTTTAGTAATAACTGGCTTGGGAGCTTGAGTTTTACTTACCGGAAGCTCACTGGTTTCGCACCGCTTTTCACTGGAACTGTCGGAAAAACCTTCAACTCAGGCAGAAGTATTCGACTGTTAATGATGTATGGTGGCTTTGGTGCTTTTCAAACAGGATTAAGGGTTGTGGCTTTCTCAAACCATCGCCATTCTCTTTCTATCGGAACCATGTTTAACGAAGGATTTATAATGCCAAAGTCGAGATCTGGCGCTGGAATTCAAATCAGTTATGTTCATCATCTATAAATTACACCAATGAGATTTTTAATTCTTGCCCTCATGTTTGTGAGTTTTCAGATGAATGCTCAATCGCGCTTTATGCGAACTTATGGTGCATATGGATTATTCAATGAAGGTAAATCTGTAAGTATAGATACCTCTGGCAACGCTTATATATGCGGCTCTACAGGAGGATCAGGTTCCCGTAATGGCGATATGGTTGTCATAAAAACTGATTCACTTGGAAACGAACTATGGAATAAGGTTTACGGTGATTCAGCTACAGAATCAGGAAAAAGCATTCGTGTTCATCCCGAAAATGGATTTATAGCCTTGGGAACAAGTAATTCAGGTATAAACAACGATTATCAACTTTTTCTTATTAGAGCAGATTCGAACGGAACAATTCTTTGGTCGCGCATTTTCGGCTTTGCCGGATGGGATGAAGCTGCTGCTGTTTATATCGCCAAAGACGGAGGTTTCTTAGTAGCATCAACCGAATGGATTGAAGGAGCTAATTCTACACAAATGACCCTTTGGAAATTCGATGTAAATGGCGACCAAGTATGGCAACATCAGCCGCAGGCAACAGGTTCTTCAAAAGCATTTGCCCTAGCCGAAATGGCAGATTCAACAATACTTATGGGTGGAAGCGGAACTTATAACATCGGTCAACCTGATGACATGCAATTGGCTAAATACGATAAGGACGGTAATTTAATTTGGTACCAATCATATGGAACAGAATATGCCGACTGGATAGCAGGAATAGCCGTTACGAATGACAACCGTATTGGTCTTGCTGGAAACCGCCGATTAGATGAAAGTTCAACCAATCCCATGCTCTATCTTCTCGATGCTGATGGAATTGTGCAAAATCAAGTAATTGATGGCAGTAATGCTGAACTAAGCTCCATTGCTTATGGCCCCTTTGAAAATACCTTCTTCTTTGGTTGGAATTACTATCAGGCCGGTGTACATAAAGCCGGCATATTCAATTTTACCGTAGATTTTTCATTTAAATGCAACTCCCTCCCTCCTCTAACTATTGAAATTCCATTAATTAGTTCAGCGGTAATTCCAGGTTTAAACGGGAAAATGATTCTAGTTGGAACATCCGATTTAACTGGACCTGGAATAAAAAGCATTGCATTATATGTTTGCGACGCAAGTTGTGCCAACGATGGTCTTCTTCAAGTTGGAATTGCAGAAGAATCTGCTCCAAATGGCATCAGTATCTATCCCAACCCGAACGCAGGAAAATTTTCCTTGCGAATTAACAATCCTGCAAAGACATCATCAATATTTCTAAGCGATGTAAGTGGAAGAACGTATCCTTTAGAAATTCAAGCTCAGTCAAATACAATAGAAATTAGCACTCATGGCTTGTCTAGTGGAATCTACTTCTTACGAGTAATTCACCCAGATTACCCGATTATTCGAGCATATCCAATTTTGATTCAGCAATAATCTAGATGAAACAATTGATTCGAAGTGTTTTGTGGGCGCTTCATTTAGATATCACAAGAAACTTAAGGTACGACCGACTTACCTGGAAAGTCATGCAAAAAGTACTTAAGCCAAACAGCAATTGTATAGATGTTGGGTGCCATAAAGGAGAACTTCTAGATTGGATGCTAGCATTGAGTCCTGATGGAAAACATTTTGCATTTGAACCAATTCCCGAACTGAACAAGAATTTGCATCTCAATTACGATTTAAAAGGCGTTTTAGTTTTCAGCTATGCCTTAAGCGATGAATCGGGCAAGACAGCGTTTCAGTTGGTAAAAAATGCTCCTGCTTATAGTGGATTAAAACAACGTACCTATGCGGTTGCACAACCTGACATTGAAGTAATTGACGTTGAAGTGAAACGTTTAGACGAAGTGATTCCTTCGGATGTAGCAATTTCACTAATAAAAGTTGATGTAGAAGGAGCTGAATATCAAGTCTTAAAAGGAGCCGAAGCACTTATTCTATCTCAGAAACCGACAATTTTATTTGAATTTGGCTTAGGAGCTGCCGACCATTATGATGTTCATCCGCAACAAATGTTCGAATTAATGGAACAATATCACATGGACATCTTCACGTTGAAGTCTTTTCTGAAAGATGGAGCGGCTTTGAGCGCTGTTGAATTGGGCCATCATTTCAGGGAAAACAGCGAATATTACTTCGTTGCCTTCCCTAAAACTAATGTTTAATATAAATTATTCTGATGGATGTAAATCCTTAGGTTGAAGTTCAAATTTATCTTCGTCTTCTTTAAACTTCATAACTTGTTCTAGCGCATCTGGAACAACATCACTGCATATAATAACAAATGAGCCTTTCACTGGATTCGAAAGAGCTTTAGAAATTGCCTCTTTCTCTGTTCTAATGACATCAACCTTTTTGTTTGGATCAACAGATTTAATTCCATCCAACATAAGATTGATAATTTCATCTTCACTTCTTCCTCTTAGGTTTTTATCCTGGCGGATGATAATTTCATCGAACATACCTGCAGCAACTTTTCCAAGTGCAACAATATCCTCATCACGACGGTCACCCACTCCTGCGATAATTCCAATTTTAGGGCTAGCTTCAATTTTAGATAAGAAACGAGATATTGCCAAGAAGCCTGCGGTGTTGTGGGCATAATCTACCATCACCTGGAAATTGCGGAACTGGAACATATTCATTCTTCCCGGAGTTTGCGTTGGCGATGGAATAAACGTCTCCAAAGCAATGCGCATGTCTTCTATCTTGAAACCGTGAATAAAGCCTGCTAATATTGCTGGTAGAATATTCTGAATATTAAACACTGCTTTTCCCGAGAATGTTAAAGGAATATTAATCACCTTGTCAACTCTAATTTTCCACGTTCCTTTGCATATTGTAACGTAGCCTTCTTCGACAACGGCGGCGTATCCACCTTTATTACAATGTTCAATAATTCTTGGGTTATTTGCATCCAAACTGAACAGAGCAATGTTACAACTCAAAGATGATCTCATTCCATAGACTAAATCATCATCAGCATTTAATATTGAATACCCAGTTGGCTTCACACTCGAAGGCACAACACCTTTAACGCGAGCCATATCCTCCAATGAATTGATATCCTTTAAACCAAGATGGTCGGCAGCAATGTTAGTAACGATGGCCATATCGCACTGCGTGAAACCCAATCCTGATCTTAAAATTCCCCCTCGAGCAGTTTCCAGTACTGCAAAATCGACTGTTGGGTCTTTCAATACAAACTCGGCACTCACGGGACCAGTGCAATCGCCGCTTTGCAGCATTCTATTTTGAATGTAAATTCCGTCGGTAGTAGTAAAGCCTACTTTATGCCCCATCGTTTTAACAATGTGCGCCATTAAGCGGGTTGTGGTAGTTTTTCCGTTCGTACCAGTTACAGCAATAATTGGAATTCGGGCCGAAGTTCCTGGAGGAAAAAGCATATCGATAACTGGTTCTGCAACATTTCTAGGTAAACCTTCAGTTGGTGCAATATGCATTCTAAAACCTGGCGCAGCGTTTACTTCGAGAATAGAACCACCATTTTCTTTGATCGGTTCAGTTAAGTTTGGAGCCATGATATCGATTCCGCAAATATCTAAGCCAATGATGCGAGCAATTCGCTCGGCCATAAATATATTGTAAGGATGCACCAAATCTGTGATATCCGTTGCAGTTCCTCCTGTACTTAGGTTAGCCGTTGATTTTAGGTATAAAATTTCATCCTTCGGCAGCACATCGGTTAGGTTATGGTTGTGCTCCTTGAGAATGTTCAATGTCATTTCATCCACTTTGATCGCTGTAAGCACCTTTTCGTGCCCATAACCGCGTCGAGGATCTTTGTTTACTTCGTCGATAAGCTCTTGAATAGTATGTTTTCCGTCACCTATAACGCAAGCTGGTGTTCGTTTTGCTGCCGCGATAAGTTTGTAATCGATGACCAATAATCTAAAATCGTAACCTGTGATGAATTTCTCACAGATAACACCTCTTGAAACACGCTTAGCAGCTACTAAGGCTTCTTTAGCTTCTTCCCAATTAGTAACGTTGATTGTAGCTCCGCGGCCATGATTTCCGTTTACAGGCTTTAAAACAATTGGATATCCAATTCTATCAACGGCATCTTGCAATTCTTCTTCATCATAAACGATGTAACCTTTAGGGACCGGAACACCTGCTGCATCTAAAAGATTCTTAGTTTCTTCCTTATCACATGCAATTTCAACAGCTATATTGCTTGTTAATGAACTTACGGTTGCCTGAATGCGTTTTTGTTTTATGCCATAACCAAGCATTACCAATGAACGACGATTTAAGCGGATCCAGGGTATACCGCGACTTGCCGCTTCTTCAACAATAGAACCAGTAGATGGTCCCAAGCGCTCGTCTTCACGAATTTCGCGCATGGTTTGAATATCATCCTCGTAATTATAGGCATCATTAGATATAAGTGCTTGGGCAATACGAACAGCTGCTTTAGCTGCATAAATGCCGACCTTTTCTTCCGCATATGCGAAAACCACATTATAAACTCCTTCATCTGAAGTACTTCGCGTTCTCCCAAACCCTACTTCCATCCCCGCAAGGGTCTGAATTTCAAGAGCAATATGTTCGATAACATGTCCCATCCAAGTGCCACGGCGAACTCTATAAAAGAATCCTCCTGCTTTCTCTTCAGAACAACGATGTTCGTACATGCTCGGAAACATTGCTTCAAGTCTATCTGCAAAACCATCAATTTTGTTTGTTGGTAACTGCTCCAATTCTTGAATATCAAGCTTCATAACGATCAGCTTATGTCGGCGGATGGACCAGTAGTTTGGACCTCGCATTGCCCTAATTTCAATAATCTTCATATATACTGTTAGTGAGTGATGCTGCCTAAGATAGGCTTTTTAGATTCACAAACATTGCGTTGAAACGATGTTAATATTCAAATAATTTATAAAGTGCTCAAAGCCATGATTAATGTAATTTTACGGTCGAACGAATTATCATTGAAATGATTATACCTAAAGGAATTTTGATATCCATTGGTGGTAGTGTTGACAAAGGCACCGCTGATGAGTCAGAATATGAAAAAATAAACAAACTTAACTTCTTTGAAGACGGAATATTGCGCCGTATTCTTTCTGAAATGAAGGGTGAAAACTCTCTGGTAGAAGTAATTACCACAGCTTCTGAGATTCCTGAAGAAGTTGGACAAAACTATACGGATGCATTTGCACGACTAGGATGTAAAACAGTTGGAGTAATTCATATTAAAAATCGTGAAGACGTATTAAAAGCTGAATACATTGATCGTATTCGCAAAGCTGATGGAGTTATGTTTACCGGTGGAAATCAGTTGCGTTTAACATCTATTTTTGGCGGAACAGAGTTTCTGAAAGTTCTGCATGAGCGCTATCAGCATGAGACATTTGTAATTGCCGGAACGAGTGCTGGCGCCATGGCGATGTCGAATACAATGATATACGAAGGTGCTAGTCATGAAGCATTGTTAAAAGGAAAAGTTAAAATCACCACTGGTCTGGCATTTATGGCTGATGTGATTATTGATTCACATTTTGTTAAGCGTGGAAGATTTGGTCGTTTAGCTCAAGCTGTGTGTTGCAATCCAAGTTGTATTGGAATTGGTTTAGGTGAAGATACAGGCGTTTTAGTGCGCAATGGAAATGAGCTTGAAGCAATTGGTTCGGGCTTAGTGCTTATCTTCGATGGACACGATATAAGACACTGCAATATCACTGAAATTGAAGATGGAATGCCAATTTCTATCGAGCATTTAATTGTTCATGTACTTGCACAACAAAACCATTATTTGGTAAAAGAGCGTAAATTCTACCATTCTAAAAATGCTTATGCCTAAAAACAGAAGCCTAAATAATAACTTTAAATAAAAAAGTCCAATTTGCTGATTATATGCAAATTGGACTTTTTTTTATTAATTGCCTTTAATCAAACCGTTGCAATATTGCGGCACATGGAGTCCCCAAATCTCCTTCCTCCAAAAATTGGTATTAAGATTTAAGTAAAAAGTATTAAGACTTGATGATAGGACCAATCTTGGATATGACTCTTCTTGAATCTTTAGTTTGGACTAAAAGCACAAATGCCTGAAGAATTCACTTTCTCCTTTCTTGACCCTGGAATGAGCTTGTCGAATTCCCTTGCTCCTTTCGTGACCTTGGAATGAGCTTGTCGAATTCCCTGACTCCTTAAGTTTTGCGGGCAGGCGCAGTTCGGGTTTGGTGACCGAGATCTTTCAACCTATGATAAAGATACAAAGAAACGAAAATGATCAACTTTCAGAAATGCCTGAATTGCGCTTGCCCGCTGTTATGAGCGGTTTTCTGTACACGGATTATTATACTAAGCAAAAATACCTTCAACGATTTTGGACGTTCATCGTTTTAATAAGTTCCCTATGGTTTTTATTGTTGGTTCTTTGACTCCAGACAATTCAGCATAAATTCTCCAGTCATCAATTTTGTCCTTTATTTCATTTATGATTATCTCAGCTTTGTTGATTGAAAATAAATTCGCCAATTCCATTAATTCTTTCTTTCCTGGATCGACATAGTTTTTAGCGCAAGCCGTACTATGATATCCTTGTGAAGAGGAGGAAAATGTTAAGTCGTATGCAGGAGCAAGTGACCACCCCCCATCAGCATCCATTAAGAATGCAAAGTTTTTAGAATGATCATCACGGTTATGTGCCAGGACATTGAAAGCCGCTCTACGAAACATTTGTTCAGCAGCTTTCGCGTTATTTGTTAGCTTTTTTGCTTGGAAGATTAAATTTCCATAGTCCATTGTACTATGCTCGTAATCATCATGAAGAAGTCCTGCAGCTGAGAGCATATGAAGTTTATTATTCCCAATTCGGTCAAATCTTTTGGTTCCAAAGTAGCTATTGCCGGAGTCACTTGTAAACACTCTGCATTCGGACATCGCGATACCTGAATCTAAGGCCATTTTATAATAGGCCATTTCAATATTGGCTATATCTTTCGAATCTTCATTTGCTGCAAATTTGATAATCCAGTGTTCATATTCTTCCGGAAGATTAGCGATGTTGCTTATAAGTGAATCTGTCTTCGGATCATATCCTGCATAAATTTTCGGTCGTGCTCCACCAGGACTGCCGCCTCTTCCAAACATATCATCAATTATGACATTGCTCTCACCGCTGAAAACTTCAAAAACATTGTTGTTTAGTTGATCTAAATTAACTTCTAAAGCCTCCTGCTCAACATCAGCACTCGGTCTGTACTGAAGCGCTCCCAAACTATTTTTGCCGGAAAATGTCAAGTGATCTAATGCATTAAGAGATTCAATGGCAATCTGATTAGCACTGAGGCGTTTCTTGATAATTAGGTTTCCCCATGCATCGGGTAAAGAGTCAGCGAACACTCCAAAGAGACCATTGAATGGTTTTTCTTGGGTAGTTTGAGGAGTATTATCAAATTTCAAATGATTGGGTGAGAGGTTCTTTCCCTTTGCTAAATATGCATCACTGTATTTAAATAATATTTTTCGACCATCTAAGACAAGCTGACCTACAAGCTCTTCTTGTCTAAAGAACTCTAAATAAACATCGAGTTTTTTTGTTGACATAATTAATAATCAAATAAATTCTTCTTTCGTTCCATGTCGTTTTGGAGCAATAGTGATTCAAAGTCTGTCAGACGTTTGAGCGCTTCGCTGATCTTTAAAAGTGATTCCAGAGAAATAATACCTGTTGTCTCAAATTTCCGAATACTAGCATAAGCTACTCCTGCTCTCTCCGATAATTCCTTTTGAGTCATCTTCTGCTGTTTTCTTAAGGCTATTATGTTTTTTGATAAAAGAATCATCACTTCTTTTGGTGATTTTTGATCTCCGTATTCTCCCATATTTTTAATTCAGAATACTAAGATAATGAAAATTCACTATGGGTGCTACTATAGAAGCTATTTGATGCTATTATAGAGGTTAATTGCTACCCTGGTAGTTCTAAAATTATCGAACATCACCTATTGAATGGGAAATTAACAGTTAATCAACCCAAAACGACCAAACAGAGTCAATTTGCAATTATAACATCATTAAGCCCACGATAATGAGGTAACAGGAATCGATCCTTACGGTCCGCGGCTTTGTGAAGGTGGCGAAGGTGGCGATAGTCTTGCACGATACTCCGTTTGAACACGAATTCTCAAATATAGAAAAAACTCTCTTTTGGAAACCAAAACGCCACTTTTGCTAAGCAGCTGTTACCGGCTGCCTTTTTTATTATAAATTAATTAATTTGAGTTTACTCATGAACTTGTAGTCTTTCAAATTATAAGTGAATAATTCCAAGTTCATAATCTTAGCAGTTGAACCAATAAAACAGTCCGGAATTGCTAATCCCTGACTAAGTCTGTATGTTTCAAATAATAACATCGCCTCTACAGTAATTTCATTATTTATTAGGGCAATATTAAAACGATTAAGTTTCTTCTTAATTTTTGATTCGTCAGATTTATTGCTAGCTCCCATCAATAGTTCCATTTTAGTAATTGCGGAAATCACGATATTGTCTAGACCAATTTTGTCTTCTAGAATAACCTTAGTTTGAGTATGTCTTTTACTTGAAACATCCCAATAATCAATCATTACGTCGGTGTCACAGACTACTTTTTCCTTTGCCATGCTTGTTGACGTAATTCTTTCGCATCAATATTATTAGTAGAAAATATGGACTCAAGTTCAGATGTGTCAACAGAACTGTCGGCAGATATTATTGATACTCCATTAATCTTTATGATCTTTTCCTTTGACTTGGATGGCAAAATGACTGAAAAGTCAAAATACTTTGCAAAATCTAACAATGCATCTAATGTCCTCTTATTCTTGTATTTGATGATTAATTCAGGCATAACAGTTCCTTTTCAACAAAGCTAACAAATATTTAGTAAAAATGCTTTCTAGTGAGGATTTTAGGTTGCCGATAACTCCTTTATACTTTCTACTTTTCCTCCTTCTTCCTAAATCCTTCTTACTCATTTGGGCATGTCTATAATTTCAGGTAAGTTTGGAACGTGAATTTCGTTTGCAACCCGGAATTCTTTAAATCACAAGTACCAACCATTTCATGAGTAACCACGTTTACCCAAGCTCATGTTGAACTATATCGTTAAGCGACTCTTTTATCTGCTTCCGATGCTGATGCTGATGTCACTTCTGGCATTCGTCTTAAGCATCAGTGCGCCCGGAGATCCTGTGGAAAGACTTCTTAACTCTGCTGAAAAATCTGAGTCTGGAGCCACTGCTACAAGGATGAATCGTAACTCTGAGGCTCAAAAATTACGTCATAAACTTGGTCTTGATTTGCCTGGCTTTTATTTTAGTATTCAAACCGTTGCCGATATCGACACGCTTCATAAAGTAGAGAATTTAAATCATCATTCTTTATTGAAACGCATTGCGCGACAAAGCGGTAAGCCAATAGATGTGATGAATTGGTATCAAGAGATAGTCAATACCCAAGAGTCTTTGTCTAACCTTATTTCTGATACTAGCCACAAAGAAATTCAACCATATAAAGACCAATTAAATTCAGCACTTTCATTGTTTCAAAGCATTCTTGTTACTTCAAATGAAAGCGATCGACAATTAAGAATGGATTCTGTAACAACCATTTTGTCCACCATTATTGGGGTTCGAACAGTTTCCTCACGTTGGGTCACCTGCAATAAATCATATCAGGCTTTGTACATAAATAAGGTGTGGTATAAGAAATATGTGCCGTGCATCCAATGGTATGGCATTAATAATCAATATCATAGATGGCTATTCGGTGCTGGTAAAGATTCGCCAGGTGCTATTCGAGGTGACTTTGGTGTTTCGTATCGAGATGGTCAACGAATTTCAAGCAGACTAATTTCACCAGTAAAATGGTCGGTCAGCCTTGCTCTAATTTCACTTGCAATAGCGTTTTCATTAAGCATTCCCATTGGATTATACGCAGGTAGTCACCCAAATTCATGGTTCGACAAACTCAGTTCGGGCGCTGTTTTCGGAATGTACGCCTTGCCAGGTTTCTTCGTTGCAACGTTGCTACTTGTATTTTTTGCAAATCCTGATTTCAACGACTGGCTTCCCGCTTCTGGTATTAAAGATCCCGAGCTATTTAATCCTGAATGGTCGCTTTTTCAGCGATTAACTCACTACTTTCCTTATGTTATTCTTCCAATCATTAGCTTATCGTATGCTTCGTTTGCGTTTATAAGTCGACAAGTAAGATCTAGTGTAATTGATGCATACAAATCAGAATATGTAAGAACAGCCAAAGCAAAAGGCCTGAGTGAACGAAGAATACTTTTCAAACACATTTTACCAAACAGCTTGTTTCCCCTGATTACGTTGTTCGGACAAATACTTCCACTGCTTTTTGGAGGTTCTATCATTATTGAAGGAATTTTCTCAATTCCAGGAATGGGATTAGAAATTTATGAAAGTGTTGTAAATCAAGATTATCCCATGATTGTGGCCATTTTTACCTTAATGGGATTATTGACAATGGTTGGTTACCTGATATCAGATGTTCTTTATGCATTCGCCGATCCTCGTGTTAGCTATAATTCAAGAAAATAATGAAGGCTCTGAAAACAAACATCCGCAGTAAATTATCAAGTGGCTTCATGAAATCTAGATTGAACCGTTTTTTGGTTTACACGCTTTTTGCCTGGTGCTTTATTTCAATATTTGCCGATTTGATAGCCACTGACCAACCATGGATGATTCAATATAAAGGTCATACTTGGTTTCCTGCCATTGTCTCCTTGTTCGATGAATATAGAGTTGAGGTAATTAAAGACAAAGAGGATAATATTGGAGAAGAATTAATTCAGTTTGATATTACCGATTGGAAGAAGCTCGAATCCGCTTTTGTTATTTGGGCTCCAATTCCATGGTCGCCAGAAAAACCCGACGTTTACAATCGTGACTTTGTAGGTCCAGGTGAAGTGCAAAAGATCAAATCCCCCGAAGGGGAAATGCAAGAATCTAGCTGGATAATGCGGCACCATTTGGGAACCGATCGCTTAGGGAATGATTTGCTTACAATGCTCATTCATGGCTGTCGTATTTCCTTGAAAATTGGTTTATTATCGGCACTTTTGGCTAGTATCATCGGTATTTTCTTCGGGGCTTTTTCGGGATACTATGCCGATGATAGCCTAAGATTGCCTCGGGTTCAAGCAATTACAAGTATTATTGGATTTCTATTAGGTGTGTTTTGGGCATTTGTAACCCGAGCCGATATTCTTTCTTCAGCATTCGAGGAAGGTTTTTTAACGAGTATTGTCGAAATAAGCTTGAGTGTTTTTGTCATTGCTTTTTGCACAACTATTGGAGCGCTATTTGCGAAATTTTTCAAAAAAGTTACGTGGCTAAATAAGCCAATCACAATTCCGCTAGACACATTCATTCAAAGGTTTAGTGAGCTTTTCTCGACCATGCCAAAAATCCTCATCCTTCTAACACTTGCGGCAGTTTTCAGAGATAAAAGCATCGGAATGGTGATTGCAATTATTGGCCTAACAAGCTGGACAAGCATAAGCCGCTATACACGCGCCGAAGTGCTCCGTATTAGGTCTTTAGCTTATATAGATGCTGCCAAAACTCAAGGGTTAAGCAACAACCGCATTTTATGGAAACATGTGCTTCCTAATTCGATGGGTCCCGTGATGATAGAAATTGCATTCCTTATTTCGGGGAGCATTTTGGCCGAAAGTAGTTTGTCGTTTCTAGGCATTGGAGTACCAGATGAGGTCAGTACTTGGGGTAGTATTCTTAACCAAGGTCGTCAAGAGTTTGATGCATGGTGGATGGTCGTTTTTCCCGGATTGGCAATCTTTATAACCATATTTCTTTTTAATAGTTTGGGCGAACGAATCCGTTCTTATCGTAGAGCTTAACAGTTTCGATTGGATGTTTTTGTCATTCACCGACAAAAAATAACCATTCACCGATAATCGGTAGTCAAGAGTTTCAACCTCTGGTATGTTTGCCCTATAAATCGGAATAAAATGGAAACAATAGAAGATCAATCAACAGAACAATCTGCTTATAACCCTAATCCTCAGGCTCGTTTAGGCAGAGTTTTCGGCGGAATTATATTAGTTGCAGCCGGTGTAGTTTTATTGCTGCGTAAAACAGGAGTTGAATTCCCATATTGGGTGTTCAGCGTTCACATGTTCATTGCAGTTTTAGGATTATACATTTGGGCAAGACATGCCTTCAGACGCCCAGCGGGACTTATTGTAATGGGCGTAGGAATTCTTTTATTACTTGGTGACGTTATCCCTGATTTAAGTATTGGTAAATTCATTTGGCCTTTGGTCATTATTATTGGTGGAATTTGGATGATGCTCAGCCCCGGATATACTAAACGATACAGGTTTTCACAATCGCGATGGAATCAAAAAAAAAATACCAATTTTAAAGGAGTCGAATTCTTGAACGAAGAGGACTTTCTTAATTCAACATCCATTTTTGCCGGAGTAAAAAAGCGCTTTTTCACAAAGGATTTTAAAGGTGGGAAAGTAGTTTGTATCATGGGTGGAACCGACATAGATCTTGGGAATGCCGAAATTCAAGGTCCTGTAACCATAGAGATTTCTCAGATATTTGGTGGAACAAAATTGATTTTACCGCCACATTGGGAAGTGCGTTCTGAAATCGTTGCAATTGCGGGAGGTGTTGAAGATAAACGTCACCAAGCTGTTGGTAGAGTTGAGGATGCTACTAAAGTTTTGATCCTTAGAGGAACTGTTATTTTTGGAGGAATAGACATTAAAAGCTATTAGTTATGTTGGAGAATAACTTTGTAGCTTCCCTCCTCTTCAAGGTAACATGGACAGAAATATCCGCAGAAAAATATGAAGAACAAGTAGTGATGGAATCAGGTTCAACGCGTGAAGAAGTGATGCACAAATTGAAGCAGTATGGAATGCGTGAAGAGGATGAGCTTGAATTTAAACCTAATGGTAAAGTGAAATGGAAGTTTGTAGGAATTAGGTATTTATTTCCCGTGCAGGATATTCGCAAAAGCACTCCTTTTATAACTCGAAACATAGATGAAAGTGAGTCTAAAGAATTAATCTTCGAATTTGATGCATTCAAAGCCATTGCTGTTTAAGATGAATTCTAGAACTTGGCAGCAATGAAATTTCTCAAAACCTGGCTTCCTTCAATTTTCGGATCACTAATTTGGATGATTATTCATGCACTCACAGTTTACTCCGATTCGGGCCATTTATCTGATGCTTTGATTGATGCAAGCATATTAAGCGGTTTGATCTTGCTCGATACCGGTGGAGCAGCATTCATGATTAGGTCGCAAAAGCCATCTCTAACAAGAGGTTTTTATTTCTTATTAGGCAATAGTTTTGCAGCGTTTCTAATAATTACAGCCTATCAATTTATTAATGAGAAGCTATTAAACCCGAGCGATAATTTAATTGAAGCTTCAGGCCTCCAAGAAGGCGTTATTATGATGCTTTGTTTTGTGACGATTGTTTGCATTGGATTATTTAATTGGCTTTTGGTAATTATTGAGGATCGCGATGAAGCAAGTTTGCGCAGGCGCGATGAAAAAGATTTATTACGACAATCAGAATTAAACGATCTGCGTCAACAATTGCAGCCACACTTTTTATTTAACAGTTTAAATTCCATTCAATCGTTAATGCTTTTTGATTCAGAAAAGGCATCTCAAATGATTACAATGCTTGCCGATTTTCTTCGCGGTTCAATACAGAAAGACACTTCTCAAATGAGATCTCTTGAAGAAGAGTTAAAGCATCTTAAGCTATACTTAGCAATTGAAGCAATTCGATTTGAGGAACGATTGAACATTAATGTAGAAGTTTCTGAAACAATTCAAAATGCTCAATTGCCTGCATTAATTCTTCAGCCTTTAGTTGAAAATGCCATTAAATATGGATTATACGGCGTAGTTGGAAAAATTGAATTAAAGATTAAAATAGAATTAGATGCATCATTTTTAGTAATTCAAATTGTTAATCCATACGATCAATCGTCAAGTAATATCAGAAAAGGAACTGGTTTCGGCTTAAGTTCTGTTGCTCGACGATTAAATTTAATTTATTTCCGAAACGACCTTCTTCAAATCAAAGATGAAAACGGTTTGTTTCAAGTAACGCTTAGAATCCCTCAATTAAATGATACGAGTAATCTTAATTGACGACGAATCGCTCGCGCGGAAATTGGTCAGAAAATACCTCGAGGATTTTTCTGATTTCGAGATTGTTGACGAATGTGCAGATGGATTTGAGGCTGCAAAGTCGATCGCTCAGCACAAGCCCGACTTAATCTTTTTGGATATTCAGATGCCGAAATTAGATGGATTTGAGCTCCTTGAATTACTCGATCCAAGGCCATGTGTGATTTTTACTACGGCTTTCGACGAGTATGCCCTGAAAGCTTTTGAGTCGTCGGCAGTTGATTATTTACTAAAGCCTTTTGGAAAAGAAAGGTTCAACAAGGCTATCAATAACTTTAGAGATAGGTTTGCCTCAACAATCCCCCAAATATCGACCAAAACATTAATTGAAGAAGTTCAGAACGCAGCTTCAGAATTAGACCGTATTGCAGTTAAATCAGGGAATGAAATACGTATCCTGCAACTAAAAGACATTCGCTATTTAGAGGCGCATGACGATTATGTGAAGATTTTCACACATGCTGATATGTTCTTGAAAAAGCAAACGCTCACTTACTACGAAAATCATCTTCCTGAAAAACAGTTTGTGAGAATTCACCGATCTGTAATTCTCAATATTGAAGATATTTTACGAATTGAACAAGCCGAAAAAGACAGCCATTGGATCATTTTAAAGGATCTTAGCCGTCTTTCTTTAAGTCGCAGTGGATACCAAAAACTAAAAGGAGTTCTTGGTATATAATTAAATCTTAAATGCTTTGCGAATGTCTTCCATGCTTGATTTATTGTCTTCAAGAGCGAATGGTAATTGCTCAGCAATAATTGACAATAAATTATAGATATCTTCAAAGGTATGATTCACCGTTAATGGAATTCTCAGACCTGTATTTTTATATGGAACACTTGGGAATACGCTAAGATTAATATAGAATCCTTTATTCATAATACGCGTTACCATATTGTAACCAACGCCTGGTTTTCCAACACCAATGAAGAAAATTGGCGAATTAGATTCTCCAATTAATGGAAGTTTGAAACCCTTGCATGTTTCAACAAAATAATCAACTCTTTTTTGCAACTCAGCTTGGCGAATTTTAATTTCTGGACTCAGGTGCAACTTCGCTGAAGCTACAATAGCTCCTAACATTGGCGGTTGAATAGGTCCTGAGAATATAAATGTTCCACCGCAATTTCTAACACGACGTTTTGTGCGTTCATCAGGGAAAACTAAAACGCCTCCACAGGCAGCAAAACTCTTTGCAAGGCCCGCAACTAAGAATAAACGTTCATGATGATGTTTTTGACTTAAAACATAACCAACTCCGTTTTTTCCTGCCCAACCTGTTCCGTGAGCATCATCGACATATAAATTAAATTGCTCGTGGGCATCAAGCAAATTGTATAATTCATTTAATGGAAGAAAATCGCCATACATAGAGTAAACACCATCAGCCATGTACCAGATTTTCTCGTACTTATCTTTCAAATCAAGAATTCTTTCTTCAAGAATATCCATGCGGTTGTGACGAATCACTTCGACATGCACACCTCGGGCCTTGACCAACTGAGCAGCAGTTTGAACGCAAGAGTGAACCTGCAAATCGAGAATAACTGCATCCCGATCTCCAACTAAAACTGGCATATTTGAGAGGTGACCAAGTGTGACAGTAGGTGCTAGCAAAATGGGACGCTCAAACATTTGTTCTAATAAACGTTCGGCTTCTACATACGGAGTAACTGAAGCATAAGCACGTGAAGATGAAAATTGTGAGCCATATCTCGTTACGGCATCAATAACACCTTGAACAATTTGAGGATTTTTCTCTAAGCCCAAATAACTACAAGAACCAAAGTTGACAACCTCTTTACCTCTAACATGAATTGTTCTACCGTTGATTTCTTGATCTTCCAACTCTAACTGAGCAATTCCAAGATTAGCAGAGATATTTGTGACCTCGTCAATGGTGTCAAGAATTTGTTCATGTCGAGTTTTACTTACGGTTGATGTAGAAGTTGAAAGGCTCATAAAATCTGCTAATAATTAAGTTCATTCAAAAATACCTCGGTTTTCCTGGGCTCTAACTTCAAACAACCTTAAAGATATGGACAGGTTTATCAACAATTTAATTAGCTGATTTTTAGTAATTTATAGACATTTTATTGTTTTAAATAGTCATAAAGGGTTAGTCTTTTTTTTTTCGGCAGCTTAGTTTATCGGTTACGCAAAATTGCTTGAATGAATAAATATTACGTATTACTATATTTGCTAAATGTTGAATGACCAAACCGAAAACATCGAAAAATTATTTTACTCTATTGGAGAAGTAGCTACTAGATATGACGTGAATACTTCGTTAATAAGGTTTTGGGAAAAGGAGTTCGACATCATTAAGCCCCAAAAGAACAAAAAAGGGAATCGCCTGTTTACGAAAGAAGATCTTCGGAATTTTGATTTGATTTACCACTTGGTTAAAGAACGCGGGTTTACGCTTCAAGGTGCAAAGCAAAAGTTAAAACATCAACCAGAAGACACGTTAGAAAACGTCGAAATGGTTCGTAAACTTCAAAAGGTTAAATCTTTTTTAGTCGAATTAAAGAGCAAGCTCTGATATAGTTTGAAATTTATTTTATTCAATTAAGCATGAAATTAAATTTAGTTTCCGATTTCCAACCAACGGGAGATCAGCCTCAAGCTATTCGTGAATTAAAGGAAGGTATTGAACGTGGCGAACATGCACAAGTGCTTTTGGGAGTTACTGGATCTGGAAAGACGTTTACCATTGCTAATTTAATTGCAGAGACTCAAAAACCCACGCTAATTTTAAGTCATAATAAAACCTTAGCTGCTCAATTATATCAAGAGTTCATATCGTTTTTTCCGAAAAATGCAGTCGAATATTTTGTTTCCTATTACGATTATTATCAGCCGGAAGCATACATGCCGGTCACAAACACCTACATCGAAAAGGATTTACAGATTAATGATGAGATTGAAAAATTACGTTTAAGTACTGCCTCTTCGTTGATTTCTGGCAGAAGAGATGTCATTGTGATTTCCTCTGTGAGTTGTATTTATGGAATGGGGAATCCAGAGAATATTAAATCCAACACAATTCCAGTAAAACGAGGAGATGTAATTAGTCGAAATAAATTCTTGCATTTATTGGTTTCGGCACTTTATTCTCGAACTGAAGCGGATTTTAAAAACGGTAATTTTCGTGTAAAGGGCGATACTGTTGATGTTTTTATAGGAAGTGCCGACGTTGCTTATCGATTCTTTTTTTTCGGGGACGAAATTGAAGCCATCGAAGTGATTGATCCTATTTCTGGAAGCAGGTTAGAAGAATTAGACCAAGTAATAATTTATCCAGCGACAATTTACGTTGCGAATAAAGAAACAATGAAGGACTCAATTTTTACCATTCAAGATGATATGATGGCACAGGTTGAGTTCTTTAAAAGTGAAGGTAAATATTTGGAAGCCAAACGACTCGAAGATCGTGTTACCTATGACTTAGAAATGATTCGCGAATTGGGTTATTGCAGTGGAATTGAGAATTATTCACGCTATTTCGACGGACGTCTTGCTGGCACTCGTCCATTCTGCTTAATTGACTATTTTCCAGAAGATTTTTTAATGGTGATTGATGAAAGTCACGTGACCATACCGCAAATCAGAGCAATGTACGGTGGCGATTATTCGAGGAAACAAAACTTGGTTGGATTTGGATTTAGGTTGCCTGCGGCCATGGATAATCGTCCCCTTAAATTTGAAGAATTTTATTCGCTGGCGCGACAAGTGGTTTACGTCAGTGCAACGCCTTCTGCTTACGAATTAAATGAATGTGAAGGAATTGTGGTTGAGCAATTAATTCGTCCAACAGGATTATTAGATCCAATTATTGAGGTAAGACCAAGTCACAACCAAATTGATGATTTATTGGATGCTGTTGATGAGGTGATTAAACGTGATGAACGTGTCTTAGTGACAACGCTGACTAAACGGATGGCCGAGGAATTGAGTAAATATATGATTCGCCTGAATGTTCGCTGTCGGTATATTCACTCAGACATAGACACCATGGAACGTGTGGAGATTTTGGCCGATTTACGTTTAGGTAAATTTGATGTGTTGATTGGTGTGAATTTACTTCGTGAAGGTCTCGATTTACCTGAGGTTTCTTTAGTTGCGATTTTAGATGCTGATAAAGAAGGCTTTTTACGTTCGGAACGTTCATTGGTGCAAACCGTTGGTCGCGCAGCTAGAAATATTAACGGACGTGTTATCATGTATGCGGATAAAATGACAAATTCGATGGAAAGAACCATTGATGAAACCAACCGCCGTCGTGAAAAGCAGATGAAATATAATATTGAGCATAACATCACTCCTACCCAGATTGTAAAATCGCATGACAGTATTTTTGCTAAATCTGTTACGGTTACCGACGAGAATGGCAAAAAGATCAAAGCTTATGTTGGAAGCGAAAGCCTATCGATTGCAGCAGATCCAGTCACGAAGTACATGGATAAAGAGCAATTACAGAAATCGATTGTTCAAACTAAAAAATTGATGGAAAAAGCAGCCAAAGAACTCGATTTCATGGAAGCTGCAAGATTAAGAGATGAATTAATTGAATTGGAAAAATTATTGAGAGAAAAATCATAATAATACAATGAGGATGCAAACACATTTATTTTGATAAAAAAAGCATGGAGATTTTAAGGGAAATTGAAGAAAGAAAAAGTTATCGTTCATTTTCAGAAAAGGCACTATCACAAGAGCAAATCGAATTGCTTTTTGAGGCTGCGCGAATAGCACCGTCAAGCAGTAATGAACAAGCTTGGAAATATTATTATGCACTAAAAGGAAGCGATCAATTTGAGAAGCTTTGCGAATGTTTGGCTCCAGCTAATTTAATTTGGGCAAAAGATGCATCTATTCTTGTAGTGAGTACTGCGGCAAAACTACAATCAAATGGAAAAGATTATAAGCATGCATGGCATGATGTAGGTTTGGCAAATGCACAAATGTTAATTCAAGCCGTTCATTTAGGTTTCTTTGGACATATCATGGGCGGATTTTCTTCGGAAAAAGCCATTGGAGCTGCTCGGATCCCTGAAAATCAGGAACCCGTTTGTATGATTGCGTTTGGAAATATCGGTGATGGTAGTGATTTATCTGAGAAACTACAGCAACTTGAAAACTCACCAAGAAATAGAAAACCAATGGAAGAAGTTGTTTTAAAACTTAGTTGATTTGAGGTAAAGTAAAATACTTACTTTTGCTCGAGTTAGGCTCCGTAGTTCAATTGGATAGAATGGCAGATTCCGGTTCTGTTGGTTGGGGGTTCGAATCCCTTCGGAGTCACAAAAAAAGCCCACTGTTTTTGGGCTTTTTTTATTTAATTTATTTTGGGAATTCTTTCTTGTATAATTCTAAGCTATCATTGAGTATTTGTATGGCATTGCTTCGATTTAAAAACTCATACACAACAACATTTTTCTTTTCTAGTTTTTTATAATCCTCAAAGAAATTACGCAATTCAGAAATAAAATGTTGAGGGATTTCATCAATATCGTTCATGTGATTTACAGTTGGATCTCCTGCTGCTACCGCTATTAATTTATCGTCTTCATCGCCATTGTCCGACATACGCATGACACCAATTATCTTAGCGGGGACAAGGCATAAGGGCACGAAATCTATTTGAGAAAGAATTAAAATATCGAGTGGATCTCTATCGCCACAATAGCTTTGGGGAATGAAACCGTAATTGGCAGGATAATACATGGATGAAAACAGAACTCGATCGAGTTTTAGCAATCCGCTTACCTTATCGATCTCGTATTTAGCGCGGGTTCCTTTGGGAATTTCGATTAATCCCGTAACGAAACCATCTTCCGTATTTTCAGGTGATACGTGATGCCAAGGATGAAAATT